>JAEEGL012358124.1_pt1 | contig 28384 bp, 20 predicted proteins | sample 9134231 | NCBI WGS metagenome assembly JAEEGL01 (sample SAMN16246548, study PRJNA631951) | gut metagenome | biome: gut microbiome; feature: rumen; material: fiber-attached | host: Bos | place: Iran: Karaj | collected 2018-10
ATCAAATCGTCAGATTTCTCTGAAATCTACCTTTTCTTTGACTATGATTTCCAGAATACCAATCTGACGCTGGACCAGATGAATGAACGGTTGCAGGAGATGCTGGAAATGTTTGACGATGAAACCGACAATGGAAAACTGTATGTCAGTTATCCGATGGTGGAGTCCCTGTGCTATACCAAGCAATTGCCGGACGAGCATTTTGTGGAATATACGATTTCCCGGAATGACTGTATGGAGAGGTCCTTTAAGGATTTGGCGCGAGAGTTCAGTTTTTATGGCAGTCTGAACTTCATAGAGTTGCCGGATTTCGGCCATCGTCGTCCCGGGAAGAAAGAGATTGCCAGAGTCCGGCAGAACTGGATTTGGCTGGTACAGCAGCATACCTCTAAGGCAAACTTTATGTGTGAAGGGGTACAGCGTATGCCTGTTGATAAAGAGGCCGTTTCGCAGGAAAGAATATTTGATGCTCAGTGTAGGATGTATCTGTGTGATGGGGAGAGAATTGCAATCCTGAATGGTTTTCCGCTGTTCTTATTTGACTATTTCAGAATCGGTTTTTGGCAATGACCTGGCGTTCGAGTTCTCGGAACAGAAAGAAAACAAAGAGCTATAAGCCTATGGAAATCAATGACGTACTGAATCGCCGCTACTCCTGCCGAGCGTTTGCGGCGGGAGGGGGACGAGGTTTTGTTAATACTTGATTTTGAAGTAGTCCAGCAGCGCCTTGTACTGGTCCTGGGCGGCAAGGCAGGTGTCTGAAAGATAGCCGTTGATGTGGCCCCATTCGCGGAGGCCGCGGTAGTAGAAGAGTTTGAGTTCTTCGGTGATGATGAAGGGGACAAAGCGGCCCGCGAGGCACTCCTTGAACATCACCAGACGGCCGACGCGGCCATTGCCGTCCTGGAAGGGATGGATGCGTTCGAACTGGCAGTGAAGGTCGATGATGTCTCCCAGTGATTTCTCCTTCTTGGCGTTATAGGTTTTGAGAAGGGCGGCCATTTTTGCGTGGACTTGTTCGGGCGGGCAGGTTTCGTTGCCTCCGACTTCGTTAGGCAGGCGTTTATAATTGCCCACGTTGAACCAGTCCTTTCGGCTGTCTGAGGTCCCGGTCTTTAGCATTCGGTGAAGCTCTTTGATCAAGGTCTCCGTCAGTTTATCTTCGGCATGGTCGATGATGAAGTCGATGCAGCGGAAGTGGTTGGTGGTCTCCACGATGTCGTCAACATTGATGCTGTCTTCCGTGATGCCGATCGTGTTGGTCTCGAAGATATACCGGGTCTGCTCGTGGGTTAGCCTGCTGCCTTCGATGTGGTTGGAGTTGTAGGTCAGGTCAATCTGAGTGCGGTGGTAGATGCCACCGCTGATTTTACCATCTTTTTCTTCTCTGAGTCGTTTGAGAAGGGGAGATGGTTTCTTTTTGCCTGCGCCGCGGGTGGGCAATTCGGCATCGGCCGGCAAGTTCCAGGTCTTACCGGTCAGGAACGCCCCGGGGATCTTCCCGGCAGCGCACCAGTTGCGCACCGTCCGCTCCGGCAGACCGTGCTTTTGGGCAAATTCACTGACTGATATATACTCCATTTTCGTGGGTACGCTCATTGTCAATTATCGGCAAGTTTTGTCTTATAGCGCATACAAATATAGTCATTTTTGCCGATAACGGCAAGCTTTCGGGCGTATATCTATGAGTGAATTCCTTTCATCATTCAAACGAAGGCGTTTTGCACCGCCGCCGGAGAGCGTGCCCAAACAGCCGACCGCAAGCGGAAAAGCAGTCTTGCAATAATTTCCCGAAAAAATGTTATCTTTGGAGGTTATGAAAAAGAAACTCCTGATTCTGACGGCGGCGCTGCTCCTGATGGTCCCCGCCTTTGCGGTCCTTAGCGAGAAGGACCTCGCGCATACGCTCTCCGTACTGCGGTATGAGCTGCGTTCCACCTACAAAACCAACACGGAACGTTCCAGCAGGATGAGAGGCAACGGTGAGAGGCAGCACGCCCGGCTGGTGAATATGATGCAGCAGAGTAACGAGCTTTCGCTGATGCTTTATTCCCAGAAGCAGGACTACACCTTTGATATGACCTATGCCCTGAACGAAGTCTCGAAGCAGTATGAGGAGTTCTCTTCCCGCAAAATGCCCTTCGACGACATCGTAAAGCGACTGGACATTGACATAGACCGCTACGACCGCCTTATCCATACCTTGAGGAGCCTTCCTCCGGCAATGCAGATTGAATATCTCGACTCGGCTGGAAATGTGGTCACCCTCAATGCCCGCAGGCCCCGTCCGGAGTTGATGCCCAAGGCGGATACCACCCGCTTCGGAAAAGGCTTCGAACTGGATTCGATAGGCCGGGAGGACCGCGACAGCTGCATCTTCTACGCCCAGGCTCTTATGGACATAGCCAAGAGCCAGAAGGAGAGGCTGGTTCGCGACAGCACTCATTACAGCCGTACCGCCGATATGTTGAAATCGGCCTATGACTATGCCCAGCAGCGATACAAGAATGTCCAGGCAAAGATATTCATCGACGGCCAGACCGACTACATCACACTGCTGAGGGGTTTCCCGCGTTACTGGAAGACTGCGATGTCGGACGCCACCGACAAGTACAGCCTTAAGACAATCGGAGAGGTGCACAGCCAGTGGAGAGGCCCTATGGTGGTAGGTTTCGGAATTTTCGTGCTCTTCTATCTGGTAATCTCGGCAGTCCTCGGAGTCGGCATCACGGCGGTGCTCCGCCGAAAGGCGAGATTCTTCCAGCGCAGCGCCCTGAAAAACAACCGTTTCGCTACGACAATGCTGGCTGCCCTGGTGATTTTCGCCCTGAGCATAATGATTGCTGGAGCGCTGTCCAAGCAGCATTTCTTCAGTATGGCCTCGAAACTGTTGATCGAGTTCGTATGGATGCTCGCGGCCATCCTGGTCTCAATGGTCATCCGCTACAAGGAGGACTCGGTGAGGGCCGGAGTCGGACTTTATACCCCGGTGCTGGTGATGTGCTTTCTGATCATTGTGATGCGCATTGCCTTCATCCCCAACAGCCTGATTAACATCATCTTCCCGCCGATCCTGCTGCTGTTCACCATAATCCAGGCCCTGACCCTGCGCCATCGCCGCAAGAGCGTGAAGCCCTGGGATATGGTCTATGGCTGGATCTCGCTGATAATGATGACCGCGACGACGGTGGTGGCTTTCCGCGGCTACGTCCTCCTCGGAGTCCAGCTGCTGATATGGTGGTTCTTCCAACTGACTCTGCTCCAGACGATTACCGCGGTGTATGACCTTGTGGAGCTTTTCTACAAGAACCATATCAAAGAATCCCGCCGCTCCTATGTCGAGAACCATCCGGACCTTCCTCACCGCACTGACGAGGACCTGATCGCCGTGACCTGGCCGCATTCCCTGATGAAAAAGGCCCTGCTGCCTATGGCCATAATCCTGTCCATCCCGGTGAGTCTGAGGATGGCCTCGGGAGTCTTCGACCTGACCGGAGTCTTTATGGACTATTACACCTATCCTTTCCTGAACGTGGAGGGCTATGTGAGCCTGTCCTTCTCCAAGATTATCTTCGTCGTCACCCTTTTCTTTGCCTTCGACTATCTGAATTACCTCGCCAAGGCCCTGTACAGGCGTTTCAAGATAATGGACGCGATGAAAAAGGCTCCCGGCAAGTTCTTCTCGGAGGCCGACATCAACTTCACCCTTGCCGGACATATCATTGGCATAATACTATGGAGCATCTATGTAATCACGATATTCATCCTGCTCCAGATTCCTACTACCGCCGTTAAAGTCGTGGCAGCCGGCCTGGCGACCGGTCTCGGATTCGCGATGAAGGACATACTGAACAATTTCTTCTACGGTGTCCAGCTAATGTCCGGCCGTCTGAGGGTGGGGGACTATGTGGAATGTGACGGCGTGAGGGGCCAGGTGGACAGCATCAATTACCAGAGCACCACAATCATAGCGGCCGACGGCTCAGTGATGGCTTTCCCCAACGCTACGCTCTTCAACAAGAACTTCAAGAACCTCACGAGGAACCATTCATACGAACTGCTGGACTTCATAGTCGGCGTGAAATACGGCTCCGACGTGGAACAGGTCAGGCAGATAATTCTCGACGCTATGGAACCGCTCCGTACCAAGGATAAGTTTGGACGCGAAGTAATCGAGCCCAAGTTCGGCATCCAGGTGCGTTTCAAGGACTTCGGGGACAATTCCGTGAACCTGCAGGTGGTCCAGTTCACTACTGTCGAGGAGCACTTCACCTTTGCCGCCAAGGCCAAGGAATTGATATACAATGCTTTGAATGCCAACGGAATAGAGATTCCGTTCCCTCAGCGAGACCTTTACATCAAATCAATGCCGGATGGAGACAAATAATTTTTGGGAGAAAGCGAAGCGGCGTTTCCGCGAGATTTCATCGCTCTCTGGGCAGCTCGACACTGACGATGCGGATGCACGCATACGCAGTGCGATATGGTTCCGCGGGCCGAATGTTTGGATCCTTGCCTTTTCCATAATCATCGCCTCGGTAGGCCTGAACGTCAATTCTACGGCGGTGATTATAGGCGCGATGCTGATTTCGCCGCTTATGGGACCTATCATCGGCGCCGGCCTGGCACTCGGCATCAACGACACCAGACTGCTCTGGGACGCCGCCAGGAACCTCCTGGTTATGGTCCTGATATCGCTTGTGGCCTCGACTCTTTTCTTCCTTATCTCTCCTCTGGACCTTGTGAATCCTACGGAGCTGGAGGCGCGTACCAGTCCCAGTATCTATGACGTGCTGATCGCTCTGTTCGGCGGTTTCGCAGGAATCTTCGAGAATGCCCGCAAGGAGAGGGGAACGGTGCTTTCCGGAGTCGCAATCGCGACCGCCCTTATGCCGCCGCTCTGTACCGCGGGATATGGTATAGCCAACTGGGACGGCCATTTCTTCCTCGGGGCGATGTTCCTTTTCATAATCAATGCGGTCTTCATTATCCTTGCTACTTACGTGACTGTCAAGTATATGCGCTTCCGGACGGTGAGCGGCATAGACGAAAAGACCGCAACCCGTCAGCGTCGGATTATCAGCTGCGTAATCATACTCGTGCTCGTTCCGAGCATCTGGACAGCCGTGAATCTTGTAAGGGAGAACGATTTCGAGAGGAATGTGAACGAGTTCGTCAGGGAAAACCGCATTGTCGGCCACAGCTATATCTATGATTATGAGATAGATGGTAGGAACCTGACTCTTATGGTGGCGGGGGAGAAACTGAGTGAAGAACAGCTGTTGGATTTCAATAAAAGGGCTGAGCATTTCCGAATCAAACCCGACATAATTACGATCAAGGAGCGTTCGTTCGGACTGAGCCAGAGCGAAATTGACCAGGTAATCGGGGAAGTCTACGAAAGGGCTGAAATCGAAAAAGCTGAGAATGAGCGCATTATAGGGGAACTCTCCGAAAGGTTGGATTCGCTGGAAAGGCTGGTCGTGTCGATGAGAGATTCTACGGACTTGAAGTAATTTTTGCAGTTTCGGAAAATTGTTTTAACTTTGCATTCCCTCCGGTGCGATGGCCGAGCGGTTAGGCACAGGTCTGCAAAACCTGCTACAGCGGTTCGATTCCGCTTCGCACCTCCCAAAATGCCTCTGAACTATTACAGAGGCTTTTTTTATAAAAATTGCCTGCCGCGCAAGCGACCATTTGCCCGTATAGGGTCGCGAAGCGACAGGGAGCGGTGCGGCAGGCAATTGACATAAACCATTTGCTATGAAAGAGATTGCGTCAAAGACTGTTTACATCGGGGTGGATGACCTTGACCTCGATTTGTTCGAAGGCCAGTATATAGTCCCCGAAGGGATTTCCTACAACTCTTATCTGATTCTGGACGAGAAAGTTGCGATTATGGATACCGTCGATGCCCGAAAAGGGGAGGAGTGGCTCGCAAATCTGAGCCAGGCCCTCGGCGGTCGTCGTCCGGACTATCTCGTGGTCCATCATCTTGAGCCGGACCATTCCGGAATGATCGAAAAACTGCTGGAACTCTATCCCGGGATCAAGATTGTCGGCGGTGCGAAGGCTCTGCAGATGCTTCCGCAGTTCATTGACAAGCCCTTTGAGGGCATTGCGATGAAGGAAGGGGAGAGCCTGGAACTCGGAGAGCACAGCCTGAGTTTCATCGGGGCCGCAATGGTCCATTGGCCGGAGGTTATGGTCTCTTTCGACAAGGCTACGGGGGTGCTTTTCGCCGCCGACGCTTTCGGAAAGTTCGGTGCTCTATCAAAATGCGGCTTCTATTATAAGGATGACGACGACTGGGCCTGCGAAGCCCGCCGCTACTATTTCAATATCTGTGGCAAATACGGCGTTCCGGTACAGAATCTGCTGAAAAAAGTCCTTGCGCTGCCAATTGAAAAGATTGCTCCTCTGCACGGTCCTGTGCTTGCCGAGGGCAAGGAAGAGTGCATCTCCCTCTATCAGACCTGGAGCAGTTATGGCGTTGAGACAGAGGGAGTTTTCGTCGCCTATGCTTCCATTCACGGCGGTACAGCCGAGGTCGCGGAGCATTTGGCGGAAATCCTGAAGGCCAAGGGCTGCCCGAAAGTCGCAATGTCCGACCTTTGCCGCGACGATATGGCCGAGGCCGTGGAAGATGCCTTCCGCTACGGCAGGATGGTTCTGGCGGCCGCTTCATACGATGGCGGTCTCTTTACTCCGGCCTATAATTTCCTCCATACGCTTCAGATGAAGGCCTGGCAGAAGCGAAAGGTCGCTTTGATCGAGAATGGCTCCTGGGCTCCGTCGGCCGCCAAAGTTATGAAAGAGATGTTCGCCGCTATGAAGGAGGTCGAGATTGTGGGTGAGACCGTGACAATCAGAAGCCGTATGCGTGTTTCTGACGAAGCGGCCCTGGAGGCCCTTGCGGACGCGATTCTTCAATGAAAGTAGCCGTAATAGGCGCCGGTGCGGCCGGATCGTTCGCTGCCATCCAAATTAAAAGGATGGCCCCTGAAACCGAGGTCCATATCTATGAGGCCGCATCCCGGCCTATGAAAAAACTGGCCCTTACCGGCGGCGGCCGCTGCAATATTTCCAATTCATTCGAAGGCCTTCGTTCGCTTTCAGAGGCTTATCCGAGAGGGGAGAGGCTTATGAAGCGGGCTCTGAAGGCCTTTTCGGTACAGGATACCCTTTCCTGCTTCGAGGCTGAGGGTGTCAAGTTCGTGCTTCAGGATGACCACTGCTATTTCCCGGCCTCGCAGGATGCGATGGAGATTGTCGGGACTCTCGAGAGGGCTCTTTCACGTTCCGGGGTCCACGTCCATTGCGGATACCGCCTGAAGTCTCTCCGGCCGTCCTGGGAGCTGCTTTTCGACAATGGTGTCAGGGAAAAAGCGGACGCCGTTCTTGTCACTACTGGCGGCGCGCCAAAGGGAATAGGCTTTCTGGATAGTCTTGATATCGAGATGGTTCCGCCTGTTCCGTCGCTGTTTAGCTTCCGTATAAGGGAGAGCGGGCTGAACGCTTTGATGGGCCTTGTACTTGAGGCCGAACTCTTCGTTCCCGGGACGAAATTCCGTTCCGAAGGCCCTTTGCTCATAACGGACTGGGGGCTCAGCGGTCCGGCTGCCTTGAAGTTGTCATCCTATGCCGCGAGGTATCTTGCGGAGAACGATTACAGGGCTCCGCTCTGCATAAACTGGCTTCTGGAAGAAGATGTCCCGGCGCTTTTGGCAAAGCATCAGGAAGAGAATTCTAAAAAGTTGATTTCCACGGGATTGCTTCCGCGCCGCCTATGGGATTATCTCTGCCGTCGGGCCGGTCTCCGGGAGGATATGCGCTGGGCGGAGTGTGGCCGCAAAGGTCTTAACAGGCTCTCCGCTGTGCTTACTCAGGACAGCTATCAGATAGAGGGCAGGGCGGAATTCCGAGAGGAGTTCGTGACCTGCGGGGGAGTATCCCTGGACGAAGTAGTTTTTTCCACTTTGGAGTGCAAAAAGTATCCTGGTCTTTTCTTTGCCGGGGAAGTGCTTGACATTGATGCAATTACCGGGGGATTCAACCTCCAGGCGGCCTGGAGTACGGGCTGGATGGCGGCCAAAGGCATTTTTTTATCCGGGAAATAAAGACTATCTTTGTGCCCCGAAGATGAAAACTGATAACCTGAACCGATATTTTTTTCTTCTGTTTTTGCTTCTGATGCTCTCTTGTTCGCGTGAAAAAGCGGATGAGGCGGAGGGCGCTTATGTCCGGATTTCCCTTTCCCAGGAGCAGACAAAGGCAGCTCATCCTTCGGTCGATGATTTCGAGATAGAAATATATAATTCCCGTTCCATTCGTCTGTACCGCAAGAACTACGATGTGGCGAAGGACGAACTTATACGCCTTAATGCAGGAGAGTTCCTCCTGAGGGCCCATCACGGGGATTCTCTTGGCGCCGGATTCAACAAGCCATATTATCTCGCCGAGGCGCCTTTCAGTGTCCACGGCTTTGTGGACAACGGGAGGAAGCCTGATGAGGTTTCGGCTGTCGCCCGCCTCGCAAATGTCAGGTTGTCAGTGACTTTCGACGAATCCTTCCGCCTTTTTTATGACGATTACTGGGCCGTCGTCCGCCACGGCCGCTATGCCCAAAAGCAGGTCCGCTTCAGTAAAACCGAGCTTCGGGAAGGCTATATTCCGGGCGGCGAACTGTATCTGGAAGTGTTCTCCAGGATGAAAATGAACGGCAAGGACACTACACTCTATTTCCGATCTCCCGCGGCGGAGTATCAGCCGAACGATGCCGTCACTTTCCAGCTCAGGACCGGTGCCATCAAGGGTGAGCTGGACCTGAGTGTCAAAGTTGACAGGGACGCTGAGGAAATAGTCATTGACGAACAGATCCCTTCCGCCGCCCTGCCTGCGCTGGAGCCGTATTTTTCTATGGGCGGAGATGTCGGCGGGGACTACAGCTACAGTTTCCCTTCAGGCTTCGCCGACCCCGCTTCCGGCCAGACCCTTTGTGTGGACATTTCTCCGCAGGCTCATTTCCAAAGCCTGGTCCTGAAGGCTGAACCCGCTTCCCTGGGCCTGGGCGAGGTGGACCTTATGGCCCTGGACAAAGCACAGAAATCAGCCCTGGAGAATCTTGGAATAGACTTTTTCGTGCCGGACAATTATCCCGTAGCCTATGTCAATTTCGACTCGGCCGTGAAATATGTCTCCGACCATATTCCCTTTGATTCATCTAAGCCGGAGGCCGCGCGTTTCACCCTAACGGTAAAGGATAATTTCGCTCAGAGCGCCAGCGCCGTCTATCGCCTGAATGCGACTCCTGTAAATGCCTCATTCACTGTCGAAGACAGCGATATATGGGGATGGAAACTGGTGAGTCCGAAGGCACGGCTTATCGGGGTCAGCAAGATTCCATCCTCGGCGGTAATCGGCTGTCAGTGGAGCCAGGACGGCAAAAACTGGTCAGGCGAGATTTCGTCGGTCTCTACAAATGGCCCCGAGATCATATTCAATGATGTAAACGGTCTCCCGGCCGGCAAGGATGTGATGCTCAGGACCATAGTCAGCCACGACCCCGCCCAGGTCTCGGATCCTACGACCATCCGTACAGAGACGCCGCAGCAGGTCGGGAACAATGGATTCGAGTCCTATAAGACTATGAAATTCACGACTCCTGTGCTGATCCTTTCAGACTGGACGGTCACTTGGTGGCAGCTGTGGTCGAATGAGTCCGATGCCTGGTGGGCCAGCAATGCGATGCGCTCGGTCGAGGACGAGGAGGTCGCGACCGGAGTCGCAGAAAAGAAGACCTATCCGGCCGTGGCGCTTTTCTCTTCCGGAGCTTATTCCGGCACCAGCGTGATGCTGGCTACGATTTATACGAGTACCCTGGCTATTGGAAGCAGCCTCGGTGCCGGCGACCACCATAACACTTATGGAGAGATTTTCCTCGGGAAGGCCAATGACCAGTGTCAGGATAATTGGAAGAAGATCTCCGAGGGCCATTCTTTCTCAAGCCGTCCCTCAGCCCTTTCCTTCTATTATAAGCTGAATCCGTACAAGTCCACTCCGTTCTATCTGCTGATAGAGATTCTGGATGCATCGGGCAGCGTGATCGGCAGGGCGGAAAAGAACGATGTGAAGACTTCAGTGAGCCAGTGGACAAGATGCACGGTGCCGCTCACTTACAGCAGGGGGGACCGCAAGGCCGCTTCCATACGTCTGAGTTTCCGCTCCTCGAAAAACGGGAATGAGGATTTCCGTCTGACCACGGTCTCGACTCTGTCGGGAAGCCACGATATATTTGCCGGGAACATCCTTTCCCTCGACAAGGTCGAACTACTTTATGAATAATATCGCAAGATGAAAAAGATATTTTTAGTGTTACTGGCCGTTTCGGCCGTCCTGTCCTGCCAGAAAAAGCAGCCTGCACAGCTCGCCAACGGCACTTTTGCCCTGAGCCTCAGTATGGACACGGAAGGGGGATATGTGACAAAGTCCTCTCCCGTGGACGTCAATGCCTTCGTGGTTGACATCGTCCGTCCGGAAGACGGGTACAGCATTCATTTCGACCGCCTTGATGAGATTCCCGAGGTCTTTGAAATGGGCAGCGGAGATTATACGGTCAGCGTTGTCTCTCCGGAGCACAGGAATGTGGCCTGGGACCAGCCGGTCTACGGAGCCTCCGCGGATTTCACCATCCGTGTCGGCGAACTGACTCCCATCTCGCTTGTCGCGACCCTTCAGAATATGAAGCTATCTTTTTCTCTTACGGAACGTTTCACCAAGGAACTTTCAAACTATACCGTGAGCGTGACCAATGCCGGCTCCTGGGAGGAGACGGTTCCCGGGGAGAACACCCTTGTATGGGACAAGGCCGCGGTGGATGCCCTCAGGCCGGGATATTTCTCCGTCGCCCCTCTGATGGTCAAGGTCGATGCCTACCGCCAGGACGGCAATCTGGAGACTCACGCGGTCCTGATGGTGAACGATGTAGCCCCTCGCGACCACCACATCATCACCCTGGATGCCAAGGTGACCGGAAGCGTCAACGGTATTTCCCTTCTGATTGACGATTCCGTCAATGAAAAGGGCTCCGACGTGGTTGTGGACGGCTGGGACGAGGTTCCGGTAGACGGCGGCGGGGAAGGCGGAGGTGACGAGGGTGGAGACGACACTTCGACTGCTCCTACGATGAGCTGGGAAGCCAATCCTGAGTTCCAGCCGACCCTTATTCAGCCGACTATGAGCGTGGAGATTCTGATCAAGGCGCCGGAGACAATCAAGTCCTTCCAGGTCCTTGTAGACTCCAATGTGCTCTCCGAGACTATCGCAATGATGGCGGGAGACAGTCAGTACAGCTATGCTCCCGGCAATCCCTATGTGATGGACCTTATTGAGAATGAGGCGCTTACGACTGTCCTGAACGGGATAATCCCGGTGAAGGACCAGCTCTATGGACAGACGGAGGTTCTCTTCTCCCTGTCGCAGCTTGTGCCGCTGGTACTCGGCTTCTCGCCGGAGAGCCAGTCCGTCCATACTTTCACTCTGAAGGTGACGGATGCAATAGGCCAGTCTCTTGAAAAGTCCATAGAGTTCATAGCACCATAATGACGATGAGAAGGGTTTTGTCTGCAGCTATCTTGCTTCTTGCAGCGGCTTGTTCCCAGAGGGAGAAGTTGCCGCAGGAGAAGGGCTTGCTGCAACTTAGCCTCAGCCCTGACGTAGAGGTCACTCCGGCCGTGAAAAGCCAGGCCGGTGCTCCTGACCCCTGTTTCCGGCTGGAAGTAATTCCAAAGGCAGGCGGAGACAAGATTGAGGTTTCGGATTACCGGCAGCTTGAGGCTGAGCCTCTTTCTCTGGATGCGGCTTATTACACTCTTCGCGCTTTCTCCGGTCCTGCGGAGCCAAATGCTTGGAACAAAGCCTCTTACGAGGGGAGTGTTGAGTTCTTGGTGAGGCCTGGCATCCTGAACAGGGCGACGGTCCCCGTATCACTCTCGGCTACGATGCTTACTGCCCAATTTGACGACAAGACGCTTGAAGCCTTCCCTGAAATATCTCTGAAAGTGAAGGGGGATGAGGGCGATGCGCTTCAGTTCAGCCGGCAGAATCTGAGCGATACGGCTTATTTCCGGACTTCCTCACTGGAGTGGGAGCTGGAACTCAGGAACAAAAGTGGCCAGAGCTATAAACTGGGACCGAAAGTCATTTCGCCTGTACGTCCCCGTGAGCACTACAGGCTGAGTTTCTCTCTTGATGATTATAAGGAGAACCCCGGCGGGGCGATAGTGAGAATCCGCGTCGACGATTCGATGGTGGAGAAAGCCTATCTCCTCTGTCTGGACTTCGGGGAAGGACAGCTGTCGCTTACGGCCTCTTTCGAGATGAAGGAGCTTATAGCCGTGCCGAAAGGCAGTTCTGAGCCATATACTGTCTATGCTCACGCCGAGTATGGTATCAAGAACCTTGTCATCAGCCATAATTCGGCTGCCCTCGCTCAGGCCGGACTGAAGCAGCGGACTGAACTGGTCGGGGCAAAGGATCTGTCGGATCTGAATGCCTGCGGAGTAGTCGCTTCGGCCGTCAGTTTCGGCCAGCAGGATGCCTCCATTGACTTTTCTGCCCTTCTCGGACGCCTGAATCTGGACCTTTATCCGATTACTGTGACCGTAGTGGACTCGAAGGACCATTTCTCGCAGTATGTCTTCCGCTTCAATGTCACTTCTTCAGTGGAGGCGGAGGCTCAGAGTGCGGATCCTTGGGCCTGCTTCGCGATTCTCCGTGGCCGTTGGTTTACCGGTGACCGTCCTCAGGGACTGAGGCTTCAGTACCGGAAGGCTGGCTCATCGGAGTGGACGGACTATACGGGGAATCTGACAGTGGAGGGCAACGAGGGTTTCTTCAGCTGCGAAGTCTATGGTCTCGAAGCCTCTTCGGACTATCAGTTCCGAGTTATTACCGACAAGGACACAGATACGCGCATACTCGACTTCAAGACTGCGGCCGCCCAGAGCATTCCGAACCTCAGTTTCGACGACTGGTATCAGAGCGGAAGTGCCTGGTATCCAGGCACGAACTCCTCCTCCCGTATCTGGGATACGGCTAACGGAGGTACGGCGTCTTACGGCTGCGTCCCGACCACTCCGGAGAGCAGCGATGTGGTTTCCGGCAAGGCTGCAAGGCTGGAAAGCACTACTGTCACGGTCGCAGTGATCACCAAGTTCGCCGCCGGCAATATCTATGTCGGAGATTTTGTCAAAGTGTCCGGTGTCGGAGCGGAACTCGACTGGGGAACGCCTTACAGCGCCCGTCCTGTGGCCCTTCACGGCTATTACAAGTACTTACCGAAGTCCATAGACTACGCCGAGTCGCCGTACACGGACAAGAAGGGCCAGACCGACCATTGTTCGATCAAAATGTACCTTCTGGACTGGTCCGGCAAGTTCAGGATCAATACTTCCAAGAAGATCTTCCTCTCGGATGACGATCCTTCCATCATCGCTATGTGCGACTTTACCAGCAACGAAAAATGTACTTCATATAAGGAATTCACCTTCCCGCTTCACTACCGCGACAATCGTACACCGCGCTATGTGGTAGTGGTGGGCGCGGCCTCCCGTCTCGGGGATTATTTCACTGGCGGAAAGGGCTCGACGCTGCTTCTGGATGAATTCTCGTTTATTTTCGACGCAGGAGCGCTCAGCGAAGCGCAGCGCACCGAAGTCGGCTATCGCAATTTGAAATGAAAAAGACTCTACTGACTGTTTTGCTTCTGGCCCTGTCCTGCATCACGGGCCTCTCCCAGGAAATTTTCGAACGCGGATTCGAGGGCAAGAACAAAGTCTTCGTGCCCAAGGGAAGTATGGGCATAGGCCTGAGCGCCTCCTATTCCAACAACGGCGTCGGAGACGAGAATGGTTTCACCCTGCTTCCGTCGCACGTAGGTGAGCTGAAAGGTTCCTGGACATCAGTTGGTTTCCATCCTTCATTTGAATATTTCCTGAAGGACAACTGGAGCATTGGGCTGAGGTTTGATTACCTTAGGGACATCTTCGCCCTGGACAGCGCACGTCTTGCCCTGAATGACGACCTGGCCTTCAATATCTCCGACTGGAACTATCAGAGGCAGTCTTTCCTCGGAGCCGTCGCGACCCGTTACTATGTTCCTTTCCTCGGCTCGCGCATCTTCGGATGGTTCGTGGAAGGAAGGATCAGCGGTGGTTATATCCAGTCCAAAAATTACAGCGTAGAGGAGGACGGGGCCCTTCACGGGACCTATGACGACCAGATCCGTATCGCTGTCGGCCTTAATCCTGGAATCTGTTTCTTCGTGGCTGAAAACTTCGATTTCGAGGTCCAGGTCGGTCTCATCGACCTCAGTCTGAACCGTATCAACCAGACGGAGAACCAGGTCCGCAAGAGCAGCGTATGGCGTTTCAACGCCCACGAGAAAATCGACCTCCTGGCCATCCAGTTCGGCGCTCACGTCTATTTCCAGAGCCGTAAGAAATGATGAGGCGTTGCTCATATCTGCTGCTCGGACTGCTTGCCCTCTGGGGATGTATCCGGAATGATCTGGATTATCCGACCATCATCGGGAATATCCTTTCCTTCGAGGTGGAGGGGGCGAGAAAAGTCATCATCGACACAGATGCGAGAGAGGTCGTTGTTGAACTCGAGGAAAGCGCAGACCCCTCGGCGCTTGTTTTCAAGTCTATGGAAATCACACCTGAGGCTAGCTGCGAGGCGCTTCCGGGAGTCCTGGACTTAAGGAAGCCGATTGAACTCCTGCTGACTACCTATCAGGAGTACAGATGGAAGATATCTGCGACTCAGCCGGTGGAGCGCTACGTACGCTGCCGCAATCAGATGAGGGAGGCCAGCTTCAATCCAGAAGAAAAGTCTGTCTTTGTCTATGTTCCTGACAATCAGCCGCTTTCGAAGCTGGTGATTGAAGATATGAAACTTGAGCTGGAAGGCTCTGAAATCGTTTCTACCACTGGTTACAGAGCTAGCCTTGACGCCGTGGAGAAGATCACGGAGCCGGTCAGTTTCCCAATGACTCTGGACTGTGTTATGGAAAGGAGTTTCGAGGTGAAAGTCAAGGGCGGGACGGTCGTATGGACTATGAAGGCCTTCCAGCTCGAGGTGAACACCCTGGTCTCGGACATAGACGCCCATTGCTACAGCGCCAGGGTCAGGGGAATGTTCACTTCCGGGGAAACGCCTGATGTCCAGTACCATAAGGTAGGGGAGAGCGAGTGGATAAGCGTGGAGGACGAGAGCGTAAACGGTGTAGGAGTCACGGCTCTCATCTCATCTCTGGAAGAGGATACGGAATATGTCTGTCGTATAGTGGACGGGGAAAGCCTTTCGCCTGAGGTGACATTCCGGACGCTCAGGCCGGTCCAGCCCGAGAATATGGGCTTTGACGACTGGTATCAGAGCGGCAAGGTGTGGTATCCCTTCCCTCAGGGCGGTCCGAAGGTCTGGGACTCTGCAAACGAGGCGACTGCGTCATTCAGTGGGAGTGCGACCACTCCGGACGACTCCTTCTCGATCAAGGGGCGGAGCGTCAAGCTCGTCAGCAGTTATGCTGTGGTTAAATTCGCTTCGGGAAGCATCTTTATGGGCAGTTACGTCGGCCTTCACGGGATGGGCGCGAAACTGGACTGGGGTATTCCCTTCGGCTCCAAACCTGCTTCTCTGAGCGGTCATATCGCATATTCTCCGGCACCGATAAATTATGTGGAGCCTCCTTATCAGGGACTGAAAGGCCAGAATGATACCGGTCATATACAAATTATTCTGGCCGACTGGGACGAGCCTTTCAGGGTGGACAGCACGGACAAGAAGTATCTCGACTGCGAGAATGATCCGGGCATCATCGGCTATGGACGCTATTCTCTATCTGAGGCGACAGACGGCTTCATTCCGTTCACAATGGATGTCGAGTACAGGAATTCGCGCATTCCCAAATGGCTGGTTATCGTTGCTGCTTCCTCTTCTCTCGGCGACTATTTCACGGGCGGAGAAGGGAGTACTCTCTGGCTTGACGAACTGGTGCTGAACTACGATTGACGGAAGGCGTTCGGGGTCATTCCGGTCTCGCGGTGGAAGAACTTCGAGAAGAATGAAGGATTGGGAAAGCCTAGTTTGTCGGCCACTTCGTTGATACGCAAGTCACTGTGTTTCAGCAGCATCTTTGCGTTCTGCACAACTTTCCGGTTGATCCATTGCATCACGGTCTGTCCACTGACCTCCTTGACTATGTTGCTCAGTCTGTTCGGAGTGACGAAAAGCCTTTCGGCGAACCAGGGGATGGACCTTTCGGCTCCGTCGGAATCATTGAGAAGTTGGATGAAGCGGTCGAATACCTCGTCCTGGCGGGTCGGCACCCAGCCTTCCGGAGTAAGGGCTCCGATATGGTCAAGGTCAGCGAGAAAGGCTTCCTGGATGCGTGTGACGCTTTCCCTCGAAAAACTTTCCTGGTTCACTATGTTCCAGAGCAGGGTGAAGTAGTCGTTGCTCCGGTTCCAGTTGTCATAGCTCAGGCTGTATCTCTTGGTCTCCCTTATCGGATGCGAGAGCTGGAGGTCGTGAAAGGTCATAAACTGTACGCGCAGGTCGTCCGTCACCCAGTTTATGGTGAAAACTGCATTCTCCGGGAATACCAGTATGTCGCCCTGATGAAGTTCATATCGGTCCAGGTTGACCGTGTAGACGGCAAGTCCGTCGACTATCCTTATGACCGCTCCCTCCGCAAGCAGATAAGGCTGGTTTATGGTAAACCATTCCCGGCCGAGGGCGTGGTTGTCCATCGCCAGGACAAAGTCTTCGCCGACGTAGTTTGCTTCGCTCAATTTAAACATCTTACGAAGAATCGGGATAGTTAGTGCGTCTATTTTTGCTTTCATAAGTGCAAAGATAGTAGAAATAGAACATTATTTGCAAGAATCGGAAAAGAATTTGATTGAAAAAAGAGCGAACTTTGCATCGAGATAATTACTATTTGCCTGTTTGGCATAAAGCAGCCCTGCACGCGTGAGCGTCCGGGGCTGTTTTTATGGAGGCCAAACTATTGTCCAAGAGCGGAATTTGCTGTATATTTGCAGAATGAAAAGAATCTTGACTTGTCTTCTTGTCGTGTTATGCTCCTTCGGGGTCAGTGCACAGGAACAAATATACAATCTCAGTTTCGACAACTGGTCCAAGACCAAGAGCGTATGGAATCTGTACCGCTCTGACGCCCCTGAGCGCGAAAGGGTATGGGACAGTGCCAACAGCGCGATATCGCTTCTCGGAATCGGAGGCACTACTACTCCGGAATATGCCCACGTCGCCGTGGAAGGCAAAGGAAAAGCAGCCTGCCGCATCGAGTCGAAAAAAATATTGTGGACACTGGTTTCCGGCAATGTTTATACCGGAAAATATCTCAGGCTTGTCGATTTCAAGGGGATAGAGTCCAACTTCGGCCTGCCGTTCACGGGGCGTCCGAAGTCCCTTTCCGGTTACTATCACTATATTCCCAAGACGGTTGACCACGCCAAGGCCCCTTATCTTTCTATGAAAGGCAAGCAGGACATCGGCCGTATCGAAGTCCTGCTGCTGGATATCACATCTCCGCTCGTAATCGACACAACCAAGGATATGCTCCCAGAAGAAAGCGATCCAAGGGTTATCGGATACGCCAGGCTCAAGATTGTAAATGCGACAGATGACTATGTCCATTTCAAGCTGGACTTCAAGTATAAGGATGAGCGTACTCCTGGCTATATCGTACTTGCCGCCGCTTCGAGTTTCTATGGAGCCTTTTACACCGGCGCCGTCGGTTCTGTCCTTTATATAGACGAATTCAAGCTGAATTATTGATGTCTCTCCTTCTTCTATATCTTTTTCTGACGATGGGAGTGTCCTTCCTGTGCTCCCTGCTGGAATCGGTCCTGATGTCCACTCCGATGTCCTATATCAGTATGCGCGAAGAGGAGGGCAACAAGCACGCAATCCGTTTTGCCCGCTTCAAGGCGGCTCCGGACAGGCCCCTGACCGCGATTCTGTCGCTGAATACCATTGCCAATACCCTTGGCGCGGCAGCCGTCGGTCACCAGGCCTCTATGCTTTCCGGCGACCACGTGTTCGGCATAGTGAGCGCCCTGATGACCATACTTATACTGGTTTTCTCGGAAATAGTCCCGAAGACCATAGGTACCTCTCACTGGAAGAGCCTGCTCTGGCTTTCGGCCATAATGAATGTTCTTGTCTATCTGCTCTTCCCGATCGTCTGGGTAGTCGAAAAACTCCGCAAGACCATCTCCGATGACGAGCCGGACACCGGCATTTCCCGCGAGGAAGTGTCTGCAATGGCGAATATGGGTGAGGAAGAAGGGGTTATCGACAATTCCGAGAACAAGGTAATTCAGAATATCATCAAGCTTGACGATATCAAGGCCTATGATGTGATGACCCCGAGAGTCGTCGCGGCAATAGCCCCGGAATCTATGACTCTCAAGTCCTTCTACAAAAAGGACGAACTCTCTCATAATTCCAGGATTCCTGTCTATGCCGAGTCTCCCGAGTTCATCACCGGCTATATCCTCCGCTACGATGTGCTGGAGCAGCTTGCCGAAGACAAGTTCGATGTCCGGCTAGGTACTATCAAGCGCCAGATCGCCGCGTTCCACGAAGAGACTTCAGTCAGCGACATCTGGGAAAGCCTGCTGAAGACCAAGGATCAGATCGCCCTGATCATAGATGACTACGGCTGCTTCCAGGGAATAATTACCCTTGAAGACATAATCGAGACCATCCTTGGGATGGAAATCATAGATGAGAGTGACACCGTAACGGATATGCAGCAATATGCGCGTGAACGCTGGCTCAAGCGCAAGAATCAATACAAGCAGATCGTCCTGCCGGAGGAAGAAGAGGAATAAGGTGAAAAGATTATTTCTATTAATCGCTTTACTCGCAACTCTTTACGGCTGCGGCGTCCAGCGTCTGGTACCCTTGTCTTCTCCGCCGCCCGAGAGCGCTTTCTCCTCCGTCAGGGAAGAGTATCGTCCGCTTGCCGACTCCATTGCCCGCCATACCGGATATATTCCTCGGGAAGGGAATGATTTCAGGGTGATTTATGAAGGACAGGACAAGCTGAAGTCTATGCTTGACGACATACATCTTGCAGATTCCTCCATTTATGTCGAGCTTTTCAGGATCAACCCCGGGGCCGTTTCGGATACCCTTTTCCACGCAATGGAGGCGAAGGCCAGGGATTCCCTCGATGTGAGGCTGCTTCCGGAACGTTTCTCGCATATGACCCGCAGTATCTCCCGCTACCTGAAAATGCGTAAGAGCGGAGTCAGCGTGGAAGAATGGCATCCTCGCGGACATTTTTTCTCGAATATCTGGGAGGTCAACAGGCGCAATCACCGTAAGTTCACTCTTGTCGATGCCAATGTTGGCTATATCGGAGGTCGCAATATCGCCGACAAATACTTTACCGAGTGGAACGACGAAGATGTGCGTGTCACCGGTCCTGTCGTAGGGGATATAATGGATGCTTTCTCCCGTGACTGGAAGACTGCAGGAGGCAAGGACGATGCAGCAAAAGTCGTGAAGACGGTGAGGGACACTCTCCCCGGGGCCTTTACCGGCAAGACTGCACAGCTGGTTTTGGACGGTCCTGCAGAGCGTTTCCATTCCATTCAGTATTCATACGAATGGGCTTTGGACCACGCCGAGAAGGAATTCTATATGGTCACTCCATATCTCGCTCCTCCACGTTCGACTCTGGAAGCAATGAAAAGGGCGGCCCTCAGGGGAGTGGACGTGCGTCTGATAGTTCCTGAAGATTCGGATGTGTTTTTCATCCCGCCTCTTATCTGGACTTATTTCAAGGAACTGCTTTCCGCCGGAGTAAGGATCTATCTGATCGGCGGAGGCTTCCTGCACAAAAAGGTGTTCCTGGCTGACGGATATCTGTATTGCGTCGGCTCGGCTAACCTTGATTTCCGCAGTTTCCACACCAATTACGAGAGTAATCTTATCATCTATGACGACGAGGCGGCGGAAAGCCGGAAGAAAGAGTATCTCCGTGAACTGGAGAATTGCAGGGAAGTGTCTTTGGACGAGGTCAGGAAACGGCCCTTCTTCAAGCGTGTAAGCGGCTGGGTGATAAGACTTTTCGCAAGACTTATCTGATAAGCCCTCTTTCGTATTTCAGCTTAAGTATTCTGCGCAGACTCTCGTCCAGGCGTTCCTCGCTGAGCGTTCCGTCGTTGACGGCATCTGTGATTGCATCTACGGCCTCGCGGTAGTCGCGTGGACAGAGGACTATGTCGGCGCCGGCAAGGATGGCCATTACGGTGGCGTTACGGGTGGAATAGTGCTGCTTGATCGCTCCCATCTCTATTGCGTCCGTAATTATGATCCCCTTGAAACCGAGTTTTCCGCGGAGGATATCCTTCAGAACCACGGAGGAGAGAGTGGCAGGTTTATCGGAGTGGGTGACTTTCGGCAGGGAAATATGGGCGGTCATAACCAGCGGTACTCCGGCCTTTATTCCTGCTCTGAAAGGAATCATTTCACATTCAGAGAGCTCCTTCCAGTCTTTGTAGGACACAGCATAGCCTTCGTGAGTGTCGGTCTTTGTGTCCCCGTGGCCGGGAAAATGCTTCAGGCAAGAGACAATCCCTTTGGAATTCATACCTTCCACATAGGCTGAGACCATCTTTGCGGCGACTTTGGGAGAGTCGCTGAACGCGCGGTTGCCTATGACTATGTTCTCCGGATTGGTGTTGACGTCCGCAACGGGAGCAAAATCGATGTCGAAACCATATTCCCTAAGGTAAGTGGCGATGTTCTCGGCGCATTCTTTCGCTTTTTCTCTCTTCCCGCTGCTACCGATTTCAGCTATGCTCTTGTAGCGGGGAACGTCGAAATTGGGATTCCCGCCGATCCTGGAAACGCGGCCGCCTTCTTCGTCAATGCACAGGAAAGGAGCACCGGGGAGCGAGTGTATTTCTTTTGAGAAAGCCTTCAGCTGCTCGGGAGTGTCTATGTTGTGTCCATAGAGAAGCACTCCGCCGACGGGATATTCCCTGGCTGTCCCGAGCATCTCTTCGCTTAGTCTTCGCACCTGATATTGAGGCAGTTCCGTAGTCTCTTCCCATTTTATAGAGGGAGAGAGACATTCGGCGCGGATTATAATGAGCTGTCCGGCTTTTTCACGGAGACTCATCCCGGCTATCTTTTCAGAGATGATTTCATCGGCACTTTGGCAGGATACTATCCCGCTCAGGGCTGCGGCTAACATAGGCAGGCGGAAGCTCATCTTTATTCTTTCACTTGTTTCTTGATTTTCCTTACCGGATCGCAGGTGAGGCCGATTCCGAGTTTGGAGAAGGTCTTGCGGTCGACTTCGCTCAGCATTACCGTGGAATGGACCTGGGCGCCTTTCAGATTGGGAAGCTGGTCGAGTGCAAGGGTGCAGTTCTCGTCGATTGGAGTCATCATAGAAATGGCTACCAGGACCTCATCGGTATGAAGCCGGGGATTGTGCCCGTGCAGATAGGTTACCTTGGTCTTCTGTATGGGCGCAATCATCTGTTTGGGAATGAGCTTGACGTTATGGGCGATTCCTGCAAGATGCTTGAGGGCGTTCAGCAGAAGGGCGGCGCTGGGACCGAGCAGGGGAGAGGTCTGGGCGGAAATCAGAGTGCCGTCGGGCAGTTCGATAGCCGCGGTGGCTTCCCCGCATTTCTCGAGCCTTTCTTTCGCCACTACGGTGCACTTGCGGTCGGAGGTCGTTATTTTGGCGCGTTTGAGAAGAAGGGCGTTCTTATTGACCTCAGCCTCGGTCGCCTTGCCGTCAGCGAAGCTGCAAAGGGCTGTGTAATAGCGCCTTATGATTTCTTGTCTGGAAGCCTCGCAGCATACTTCGTCGTCGCTGATGCAGTAGCCTATCATATTTACGCCCATATCGGTCGGGGACTTGTATGGGGAAGAACCGTAGATGTCGTCGAAGAGGGCGTTCATCACCGGGAAGATTTCAATGTCCCGGTTGTAGTTTATGGCCAGGGTACCGTAGGCGTCGAGATGGAAGGGGTCGATCATATTGACGTCGTCCAGGTCGGCGGTAGCGGCCTCATAGGCTATGTTCAGCGGGTGGGAGAGGGGGATGTTCCAAATCGGGAAGGTCTCGAATTTGGCATATCCGGCCTTGATGCCGCGGCGGTTTTCCTGATAGAGCTGGCTCAGGCAGACTGCCATTTTTCCGCTGCCGGGTCCCGGAGCCGTCACAACTACGAGCGGCTTGCTGGTCTGGACGTAGTCATTCTTGCCGAAACCCTCTTCGGAATCGATCAGGGCGACGTTGTTGGGATAACCTTCTATGGTATAGTGATAATAGACTTTTATCCCCATCTTTTCCAGCCTTTTGCGATAGGCTTCGGCGCTTGACTGGCCGTTGCAGTGGGTTATGACTACGCTGTTGACGCTTAGTCCGCGCTCGAGAAATTCGTCCCTCAGGCGGAGCACATCCATATCATAGGTAATGCCTAGGTCGCTGCGGACCTTGTTCTTCTCTATGTCCACGGCACTTATGACGATGATAATCTCCACATCGTCCTTGAGCTGCATAAGCATTTTCAGCTTGCTGTCAGGCTCAAATCCGGGGAGGACTCGGCTGGCGTGGTAGTCGTCGAAGAGCTTGCCGCCGAATTCCATATAGAGTTTGTCGCCGAATTTGGCGATCCGCTCCTTGATGTGTTCCGATTGGATCTTGAGATATTTCTCGTTGTCGAACCCGTATTTCATAGTCGATTGTCTTTAAAAAATACGGGATACAAAAATAGGAATTATTTTCTATTTATGCAATGCTCACCACTTTTCCACTGCTTTGAGAAGCAGGTAGCCGCCGACAATCTGGATCAGAATTCCGGGCCAGCCGATCCTTACGTCCTGAAGCGCGTGCATAAAGTTGAAATCCATCAGAAATTCAGCGCTCATTCCTACAAGCTGGTAGGCGATGACGGCGATGGCGACGGACCAAATGGAGAAACGCATATATTTGCTGACCAATGCGATAGCGCCTACTAATGCAAGTGATTTAATAAGTATCGCAGGAAGCGAAGCCACGGGGGGCATACCAAAGAGAGCGCAATTGACGAGCGGAGAGAGAATCGCGGTCATCAGGCCGACTTTCCATCCGCATTTGAAGGTCCCGACCAGGGTGAAGAAGTAGATGGGCAGGAAAATCAGTCCTCCGTTGGGGATAAGGTGACACAGCTGCGGGACTATGATGTTTCCACAGATGAAAATGGCCGCTGCTATATAGGTACGGAGACTTGCAAAGTTGTATCTCTCCCGGGCAATTGTCGTAGTGTTCATACTTATGCTATGGTTTCAATTCGCACAAAGATAAGGATTTTATTTGATACTTCAGATTCTATTTATTACCTTTATGCTGTTTTATGAAACTTAGAATAATATTAGCACTGGTTCTCGCCTGCGTCGCGGCCGCTTCCTGTCTGCGGGGCGGACGCGGTGGAGAAAACGCTCCCGTTCAGATTCAGAAGGATACGGTCTATCCTCTCGGATTCTGCACTGATTCATTCAGCGTAAAAAGCGGAGTAATCGCGGAGGGTGAGACTTTCACCGCATTGATGACGCGTCTCGGGCTTTCCGCCAAGGATTCATATTCCCTCGTCCAGAAGTGTGACAGTGTTTTTGACGTGCGAAAGATGCGCTCCGGAAAGCGCTGGGACGCATATTACGAAGATTCGCTTTCGCTTCGTTACGTCGTCTACCACAACGATAAGGTGCTTTCCACCGTATTCCGCTGCTGCGATTCGGTCTATACCGTACGTAAAGAGGTGATACTCAAGGAAAAGACAGCGGATGTGACGATTACTTCTTCCCTCTGGAATGATATGATAGATGCCGAGGTGTCGCCGCAGATGATAGTCGAGCTTGCAGACATTTACGCCTGGACCGTAGATTTCTTCGGCCTTCAGCAGGGGGACCGCTTCCGTGTTCTTTACCGCGAGAAGTTCTGCGAGGGGGAGTCGGTCGGAATAGACGGGATAGAATATGCCGTATTCAGCCGTGGGGAAACACTCCTTCCGGCGGTGTATTTCGACCAGGGAGACGGCCGCAACGCTTATTGGAACGAGAAGGGGGAGAGTATGCAGAAAGCCTTCCTCAAGGCTCCGCTCAAGTTTACCCGTATCTCGTCAGGTTTTTCCTATCACCGCAAGCATCCCGTCCACGGTGTGGTCCGTCCCCATACCGGAGTGGACTATGCCGCCCCCACCGGGACTCCGGTGATGAGCATCGGTGACGGTACCGTAATCAGCAAGGGCTGGGGCGGCGGAGGAGGCAATACGGTGAAAATCAGGCATAATTCAGTATACAGCACTGCATATCTGCATCTCTCGAAGTATGCTTCCGGCTTGAATGTGGGTTCCCACGTCCGCCAGGGGCAGGTAATCGGCTATGTGGGTATGACCGGGACGGCTACCGGACCTCACCTGGACTTCCGCGTATGGAAGAACGGGACTCCGATAAATCCGCTCACTATGGATTCGCCGCCCTCGGAGCCGGTGCGTCCGGAGAACAAAGCTTTGCTGGACAGCCTGGTCAGGCTCCGTTCTGCCAGGCTGGACTCGCTCCTGAGGCAAGATTGAAGATTTGGGATTTTGTAAATAAAGATTGAGATGACACTTAAGCAAGTTGAAGAGATTCTTTACAAGGGGAAGAAGTTGACTTTGACTGACAGCCAGATGGGCCTTGTCAGGAAGAGTTATGATTTTTTGAAAAGTTTTTCTTCTGACAAGATAATATATGGCATAAATACCGGTTTCGGACCAATGGCCCAGTGGAGAGTGGAGGATGAATTCCTCAAGAATCTTCAGTATAATATCATTCGCAGCCATTCTACCGGAGCGGGGGAGCCTCTGGAGCCTGTGCTTGTCAAGGCTGCAATGCTTGCGAGACTCGGCACCTTCCTTCAAGGCCGCTCCGGAGTCCATCCCGACGTGGTCCTTCTCCTGAAGGAATTCATCAACAATGATATAATTCCCTTCATTCCCCGTCACGGCTCGGTGGGAGCTAGCGGCGACCTGGTACAGCTCGCCCATATCGCTCTGACGCTGATAGGCGAGGGCGAAGTCCTGTACAAGGGTAAATGGCAGCCCTCCGCCGACGTGCTCAAGTCTTTGGGACTCAAGCCTATGGCCATTCATATCCGCGAAGGGCTCAGCGCCACCAACGGCACTTCCGTGATGACCGGGATTGCTATGGTCAATCAGTTCGAGGCGGAGCGTATACTTGATTGGGCGACGCTGGCGGCCGTATGGATGAACGAGATTGCCGCTTCCTACGACGATCTGATGGCCCAGGAGCTTAATTCGGTCCGCCGCCAGAAGGGACAGCAGCTGATTGCAGGGCGTATGCGCAGGCTTTCCGCTTCAAGCAAGTGCCTCCTTCAGAGGGAGCACGAGCTTTACGAAGGGAAGCACAGTGAGAAGGTCTTTGACCATAAGGTTCAGCCCTATTATTCGCTCCGCTGCGCCCCCCAGATACTCGGTCCTGTCGCCGACACTCTTTCCGCAGCCCGGGAAGTGCTTGAAAATGAGATAAATTCCGCGTGTGACAATCCGATAGTCGACCCCGACAGCGGAAACGTCTATCACGGTGGCAATTTCCACGGGGACTATGTCTCCCTAGAAGAGGACAAGGTCAAGATTGTTATGACGCGTGTTGCTATGACGGCCGAGCGTCAGCTCAACTACCTCTTCCACGACCGTATCAACGGCATCCTTCCGCCTTTCCTGAATATGGGCAGGCTGGGACTTAATTACGGTATGCAGGCCTGCCAGTTCACTGCGACCTCTACGACTGCGGAGTGCCAGAGCCTGTCAATGCCCAATTATGTCCACAGTATCCCTAACAATAATGATAATCAGGACATTGTGTCTATGGGCACAAATTCCGCCCTCCTTTGCCGCCAGGTGATTGAAAACGTCTGGCAGGTACTCTCTATCCAATATATCGCCCTCGCTCAGGCCACGGACTGTCTCTGCATAAAAGACTCATTGTCAGAAACTTCCCGCAAGGTCTATGATGCAGTGCGCGATATTCAGCCGGTCATACTCGAAGATACTCCTTTCTATAAGGAGATATCCCGGGTAGGAGATTATCTTAAATCTAATCCGCTCTGCTTAAAATGAAAAGGTTTCTGACATTGGTTTTATTCGCTTCAGTTGCCATCTCCTGCGGAAAGGACAAAGTCAATGAAAGCGATACACCTTCGGGAGGCGGTGGAAACACTGCTCTCACCGATGTGGAGATTACGGAGTTTATCGTGGAGGATATGTCCATCATCGAGGATGGCGACCCGGTAGATATTCCGGTGAAAACTGTCCCTGACAATGCTGTCCTGACAGAACACGCCAGGGTGATTGTCGAGCAGGGAGAATCCCTTATGGAATATAGCGTAAATGCTCATTCCATCCACCTTGCACCTAAGGGCAAGGGCACTGTAGTGTTTATGCTCAAGCCCAAATTCGGCCCGGGCAGTTCAAAAAAACTTACTGTTACGATAGGTGCGGCCATAGCTTCTGTCGCAATTAATTCCCCGAGGATAAGTGGCGACAAGACCATAAATATGTCCAGCGCCGAAAGCTTGCAACTTGGAACTACGATAAAGAACACTTCAGGCCAGACGGTCAATACCCCGGTCAAGTGGTCGGTGGAAAGCGGATCAGAGTATGTTTCCATTTCCTCTGACGGCCTTCTGAAAGGCGTCAAGGGGGGCGGAAGTGCTGTAGTCCGGGTCGAAATCGCCCAGAAGCCGTCTATATTTGACCGCGTGAATGTAAATGTGTCATACGCTCCGGAGAATCTGGTCATTTCTTCCGGCGACAAAGAACTCGAAGTCCTTTCCGGCAGCGCAGTCGCTTTCAAGGTACGGGTGGAGCCCGCAGAGGCCTCCCAGGTTATCACGCTTAATCCTCCCACTAACTACAAACAGTATTTTTCCTACGTCGGGAACCAGCTTACTAACAGTGATTATTCCAGGGAAGTAGTTATTACGGCCAAGTTGTCTTCTCCTCAGCCTTTTGACATTGAAGTCGCGACTATAGACGGTTCAAAGAAAAAGACTGTCCGGCTCTATATCAACGACTACAACGATATGACGCCTAAGCCCGGCGATTATGTCTATTACAGAGCCGCGAATGAGAGTACAACGAACGGCCCGTTTATTCTCTATGACTGCGGCCGGCGCTGCCAGAACCGTTTCGAGGGAGGAGCGAAGAAAGCGCGTCCAAATAACAGCGGGGAAGTGTTCATAGGCGTTCTCGCTACCGTAGGAAAGCCAGCTTCTTCGGAGGATTTTCTCGGAAACAAGATTTACAAGACTTCTTCAATGATTTTAGAGTCTTCACTTGTCGGAGCCAGCTATGTCAACGGCAATAAAACTCATATTCACGGACTTGTACTTGCGGCCGGCGAATGTGCAAATACAGTTGCTTTCTGCCCGAATAATGAAGCTTGCGCTTCCGATGCTTTTCTTGCCAACAGGTATGCCGGATTTTCCAATAACAAGTTTGGCTATGCCCGTTATTGTGCACTACGTGATGTTTATAACACTAATGCAAACTATGTAAGTAAACGCATTGAAGTGATTCCTGAAGTGGAGAATTATAATTCGGCACATCAGACTGGCAAGCGTGGCACCCAGTGGTTCATCCCCGGCAAGGCTGATATAGAATTCATTTCTGATCCGTATTGCGCTCTGTCCCTTGACAACCCCTTGTGTTTTGAGAATAAACCGCGTTATTGTTGCACTGCCTACGGTGCCTACAATGGTTATTATATGGAAGACTGGAGATTGACACCAAAATCTGACGATCCCAATACTTATATAGTAATGTTTGATTATTCCTCTAAAAACCACGCTAATTTCCCTGTCTGGCCTGTAATGTGGCTGTAGTTATTTATTGATTTGCGATATTAACACTTTTGTTATTAGTGTAAACAATATTGTTATATTTATTGATTTTAAGATAGATAGTTATAGGTGCAAAACAAAGGCCTTTTGATATGCGATTTCAGCGGAGTCTACGAGGAGGAGGGCTTTATAAAGGCGCTTCTGGGGGATGGAATCCCATTCGAAGTACTCGATTTCAAAGGAGTTGAAGGGGCACAGTGCTATTGCGACGTGGAGGCGGAGAAGAAGATCAGGGCTTTGACAGACGGCAGGAAAGAAGTGGTGCGCTGGATAGACAGCGGAGACTATCACTATATGTCGCTGCTCTTTGCCGAGAGTATTGAAGATCCTTTTACCCTGGTGCTGCTGGACAATCATCCGGACGACCAGGCTCCGGGA
>JAEEGL010002275.1_pt1 | contig 28383 bp, 26 predicted proteins | sample 9134231 | NCBI WGS metagenome assembly JAEEGL01 (sample SAMN16246548, study PRJNA631951) | gut metagenome | biome: gut microbiome; feature: rumen; material: fiber-attached | host: Bos | place: Iran: Karaj | collected 2018-10
AGCAGGTGATGGGAATCGAACCAGATTAAGATTTTACAAATACTATAAAATAAAGGAGTCTGACGCATCCAGCAAGTCAATTACCCGTCAATTACCCGACCATAACAATAATAAAAAATAGCAACCGTTTTCACATTGTTTAGTTGAAATATCTAAAGAAAAAAGTAATCAATACGCAGATGATTACTTTTTTCAGGGATTTTTCAACATTTTTTGTTTTTTATAAGATATCACCACAATCATTATCTGTCAAGTATTTTTACTTGACATCTTGAAAAATCCCTTTATTAGCAACTGTCAACTTTTGTCTTAATAAAGGAGTCACTATGAAATTCGATTACTATTATGGCATTGAAGCCGATTCCTACAATTTTATTCCCGTACCCAAAGTATTACTAACGGATCCGCAATTTAAATCTCTGAGTGCAGAGTCAGTCCTTCTTTACAGCTGCATGCTCAACAGAATGTCCTTATCCAGGAAAAACGGATGGCTTGATGAAGAAAACCGCGTTTATATCATTTTTACACTGGAAGAAATCATCGATACAATCGGCCGGGCACATACCAAATGTGTAAGCATTCTAAAAGAACTTGATTCTGTCGGACTGATAGAACGTAAAAAACGTGGTCTTGGCAAACCGGATATTATCTATGTCAAAAACTTTCTTCACTCTTCAGAACAAGGTTCAAACCCTGATAAAATCATTGACTTCTCAAATCGAGAACTCAAGACTTCTCAAAATGAGAACTCTAGACTTCACGAAACGAGAACTCCGGACTTCTCAAAACGAGAACCAAGTAATACTAATATAAATAATATTAATAATATAAAAACTGATATGAGTTATACTAATCCTCTTCCTCTTCTTCAACCGGTAGAGGATGCTGCAGGCAAAACTGAGAAGGATGAGGAAGAGAAGGTCAAAAAGCAAATCAATTATGATCGTTTGGTAAGAATGCATCAAGGCAACAAACCTTTAATAGCCTTTATTCTTCACCAGATGGTCAAAATGGTCTGTGAACCAAATTCCAGGGTAGAAATATCATCCGGACATTACGAGCCGAAATCGAGGGTTATAGAGCGTTTAAAAAGCATAACCAATGAAGACATAGAAAACCTATTACTGATGCTTCCGGACAAAGATGAAAATAATATCAAAAATCCTGTCGGTTATATGCGAAAATGTCTTTTCAACATCGCAGAACGAAGAGATGCTATATGTTTTACCCGGCAGATAAAACACAAGGGCAATAACAGCGGATTAGCACAACAGGAATACGATTTCGAAGAACTGGAACTTATTGCGAACGGAGGTTGATGATATGGCAATTATTCAAGATTACATTGATAACAATGAAAACATCAAAGTACGAATTGATAGAAAAGAATCTACGAATCCATGCGACCCGATGTCTCATACCGAGTGGGAAGGAATGCTTAAAGATATTCCACAAAAGTACAGGAACCTGGAAGTTATAAGTGAAGGCTGGTTGATGCAGGCACAGATAAATTCTCTTGCAGTTTACATCCCACCCCGTGAATCTATTCGTAACAAAATTGCAGAAAAGAAAGAGCAGGTTTATAAGGAGCATAGGGATTATAAAGGAGCAACAAAATGCCAAGAAAAATAACACGTGATGACCTGGTACGCAAGCTCGATAAAGAAAACCATAAACTGCATTATTACAAACAACAGGAGCGCATTATGGAGAAAAAACTTAGTGAAGAAATCAGACGTGAAAGAACTCATCGTTTATGCAATCACGGTGCTGACCTAGAAGTATATCTGAAACCGGAAATCTTTTCCGACAACCTGGTACGCATCATTTTGAAAGAAATATTCGAGCTGCAGGCGGTGAAGGATATCGTTGAAAAACACACTCCGCCGGAGAAGAAAGAAATTGATGAAAAATCACTTTCGCCCGAGACGGAATAAGTACACTTCGAAGAAGTGCGCAATTATACACCCTAACCGGGTGTCATTGCGTTCTCCGAAGGCACCTTGCCGGTGGGGCAGGCTTCTTACGAAGCAAACAGGGGAATCCCCTGCGCCGTACCGGCTACCCCAAAACCAAAAACTCTTACGAAAGGATTCATGCTATGCCATGTCCGCATTTTCAAATTACTATATGCTCTCGTGGAAAAGGTGGTTCTGCTGTTGCATCCGCTGCTTACAATTCCGGCGAAAAATTATTCTGCGAATATGATGATCATACCAAGAATTATATCAAGAAAAAAGACGAGGTAATTGCCAAGGAAATACTTCTGCCGGAACATGCTCCAAGAAAATTTTATAATCGGGAAACACTTTGGAATTCCGTCGAGAGCGCCGAACCAAATTATAATTCTCAACTAGCGAGAAAAATCATCCTGGCACTTCCGAAAGAACTGTCGGATGAAGATAACAAAAAACTGTTACGCGAATACTGCAACACAGAATTTGTATCCAATGGAATGATTGTGGACTATGCCATCCATCGCCCGCCCAGCAATCCTGATAACATTCATGCTCATATCCTGCTTCCGATGAGGGCGTTAGATGAAAACGAAAACTGGATGCCGAAATGCCACAAAGAATATCTTTTTGATAGAGAAGGAAAGCCGCTCCTCGATAAAAACGGAAAGCAAAAAACCCGCAAGGTTCCAACCACCGATTGGGACAACCAGGGCAATGCAGAAAAATGGAGAACTGACTGGGGCAATCTCCAAAATGAATACCTGGAACGAGCAGGCCTGGCAGAAAGAGTCTGCATGGATTCCTTTGAAAAACAAGGCAAGGAAGAATATCCTACGGTACATATGGGACAGGCAGTATGTGCACTGGAAGCACGCGGCATTGAAACCGACATCGGATCCTTTAACCGAATGATTCAGGAAATCAATCGACTTATTAAGTCCATTGCCAAGCAGTTAAAAAAACTCACTAAGCACTTTGCAGAGATTAATCATACTACAAAACAATTAGACTTAGAGCCAAAAGAACTTCGTGTATTTGACCTGTGCCGGATTAAGTTTAATGAACGTCAGAAAGCCAGAGAAGGATGGAAATACCCTAATAATGCAGAATTGCATGATTTACACAAAATGTCCGGTATCTTTCTAGTTTTAGATAAGAATAACATCTCCACTATTCCGGAACTGGAAAAATATCTTGTCGAATCCAGGGCAAAATTAAAAGAGCTTCAGAACACAAAAAAATCTCTTTCACGCAAAAAAGCCCGCGTAAATGGGATTATAAAACATGCAGAGCGCAAGAAAGAACTGGAACCAATATATAAAAAAGCCCATTCTTTTGGCTTCGGCAGAAAAAAATATATTGAGCAGCATCGTGCAGAACTTGAAGAATGGGAAACCTGCGACAGATACCTGAAAGTGAATCTCAAAGGAGAAATCTATCAGCCTAAAGCATTGAAGTTAGAGGAATTGGAACTTGATTTGGAACTTGGAAAAATCCTCCAGCAAATAAAGTATCTGAAAGAAGATTTGGATCTGATGTCGTATGCCAAATATCTTATTCGCGATTATATCCCGGAATTGACTCCGCCGAAGGAACCTTTGTCGGAAGAGCAGAAAACGGACCGTAGGGATAGTATCCTAGAAAAGTTGCAGGAAAAGAAAAAAACTGTAGATGAATATAAGAAAGAACAATATAATCTAAATCGAAATCGGATTCATATTGATAATATCAGATAATGTAACACAAGATTGTAGCTATCGTGATTCACGCCACTACAATCTTGTGTTATAAATGTATTAGTCGGATTTAGCATAATTGTGGTTCAACACCTTACACTCCTCGCAATGCTTTGATAAATTATAAAAGTAAACACCAAGGTAAAATTCTTTTATAGGCTTAACCTCTGAATTGGAAATTGGAACATCGTCATTTATGAGAACCTTCTTCCCTTTAATTGTAGAAAATAAAGTATTCCATTCCGTCTTTTTATTCATCCGAAGCAATTTATCAAAAGAGATTATCATATCAGAAATTGATTCAATACTATTATAATCATTGTAGGTCTGTATGATTACATCTGGATAATCCTGCTCATCAACTGGCATATCTTCAAGCAGAAAATCCTGAAAGAAATATCGTTCCTCAGCCATTAGAAGCAGAAACCTACGGCAGTATCCAACTTTATTGCTTTTTCGATAAGGTTGCGAAGTTTCTCTGCCAGTTCAAGAACTTCGGTATTATCGCATTCTTTCATCATTCGATTGATAATTGAAAGAACTTGCGGAAGCTTATCAGGGAAAACGAATTCTTCCTCGTACATATTGATTAGTAAATCGCATTCAGCATCAATAAAGTTGAAAAAGTATTCTTCCATCAGCAAAAACATTTTTTCATTAAACCAAAAGCCTTCATAAGAGTTCTTGATATCACCATTATCGTCAAAAAAATGGCAATCAAACAAACTGTCTTCAGCATCCTTAGTTAATGCGATTACAATGTAATACCGATGATTTAAATCCAAATATTTTGTGTGTTGTATTTCGTTTAATTCTTTATTATCATTCATAATTATACTGTTCCTTTCTTATAAGTCATTCTAAAATGAGTTAGTCTAAGCCATTCATCTCTTCGCGCTTTACCTTGGAATGTTCCAGGAATATGAGGATCTTTTAAGTCTAATCCAACATATCTTCCACCTGAACCATCAGGTTTGATTTCCTGAATCCTGAAATACTTTCCGCCGACTGCACAAACAATGGCGTATTGCTTATTATCCTGAGAAAACATTATTTTTCGCTTGTTTTCGCTCATATTGTAAGTGTCGCTGGTAATATTGAACTTAGCGACATATTCATCAAGATTAACTGCTTGCCAGGAACTTGCATATTGTTTGTATTCATCGCGGTCATGCAGAATTCCTTTAATCTTTTTAATGTCTTTTGAAATAATGAGTTCATGAATTATTTGTCGTCTAGTATCTGTATAGATTGCTTTTGCTCCCATTATGCAGCACCTCCTTTTGCGAGGTCTGTGAAGGGTTCTTTACAGACTTTACCTTCCGATAAGTAATAGTGGTAACTTTTGCTGTTGTTTCTGACTCTATTACGTCTGTCGGGAAATGAAATGATATCAAACCCATTATGTTTGATAAGCTTTTCTGCTATATTTTTTGAGATGGAACCGTACACAAAGAGTGTTTTAGGAGACTTTTTTAATAAAGCAATATTTAACTGATAATCTCCATATTCTTTGAAACCATTTTTTGCGCATCCAAGATTACCGACCATAAATGAACAATCGTCGGGAAAATAATCAGCGATGCAGATTGTTCCGAGGCTTCCAGGTCTAAAGTTGGGTAAAATTTTTAATCCTTGCAGTCCGCAGTAGCATGAATGTATTGCATTAATCATTATACTATGCTTTTGCCTAGGACGGAGCATTCCTACGCAAGGGCTTAGATCAAAACCGACAATTCCACCGTATTGTTTAGCTATTTCAATATCGTTATCGATTTTTGTTAGTCTTGGCCATAAACGTTGCTCATATTCGAAAAATGCGAGCAATGCCTTTGCTTTTATTTCATCTGGTATATCCTTACGGTATGTGAATGTTGATAGAGCGCATGGTATGTCTTTGTAAATAAACTCATCAGGTAGTTGAGGAATATCATCCTTGAATATAATTCCATGACTCTTTAAATATGTAATTTTATTATCTGTCCATGACAGAATATTAAATTGTATCATATTTTTATTCCTTTCCGGGATAAACAATCCCTAATTTAAAAAATATTGAAAAAACGCGATAGACATTCAAAAGGCAATATGATACAATTTAATCCACAACAGAAGATATGTACCATATCTTGAAAGCGCTCTTCATACTACGCCAATAGTATGATAATAGGGCGCTTTTCCTTTTGAATAATAATAACTTTCAATTTAATCACCTTCTTTCAATCAATTCATATTTTTTACTTAAACAGCGGAGTAGTAGCGTAATAATCGTCGCTCGTAGGGTTTACTTACTCCGAAGTAGTTCTCCCAATTAACACATCTTTGATAACATATATCAGCACACTGAGCAGATACGCCAAATTTCCCTATAATGTCATGTTTACTCTTGCAACCGAACATCGAATACAATGGAGAAGGAACGAATGCGTATCCAGCATAACAATTTGCAATTATATTGGCTAAATCACTTTCTTCTTTATGTCCTAACCTGATATGTCCGATTTCATGCATAATCGTAAAATCGTCATGTTCGTAATACAAAGAATCCACATCATTAATCCAGATAACAAATGTCGAAATTGATGGATCATATAATGAATAACCATCTCGGCGAAGTCCTTCACTATCAAAACGAAGAAATTCCTGTGCATTTTTATCTTTCATTTCGGACATTTTTCGCACTATATAACCGAGGCGCTTAGCAATATCACTCGGATCAATCGGAACCTTTAATTGCAATTCCACGTAAAGATTTACAACATCATTCTCAATCTGATAATAAAGAGATTTCGGGATTTTAATTTTTCTCTTATCATACCTTTCCATTACTCATAAGTACCTTCATTAATTTTATTTTTTCTTCATCAGTCATTGATGTGACCCCTCTTGCAACAAGTCTATAAGTTTCTCCGAAACTTTCCTTATCATCTTTTCCTGTCAATAAAAAGTCTGTTGTTGTATTAAGGGCTGTAGCCATATTTGCAATCACCTCTAGTTTTGGTTCCCTGTTATCCTTTAGATATCTGCACAATGCTCCTTCTGATATACCTATCATATCTGCAAATTCTTTTTGTGTATAACCTACTTCTTCTAATAATTTAGAAACACGCTTACCAAATCCTACCATAATTTTATCCTCCTGCTTAATGGTATATTATTACGCTATTGACATTTTGTCAATAGCAAATTCCCGATTGTAAAAAGAACCATCTTTTACAAGATGATTCCTAATACAGCCCAAAACAATTTATTTGATATTTTATTCACAGTAAAAAATTTCGTCTAATGTTTTCCCCATCCTGGTAATCATAGGAACAACCAATGCATTTCCCATACAGAAATATCTCATACGCTCCGGCATTCCACCTGCTGCAGTCCAGTCATCTTCAAATCCTTGTAAACGCTCCGCTTCGATAGGAGTGAGTAGTCTTAATCTATGTGTTCCGGGATCCTCAACAACATGCGTACTGCGATTAAGCGTAGATTCGCTTGTAAGCATCGTTCGTCCCGGGCGATCCCATGGATCTGGAAAGGCAACCGGGCCCTCCGAAAAAATATATTCATGTCCATTGGCTGATTTGCGCGGGATTTTTTTTGCGCCCTTCATATATTCCCACTTCGACATTGTCTCATCAGAAATATAATAATGCTCATCAACATTTTGCTGCAGAATATCTTTTATCGGAATTGCTGGTTCTTCAATTTCTGTTGCTGTAGCAGTGGAAATTTCTCCATCCTTCATCAATCCGGCACTACAAAAATCAAATTTAAAAGAATCGGATATTTCTACTATATCCTCTCTAATTTCACAACCATCAAATACTTCTATATTTTGGATAGGAAATGCATTTGCCATAAAACCATAATGATTTATTATTGCTCTTGGATGGCATTTATTCATTTCTTCTGCAAACTTTGTATCTTTTCTATATGCAAAAATAAATACTCTTCTTCTTCTCTGAGCTGCACCATATATGGCCGCATTTACAACACGCCACTCAACTATATATCCTAGATTATTCAAGCAAGCCAACATTATTCCAAAATCTCTGCCTCTTTGATTAGCAGGAGACTTTAAGAGTCTATCAACATTCTCAAACAAACAAAAAGCCGGATTCTTTGCAATAATAACATCTCTAATTTGCCACCACAAAACACCCTTCTTTCCTTCTATTCCCTTAGATGAAGAAAGAGAGTGGGCTACTGAATAATCCTGGCACGGAAAGCCGCCTACTAATAAATTATGATCTGGAATAATTGTTTTATCTACGGTACTGATATCTACACCAGTTGAAGATGTGTCCCCGGTTAAATCTTTCGATTCGCCAAAATGTGCTACATAACAATCATGTGCCCATTGCTTCGTTTTACCCGGTTCCCACTGAGAAAACCATACAGTTTCCCATCCCGAATTTAATCTTTCCAATCCAAGACGAAAACCGCCAACTCCTGCGAAGAGTTCGCATACAGACTTTTTCATAATAACCTCCATATTGTCTTCTACCGCTATAAACGATAGGGTTTCAAGGATAATTTGGAAACTCCTACAATGGAAGAGCAGGATTTGTTTCCACCTTCGATGCTATTATAACACACAAGTCTGTGTCGATCAAGGGTTATCGTCCTCAATGTGTATGTTAATCAGTCTTTTATCGAGAATACTCGTTATAAACTTGCTATGAAGCCAATATGCATGCGTCGGCATATATTGGCCGTCCGGAAGTTCGTTTCCATTTGCGATAGTACCCTTGCCGTGCTCACTACCATCTTTTAGCCGGTAATACGCCTGCTGTTGATGTGGGCGAACGTGGAAAATCGGATTGTCCGTTATCTTTGGCAAATCATTATGAACAACCTCGCCACCGTCTTCCTTTATTTCGACTGTAAGTGTTACACCTTCATTAAGCTTTTTCTTTACTGCTTCCCAGCCCTGATGAACAATCTCCAGTTGTTCTTTGTTCATATGCCATAACTGGCTACCGGCATAAACTATACCTTTATCAGTTTCTTGATAAACAACCAAAAGGAACTGGGTACTTTCCAATTGCTCATACAATTCAGAGTCTTCCCATTCCTGGCTTGCCAATTCCTTAAAATCAAAATCATGTAATCTGAAATGTTCCGGATTACGTCCGTTCTTAGCCAATCTGATTGTTTTAACTTCGATATTTGCCTTTATAAATTCCTCTGCCTTATTTCCTTTGACGCCTAACATTGCATACGCTAAAAGAGCGCGATAGCCTTTATTAATTGTATTTACTCCAAACTGAGTTGCAATGTTTGTATCAAGAACACCTTTATAAGTACTTAATCTATCCATCAAAATATCTACAAACGACTTTTCTGCAATTTCTCCGGCATCCTTTATAATTCTTTCTTCTTTTTCAATACCTATAACATAGTGATTAAGTACATATGTCATATACGAGGTTTTAAAACAAAAGGCTCTCTTCATAGCGGGGGTATGATTTCCATAGTATTGCGGAACTGTACTTTTTGCCGCTGTGGATCCCTTTGTACATGCTCCGAGATACATAGTATCTGCCTCTGATAATTCATGAGCTCTTCCGGCTTCAATCTTGCTAATTATAAATTCATAATCTTCGCGTATGATTATCAGATCTTCCTCTGGGGGCGTGAATAATCTTGTATAGCCGATTTTATATAAAAGATTACTGTTGAGAAGTTTGTTACGCCAATAGTAAATAAGCATAATGCTGCTCATTTTTCTCCAGGCATGAGATTTGAAAAAATCTTTTTCCACCGGTTCATCGTAACTTATCATTGTCAAGACAAGTCGTTCACCTGCTCTTAAACTTCCGTTCTTATTTACTTCGTAACAAGTAACCTTTAGCTCAACGCCTGCTTCTTCGAAGTCTGCATCTTGCTTAGAGTTAGCTTTGTAACCATAATAGACTTCTTCGAGTAGATTACCCAATCCGCCCTTGCGCGCCTTATTGCCATACGCTTTAATTATCTCATCATGGCTACTTCCAACTTTTTCCGAGATTATTTCCGCAAAAGTCTTTCCTTCCAATTTCTTGGAATACTCTACAATACTATTCACATTTGTTTTGTCATAAAACACAGAGTAATCCATACTTATTCTCCTTCGGATTCGCTTTCCGCAATACGCTTTTTCCAATATTCCAAACGTTTTTTCTCCAGGTCTTTTTCGGTTAGGCCCTCGCGACTGATTTTTTTCAAAGGAATGTCCTTATAGTAATCTATCCAAAAATCCCGTTCTCTTTCGTAATTAGCCTTTGTTTTTTCGTATTTTTTATAAGACTCGGTAATCGAATATGCCTGTTCAATAACATCAACCAATTCTTCACCCATGATGCTTTTATCGCCTGTAGCTTCAAAATAGTGAGGTAAAAAAGTCAGTTTGGCATAATTGTCATGAAATACGGGATTGCCGGCAGCATCCTCTTCGAAGGTGTTATCTATATCAGCTTTAAGTTCAATATCCTCAACTTCAAAGATTTCAAAGAAACATTCCATAAGTGCACCTAATGAATTGACCTTTACAGTAGTTTCTCGTCCGCATAACCAGTCGATAGATACAGAAAACGTTTGACTTATACTGATAACGACATCAATAGTCGGTTTAATTTTTCCGCTTTCGTAGGATGATAATGTTGACTGCGGAATCCCGATTATGTCTGAAAACTCTTTTTGGGAAAGATGTAAATCCTGCGTTCTCAATTGGCGCAATCTTTCTCCGAAAACATTTGTATTGTCGTTATTTCCGTTTTTTTTCTTCATAATCCTTTTCCTTCCTGAGCATATAACTCTTTAGTCATTATTATATCATAATACGGATAATATCATATATTATAATCGAATTTTTGATAAATATCAATAAATACTATATTGACTTGTGGAAATTCATTATATATAATATCTATATCAAATAATGATATTCGCCACCACGGTCAAAACAGCCAGGGAACTGGAAAAAGGGAAACGCTAATTCATCGAGATTAGCAGGCGAAGATACATTATTGTAATAATAGAGAACAATGAACAAAGCATCATTGTACACGGCTTGTTAGCCAAAACTGAACCTTGAAAACTAAACAATGTGAAAATAAGGGCTAGAAAGGAGTACCTACGGAAGCTCTAAACAAGCACTTTCTTTACCAAAGTTCCTGTCAGCATTATAATATTGATGTTGAGGCGCTGGATGCGGAATTACAGAGCATGGAACTTAAAAGAATTAAATTGGAGGTATTGAGAGTACACAATCATAAGATTACGGAACCGACAGAGAAGTACAAGGCTTATAAAACTCGAATTGATGGTGACAAACATATAGTACGCGCGTCCGAAAAAGAATTTTTCATGGCTTTGCATGAATACTACTATGGACCTAAAATAACGGCACCCTCTCTAAAAGAAGCCATAAGCCAATGGATTGAAACCAGAGAAAAGTCTGGAGCGATTACCTACCAGACTGCCTTGCATTATAGGGACGATGCCGAAAAATTCATTTTCCCAGACAGGATAGCATCAAAGAACATTACCCAAATATCCAAAGCTGAAATAATCAGTTTCTTAGAAGGACTAGTTGGTGATGGAAGTAAGATATTAAAGAAAACGCTGTCAAATATAAAAACTGTCATTAATGGCGGTTTTGATTATGCAGGCATGTTGGATGGAGTCGATTGTATTGACGCAAGACGCATCAGCATTCGTGATTTAAAGAAAAGATGCTATGAAAATGATAACTCTGGTGAAGTCTATTTAAGAGAAGAAGCTGAACGAATCGTATTGCATGTGTTAGCTTTATTAGAGAAAAAGGAAGATGTTTATCTGTATGCAATTCTGCTCTTTTTCTGCCTAAGCATTCGAATAGGCGAAATAAGGGCACTAAAATGGTCTAACATTGACTTGGATAATATGCTTATTCATCTTGATCATCAGATGGTAACAAAAAAAGAAGGAAATGTGAACCGAAAAACTATCTGTGTTAATTATATGAAAGGGCACTCATCTGCTGGCATAAGAGATTTAGAAATCAGTGAATTTGCAGCATATGTCCTTTTCCGACTTAGGAAATTAACCGGTGACCAAGAGTATGTTTTGCAAAGCAGAGGCGTAAATCCTATATACACTAACACATTCAATGATAAGTTAAAAGAAGTCTGTGAAGCACTGGGTATAAGATATCGTTCATCTCACAAAATTCGGTTTTATGCTGCTTCAAATATGTATGAGCACAATATTCCTGAATGGTTTATTCAGACTCGTATGGGGCATAAAAACATCGAAATGACCAGAAAATACAACAGGGGTAATTGTCCAAGACTGGATGATAAAACTGTTAATGAACTGTTCGGTTTTCCGTTGCCTGAACCGCAGGGAGAGATGATTCCGCAATAAATAATTCTATTACCCGGAATTACCCGTTTTTTTTAGAAAGAAAAATCCCCGTAAACCTTGTGTTTACGGGGAAATTAAAAGAGCAGGTGATGGGAATCGAACCCACGTATTCAGCTTGGAAGGCTGATGTTCTACCATTGAACCACACCTGCATTTATTAAATTATCCTTCAAAATTACAAATCCTAAGTCATAAACTTTGAAGAGTCGAGGTGACAGGATTCGAACCTGCGACCCCCTGGTCCCAAACCAGGTGCTCTAGCCAAACTGAGCCACACCTCGATTACGCTTAAGCACAAACGCAAAAACTATTATATGAAATCCAACTCAATTTGTCAACAACTTTTATATACAAATTTTTAGATTTTTATCTTACTTCTTTTAACTCAATATTAAACTCATTAGGGCCGGTAATATTAATTATTGCATATGTAGGTATTCCGCCGCCCTGTCTTGGGTAACTTATGCTTCCAGGGTTAAGAATATGAATTCCGTTTTTAACCTCATAATATGGTCTGTGAGTATGTCCAAAAACTGCTATCTGGCAATCATCATCTCTTGCCATATCAACCAGGGTGAAAGGATTATATGCCACACCGCCTCTGTGCCCATGGGTTACAAAAACATTAACATATTCGTACTTAACAACTCTGTAAGCCGGATTAAATGTAAAAAAGTCATTATTTCCCTGAACAAAGACAATTGGACACTTGAGCAACGATTCAAGATAATCTTCCTCTCCCTCAACATCACCACAATGAATCACATAATCTATGTCTTTCTCAAGTTCATCAATAACCTTGATAAAATTCTCGTGCCTTCTATGTGTATCACTTACCACAAGTACTTTCATGGATTTACCTCTTAAATCTTATCCTTAATTAACTGAAGCGCATTTGCCCTGTGACTGATTCTGTTTTTTTCTTCCGGAGGAATCTCCGCGCTGGTGCATCCATATTCAGGCAGAAAGAAAATCGGATCATAGCCAAATCCATGCTCGCCCTTCTCTTCATATGCAATACGGCCTTCTATTGTGCCCCTTACCACATCTTCAGAGCCATCCGGACGAACAACTGCAATTGCACAAACGAATCTGGCCGTTCTGTCCTCGTCCTTAACTCCATAAAGCAGTTTAATGATGTGATTGTTCTTAATAGTATAAGGAGTTTCCTCTCCCATATATCTGGCTGAATAAATTCCAGGTGCCTTATTAAGATAATCAACTTCCAAACCTGAGTCATCTGCCATAACAATATATTTCTTTTTCATTTCTTCATCAAGCATGTTATAAACTGACCTGGCTTTTATAAGAGCATTTTCTTCGAATGTGGAACCCGTTTCTTCCACGTCCATGGTCAGCCCCAGATCCTTCATAGTCACTACATTGTATTTATTAAATATAGATTTAACTTCTACGGCTTTTCCGCCATTATGCGTAGCTAATAATATCTCCATTTTTCGTTGACTCCTTTGGTTAATTCACTTTTTCTAATTTTTCTTATCTTTTTTCGGAGGTTTCGGACCATTAAATTGTAAGAAATAGGTCTTCATCATTCCGTTATAAATCTTTCGATTTTTATCTGCTTTTCTTCCAATAATCGATTCAGCTTTGTCATATGAAGTTATCATATATAAAGACCATGAATCAAGATTATGATATCTCTCTGAGAGTTCCCCATATATCTTAGGAAGAGTTTCCTTATCTTCTATTCTCTCTCCATAAGGAGGGTTCGTAATTATAAATCCATACTTTTTAGGGTGGCTAAGCTCGCTTACGGGCCTGCACTGGAAGTGAATAAGATGCTCTACATTCGCTTTTTTGGCATTCTCACGTGCAATTCTTACCATTTGCTCGTCAATATCGTAACCCTGGATGTCTGTTTCAACCTTCAGATTAAGATTATCATTAGCTTCTGTCACCGCATCATACCAGCATTTCTTTGGAATAAAGTTAGTCCACTTCTCTGCTGTAAAGTTTCTGTTCATGCCCGGAGCCATATTAGCCGCCATCATTGCCGCTTCTATTGGGAAAGTTCCGCTTCCGCAGAAAGGATCAACCAGTATTCTGTCTGATCTCCACGGAGTCAGCATAATAAGAGCGGATGCCAGATTCTCTGCTATCGGAGCCTTGCTTGTCAGCGTTCTGTATCCTCTTTTATGAAGTGAATCACCCGTGGTATCAAGACCTATGCTGACCAGATCATTCTTTATAAATACTCTGATTGGATAATATCCATTGTCTCCATCAAACCATTCTATATGATAAACTCTCTTTAAGTGCTCTACCACAGCCTTCTTCACAATAGACTGCATATCCGATGCACTGAAAAGTTTACTTTTAATACCGGAAGCCTTAACTACTTCGAACTTGCCATCAGATGGAATATAATTCTCCCATTCAAGAGCCTTTGTTCCTTCAAAGAGCTCATCCCATGTGGTCGCCTTAAACTCACCCACCTGAATCATAATTCTCTCGGCAGTTCTTAAGAATACATTGGCATAGGCAATGGCTTCCTCGTCACCTAAGAACACAACCCTGCCATCTGTCACTTCCTTAACATCATATCCTAAATCTATTATTTCTCTTTTAAGCACCGCTTCTAAGCCAAAATGGCAAGGCGCAATCAGTTCTAACATATTAAATTCCTCTAAAATCACCGCTCATTCTATATATTGTGGATATCCCAAAATCCAACTACCTCTTATTGTATCATAATAAGCTGTATTATATCAATAAAAGCTACAGAAACATTGAAAAATACACTATTTTATGATAAAATTGTTCTATATTATGGGATTATGGGAATAATGACAAATAATTATAAAGGGGTACAGATAATGGGTAATAATAACGACATTCTTGACAGCAATATCGACGAAGAACTCAATCTTGATACTTTTTCCGATGATGCTGAATCCTTATCTGAAGATAATGCAGAAAATTCTTCTGATATCCAAGACGAAAAAAGAGTATATTTAGCTAATTACGAAGATGATCCTGACATCGAAGCCAGCAACGAAGTCGAAGGCGAAGTTCTTCAGGAAGCTGTTTCCGAAGAATATGCCGAAGAAGCACCTGAAAGTGAAGCATCCGAAGAATCAGACTCCGTGGGCGAGGAAGTAACCGTTATCGAGCCGGAGTCAGATTATAACGCCGAGGAAGACTTAGAGGTATATACTGCTGAAGATGACGGAAGCGAGAGTAATGATGAGGCTTCTGAGGTTTCTCACGACGGTGATTTTCACTACGAGGAAAGAGGAAAAGAGGAAGAGAAAGCCGAAGCCCCTAAAGCCAAGCCGGTTTCAGCTGCCCACAGAATCCTTGAAAAGCGTAAGAAAAAGAAGCTTAGAATCTTCAATTTCTCTGTACAGCTTATACTGATTTGCCTTGTTCCGCTTGTAGTTCTTTCCATTATTACATCTACAATCAGTACCAAGATTCTGGAGAGAAACCTTCATCAGCAGATACAGGAATCCCTTAAGATCGTTGCCCTCTCCATTCAGGAGACCTACAGTTCTCTTTATAAGGGCGACTATTCATCAGACCTTACGGGTACATTATATAAAGGTGATGTAAAGATTAGTGGTAATCATGCCCTTCTTGATGCACTTAAAGAGCAAAGCGGCATTGATTCATCCTTCTATTTTGAGAATAAAACAAGAATCACCACCGTTATGAGAGCTCTCGGCGGTCGTTCAGTTGGTTCAGAACTTGATCCTGATATATATGAAGTAATCCTTACAGGCGAAGAATATTTCACTGAGGATCAGGTCATCCAGGAAACCAACTACTACGCTTACTATCTTCCATTATTCAACTCAGATGGAACTGTTGTAGGTGCAATTTTCGCCGGCAAACCGTCAGATGAAGTTAATGCCAACATTGCCAAAGAAACTCGCAAAATCGGCATCTTCTCAACCATTATTACCGTTGCCTGCGTGGTACTTATTCTTCTCTTCTCAAGGCTTATTGCCAAGAAGATGAACAGTACAAAGAACTTCTTAAGCATCGTTTCTACCGGTGACCTTACGCAGAATGCAAATCTTAAACAACTTAAGCGTAATGACGAATTAGGCGACATGTATGCCATGTCCTTCTCCTTACAGGAAGAACTTAAGGAAATCGTTTCAAATATCAAGCAGCAGGCCATGCAGCTTACAGATTCCAGTAACGATTTGTTAAATATTTCGTTTGAAACAACTAAAAACGTTGATTCCTTATATGAGTCAGTAGAATTTATATCCAACGGTGCCAACGACCAGGCTAATCAGACATCTGATGCTGCTGTTCAGGTTTCCAATATTGGTGAACAGATTGAGCAGATTTCCAAGCAGATTGAGACACTAACCAAGTCTGCTTCCCAGATGTCCAATGCAGAGAAGTCATCTACTGCTATCATCGAAGATCTTAATACTTCAAGCCAGGAAATGATTGAATCCATCGCCAAGATTGCCAATCAGATGCAGGTTACAAACGCATCCGTCAAGGATATCCGTACTGCAGTACAGATGATTCAGGCAATTGCTGATGAGACCGATCTTCTTTCAATCAATGCCAGCATTGAAGCGGCTCACGCCGGAGAAAGCGGCAAAGGCTTCGCAGTCGTTGCTGAGCAGATTTCCAAGCTTGCAGCACAGTCAGATGCCAATGCTACTGAAATCGAGAACAACATCAACAAGCTTATGGAACAGTTCAATATAATGGTAAGTTACATGGATGATGTTAAGGTTAAGATTGCTGAGCAAAGAGAAAAACTCGACCTTACAATCGAGAACTTTGGAGTTGTTGCTTCCGGAGTTGATACATCCCTCAATAACATTAACGTTATTACTGACAACATGACAGGCCTTAAGAAGTCCAAAGATGCCATCTTAGACATCATTTCAGACCTTTCAGCAGTATCTGAACAGTATGCTGCATCATCAAGCGAAACAATAGAAGCTGCCGAAACCATGAGCCTTGCAATGGAGAACCTGGCAGGCGCTTCTACCAAGCTTCAGGAGATGTCAGAATCACTTAATAATGAACTTGAGATCTTCAAGTTATAAAGATTGCAAAATAGAATCACAGCCTAAATAAGGCATAAATAAAGCCCTGGAATGTATTTCATTCCAGGGCTTATTCTATCTCAGTAAATATGAACAATATAATAATCAGTTAGTTCTTCTTAATAAAATGCCTTCCAATAAATAATACCATTCTGCTGGACAGCATCCCTATTAACAGCGAAGTTAATATAAGCAGTATAAACGGCCATATAACCAGTTCTGTCAGGGATATGGCAAAATATACGCCCATACCAAGCAGAGCTATCTCCATGGCTATCATAATACCCAGAAACAGTTTTGGATTATTATTAAGTGTATTACGTACATTATCAATTACTGACATTTTTCTACACACCTTTCTGACTGTGTTTGAATCCTATTTACAATCGAGTAGGGTGCCCCTACTTGCACAAAAAAGCGGATGCATAAAAGCATCCGCTTTGTATACCTGTATTAATATTAACCCTTTACTGAACCGAGTGCAATACCCTGTACAATAAATCTTGATAAGAGAAGGTAAACAACGATAACTGGTAAAATTGAGAAAGCAATCATCATGTAAACCTGACCCATATCGAACTTTAACCAGTCAGCTGAACGAAGCTGAGCGATTAAGATAGGTAATGTTTTAAGCTTATCTTTATGTAAGATAAGGGCTGGAGTGAAGTAGTTATTCCAGCTTGCTACAAATGCGAAGATCATCTGTACTGCGATTGCAGGCTTAAGGATTGGAAGAACGATCTGGTTGAAAGTTCTAATTTCGCCTGAACCATCGATACGTGCAGCTTCAACGATTTCAATAGGAAGCGCTGAATCCATGTACTGCTTCATATAGAAGAATACTGTAGGAGCTGCTATTGCAGGAATAATCAGAGGAATGAAGTTATCCTCCAACTTCATGTTACCTACTAATCTTACGAAACCAAGAGCAGTAACCTGTGTAGGAATTGTCATGATCATAAGTACAAATGTAAAGAAGATATTTCTTAATTTGAAGTTATAAACATGAATAGCATATGCTGTTACAGCTGAGAAGTATGTTGATAAAGCAGCTGATAAACCAGCGATGATGAATGAGTTAAATAAACCATTCCATATAGGCATTGTACCATGAACTAAGTTGGTCCAGTTATTCCAGGCATTGGTACCAGGTATAACTGTGAAACCTTCCTTAAGTGCTGAGTTGGTACGTGTTGCATTAATAAATAATATATAAAACCAGAACAAACAAAGGATTGTAAAGAAGATCAAAACAACATAAGCAACAAATCTTCTTGCCTTAATACCACCGGTAACCTTCTCTTTGTCTACCTGGAGTTGCATAGAACTATTATTTGCCATCTATTTTCTCCTCCTTATCAATCTTTAGATGTTGATACTTTATATACCAACAAACTCAAAATACCTGTAATGATAAACAATACAACTGATAAAGCACCGGCCATACCATAGTTCTTTGAGAACAGATGCTTATTAAGGTACATGATAAGTGTCATACTTGAACGCATTGGATCACCGGTACCGTTAGTAAGAATCTGAGGTACGTCGAACATCTGGATACCACCTACTAAAGAAGTGATAAGAACGAATACTAAGATAGGTCTAAGAAGTGGTAATGTAATCTTCCAGAAAACCTGAGTAGCATTAGCACCATCAACTTCTGCTGCTTCGAAGAGTGAAGGGTCAATACCCATCATACCAGCCATAAGAAGGATTGTTGTATTACCAAACCACATAAGGAAGTTAAGGAAACCAACGATACCTCTTGCTGACCATACATGCTGTAACCACTTGTATGGTGCAGCTGGGTCCTGAAGACCAAAGTTCTGAAGCATTCCATTAATAGGACCACCATCTGAGAACAATGTAAAGAATAACATTGCGAAAGCTGATGCCATGATTAAGTTAGGTAAGTAGATAACTGTCTTGAAGAAAGATGAACCTTTGATACGAAGACGAGTATCTGAGAACCATGAACCTAATAATAAAGATACAAGGAGCTGTGGAATGAAACCAATAATCCACATAACCAATGTATTTGTAGTATAAGTAATCAAATCACCGTTTGTTAACAGTGTTTTGTAATTGTCAAACCAAATCCAATTTGGGCCTACTTCAATAACGCCCACACGATACTTCTCGAAGAAGCTGTAATAAATAGTTGAAACCAACGGTACGAAAGAAAATACCAGATAAACAACAACAAATGGTATCAGGAAAATATATCCCCATTTATTGAAGCTTACTACTTTACTCTTTTTATGCTGTTGCTTCATATAATGATGCCTCCATTTCACATATTTTTTTGCTATAAACCATGCACTGGATTGGAAAAATTTTCTGACGCCATCATAATCATATCACTTAGAAACGTATAAATATTAATAATCGTCGCCATACATTAAAAAAAGATAAAAGCGCGTGCCTGCCTTTAAGGGCAGGCACCACTTTTATTTATACAATAAATTCAATTAGAATCCATCGTGTTTCTACTCAGTCAATTATTTTGAAAGGTTTGGATACTTCTCAAGAACTGCTGTGTAGAATAACTCAAGAGCTTCGTCCTTTGTAGCTTCGCCATTGAAGTACTGAGTCATAGCATTCTGGAACTCTTCGTTACATCCCTGGTCATAAGCTGAAAGGTTGCTTAAGTCTACTGTTGAAACACCCTTAGCAAAGATACCAAGTGGGTTCTGTCCACCAAGGTAATCATTACCAAAGCCATCTTCCTCAGCCATCTCGTTCATAAGAGCTTCGTTGTTTGTGAAGTCATCATCATCAGTTGTGATCTCACGAAGAACATCTGTATCAGTTGTCATTGTAAGAACTAAGTCCTTGCAAAGTGTTGGGTTATCTGTACCAGCAGCTACACACATCCATGTACCACCCCAGAAGAAGCCCTGAGGTCCTTCTGTGATTGCCCACTGACCTTCGCTACCAACAGAACCTTCCTGATCACATGACATACAGAAGTTGATTAACCAAGCTGGTCCAAAGTAGCAGAATACCTTACCATCCATGAAGAAGCCTTTTGACCAGTCATCTGACCAAAGACCATGTGTTCCTGCATAACCCTTGTCTACCATAACCTTAGAATCGTCAACCCACTTGTCGATGTTAGCATCGATGTTGATCTTGTCGCCTTCTACCCACTTAGAAGTTACGTTGTTAGAATATGTTCTGTATGTATCCATAACAGATGATGTCATGAAATAACCTTTGTCTTTCATCTGAGCAGCTGTATCAAGGAATGTATCCCAATCCTTTACATATGGCTGTACATCAGCTGGCTCTGAAACACCAAGAACTTCTTCAGCGATGTCTCTTCTGTAGATAAGTGCACCAGGGCAGCCCTGCCATGATGAACCCTTAAGGTTTCCGTTAGAATCTGTTACAACGTCCTTTGTATACTGGAACTGTCCAGCAACATCAGCATCTGTAATACCGATTTCGCTTAATGCTAAAGCGTAATCTGTATCAACATACTTAAGAGCGTAGTCAGCTTCGATTAAGAAGATATCAATCTTGTCATCAGCTGCAGCACTATCCTGTGCTAAAAGCTTCTCATCAAGGTTGTTCTGGTAAGCGTTATCCTGGTTAGCTGTGATATTGAACTTAACAGTTACATCACCGATCTTACCAGATGTTGCGTCTACCTTCTCATAACCTGGGTAGTGATCTTCAACACGACTCTTGAACTCTTCGTTCCAGCAGTAGATGTTAAGAACTGCGCCTTCGTCAGCTGCTTCAGCAACTACTTCTTCGCCACCTTCTTCAACAACTTCTTCGCCAGTTTCTTCAACAACTTCTTCAGTTGTTCCGTTACATCCAACTAAAAGAGCTGAAACCATAGCTGTGGATAACAATACACTTAATAATTTCTTTTTCACTTTAAATTTTCCTCCTTAATTATTATAGTGTGTTTATTGCAACCGTCTTTCGAAAAATCTCAGTATTCATATGGTACAAATACCGCTACCTTTCTAATCGACAAAGTCATTGTATAACAGTTTCACCATCGATGCAAGCATTTTTGTGTTAAATTTGTATAAAAAATCTATTTTTGTAAAAAAATCACAATTATCCGTTCACAATTTGTTCACATTTTCGTTAACATTTATTCATAATCTCATTAAAAGTTCCTTAATATATGTTTTGGGACTCCAAAATCCCCGGCGGGGATTTTATCTTTCTTATTATTATATACTTCTTATCTTGCTTTTAGGTTTTTAATTATTGTATAATTTATTCATCTGGGGGAAATTATCGTTTCCCTGGCAAAAACTATACTAAATAAGGAGATTACAAGTATGAAATTCGGCTTTTTTGATGACGCTAACAGAGAATATGTCATCACCACTCCTAGAACTCCGTATCCTTGGATCAACTACCTTGGAACACAAGGGTTCTTCTCACTGATTTCTAACACAGCAGGAGGTTATTCTTTCTATAAAGATGCTCGTCTGCGTCGAATCACCCGTTATCGTTACAATAATGTTCCTATTGATATGGGCGGACGTTATTTCTACATTAATGATAATGGCACAATCTGGAACCCGGGCTGGTCACCAGTTAAAACTGAACTTGATGAATATGAATGTCGTCATGGTATGGGATATACCAAGATTACAGGTAAGAAAAATGACCTTAAGGTTAATGTAACTTTCTTCGTTCCTCAGGATTATGATGGCGAAGTTCAGCAGGTTGTTCTTACTAATGAAGGTTCTTCTGAGAAAACGTTCTCACTCTTCTCTTTCGCAGAATGGTGTTTATGGGATGCTCAGGACGATTCAAACAACTTCCAGCGTAACTTCTCAACAGGTCGTGTTGAAGTAGACGGTTCAGTTCTTTATCATAAGACAGAATACAGAGATCGTCGTGATCATTTTGCTTTCTATTCAGTAAATGATACAATCGATGGTTATGATACAGACAGAGATTCATTCATTGGTCTCTACAATGGATTCAACAATCCTGAAGCAGTTCTTGCAGGCAAGGCTACAAACTCTTTTGCAGACGGCTGGGCACCAATTGCTTCTCATTATAAGAAGATAACTCTTAAACCGGGCGAAGTTAAGACTTTGGTATTCATTCTTGGTTATGTAGAGATGCCTGTTGATCAGAAGTTCGAAGCTGACGGCAAGACAATTAACAAAGTTAAAGCTAAAGCAATGATCGACAAGTACAGCACACCTGAGAAATTCGAAGCCGGCATGAAAGAGCTTAAGGCTTACTGGGATAAGTTACTTGGTATCTTCACTGTTACTACTCCTGATGACAAGGTTGACCGTATGGTTAATATCTGGAACCAGTATCAGTGTATGGTTACATTCAACCTTTCCCGTTCAGCATCTTACTTCGAAAGCGGTATCGGCAGAGGTATGGGATTCCGTGATTCCAACCAGGACGTACTCGGTTTCGTACATCAGATTCCTGACAGAGCTAAAGAGCGTATCATAGATATCGCTTCAACACAGTTCCCTGACGGTGGATGCTACCATCAGTATCAGCCACTTACCAAGAAGGGTAACTCAGATATCGGTGGAGACTTCTCCGATGATCCACTTTGGCTTATCCTTTCTGTTTCCGCATATATTAAGGAAACAGGCGACTGGGGTCTTCTTGATGAAATGATTCCTTATGATAATGATATGTCAATTGCACAGCCTATGCTTGAGCACTTGAAAGTATCCTTCTATCATATTGTTAATAACCTTGGACCTCATGGTCTTCCACTTGCAATGCGTGCTGACTGGAATGACTGTATTAACCTTTCATGCTACTCAGATACACCTGGTGAATCATTCCAGACATATACAAATCCTAAGTTTGCTGCAGAAGGTGGCTACTCCAAGATTGCTGAGTCAGTAATGGTTGCTACACTCTTCACATATGCAGGACCTAACTATGTTGAAATCCTTAAGCACTTAGGCAAGGATGATGAAGCTGCAAAGGCTCAGGCTGAAATCGATAAGATGAAGAAGAATATTATGGAATCAGCTTGGGATGGCGACTGGTTCTTAAGAGCTTATGATGCTAACGGCGAGAAGATGGGATCAAAGGAATGTGAAGAAGGTAAGATCTTCATCGAGCCACAGGGCTTCGCTATTATGTCTGATGTAGGTAAAGATCAGGGCGCAGACCTTAAGACTTTAGCTGCTATCGACGAAAGACTTAATACAAAGTACGGTCTCGTACTTAACAATCCTGCATATACAAAGTATTACATCCAGTATGGTGAAATCTCAACATATCCTGGTGGATACAAAGAGAATGCGGGTATTTTCACTCATAATAATGCATGGATTATCTGTGCTGCTGCTTATGCCGGACAGGGTGATCAGGCATTTAAGTACTATTCAGAAATCGCTCCTGCATTTACAGAAGAGACATCTGATATCCACAAGACTGAGCCATATGTATACGGCCAGATGATTGGTGGTAAGGATGCAGGTTCTGATATCGGCCAGACAGGCAAGAACTTTGGTCAGGGCAAGAACTCATGGCTTACAGGTACAGCTGCTTGGAACATGGTTGCTATCAGCCAGTACATCTTAGGTGTACAGCCTGATTTCGACGGACTTAAGGTTGATCCTTCAATTCCTCATGAGTGGGATGGCTTCACAGCTACACGTCAGTTCCGTGGTGCTAATTACAACATCACAGTTAAGAATCCTAACCATGTATGCAAGGGTGTTAAATCACTTGAAGTTAATGGCAAGGCAATTGACGGCTGCGTAATTCCTTACGAAGCAGGAACAAAAGAATTCAACGTAGTTGTTACATTGGGATAATTCTTAAATAAAAGATAATTATTGCTCCGCTTTTATTAAAGGCGGAGCAATTTTTATAATAAAGGAAATAATATGGAAATAGAACGCAAATTCTTAATTGAACAGGCGCCTGACAACTTAGATTCCTATTCTTATCACGATCTTGAGCAGGCTTATCTTTGTACCAGCCCTGTTGTAAGGGTAAGACAGGAAGATGATAATTATTACATGACCTATAAAGGCGCAGGATACATCCAAAGAGAAGAATATAATCTCCCACTTGATAAAGAGTCCTATAATCATCTTAAAGCCAAGGCAGACGGCAATATAATCACCAAAAGAAGATATCTGATTCCTTATGATAAATATACAATCGAGCTGGATATTTTTAAGGGTGCATTTGAAGGCCTCATCTATGCCGAGGTGGAATTTGATACATTAGAGGAAGCGACTTCTTTTACACCGCCTTCATGGTTTGGGACGGACGTTACCGAAAGTCCTGAATATACCAATTCATATTTAAGTAAGAAACAATTATAATGTCAAAAATACCGGCCTCCACTGACCGGTATTTTTTATTAATTATCTGTAATTGTCTTTAAAATCATCGCTGATTATTTTCTGCCATATGTTTTACATATCTTCTTTAACTTCCTGGCATCTTCTGCCTTAAGTTCATCACTCTGCAGTCTCCACTTCCAGTTAATGCCTATGGTCGATGGAGTATTCATACGGGCTGAATTATCGAGTCCTAAGATATCCTGCATAGGGATGATTGCAATCTTGGCAACTGAACTTTCAGCAAGTCTGATGTAGTCCCAGTGAATCTCATCAAGATTATCGATATTCATGTAACTCATCATATACTTCTTTGTATCTTCATCCATGTTCTGAACCCAGCCTACAACAGTCTCATTATCATGAGTTCCTGTATAAACCACAAAGTTCTTCTTATAATTATGAGGAAGATATGTATTACCTGCTCCGCTGTCAAAAGCAAATTCCAGAACTTTCATTCCCGGATAACCACACTTCTTAACCAGTTTTTTAACTGCCTTGGTCATAAAGCCCAAGTCTTCCGCAATAACCTTAACATCACCAAGTTCTGAATTAATAGCCTTGAATAAATCATATCCAGGTCCCTTAAGCCACTCACCCTCTACCGCATTAACTGCGCCGTAAGGAATAGTATAATATGACTCAAAACCTCTGAAGTGATCAATTCTTACCACATCATATAATCTGTATGATGCCTTCATTCTCTGAATCCACCACTTATATCCTGTTTTCTTGTGATATTCCCAGTCATATAAAGGATTGCCCCAGAGCTGACCTTCTATTGAGAAGCAGTCCGGTGGACATCCTGCCACTGCCTTAGGATTATAATCTTCATCTAAATCAAATAACTTAGGATTAGCCCATACGTCAGCACTGTCTGATGCCACATAAATAGGAATGTCTCCTACTATCTCAATGCCTTTACTGTTGGCATAGGCCTTAAGACTTGCCCACTGTTTAAAGAAGTAATACTGCATAAAATACGTGAACTTTATGCCATTTTCTCCTTTTTCATAAGCTTCCTTAACAGCCTTATTCTTATGCTCTCTTATATCATCCGGCCATTTCTGATATTCAACTCCGCCCATCTCAGACTTGAGTGTCATGAAAAGAGCAAAGTCCTTAAGCCAGAACTCTTCTTTCTTAACAAACTTTTTGAAATCCTCATCACTTAAATCGAATCTTTCAAAAGCCTTCTTTAAAAGCTCATATCTGGTATTAAATATAAGCTCATAGTCCACCTCTTTGGTGTCTTTAACCACATACTTTTTACATTCTTCTTCTGTAAGAAGACCATCCTCTTTAAGTCCATCCGGATCAATAAAATAAGGATTGCCCGCAAAAGCAGAGAAGGACTGATATGGAGAATCTCCATAACTTGTCGGTCCCATTGGAAGAATCTGCCAGTATGACTGTTTTGCTTTTTTTAAATAGTCTACAAATTCATAAGCCTCTTTTGAAAAACACCCGATTCCGTACTTTCCCGGCAAAGAACTTATGCTAAGTAAAACTCCGCTTTTTCTCATATAATACCTCGGTTTTTTAACTTCCAGATATCCTTGTTATACTCTAAGATAGTTCTGTCAGATGAGAAGAATCCCGCCTTTGCTATATTAACAAGGCACTTGCGATTCCACTCCTTCTTGTCTTCATAATCCTTAATTACACCATCTTTAACCTTGATATATTCTTCAAGATCAATTAATGTCATAAACCAGTCTTTATTAAGAAGTTCCTTATATAATCTTTCAAGATTCTCTTTATGTCCAACCTTGAGAGCCTCATCAGAAATAATAAAATCAACTGCTTCCTTGATTACTTTGCTCTTCTTGTAGTAATCCTTTGAAACATAATCAGCCTTCTTGTAGTGCTCAATTACCTCATCACTTGATACACCGAAAACGTAAATGTTCTTTTCTCCAACGAGTGATGCAATCTCTACATTGGCGCCATCTGCTGTACCAAGAGTAACAGCACCGTTAAGCATGAACTTCATGTTACCTGTTCCGCTCGCTTCCTTACTTGCAAGAGAAATCTGCTCTGAAATATCACAGGCAGGAATAATCTTCTCTGCATAGGAAACATTATAGTTCTCAACCATAACAACCTTGATGTACTTGCTTGCAACCGGGTCATTATTGATAATACTCTGCATTACAAGAATAAGATGAATGATATCCTGAGCAATTACATAAGCAGGAGCCGCCTTGGCACCAAAAATAAATGTTACAGGATGTGAAGGATAAATACCCTTCTTAATCTCAAGATACTTGTGAATGATATATAAAACATTCATCTGCTGGCGCTTATATTCATGAAGTCTCTTTGCCTGAATATCAAAGATTGAATCAGGATCAATTTCAACTCCCTCTTTATTTTTGATAAAATCCGCCAGCTCGACTTTACGATTATGCTTAATCTCACCAATCCTGTTAAGCACTTCATCATCATTCTCATACTTAAGAAGCTTCTCAAGTTCATCTGCATTCTTTATGAATTCCTTGCTTCCAAGTAAGGATTCAATATATGAACTGAGTTCATGGTTACATGATACAAGCCATCTTCTAAAGGTAATACCATTAGTCTTATTATTAAACTTCTCAGGATAAATCTTATAGAAAGAATTAAGCTCTGTATTCTTAAGGATCTCTGTATGAATTGCTGCAACACCATTAATTGAGAACCCGTAATGGATGTCGATGTGAGCCATATGTACTCTCTCATCTTCATCAATAATCCATACTTTCTCATCTGTATATTTAGCTCTTACTCTCTCATCAAGTTCAATAATAATTGGCACGAGTTCAGGAACTACTTCCTCAAGATACTCAAGTGGCCATTTCTCAAGAGCCTCTGCAAGGATTGTATGATTGGTATATGCGCATGTCTTACTTACGATATCAATCGCCTCATCCATAGGAATTGCTTTTTCCTGAGTAAGAATACGAATAAGTTCAGGAATGATTAATGTTGGATGTGTATCATTAATCTGAATAACTGCATGCTCATACATCTTGCGAAGATCGTATTTTCTCTGCTTCATTTCATAAAGAATATACTGAGCTGCATTGCTTACCATGAAATACTGCTGATAGATTCTAAGAAGATTACCTGCTCTGTCTGAATCATCAGGATACAGGAAGAGTGTAAGATTCTTCTTAATATCCTCTTTGTCAAAATCAATGCCGCTCTTTACAAGACTTTCATCAATTGTCTCGATATCGAAAAGATGAAGATTATTAACGCCATTGTCATAACCAACTACATGAATATCATAAAGTTTTGACTTAACCTTGAAATCCTTAAACTTAACTTCGAAGGAAACATCTCTTGGATTAAGCCAGCTCTTATCTTCAATCCAGTCATTCTTTGTTGCGCACTGAAGGTTCTTTCTAAACTCCTGCTTAAAAAGACCAAAGTGATAATTAAGACCAATACCGTCTCCCGGAAGTCCAAGGGATGCCATGGAATCAAGGAAGCATGCTGCAAGTCTTCCAAGACCACCGTTACCAAGTGATGGTTCCGGCTCATACTCCTCAATAACACTTAAGTCCTTACCGATGGAATCAAAGATTCTTTTAACCTTGTCATATACACCAAGGTTAATCAGGTTATTGGATAAAAGTTTACCAATAAGGAACTCAGCTGAGATATAATAAACTTTCTTCTCGCCGCTGTTCTTCTCTGTTACTGTGGATAAATCCTTGGTAAAACTGAGAAGTACATAATATAATTCTTTGTCTGAACAGTCTGTTAAGCCATGTCCCCACATGTGCTGAGCAGTCTCTTCCAGATATGTTTTCATATTAGCTTCGATAAGCTGCTTTTGTATCATTTCTTCCTGAACTGACATGAATATTCCTCAACTTTCTTTTTTAAATTCATACACAATGTCTGAGTAAATATTTTACCACAAAATCGC
>JAEEGL013758823.1_pt1 | contig 28383 bp, 20 predicted proteins | sample 9134231 | NCBI WGS metagenome assembly JAEEGL01 (sample SAMN16246548, study PRJNA631951) | gut metagenome | biome: gut microbiome; feature: rumen; material: fiber-attached | host: Bos | place: Iran: Karaj | collected 2018-10
AATTATTTCTTCTTGTGTCTATTCTTACGCAAGCGTTTTTTGCGCTTGTGTGTCGCCATTTTATGTCTCTTTCTTTTCTTACCGCTTGGCATAATTGAAAAAAAGTTAAAAAATTATTAAATATTATACCGGTAATTACTTAACCTTGCTTACGAATACCTTTGCTGGCTTGAAAGCCGGGATATTGTGAGCTGGAATGGTAAGGGTAGTATTCTTGGTGATGTTCCTTGCTGCCTTCTCAGCGCGGTGCTTGATAATGAAGCTGCCGAAGCCACGAAGATAAACCGGTTCACCCTTCGCAAGTGAAGCCTCTACACTTTCCATAAAAGATTCAACGACTGACTGTACTGCCAGTTTCTCAATACCGGTAGCTTTTGCTACTTCATTAACGATCTCTGCCTTAGTCATAATAGAGTAATTTATATAAAGTTATGTGTGTGCAAATTTTAAGACTGCAAATATAGACTTTTTTTTGCATAGGGCAAATTATTTCGTTAAAAATCTTTGTCTTACATATTTTGATATTACCTTTGTGCTTGGCATAAAGGTTGACATTATAGTATCTGCCTTAAAAACGCCATCCTTCTCTGACAAAATGTCAGCAGGGGGGATTGTATACACTGATAAATTATGATAGATTTTAATAAAGAAATGTTTCCTGCCTCGTCCCACGAGGTCAATATAATACCGGTAATGTCTGGAGAGCCCGCTCTCAACTTCGACGCCTCGGAACTCCCGGGATCCCTTCCGATTCTGGCACTCCGCAACGCCGTGATCTTCCCGGGTGTCGTCTTCCCTATAACTATCGGCCGCGAGAAGTCTATGCTTCTCGTCGACAAGGCCCAGGGAAACGGCATGTTCATAGGCGCAGTCCCTCAGAAGAATGTCGCCGAGGAGAACCCGCTGTCTCTCGCCGACTTCTCGGAATTCGGTACTGTCGTAAAGGTCCTGAAGACTTTCGAGATGCCTGACGGCACTGTCACGGCGCTTCTCCAGGGCTACAAGCGTCTCCGCATGCTGGAACTGACGGACACCGATCCTTACCACATGGCAAGAGTCAGCTACCTCGACGATATCCTGCCGCAGAACGACTCGAAAGTTCCGGTCATAGCCGATATCCTCAAGGAGAATGCGTCAAGCATCATCCGTTCGTCTTCGTTCGTTCCTAAGGAGGCCCTCGAGGCCCTCAAGAACATCGACGACTTCAATTTCCTCGTCAATTTCATCGCTACGACAATCGACATGGACGATTTCATGGAAAAAGTCGACCTGCTGAAATATGACGACGTCAAGGAAAGGGCCATGGCTCTTCTCGGCGTGCTCAGCCGTCAGCTCGAGATCCAGAGACTTAAGCAGGAGATCAGCTCTAAGGTCAAGACCGAGCTCGACCAGCAGCAGCGCGAGTATTTCCTTAACAATCAGCTCCGTACGATCCAGGAGGAGCTCGGCATGGATGAGATGGACGACATCGCCCGCTTCCGCGAGGCTGCCGAGAAGAAAGAGTGGCCTGCAGCCGTAGGGGAGACCTTCGAAAAGGAACTCGCAAAGCTCGAGAGATTCAATCCTTCGACTCCGGAATACAGCATCCAGTATAACTTCCTGCAGTTCATGATCGACCTGCCGTGGTATCATACTTCAGACGACAATCTCGACCTGAAACATGCCCAGAAGGTTCTCGACGAGGACCATTTCGGACTCGAGAACGTCAAGGACAGGATCATCGAATATCTCGCCGTACTCAAGCTGAAGGGTAACATGAAATCCCCGATCCTCTGCCTCTACGGCCCTCCGGGAGTCGGCAAGACAAGCCTCGGAAAGTCGATCGCCAGGGCCCTCGGACGCAAGTATGTCCGTATCTCCCTCGGCGGCATGCATGACGAGGCCGAGATCCGTGGTCACAGGAAAACATACGTAGGCGCCCTTCCGGGACGTATCCTTAACGGAATCAACAAGGCCGGCACTTCCAACCCGGTAATGGTTCTCGACGAGATCGACAAACTCGGAAGCGACTTCAAAGGCGATCCGTCTTCCGCTCTTCTCGAGGTCCTCGACCCGGAGCAGAACACGGCTTTCCACGACAACTACCTCGATATCGATTACGACCTTTCGAACGTAATGTTCATAACAACGGCCAATACTATAAACGGCATCCAGCCGGCTCTGCTCGACAGGATGGAGCTTATCAATGTGACCGGTTACCTGGCTGAGGAGAAGGTCCAGATCGCCAAGAAGTTCCTTGTGCCTAAGCAGCTCGAGGAGCATGGAATCCCTAAGAAGGAACTGAAGATCGACAAGGCAGCCCTTGAAGAGATCATCGACAAATATACCCATGAGTCCGGCGTCCGCGGCCTGGAGAAGCAGATCGCCCGTATCGCCAGAGTCTCTGCCAAGAAGATGGCCCTCGGCGAGGACTATCCGAAGACCATAAAGAAAGAGCATCTCAAAGAGTATCTCGGCCTGCAGACGGCCTTCCACGACAGCCAGAAGGGCAACGAGGCTCCCGGCGTCGTGACCGGTCTCGCATGGACCTCCATGGGAGGCGAGATACTGTTCATAGAGACTTCCGTCAGCGATGGCAAGGGAGTCCTGACAATGACGGGAAATCTCGGCGATGTCATGAAAGAGTCCGCTACTATCGGCTATCAGTATATCAAGGCTCATCCGCAGCTCGCCGGCCTTACTTCAGAAGAGTTCGCGAAGAAGGATGTACATGTCCACGTACCTGAGGGCGCCGTGCCGAAAGATGGCCCTTCGGCCGGAATCACCATGGTCAGCTCGATGGTGTCTGCCCTCCGCGGAAAGAAAGTCCGCAGCGGAATCGCCATGACCGGAGAAATGACCCTGAGGGGACGTGTCCTGCCTGTAGGTGGCATCAAGGAGAAGATTCTAGCGGCAAAGAGGGCCGGAGTCACTACCATAATCATTTCTGAAGAAAACAGGAAAGATATTGAAGATATCAAGGAAATTTACGTAAAAGGTCTTACCTTTGTGTATGTCAAGACAATTGACGACGTAATCGGATATATCTTCGAATAATGGACGTTAAGATAGAACAGACTTGGAAAGACGCACTGCGCGACGAGTTCGAAAAACCGTACTTCGCCTCGCTGGTGCGTTTTCTGCATAATGAAAAAGAGGCCGGGAAGGTCATATATCCTCCCGGAGGCCTGATATTCAGGGCTTTCGAGCTTACTCCGCTGCCGGAGGTGAAAGTCGTGATCCTTGGCCAGGATCCGTATCATGGGCCCCGCCAGGCCATGGGACTTTCGTTCTCCGTGCCGTCGGACGTGCCGGCCCCTCCGTCCCTGAAGAATATATTCAAGGAGATCCAGACGGATCTGGGCATAACTATGAGCGGAAGCCCGAATCTTGAAGGCTGGGCCCGTCAGGGCGTGCTTCTGCTGAACGCCATGCTGACAGTCCAGGCTGGAGTCGCCGGCTCGCACAAGGCTATCGGCTGGCAGGAGTTTACGGATGCCGTGATCAAGTGCATCTCAGACCGCTGCAACGGGGTAGTGTTCCTGCTCTGGGGGAATTTTGCCCGCGGAAAGAAGGAACTCATAGATACGTCCCGCCATTATGTACTCGAAGCCGCCCATCCTTCTCCGCTTGCCGGAGGCGCCTTCTTCGGGTGCAGACATTTTTCTAAGACTAACGAACTTCTCATAAAAGAGGGCAAAACCCCTATCGACTGGAAATTATGAAACGTAAAGCACTTTTCCCGGGATCTTTCGATCCTTTTACCGCCGGCCATCTGAATATTCTCCGCAGGGCGCTGACTATGTTTGACGAAATCGTCATAGCAGTCGGTGTCAACCAGGACAAACGCGGATTCTTCAGCATGGACCAGCGTATGGATATCATACGTCAGGCTGTCCGCGGTATGGACGGGATCGAGATAATCAAATACGACAATCTTACTATCGATACCTGCCGCGAGCTGGGTATCGCCCATATAATAAGGGGCGTCAGGAACATGCTTGATTTCGAGAACGAGCGTGCCATCGCGGATGCCAACCGCCGTCTTGCTCCTGAAATCGAGACTATCATCATTCCTACCGCACAGGAATTCGCGCATATCTCGTCTTCAGCCGTCAGGGATATCCTTAAACATAAGGGGGATACTTCTCTCTTCCTTCCGGAAGGGGTAGTTCTTCCGGATCACGATGCGTAGGTTCATCCTCATAATCCTTCTTTCTCTGCTTTCTTTTGCCTTGTGCGCCCAGAATGCGGATTCCGTCAAGATGGCCGCCCTGGATGCAAAGCTTGAGGAGTATTTTGCGGCGCTGGAGACCGAGTCTCTGGATGTAAAGAGGACCGAGTGCGATTTCCTCATATCTTCGTGCACGACTGACGATGTGCGAAACCATGTCGCCGTACGTCTATACTCGCATTTCATGCAGTCGAAGCTTATGGGGGACGAGGCTGTCGCCGTCCATCTTGCCGACAACTGGTTCATTCCCGGCAAGGTTTCTTTTCCTGATGAGATAGATCTGATGAATGCGAAGATTTTCGCCGAGTTCAACAGGCAGTCGCTGCTCGGATGCAAGGCTCCCGGTCTGGTAGCCGAGGATAGTCTCGGCAGGAAGGTCGAGGTCCCTCTGGGATTGTCTGACAGATACCGGATTCTTTATATCTATTCTCCGGACTGTGCCACATGCAGTCTTCAGACTATGCTGATGGACTCTCTTTTCAGCAGGAAGAGCTATCCGGTCGACCTTATCGCATTCAATTCGGACGATAATACTGAAGCCTGGGCGCAATACCGCAGGAACCGCCTTTCTTTTGACGGAGTCCGTGTCATGCATTTCAGGGATCCTTCGCTGGAGTCGGATTTCCAGCGTAAATACGGAGTGCTTCAGACTCCCCGCATGTTCCTTATCGACAAGAATGGGATTATAGTAGGCCGCGGACTGGACGCTGCTGCGCTGGAGAAGTTGCTGGATGCGACTCCTGACCTTGGCATAGGGTATGGTTCGAAGTCGTCTGCCGACTATTTCGATGCCGTCCTGGAGAGTTTCGGGGATGAGCTGCGCGGCTCTGATATCCGCTATTTTATCGGAAGACTTGAAGAGGCTACTCTCGAAAGCGCCGATACCGCAGGATTCCGTCAGATGACCGGTGACATGCTGTATTATCTTGCCGGAAAGAGGGGAGAGGCGTTCAAGGATGCCGAGACTTTCGTCGTCGATTCGATGGTCCTGTCCCGTCCGGATGTGTGGCGCTTTGCCGATGATTCGTTGACGATCGTTGACATGGCCATGAGCCTGAAACATATGCTCTCGCTAGCTCCAGTAGGTGCCAGAGTTCCGGATGTGCGTGTCCATGCCACTGTCCTCCGCGCCGGACGAAAGCCGGCCGCCGTCCATAAGAAATTGCGGTCGTTGCTTAAGGGAAAGCGGAATTATGTGCTTTTCCATACTGCCGGCTGCGCTTTCTGCGAGGCTGAACTTGCCGCCGCCGATTCTGCCGCTTCGGAGAAGGGTGTCCGTGTCGTTCTGGTCGATATGGACAAGCTGACAAGCTTATATCCGGAGGAGGCTAATCGGCTTCTGGACGCATTCGACCTGTCCGTCCTCCCGTTCATAATGGAGACGGACCATAAAGGTCTGGTTGTGCGTAAGTATCTGAGTTTAAATAAGTAGGGCTGCTTTTACCTTTGCTGCTGCCTCTTTGCCTCCCATCTTTTCGAGGATGGCGAGTCCGAAGTCTATCGCGAAGGCTGCGCCTCTGCCGGTGATAAGCTGGCCGTCGGTGACTGCCGGGGCTTTTACGTATTCCATTCCGCTGGCGGCGAGGTTCTCTTCGAAGCCGTCAAAGCAGGTGGCTTTCTTGCCTTCGATTCCCTTGATCTGGGTGGCGACGAGGCCAGGGGCGGCGCAGATTGCGGCTACAATGCCTCCGTTGCCGAAGTGGACGTTCATCAGGCCGATGAGCGGGGTGTCGGCTGCGAGTTTCTTCGAGCCTGGCATTCCTCCCGGGAAGATCATGGCGTCTTTTTCGTCGATATCTATTTCGCTGAAGTCGGAGCGGCCCATGTCTGCAACCACCGTTACTCCGTGGGAGCTGGTGATATAGACTTCTTCGGTGATTGATACTGTGTATGCTTCGATTTTACCTCTGCGGAGAATGTCGAGTGTCGCGAGGGCTTCGGTCTCTTCGAAACCGTCAGCCAGGAAGATGTATGCCTTTCCCATGATGCTCATGTGGTTTAGATTGGTTGAGGTAAGAGGGTTCGAACCTCTACTGAGGGAACCAAAATCCCTAGTGCTACCATTACACCATACCTCAGTGGGGTGCAAATATACGAAAAAATTATTTGCGGACAACAATTCTCTCTATACGTCTAGGGACGCTAGTGAGAATTTCGTAAGGGATTGTCCCGAGAATGTCGGCGAGTTCGTTGACTGTAGGGTCTTCTCCGAAGATAGTCACGGTGTCTCCGACTTTGGCGTCTATTCCTGTCACATCAAGCATGCACATGTCCATGCAGATGTTCCCGATCGTCGGCGCTCTGTGCCCGTTGACGGAGAATGAGGCGTGGCCGCGTCCGAGATGGCGGTCGATGCCGTCGGCGTATCCTACCGGAATCGTGGCGATTACGGTGCCTTCAGGGGCGATATGGCCGTATCTTCCGTAGCCTATCGTGCCGTCTTCAGGTTTGAGGGTCTTTATCTGCAATATCTTGCATTTGAGGGATGCGACGTGGGCGAGGCGGACATCAGGCAGGGCGCTGATTCCGTAAATGCCGATTCCGAGGCGTACCATGTCGAACTGGTATTGCGGGAATCTTTCGATTCCGGCAGAGTTGAGGATATGGTACATCGGCTTGTAGCCTATCTCTGAGGTGATCCTGTCGGCGTTTGTCTTGAACATGCCGATCTGGCCGAGGGTGAATTCGTCCTGCTCAGGGTCTTCGGATACTGCAAGGTGCGAATATACGGACTTGACTTTGACTTCTTCGCAGGTCTTGAGGAAGTCGGTGAGATCCTGGAGCTCGCTCGTCATGAACCCGAGACGGTGCATTCCGGTGTCGAGTTTGATATGGACCGGATAATCCTTGATGCCGCGTTCTTTGAGTATTCCGCAGAGTATCTTGAGGGCGTACAGGTTCGGGATTCCCGGCTCGAGGCGGTTGTCGATGATTTCGTTGAAGAAGTCCGTCCCGGCCGTAAGGACGAGGATCGGGAGGCTGATACCGGCTTTGCGGAGTTCCATGCCTTCGACAGGGTAGGCGACTGCGAGGTAGTTCGCTCCCGCACGCTGCATCATGGCTGCGAATTCGACGGCTCCGTGCCCGTAAGCATTTGCCTTTACGAGTACAAGTAATTTAGTCGTCTGCTCCAGTTTGGACCTGAAGTATCTGTAGTTTTCCATACATCCTGTCAGGTTCAGCTCCAGCCTTGAAAAATCATCAACCCTGTTCATTCCACATCAATTTAGAATACAAATTTATCAAATTTCTCCGACATAGGTTACAGTTTTTCGCATTTCTTTCCCCGTAAAGACCCTTACAGTACGTCCGCTGTCGCCGCCGACAGCGTCTGCTGTGGCGGGAATCCTCTGGTCTCGGCGAGCGTGGCCACCCTCGGCCACGTTAGAGGGAGGGGCCCGATGGATACGAGTTCTGCGAAGCAGGACGAAGTAGACATTGGGAGGGATGGAGCCGACAGAGTCGGCGGAACAGAGCCGAGACCACGAGGATCCCCGCCATCAATTAAGACGCTGGCGGCAAGTGAGAGGTTGGCATGGATTTGGAAGCAAACAGAAGGATTGTTAAAATTTTATGGATATGATTTGGTTTATTATCATTGCTGTGATGGTGCTGAGCTTTGTGATTCAGCAGGTTCTGAACAGTAAATTCAATAAATATTCGAAGGTGGGATTGCCTTCCGGACTGACCGGGGCGCAGGTCGCTGCCAAAATGTTGGAAGACCATGGCATAACCGATGTCTCTATTACCTGCATCAAAGGCAAATTGACTGACCATTATAACCCTGTCAACAAGACAGTCAACCTCAGCGAAGAAGTCTATTACGGCAATTCGGTAGCTGCTGCGGCCGTTGCAGCCCATGAATGTGGCCATGTAGTGCAGCATGCCACGGGATATGCTCCGCTGAAACTGAGGTCTGCCCTCGTTCCGGTTGTCTCATTCTCCAGCAATGCCGTGCAGTGGGTACTTCTTATTGGCGTAATGATCATCAAGATTACTCCGACCCTCCTGTATCTCGGAATCGCCATGTTTGCCTTGACGACCTTGTTCAGCGTCGTGACGCTTCCTGTGGAAATCAACGCCAGCGCCAGAGCCGTGCAATGGCTCGACAAGGCCGGAATAACAGGTCCCGCTACAAAAGCGAAAGCTGTCGATGCTCTCAAATGGGCAGCATATACATACGTCATTGCCGCCATCGGTTCGATAGCGACATTGATCTACTACATTGCCATGGCCAGGCGACGCTAGAGACTCGAAAGAATCCTTGCAAGCTGGTCCGTGCAGGATGTACCACGGAAATTGCAGTTGACGCCCGAAAGAGTGTCAACTACTTTTTTTATGTCCATGCCCTCGACGAGACGGCCGATTGCCTGAAGATTACCGTTGCAGCCCCGCACGTATGCGAGATTGCAGACCTTGCCGTCTATTATGTCGAAATCGATCTGCTGGCTGCATACCAGGCTGCTCGGGATGGCCGTTATGTGTCTGACACCGTTCTCGGTGGTGTCGCTGATGATCTTGTAGTCGTCTCCTGTCATTGTTGTAGTCCGTTTTTTATCTTTTTTTCTTGAAAAACTCCGTCACCATGGAACCGCATTCCTCCGCGAGCACTCCCGCCTCGACCTCGGTCTTCGGATGCAGCAGCGAAGGAGTGAAAAGCGAGTGCCCCCGCTTCGGATCGATCGCTCCATAGACGATCCGGCCGATCTGGGCCCAGTTCAGGGCTCCGGCGCACATCGGACATGGCTCGACGGTGACATACAGAGTACATTCATTCAGATACTTACCCCCGAGCGCCTCCGTAGCGGCGGTGATGGCTATCATCTCGGCATGGGCTGTAGGATCATGTAAACGTTCGGTCATATTGTGACCCTTTCCCACGATCCGGCCTTTGCATACGATTACTGCCCCGATCGGGATTTCATCCTCGGCCAGGGCCGCCTGCGCCTCGCGCAGAGCTTCCTTCATATATAGCTCGTCTTTTTCCATAATTACAGCAAAGATAGCAATTCTTGGACAATCCCAATAGTTGATAAAACAATTAAGAAAATTTGCGGAATGATACTTTTTTGACATTTTTATCATATATTTGCCTCGTGATAATATAAGTTGATGGATATGACCTCGGTAATAACGGAAATAACACCTCTTTCGGACAGGGACTGCTTCTACATAGTCGAGAGGCATAAGACCGAATTCGTCTTCCCCCTCCACAGGCACAGGGAATACGAGCTGAACTTCATCGAGCATGGCAAAGGCGTCCGGCGAGTCGTAGGCGACAGTGTCGAAGAGATAGGCGAATATGAGCTTACGCTGATTGCCGGCGGGGATCTTGAACATGCCTGGGAGCAGGGCAACTGTACCTCCGAGGACGTACGCGAGATCACTATCCAGTTCGATCCGGAGATATTCTCCAGCGGCCTCATGATGAGAAACCAGTTCTCATCGATACAGCATATGTTCGAGCAGGCGAGGAACGGGCTGACCTTTTCGCTGGCGGCTATAATGAAAGTGTATTCGCTTCTTGACGCCCTGCCGTCGGAAATAGATAAATTCGATCAGTTCCAGCACTTTATGAGGCTGCTTTATGACCTTTCCCTGGCGGGTGACTCCAGGATACTGGCCAGCACGTCATTCGCCCATAACGATGCCGACAAGGAAAGCCGCCGGGTGCAGAAGATCAAGCAATATGTCGGAGACCATTTCGCGGAAAACATTACCCTTGAAGAATTGGCGGAAATGGTCGGCATGAGCCCGTCGGCATTCAGCCGCTTTTTTAAGAGCAGGACCGGGAAGACGGTGATAGACTATATCATTGACATCCGCCTCGGGAATGCGGCAAGGCTGCTGGTCGACACCACCCAGAATATCTCTGAAATCTGCTATAGCTGCGGGTTTAACAACCTGTCGAATTTCAATCGTCTTTTCAAGTCAAAAAGAGGCTACACGCCGCGCGAATTCAGGACTCTGTTCAAGAAGAACAAGGTTTTTGTATAACGTGCAAAATAGTATCGGTTATTGACAAATTTGTATTTGTTGGGTAAAACGTTGCATGCTAAATTTGCAACGTACTCAGACAAGTATGGATTTATCGATAAACCGCATGATTAAAAGATTATTCCCGGCACTGTTTATCGCCCTTTTCGCGATTCTTTCGTGTCAGCCTATGAAAATGGACATCGTCAAAGTTGACGATGGCTCTTTTGTCGTTGATGGTCACCCCTATTATTATATCGGTACAAATTTCTGGTACGGAGGACTTCTCGGCTCCGAATATGGTGACAGAAGCAGGCTTGCCGCCGAACTGGATTCTCTGCATGCCCTCGGACTGGACAACCTCCGTGTACTGGTAGGCAGCGACGGACCTGACGGGGTGGCGACCAGAGTCTATCCGACCCTGCAGAAGGAACCGGGCGTCTATGACGAAAAGGTCTTTGAAGGCCTGGACTACCTTATGGCCGAACTTGGGAAAAGGAACATGAGGGCAGTCCTCTATATCAATAATTCCTGGGAATGGTCCGGCGGCTATGGCATGTACCTCGAATGGGCCGGAGCAGGCAAGGCGATAATCCCTTCGGTCGGAGGATATGGTCCTTTCATGGAACAGATGGCCCAGTATGCGACGAACGCCAGGGCGCAGGAACTCTTCGAGAATCATCTCCGCACTGTCGTTTCAAGAGTCAACAGCATCACCGGAAAGCCTTATAGCGAGGATCCGGCGATATTCTCATGGCAGATCGGCAACGAACCGCGCTGCTTCTCCTCCGATCCTGCCGTCCAGGACGGATTCGTATCATGGATATGGCGCGCTGCCTCGATAATCAAATCGATAGACCCTAATCATATGGTCTCTACCGGCAATGAGGGCATATGGGGCTGCGAAGAGAATCCGGAGCTATTCCGCCGGCTGAATGAATGTCCTGACGTTGATTATATTACTGCCCATATATGGCCATACAACTGGAGCTGGGTCGGGAAAGAATCCCCTCAGCAGGATATAGAAAGAGCCGAGGAGAATACCGGGAGATACATCGACGCCCATCTGGAGGTGGCCGAGAGTCTGGGCAAGCCTCTCGTGATCGAGGAATTCGGCTTCCCGAGAGATGATATGCACTTTGCCAAAGGAACTCCCGTAAGCGGCCGCGACCGCTATTACAGATACGTTTTCTCCAAGGTCATGGAGAATCAGAAAAATGGCGGCAGACTCGCCGGCGCCAATTTCTGGAGCTGGGGAGGTCTTGCGGTGCCTGCCCACAGGTATTGGCAGGAAGGAGACGATTATGCCGGAGATCCGGCCCAGGAAGAACAGGGGCTTAATTCAGTCTTCGCCGACGATTACAGTACCCTGGCAATAATAAGACATACAACGGCGAGACTTTCTGCCGTGGCTAATGCAAGCGCAGTGCTTGAAAATGATTGGATGTTCACTACCGGAGACCAGAAACCACTCAGAGTTGCTGTACAGTCTCAGAATGGTTTCAAGGGAAGTGTCCCGGTTTATGTGCGGGTGTCAACAGACAAAGGGGTTTCAGTGTCGGTCTCAGGAAAGAAAGCCCGTCTCGGCAAAGGCGCCGATACTCTGGATTTCGATCTTGGACTAGCCCCAGGCTTTTATAAGGTGTGTGTCAGCCTGAACGAGAATGACCCGCTTGATGAAAACTTCTGTGTCGGCTGTGATCCTGAGAAGATAGTATCTCCTCAGGATAAACAGCCTGATTTCGATGAATTCTGGGAAGACAACCTCAGGCAGCTTGCCATGGTCCCGATGAATGCCAGGATGACTCCGTTGAAGGATCATTCAAACGCTGACAGGACAGCCTACAGGGTTGATATGAAGTCTTTCGGTGGCAAAGAGATCGCCGGTCTGCTTTATCTTCCGAACAAGGAGGGAAAATTCGCTGCCAGGATATCGTATATGGGCTACGGTTCGGACGTCTGGTTCGCTGACCCGTCGGCGGAACCGGATATGATCGAGTTCACTCTCAGCGTCCGCGACCAGGGTTTCAACAAGACTCCGGGACAAGGCTGGGTGACAAGAGGACTTGCCGATAAGGACTCGTATTATTACAGAGGCGCATATCTGGACTGTGTGAGGGCCATTGATTTCGTCTCTTCTCTTCCTCAGACTGATCCGGACCATATCTACGCCGAAGGCGGAAGTCAGGGCGGTGCATTTACCCTGATAGCTGCATCTCTGGACAACCGTCTCCGCGCTATTGCTCCGTTCGTGCCTTTCCTTTCCGATTTCCCGGACTATTTCGCCATCGCAGATTGGCCGGGCGGGGAAGTGCTCTCGGCTGCAAAGGCTCAGGGCATTTCTGAAGACGAACTTTATAAGACCCTGTCTTATTTCGACGTGAAGAACTTTACGGACAGGATAGGTTGTCCTGTGCTCATGGGTTTCGGCCTGCAGGATCCCGTCTGTCCTCCTCATACCAATTTTTCGGGGTATAACCATATTACTACAGATAAACAATGGCTTTGCGTTCCTGTCTCAGGCCACCATCTGGAGCAATTTCCCGAGTGGTGGGCAGCAAGGACGGAATTCTTCACAAAAAATAAATAACACAACTAATTATTCACATTCAAAATCAGTAGCATGAAAAGACAGCTATTAACATGTATGCTGATGCTCTTTGGAGCATTGTCACTTATGGCGCAGAACAAAGTGACCGGAAGAATTACAGATAATTCCGGACAGGGCGTCATAAATGCCAGCGTAATGGTGAAAGGCACCAACAATGGTGTCGTTGCAGATCTTGATGGATACTACGAGATTGTTGTCGGCCAAGGCTCCACTCTTGTATATTCTTCCATCGGTTACAAAGATCAGGAAGTTGTTGTAGGCACCCAGAGTGTCATCAACGTTCTTCTTGTCGAAAACTCCGAGCTGCTCGACGAAATAGTCGTAGTCGGTTACGGTACTATGAAGAGAAGCGACCTCGCGGGAGCATCCGCTTCCATGAAGGAGGGTGACCTCAAGGGTTCGATCATCACCAACCTCGACCAGTCTCTCCAGGGACGTGCTGCCGGTGTCACGGCAGTCCAGACTTCCGGAGCTCCTGGTTCGTCCTCAAGTATCCGTGTCCGCGGTCAGGCTACAATCAATGCCAACGCAGAACCTCTCTACGTCATCGATGGCGTAATCATGCAGGGAGGCGGTAACTCCGGTGCAGACTTCGGTCTCGGAGATGCTCTCGGCAATGGTAAAGTCTCTACGATTTCTCCACTTTCCACTATCAACCCTGCCGATATCGTAAGCATGGAAATCCTCAAGGATGCTTCTGCAACCGCGATTTTCGGTGCCCAGGGTGCGAATGGTGTAGTCCTCATTACTACCAAGCATGGCTCCAAAGGAGATGCGAAATTCTCATACGACGGTATGTTCGCCGTATCAAGGCAGACAACCCGTATCGATATGATGAATCTCCGTGAATACGCAGAGTTCTACAACTCTATGGTTGAAACCGGAGAAATCAGTGAGGCCAATCCTTACTATGCTACTCCGGGACTGCTCGGAAAGGGTACCAACTGGCAGGACGAAATCTTCCGCACAGCCCTTCAGCACCAGCATCAGGTCAGCGCCCAGGGCGGTACGGACAAAGTCCAGTACTTTGTTTCCGGATCATTCATGGATCAGGAGGGTACTATCAGGGGGTCCGAATTCGACCGTTATACCTTCAGGACCAACCTTGACGCCCAGTTGAAGGAATGGTTCAAGCTCGGTCTCAACCTTACCTTTGCCAACACTAATGATGACCTTAAGCTTGCCGACGGTAGCGAAGGTCTTATCACATACTCCCTTACCACAATCCCTGACATCCCTGTTTATGATGTCTATGGCAATTTCTCATCTACTGTACGCGAAGGTTATACTTCTCCGAACCCTGTGGCTCTCGCGATGATGGATGAAATTCTGCTGAACCGTCAGAAACTCAACGGTAATATCTTTGCTGAGCTTACTCCTATAAAGCATTTCACATGGAGGACTGAACTCAGTTTCGATATCAGCGGCTCTACGGCTACCCGTTTCAGACCAACGGTCAATCTTGGTGGCTGGACAAGAGATACCAACTCTATGAGCTATCAGAAGAACAGCAACAGATTCTGGCAGATCAAGAACTACCTCACTTATGCCAACTCCATCGGAAAGCACAGCTTTACCGCCATGATAGGTCAGGAGGCCTGGGAGTCTTCGTGGAGTTACGTACAGGGTGCAAATACCAAGCTCCCTTCAAACGATGTCCATAACGTCGCTCTCGGTGGAGGAACTCCTTCGATTTCTTCCGGCTTCGGAAGCTCTGCGATGGTTTCATTATACACCCGTGAGACTTACAACTACGACGATCGTTATCTATTGACTTTTACTTTCCGTCGTGATGGGTCTTCCAACTTCGGGCCTGAAATGCGTTGGGCAAGTTTCCCTTCATTTGCTGTAGCCTGGAAATTCACCAATGAGAAATTCATGAATTTCCTCAAGCCTGCACTCGAAAACGGTAAACTTCGTCTCGGATGGGGTCAGACAGGTAACTCAAGTATCGGTGGTTATGCATGGGGAGCATCCATAAGCCGTATGCCTTCGGCTCTCGGCATGGGTTACCGTCCTGCAAACATTCCTAACCCTGCTATCCATTGGGAAAGCCAGGCCCAGTATAACGTCGGCCTCGACCTCTATATGTTCGACAACAGACTCAATCTTACCGTAGATGCATACATGAAGAAGTCTGACAACATGCTTATGTCGATGCAGCTTGCATCCTATATGGGAACCCAGGGTAACAGTTCTTCTGCTCTTGCAGCTCCTAAAGGTAACTTCGGATCTATCGAGAACAAGGGTCTTGAAATCACTCTCGATGCCCATCCTGTCCAGATCAAGGATTTCGCCTGGGACAGCAACTTCCAGATTTCCTTCAATAGAAACAAGCTTGTCAGCCTTGACGGAACGACTAATGCCGCTCTCATAGGTTACGGACAGTGGTCTGACGTTGTGTGTGTGTCTGAAATCGGCAAGCCTCTCTATAACTTCTATGGTTATAAGGTCGCCGGCGTATATACTTCTCTCGAGGATATCGAGAATTCTCCGAAACCTGAGAAATATCCTTCGAATGGAGAGTATGCCCGTGGAAATACCGTGTGGGTAGGTGATATCAAGTACGAAGATATCAGCAAGGACGGAGTGATCAATGAAAAGGACCGTACCGATATCGGCAATCCTCTTCCTAAGTTCACCTTCGGCTGGAGCAATACTTTTACCTACAAGGACTTCGACCTCAATATCTTCATCAACGGAAGCTATGGCAATAAAGTCCTCAACTATAACGCCATTTCTCTTACCCATATGAACAGCGCCTGGACCAACCAGATCAATGACGCTGTCTCCGGCAGGGCAATGCTTGCCCCTATAGATGCAAGCGTAGTCTATGCTGACGGTTCCAAGTGGTATGACCATATCGACAATGTCAGGGTCCTCAACCCTGGCACGAAGACTCCTCGCGCAAGCATCAACGACCCTAACGACAACGACCGTATCAGCGACCGTTATGTGGAGGATGGTTCATATATCCGTATCAAGAACATCACTCTCGGATATAATGTCCCTAAGTCTTTCCTGAACAAGTTCAAGGTGGATAATGTACGTGTCTACGTCAACATCCAGAACCTTTATACTTTCACGAAGTACACCGGATATGATCCTGAAGTAGGTGCCAGCACCCAGGATTCCACCGGTCTTACCTATGGCGTTGATAACGGACGTTATCCTTCTCCTACAGTATATTCTTGCGGTTTGAACATTACATTCTAAAATTGAAGGAATATGAAAATCTCTAATATGATGAAAGGTTTTGCTGTGGCGACCGCAGTCTTAGCTCTGACTTCCTGCGAGGGGTTCCTCAACAGACCTAGCGAAGATAATTATAACGTAGATAACTTCTACAAGACCGACGAGCAGTGCGAACAGGGCGTGAATTACCTGTACAACTCTCCATGGTATGACTTCCAGAGAGGCTTCATCAAGATCGGTGAGGTCATGTCCGGAAACATGTACTGGGGCTCGTCTCCATACCTTGATTTCTCTACCAACGGTACCGACCAGGACCTCGTCAATATGTCCTATTCTCTCTGGGCTGTGAACGGCCATGCCAATACCGTGATCTACAACCTTCTTAATTCGCAGGGCCCGTCCAAGGCAGCGATCGACAAGTGTATCGGAGAAGCTCTTACCTGGAAGGCATTCGCCTATTTCTTCATGGTACGAACCTTCGGTGACGTTCCTATCGTCCACAGCAATTCCGATCTCCTCTCTAGCGGCGAGTACAACTCTATCTCCAAGGTGGAGCGCGCCGATGTCTATGAGTACATCATCATGACCCTCGAAAAGGCAATGGAACTGCTTCCTAAGAAGACTTCCGGCTTCAATAATTACGAGCGTATCGATTATTATGCAGCAGAGGCCCTTCTCGCAAAGGTATATCTTACCAAGGCCGGACTTTCCGGATCCTTGAACCAGGATGACCTCAAGCAGGCTGCCAAGTATGCCAAGGATGTGATCGACAATTCCGGACGTACCCTTCTTCCTGTATATTCGGACGTCTTCCGTCTTACCGGATTCAACGCCACAGGCGAGTGCCTTATCTCCTGGGAATGGAGCGTAGGCCGTAACCCTTGGACTCAGCAGAATACTCTCCAGAGCGACCTCGCCATGGTAGGATTCAGCGACCAGGGAGACTGCTGGGGAGGCTGGGGCGGTCCTTCAGTGGATCTTGCAGACGCATTCGGCGTAAGTGCGACCCAAAATCCTGCAGAGCGTGTAGGAGAGAAGGACAGCCGCCGCAAGGCAACCTTGATGCTCCCGGGTGACAAGTATGATTACTTCTGGACTGACAAGGGAGGTTTCGATTATCTCCGCTTCATCTATGATACGGAATATGGCAAAGGCGGCCCTGGCGGTTCCATGCAGTGTCCTACAGGTTCCAACAACGTAAAGCATCTCTATGGCGATAACTTTGATCATGAGAATGCCGGTCTGGGAACCCCTGAGAACATGGCTTATCAGCTTCCTACTCATCTTCTCCGTCTTTCCGACGTGTATCTTATCTATGCAGAGGCAAGCCTTCTTACCGGAAGCAACGGTCCTGCTCTCGAGTATGTCAACAAGGTTCGCGAACGTGCAGGCGCCGATGCTCTCGCATCCGTCACTTTCGAGGATATCTGGAAAGAGCGTCGTCTTGAGCTTGCAGGCGAGGGCGACCGCTGGTATGACTATGTACGCCGTTCATACTACGATATGGACGCATGCATCGCTGAACTCAAAGCTCAGAGAAGATCATACTGGGATGGACTCGACGATGTATGGAAATCCTATATCGGAGATGCTTTCGATTATTCCGGAACCTGGGATGCTTCAGAAGTACAGTATAACGACGCAGAGGACAATCCTAACGTTACCGCTGCAAGCTTCAAGCTTCCGTTCCCTACAGAGGACGTAGTGTTCAATGGCAACATGGCATCTGACGCCGTGCCTGTCCATGTCGATGTCCGCGAGGAATACAGCTATAACTTTTAATCTGACGAAAAGATGAAATCTATAAATAGAATAATCACCGGTTCACTGGCAATCCTCGCAATGGCGTCATTCGCTTCCTGCGACAAGGTTGACTATCCGGACCGTTATGAAGTAGCTGACGGAAAGCCTACCGTTTATTCCGTCAGATATGCCGACAAGGACGTCAACATCACCCAGGCATATATGGATGAGGTCGTATGTCTCCTCGGCAAGAATCTCAAGAGTATTGTGGAACTCTGGTTCAACGACCAGCAGGCAACCCTCAATACCAGCTTCATTACAGACAACACTCTCCTGGTATCCGTACCTAAGAATATGCCTGTAGTGCAGACAGACAAGATATATATGATTACTTCGGGCAAGGATACGCTCGCGTATGATTTCGCAGTGCTTCCTCCGACTCCGAAGGTTACTTCCATGTCCAATGAGTGGGCTGCGGAAGGGGAGACCGTCACAATCTATGGCGACTTCCTTATCGACAAGGCTGACAAGCCTCTTCAGATTGCCTTCGCAGGAGCCGAGGTCGATCATGCTTCAATGGTATTCAACGGTTCATCTTCAGTCAGCTTCCCTGTTCCTGCAGGAGCCCAGCCTGGATATGTTACCGTGACTTCACTCTCCGGTACCGGAAAGAGCAAGTTTATGTATAAGGATACCAGAAACATCCTCTTCGACTGGGATGGCAGCCACGGCGGCCTGGCTACCGGTCACGGATGGCGTAACGGCGTGATCCACGCCCCTGGCGCTGATGCATGGAATGCAGTCGACGGTTCATACCTCTACTTCGGAGGCGCCGATCTCGGTCCTGGAAGTGCGGATGCATGGGCTGAGGACCAGTTCAGCTTCAACTACTGGCCAGAGGCCGGCACCGATTACGATGCCCTCAGCCTCCGTCCTGAGTTCGCAGAGTTTATCGACAAGTATGGAGTAAGCGGTCTCGTGCTCAAGTTCGAAGTCCTCGTTCCTTCATCCAACCCTTGGTCTGCTTCAGGTATGCAGCTCATGTTCTCGAGCGACGCTGTCGTTACCTATGGTACCGCCACGAACAGCTACTTCAGTGACGAAACCTTCCCTCGTGCTATCTGGCAGCCATGGACTACCAACGGAGGTTCTTATGATACCGCCGACAAGTGGGTTACCGTAAGTTTCCCTCTCAGCTCTTTCAACAAGAACCAGGAAAACAAGGAGTGTGCAACCGCATTTGACAAGTCTTACCTTACCGGTCTCACATTCTTCGTATGGAACGGCGGTATCGACGGCACAGCCTGCTCTCCGGTCTTCGCAATCGACAATATCCGTGTGGTTCCTAATGAATAATATTAAATGAAGCTCATTATGAAAAAGATATTCAGTATTTCAGCCATTCTTGCCGCCTGTGTCCTGGCGCTCGGGCTCTCCGGATGTTCATCCAAAGAGCTTGATACCGACCAGTATTCCGACAAGGACGTGAAGCTGGCATCATTCGGCCCTAACCCGGTGATGCGTGGAGCTACACTCCGGTTCTTCGGAAGTAATCTCGACAGGATTGTCGAAGTTTCAGTTCCGGGACTCGATCCTATAACCGACATCGAAGTCGTTACCTCCGGTAATCCTTCAGAAATCCGCATCCAGCTTCCTGCAGAGGGCGCACAGGTCGGAAAGATCTCTCTCAAGTCATCCGACGGAAAGGTCTTTACTACCCAGGTGGATGTAGAATATACAGAACCTATCGTATTTGACAGTTTCTCTCCTGCAGAGGCTATGCCTGGCGACGTGATAACGGTCAAGGGCGATTATATGAACCTCGTCCAGAGCGTTACCTTCGAAGGCGGCGCCATCGTGACCGAAATCGCTCATAACGGCCGTCATGAGGCTTCCTTCAAGGTCCCTTCAAAGGCTATTACCGGAAAGATCATCCTTTCTGACGAAGGAGCCATCGCTAATCTCCTCTACTCGGAGGAAGATCTTGTGATCGGCGATCCGACCGTCAAGTCTCTTACCGTAGCTGTTGCTAAACCTGGCGAGAACGCAGTTGTGAAGGGAGCATATCTCGATATGATCGACAAGGTCGTATTCGAAGGTGGTGCAGAGGTTTCCGACCTTGCTCTCAATGAGGATGCAACCGAATTCAGCCTCGCAATCCCTGCCGGAGCACAGTCCGGTGAAGTAAAGGCTGTCAGCCACGCTGCCAAGGAATTCGTCGCCGGCGAAATCGAACTTGTCATCCCTACGGATGTCGCAGCTGCACCTTCGCCTGTAAAGGCCGGTGCCGACCTCGTGATTTCCGGTAACGATCTTGATGTGGTAACTTCTGTTGATTTCCCTGGCGCCAGCGGAGTAGAATTCGTATTTGCCGAGGACGCCATTACAGTGACCGTTCCTGCTACCGCTACTGAAGGTGATATCGCCCTCAATATGGCCAGCGGAGAAGCTGTTAATGTGGCGTTCACCCTTGTGCACCCGGTAGTTTCTGCCATAGCTCCTGTCGAGCTCATGGCCGGCGAGACCATTACCGTGACCGGTACCGACCTCGACCTTATCACCGGAGTAACTCTCGGCGGAAAGCCGGTCGAGTTCACTGCAGAGGCTGAGAAGATCGTCGTACAGACCGCCAATACTTCCGTTTCAGGAAAGCTCGTGCTTACTCTTGCGAATGGTGAGAAAGTGGAGCCGGAGGATGCCATCACTCTCAGCTATGATTCATTCATCATCGTGAACGACATGCCTGCCGCAGAGCATATCGGGGCTATCGTAACCCTCAAGGGCGAGAACTTCATGATGATCGAGAACATCTATATCGGCGAAGAGAAAGTATCGAAGTACAACCTTCGTTCTGATAATGAAATCCAGTTCGTAATGCCTTGGAACAAGGTCGGAACATACAGCATGTACTTCCATCTTCTCTCCGGCGATGTCGAGACATGTCCTCAGACAATCGACGTTCTCCTCGAGCAGGACATCATGACTGTATGGGAAGGCTCTCTGCAGATCACCTGGAATGACGGCGGCCGTGTAACCGTACCGGCAGCATCATTCACCGGTATCCCTGCAGGCAGCAAGCTCAGATTCTACTACACTCAGGTAGACCAGCAGTGGGATCAGGCCCAGCTCAACTATGGTAACTGGACCGGAATCAACTTCGACGATCCTGCAGGTACCGTCATTAACGGAACCCTCGTTCCGACTGACGTATATGGATGGTTCACTGACGGAATCCTTGACCGCTGCACAGAGGTCGTGCTTACAAAGGAAATCCTCGAAAACATCCAGGCTAACAAGGGTGACTGCGAAGACAAGACTGCCTGCGGTATCATCATCCAGGGCTCTGGCCTTACCTTCACGAAGATCGAGATCGTATGCGATATTCCGCAGGAGGTTACGATCTACGAAGGTCCTACAACCCTTACATGGGGTGACGACGGCCGTTTCGGTCTCGCCATGACTTACTTCGAGGCTGCAAAGCCGGGCTCTCAGCTTATCTTCTATCTCGAGCAGACGGACGCATGGGGCCAGGTTCAGCTCAACGACGGCTGGTGGGCCAACGCCGACATGAACTTCCCTGAGATCGGCGGTGCATACATTACCACCGACAACCTCGGAGGAAAGGACGTCACACGTATCGCCCTTACCCTGACTGCTGATATCCTTGACCATATACTTGCTACATCCGGTGACTATTTCGGTCTCAATAGCCAGTTCCAGGGTGACGGACGCGTCGCCATGGTTATCCAGGGATCTGATATGATTATCAATAAAGTTTGTATATTGTAACACTTTTATTGCCGGAGGCGGGTGATACCGCCTCCGGTAGCCAGTAAACAAATTTTATAAAATGAAAGCACACGTCAGTTTCTTTGTATTATCTATGATTTTTCTTGCGGCATGTTCCTGCTCAAAGGATGATGCCGAAAAGAAGGAACCACCTGTCCCGGCCCCTAAGGCGGTAACGGTAGATGTCGCGTCTGTCAGCGCTCCTGTAGAGGGAACGTCGGTCGTCGTCGCCATCTCCTCCCCGTCCAAGCCTGCGGTCTCTGTCTCCGGAGACTGGATCAAAGCCGAACTGGGTCCGTACAATCAGGATACATATAAAGTGAAACTTACGGTGACAGTCGGCGAGAATCCGACATACGAGCCCCGCAGCGGTAGTGTGACCCTTACTTGCCAGGGCTTTTCTCCGGTCGGGATAAGCGTATCCCAGGATGCCGCGGCGAAGCCGGTCGGACCGTCGGATAATCCCGCATACGACCTTCTCGGTCTCGGCTGGAATATGGGTAACCAGTTCGATGCTTTCTACAACGGCTCATGGGCTGGAGATAAATACAATTATCCGGACGAGACCGTCTGGGGTAATGCCAAGGCGACCCAGGCTACTTTCGACGGGGTGAAGAAAGCCGGATTCACATCAGTGCGAATCCCTGTCACGTGGCTCAATATGATAGGGCCAGGACCTGAGTACAATATTGACGAGACGTGGATGAACCGTATATATGAGGTGGTAGGATATGCCGAGAAAGCCGGACTTAAGGTCATCATCAATACCCATCACGACGAAAACAACAATGACGACCATTGGCTGGATATCCTTTCTGCATCTAAGGATGCCAAGACCAATGAAGCGATAAAGGCGGAAATCGCGGCTGTATGGACCCATATCGCCAATAAGTTCAAGGATAAGGGAGATTTCCTTATCATGGAGTCCTTCAATGAGATTCAGGACGGAGGATGGGGCTGGAGCGCTGCTTTCCAGGCTGACCCTTCCAAGCAGTGTGATGTGCTTAACGAATGGAATCAGGTTTTCGTGGATGCCGTACGTGCTACAGGAGGCAACAACGCTACCCGCTGGCTGGGTGTTCCTACATACGCCGCAGGTACTTCATGGACGAAGTATTTCAGACTGCCGGAGGATCCTGCCGGAAAGGTCATGATGGCAGTGCATTGCTATGATCCGTATGAATATACTATAGGGGACAAACAGTATCCTGAGTGGGGCCATACCGGCGCCGCAGGAAAGAAGACCCCGGAAGGGGAGAAAGAGATAACGGATCTCTTCTCCAGACTTAATACGGAATTCATCAGCAAGGGGATACCTGTATATCTTGGCGAATTCGGCTGTTCGATGAGAAGCAAAGGGGATGCCCGGGCATGGGTGTTCTATAAATACTATATGGAGTATGTCTCCAAAGCTGCGCATACCTATTCCTTACCGGGAATCCTGTGGGATAACGGAAGCAAGCAGACCGGAAAGGAGTGCCACGGCTACATTGACCATGGTACCGGCAAGTATATAGGGAATTCTAAGGAGATTGTGGATCTTCTCGTAAAGGGAATGCTCAGCACGGAAGAAAGCTATACTCTCCAGAGTGTATATGACAGGGCTCCGAAAACCAATTGATTATGAATCTAATCCTTAAACTTAGCATCATTTTATCATTAGTAGTTGCTGTATCCGGCTGCGGACGCAATAAAGAAGCGGCCGGAACAGCTTTTAACGAAGAAACCCGGGCCATGATGGACCGTATGGCGGCTTCAGTAAAGGCCGGCAAGATTCTTTATGGCCATCAGGATGACCTCGTTTATGGCCATTCATGGTGTGTGGATCCTGATTCCGCAGCGACAGATGCGTTGAACCGTTCGGATGTCAAGGCTGTCGCCGGAGATTATCCGGCTGTCGTGGGATTCGAACTCGGCGGTCTGGAACTGGGATGGGACTGGAGCATTGACAAAGTCCCGTTCCTGCTGATGCGCCGGGCTGCTGTAGAGCATGCCGGAAGGGGAGGAATCGTGACGTTCTCATGGCACCCGCACAATCCTTATACAGGCGGTGATGCCTGGGATATCAGTTCCGACAAGGCAGTGGCTTCTGTCCTCGAAGGAGGGGAGAAGGCGGAGTTGTTCGGAGTCTGGCTTGAGAGGCTGGGCGATTTCATGGACTCGCTCCGTGACGATAAGGGTAATCTGATACCGGTCATTTTCAGGCCGTGGCATGAGAATATCGGCAGCTGGTTCTGGTGGGGCGGAGCCCTTTGTTCGGCGGATGAGTATATCGCCCTTTTCAGGAGGACGGTCGAGTATCTGAGAAATGACAGGGGCCTGGACAATATCATAATGTGTTATTCTCCGAATTCCGGGATTACGGCGGAGCAGTATATGTCCCGTTATCCGGGCGATGATGTCGTCGATATCCTGGGGTATGACCATTATGAGACTGTCATGGAGGGCGAGAGTCTGGAAGATGCCGGAAATCGTTATGCCGGGCAGCTGGATCTTGGCCTTTCCATAGTCAAGTCTCTTGCTTCGGCCCACGGGAAGCTGATGACTCTTTCCGAAACCGGAATGGAGGGCCTCCCGGACAAGAGCTGGTGGACTTCGGTGCTGTATCCTGCGGTAAAGGATTATCCGATTGTCTATGTGCTGACATGGAGAAATGCATGGGACAGGGAGACGCATTTTTATGCGCCGTATCCTGGGAATGAGGGCGACTTCAGGGAATTCGCTTCGCTGCCGGAGATCTCTCTCCTGTCGTCGTTCCGGCCTTAGTCCGTCATTCCCGACCTGACCGGGGATATGTAAGCTTAAAACAATAAATAACAATATATGGAGAATATGAGTTTTGAAGAACGTCTGGCGTGGCTGGAAGCACGCCACCAGGAACTTATTGCTAAGAAAAACTCGCCTATATACGGCAATGGTGTGTTTGAGAGATATGAGAACCCTGTCCTTACCGGTGACCATGCCCCTTTGTTCTGGAGATATGATCTGGATAAGAACTCCAATCCTTTTCTGGAAGAGAGATTCGGCATCCATGCCGCATTCAATGCTGGAGCTATAAAATGGAAAGACAAATATGTCGTCTGCGCCCGTGTCGAAGGTGCTGACCGCAAATCATTCTTCGCTATCGCCGAGAGCCCGAACGGAATCGACAATTTCCGGTTCTGGGACCACCCCGTGACTATGCCTGATTATGGCGAACCTGCCACGAATGTATATGACATGAGACTTACTGCCCATGAAGACGGGTGGATCTATGGTATATTCTGCGTCGAGCGTAAGGATCCGGATGCTCCGGAAGGCGATCTTTCGTCTGCCGTCGCAGCTGCGGGAATCGCCCGTACCAAGGATCTGGTCAATTGGGAAAGACTGCCGGATCTGGTTTCTGATTCCCAGCAGAGGAATGTTGTCCTTCATCCTGAGTTCGTGAATGGAAAATATGCTCTTTACACCCGCCCTCAGGATGGATTCATCGATGCCGGAAACGGCGGCGGTATCGGCTGGGCCCTGGTGGACAGCATGGAGAATGCCGTGGTCACTTCCGAGAAGATCATCAACTGCAGGAGATACCATACTATCAAGGAGACCAAGAATGGCGAAGGCCCTGCTCCTATAAAGACTGACAGGGGCTGGCTGCATCTGGCCCATGGCGTCAGGGGCTGCGCTTCCGGCCTGCGTTATGTGCTTTATATGTACATGACTTCGCTGGAGGATCCTTCGAAAGTGATTGCCGAACCTGCCGGTTTCTTCATGGTCCCGGAAGGGGAGGAGTATGTGGGTGATGTCATGAACGTCCTGTTCTCTAACGGATGGATTGCCGATGAGGACGGAAAGGTCTTCATATATTATGCTTCCTGCGATACGCGTCTCCATGTGGCGACTTCTACCGTCGACAGACTCGTGGATTACTGTATGAATACTGAGCCGGATCTGTTTACCACTTCTGCTTCGGTACGACGTCTGAACGCGCTTATAGACAAGAATCTTTCGCTATCTATGTAGGACTAATAATCAGGTTTCAGATGGATATCATTACTGCACCGGCTAAGCCGACATTGAAGGAAAAGATCGGATATGGCTTCGGAGACATGTCGTCTTCGATGTTCTGGAAGATTTTTTCGTATTATCTGCCGATCTTCTATTCGGATGTGTTCGGGCTTAAGCCTCAGCATGCGGCTTTCCTGCTTCTTATCACAAAACTGTATGATGCAATATCGGACCCTGTCATGGGAATCATCGCCGACAGGACTAGGTCCAGATGGGGAAAGTATCGTCCGTATCTTCTCTGGGTGGCTCTGCCGTTCTCGCTTATAGGCCTTCTGTCTTTCTATACTCCTGATGCCAGCTATGGCCTGAAGCATGTATATGCGTATGTGATGTATATCCTCATGATGACTGTCTATACGGCTATCAACGTGCCTTACGGGGCCATGCTGGGAGTCGTCACTCCGGACAGCCGTGAGAAATCGGTTTTCTCGTCTTACAGGATGTTCTTTGCGTATATCGGCAGTTTCATCGCCATGGGGATATTCGGCGTGTTCGAGAAGCTGATTTCCGGTACCGTGCGTGTTATGCCGGACGGTAGCGAGAGGGTGGTGCGCGGAGTCGGCGATGCTGCTCCCGGACAGTGGACTCTTGTCGTCGGCATCGTTTCTCTGTGCTGTTTCGTGCTGTTTCTGCTTTGCTTCCTTATGACCAGGGAGCGGGTGGGGACTGAACATAAGGCGGTTTCCGAGGGAGGCTCTTCTATCGCAGAGGATCTCAAGGCTCTAGGCCGTAACAGGCCTTGGTGGCTGCTTCTTGGCGCCGGTATCGGTATATTGCTGTTCAATTCGATCCGAGGCGGAGCCGCTGCATATTATTTCTCGAATATCCTCGGTACGAGCGTGTTCCTGACTTGCGCTGTCTATCTTTTCATTGGCGAGGTGGCGCAGATGGTCGGGGTGCTGTTTACTGTGCCGCTTTCGGAGCGTATCGGCAAGAAGGCGACTTTTATCTCTGTGCTTCTGACGGTTTCTGTGCTGAGTGTGGCGATATTCTTCCTGCCTGAGACTCCTGCCGGTTTCTGGGGACTTCTGGTGCTGCAGGTGCTTATATGCATTGCTTTTGGTGTCCAGTCTCCTCTGCTGTGGTCGATGTTTGCCGATGTCGCCGATTATTCGGAGGAGAAGAACGGCTCGGCTTCTACCGGACTTATTTTCTCGTCTTCTTCTATGGCTCAGAAGTTCGGCGGGGCCCTCGGCGCTTTCTTGCTGATGCAGATTCTTGCAATCTTCGCATATGACAAGGATGCTGCAGTCCAGGCGCCTCAGACTCTTGCTGCCATCCGTGGCCTGATGAGCTATATCCCGGCAATCGGCGCTCTCCTCGGAGCCCTCTGCCTGCTGTTCTATCCTCTTACGGAATCGCGTATGGCTTCAATTAGAGAGAAACTTTCTGCTCGCAGATAGCATCTTCATTCATGTAGGTATTTGTTATTCCAAAGGATGGCCCTCTTCGGCCATCCTTTTTGGTCTGGTTGATTCGAGTCGGGCCTTTCTGCTGGCGGGAGAAGGGCGGGACGGCTCCGTCAAGTTCGGAAAAGCTGCTTGGTCGCTGTCGCCGCCTCCTCCCGCCGCAGGACTGCTGACCAGGGTTCCGGGGACGTGGCCCCCCTCGGCCACGGGAAGAGGGACGGGGCCCGCAAGATGCAAGTTATCGCGAAGCGATGACGCGGCAGATTGTGGGAGGGTACGGAGTGAGCGATAGCGAACGAAGTTCCCCGGGACCCTGCGTCAGCAGGACTGTGGCAAAGGAAGCTGAATGCAGGACTGCGGCAAAGATGAGGGACTGGAGGGAATTGAAAAAAATGTTATATTTGTATTTCGTTCCTTAATCCGGAGAACTATGGCAGACAAACTATACCTGATTGACGGTCACAACCTAATCTTCAAGATGTACTACGCATTCCTGCGTCGTCCTATGATCAATTCCAAGGGAATGGACATGTCAATCCTGTATGGCTTCACGAAATATGTGCTCGAACTCATCGAGAGAGAGAAGCCTACCCATATGGCCATAGCGTTCGATCCTCCCGGCGGCACCTTCAGGAACGAAATGTACCCCGAATACAAGGCAAACAGAAGCGAAACTCCGCAGCTTGTGATCGATGCCCTCGAACCGCTGCTGGAAATATGCAAAGCCTTGAACATAAAGACCTTGATGATTCCGGGATATGAGGCCGACGACGTGATCGGAACCGTTGCGAAGAGTTACGGGAAACCCGGGACGGACGTCTATATGGTCACGCCGGACAAGGATTACGGCCAGCTGGTCGCCGAACATGTGTACCAGGTGAAGCCTGGAAAGGCTGGCGGGGCTGACGAGACCGTCGATATCAAGGCAATCTGCGAAAAATACGGAATCTCCAGCCCGGAACAGGTCATCGAGATGCTGACCCTCTGCGGAGATACGGCCGACAATGTGCCCGGAGTGCATGGCATCGGGGAAGTCGGGGCAGGCAAGCTCATCGCAAAATATGGCACCGTCGAGAATATCTACGCCCATCTGGACGAGCTGACTGACCGTCAGAAGACGCAGTTCGAGGAGGCCAGGGGACATATCGGCCTGAGCCATGACCTTGTGACAATAAAGACCGACGTGCCGGTAGAGACAAGCCTCGACGAGATGAGGCTGGACCTGGATTATGCTCCCGAAATCGCCGACCTTTTCGAAAAATACGAATTCAACTCGCTGAGAAAATATATAGCCCATAGCTCCCGCGCTGCCAAGGCAGTGGCGGAGGTCAAGCGCCTGGATTATTCCGAGACGGGGGCGGAAGAGCTCGTGAAGATGGCTCCGGAAAAGATTTCGCTGATAG
>JAEEGL017459757.1_pt1 | contig 28383 bp, 28 predicted proteins | sample 9134231 | NCBI WGS metagenome assembly JAEEGL01 (sample SAMN16246548, study PRJNA631951) | gut metagenome | biome: gut microbiome; feature: rumen; material: fiber-attached | host: Bos | place: Iran: Karaj | collected 2018-10
GAAGGTTTTTATAAATACGACAAATCATAATCATTTGCAAATGTCATAATGTTGTGTTATATTTTATTTAGCAATTGAGAAAATCTCAATTCATAGATTTGTGCCGATTTTTCGTAAACACGTTAAATTGAGGCCCCATGTGTCAATAACTAGTCGAAAGACTAGTTTTTTCATGCCTAATTTTTTTAATTGTAGTACTAATCATGTTATAATTATTATGATAGAAGGGCATACTTATGAATGAAGATCAAGCAAAAGCATTTAGAGAAAGATTAAATGATAAAATTGAAGCTCAGTATCAAGGCTATTTAAAAGATAAACTTGATTTGATTTTTTGTGGCCCAGATGGCATTCCTCGACCAAATAATATGGCTCGTAAAATGCAACAAGTATTAACTAAAAAGTGGAAGGTAGAACCTCTTTCTACTGTTGATAAATATAAACTGAAAGAAAAAGTGCAAAAAAAGATTGGACAATCAATAAAATTTGTAAGTGATTTTCACGGTGGATATGCAATAATTGCTATTCTCAATTCATTTGTTGGCCCATCTTACAATATAATTAATAAAGATGGTGAATTACAATTAAGAAATAATTTTTATGGAGAAATTGTAATGTTAATGGGGCATATATTATTAAAGAATCGCTATGATGTGTTTATATTTGATGAAACTCATGACGGTGAGAAGCGATACCATACAACCATTGATGGCGATTTCCATGAAGGATTAGCAAGAGTACATAAATCAACAAATTTTATGACAGATGATGGGGAACTATTCTTTTCTAGAGATCTTCATTATGGAGAATTCTCTGATTTTCATGAAGGCTATGCTAGATACAAGTGTGGAAATACAGTTGATTATGTAGATCATAATGGAAAATGTTTATTTGGTACTTTAAGCGTAAAAGAAATTCAAATTGGTTGGCATGATTATATAGACGCACTCGATTGGAGTGGTACATCACCATACGAAGATGGGGAAGACTTCCATAATGGCTACGCTAAAGTAAAAAAAGATGGTAAATGGAATTTAATCGATTATAGTGGTAAAGAAGTATTTAAAGAATTCTATGATGAAATATCAAATGTCGAAGCTGGTAAAGTAAAAATAAAAAAAGATGGTAAAATCCAAACAGCTTACTTAGACATGAGAGACTACCAAATAAAAAGAGTATTAGGTGGTTATCTATGTACTAATTCTTATGAAAAAATAAGAATTAAGTATCAACCAGTTAAAAGTTACGGTTTAAGATATTTACTTTGTAATGATGATAAAAATTATTATCTTTATGATAAATTCTTAAAAAAATATATCTTATTAGGTCCAATAGATTCATATATATATGATGATAATTTCTTATATGATATGGAAGATGAAACAATGTATCTGATATATAATGAACAAATAATAGATATAACTGAATACTACATGAATAATCTAAAAGATAAAGAAACAATTAGTATTAGTCCTAGAGTAACAGGCATCTTAAGTAGAGATATTTTTAGAATTAAAAATAATGATGAAATAGAAGCAATAATAAGAGAAGCTAAAGATGAAAACCTAGGAATAATAGATAAACAAAAGAAAGAAAAAGAAAAACAAGATATTGAAAAATTAAAAGTTGAAACTGAACAAGCTGAAAAAGAAAGATTAGAAAACCTTCGTCAAGCTTTAGCAGATTTAAAAGATGCAATTGAAAGAGTAAAGCAATTTTCAAGACCAGGCGACGCACCTAGAAGAATACCAATTAGCATTCCATTTGTTCCAACTGGAGATCATCTTGAATTGCCAGTAGAAATAAAAGGCATCTTAAAATACATAGATATTAGTGGTGAAACATTTGCTAATGTAAATGTTGAAGGTGTTGACTTCACTGGTTGTAATCCTCATCTTTTAGATCCACAATTAGTGTATAAAAAAAGTCTAAGAAACTGTAAATTTGAGAAAATTTACATTAATCCATTTACAGACTTCACAGGAGTAGACATAAGAGGTTGCTCATTCTCTGAAGATGGTAATCCATTAACTGTTGATGTCTTTAACGAATCATTTGCTAGAGCAATCTTTGATGAAACAACAAAATATAATGGTGTAGCAATGACAGAATTATTATCTAAAGATAAACCAAATAAAATGGGAGTATAAAAGATAGATAAATATCTATCTTTTCTTATGTTATAATAAAACCAGGAGAGAAAACCATGAAGAAGAGAAATATAATTTATCTGTTTATAACTCTATTATTTATATTATTAACAATTTCAATATTACATAGAACAGATTTAACTAATAATGTTGCATTAAGTAAATCCATTCAAATAATTTTAATATTATTTTTAATTAGAATATCCATTGGTTGTTCATTCTTTATTAAAAATCAATATGAAAAACAAAAGTATACTTACGCAATTATAATGAATTTAGGTTTATTAATATTTATAAATATTAACATTATAAGACAAATAAATCTATTAATTCAAAACTGGAAAGTACTTAACATAATTGATATTTATAATAATACGTTAAGATCGTTCTCTTTCTTTGCCATGTTAACACTCCCATGTATTATCATACTAGCACTATATAGCATTATTACTAATATTATCTTAATAAGAAAAGAAGGTTTTAATCCAACTAAACTATTGGGTATTATTTTGGGATTCTTAGCTTTAATAGGTTTATTTGGTTCTCAAGCAGTTTACTATTTGGTAACAAAACTATTAGTAGGTACCGATAAACAATTCATTAAATATGCTTTAGATATTTGTATCAATGCTACCGTATCTTATTTCTACACCTTGATAATAGCTACTTTATATTGCAATGTTAGAGCAGCTAAACATATACCTGCTTACGATAAAGATTTTATTATTATTCTAGGTGCTCAAATAAGAAAAGATGGTACATTGACACCGCTTTTAAAGGCGAGGGTAGATAAAGCTATTGATTTTGGTAATAAACAATATGAACTAACTAAAAAGAAAATAGTTTATATTCCATCTGGTGGTAAAGGCCCTGATGAAGTTATTGCTGAAGCTGAAGCAATAAAAAATTATTTACTAGAAAAAGGTATTAAAGAAAAACAAATAGTTATTGAAGATAAATCAACAAGTACTATTGAAAATATGAAATACTCTAAAGAAAAAATAGATAAAATAAACAAAGAAGCTAAAATTAGTTTCGCTACAACAAACTTCCATGTTTTTAGAAGTGGCGTTATTGCTAATGAACAAGGTATTGAATGCGAAGGAATGGGTAGTAAAACTAAATGGTATTTTTATACTAATGCTTTAATAAGAGAGTTCATTGCCAACCTAGTACAAGAAAAAAGAAGTCATATAATTCTTATAATATTAATTAATCTAACTTTAATATTATTAATTGCAATTGGTCGTTATTATAACTTACTATCAATAGTGTAAAGCAGTGTTGACTGCTTTTTTTTAAATGCTATAATAACTAGATAGGAAAGGAATGACAACATGAAAAAGACATTATTAGGAATCCTAGTACTTTCTTTAGTATTATTAGGATTTACAGCATGCGGTAAGAAGAAAGAAGAAGAAAAGAAAGAAACTGAAAAACCAAAAACTAATTATCTAGTATTAGTTAATAAAGAAAATAAATTACCAGATAATTGGGAAGATACTATAGAATTAGTTTCAGATAAGGATGCTTGGGGAGATGAAGTTAAAGTTGAAAAAGAAGCTTTAGCAGAATTCAAAAAATTACAAGCTGAATTAAAAAATGAAGGAATTGAAATTGAACTAGATAGTATCTATCGTTCAGTTGCTGAACAACAAGACTTATGGGATAGATGGTCTGCTGATCCAGAAAAAGGACCTGAATACGTTAAGAAATATGTAGCAGTTCCTGGTTATTCAGAACATCATACTGGTCTTGCTATTGACGTATGCTTAAAAATTAAAGGTGAAATCGTTGCTGATAATGATGAAATGATTAAACAAAAGAAAATCTGGAAAAATGTCCATGCTAAACTAGCTGATTATGGATTCATTTTAAGATATCCAGATGGTAAAAAAGACATAACTGGTTACGCTTATGAACCATGGCATTTCAGATATGTTGGAAGCAAAGAAATCGCTCATGAAATCATGGATAATGATTTAACATTTGAAGAATATTTAGAATCAAAAAAAGAAAGTAAATAATTACTTTCTTTTTTTATTTCTCTTCTTCTTAATAATTCTACCAATAAAGAATAATATTATTTTTTTTAATGTCTCTCACTCTCAATCTATTAGATTATAACATATAAAAAAGATAGGTTATTATCTATCTTTAATATAAATACCAATGAATAGTATCATCAATAATAATTACTTGATTTATATCAAATTCATCATCGTCTATATTCTTAAAGAATTGTTCATAAACTTCTTTATCTTCTTTTGTATATTCTAATCTTCTTCTAGCAAAGAATGTATAAGCAGCTAATCCACTAGGTCTTTCCTTTATTGCACTTACATTAAGTCTGTCATCTAATCTATCATAGAACTTAGCAGAATCTTTAAGATTATAAATAGCTAACTTACTAACAGTAATACCAGTATCTTTTTCATATTCCTTAACTTTATCTTCTATTTCTAAAATAATCTCTCTATCTAATTGATTAACTCTATATCTATTACCTTCAATTCTCGTGAAAGATAAGAATTCCATTCCTAATAACACAAGTAGTATTAACATAAAACCTTTATAATTAGCTTTCTTATTAGCAAATAAGAATAGAACACCAATCATACTAAAGAAGGCATAACATGTTCTTGGATAAACAGCAATCCTTTCTCCAGTTTGAGGAATAATAGGTAATATCGTAAATATATATATCATTAATATAATATATATAACACTTAATATAGATATACCTTTCTTTTTACTTTTACTCTTTAAAATATAATAAATAACTAATGTAATAGATGCTACTAATAAAATAGTAATAGCTCCTCTAAATACTAAACCAAAACCACCAATAATGATCTTTGTAGAATGAATTATATTACTAATAGTATTACTTATATTAAAACTTCCACCAACACGATTATTACTAAATAATCTTATTAATATATAATTACCAAGAGTAGGTAACCCATATATCAAACCCATTATTACATTATTAACTATAAAATCAGTAAACTTCTTACTTCTATATAAAACACTAAAGATACTTAAAGCAATAAATAATGCTAATGTACCTTGATAAGAGAATGCTGCAACTAACATCCAAATAAATGAATATAACAAGTTCTTTTTCTTTTTCTTCTCTAGATATTTATCAAAATATTTAAATGCTTCTACACAACCTAATATAGATAACATCATAATACCTGATTCAATAAATAACCATAATTCAATAATAAAAGGATTAATTAAAATAGAAATAGATATTAGTATTGATAAAAACTTATTATCTATATATTTATCTAATATCTTATTTAATTCATAAATAGCTATAGTAAGTAATACAATACCTAATATATAAGAAACCAAATACATTGCTATATGTGGTATTTTAATTAAACCCATTACATAGAACAATAACCAAGTAAATATTCTTCCTGCACCCAAATATTCTCTAACATAACTATAGTTAGGTGAAGCAAATAATAAATATGTATCTACAGAGAAATTAATTCTATATAAAAAACCAAAGAATAATACTACAACACCTAAAAACAAATATAACTTTTTATCTTTAAACATCTTTAATCCTCCTTTTATCATAATCATTATAACATAATTTGCTATAATAATAATGGATGTTAAAAAACTTTGACAAACTTCCAAAGACATTTGATGGATTAAAAAAGTTAATATTAATATAATTATTTCAGAAAGAAGGAAAAAGAATGAAGTTAGGAGATAAAATTCTAGAATTACGAAAAAAGAAAGGTTTATCACAAGAGCAATTAGGTGAAAAACTTGATGTAACTAGACAAACTATATCTAATTGGGAATTAAATGAAACTCAACCCAATCCAGAACAATTAAAACAATTATCAAAAGAACTTAATATATCTATAGATGAACTGTTAGATAATGATGTTAAAAGCGTCGTAGTAGAAAAAGTTTCTAATACAGAAAAACTAGCTGGTCTAATCTATAAACTTTTAAAAGGGTTATTAATATTTGTCGTAGCATTCTTTGCTTTAACAGCAATTCTTGCATTCTTATTTGTCGGAATTAGAAAATCAAAAAGTGATAGTAGGACAATAACTGAAAGTATTCATTGTCATCTTTATGGTGAAGAACATGGTTTAACTATTAAATATGAAGAGACAAGTGGAATACCGATAGAAATTGGAAGTGATTCTTATTTCATTGATATTTTAGATTTGGGAAAATATGATAATGCGCATCAAATATTTAATGTAATTAATGATTATGTTAAAAAGAATGGTGGAACATGTACTATGTTAGATGGTGATAATATCAATGATGGTGTCGAAATGACAATCAAAAAAGGAACGCTTTCTAAAACCAAAGCTACAATTTTAATAAAGAATACTCTAGAATATGAAATAACTACTGGAGAACCATTCTATATAGAAAAATATAATATAAATAAATGGGAAAAAGTAGAAGATATATGTAATGGTAGTTGTATTTTCAATTTACCAGCTTATAACATTAAACCTTTCGAAACAAGAGAAATAACTCATAATTGGGAAAAAATATATGGGGAACTACCTAAAGGAACATATCGCTTAGTAAAAGAAATCTTTTTTGATTCAGATCGACCTATAACTGAAGAAGATATATACAAAGTTTGGGTAGAATTTGAAATAGAATAGAAAAGTGATTGGAATAATCACTTTTTTGTTATAATGAATTTAGGGAGGGTTTTGTATGAAAAGAATTGAACAAGACCATTGGTATATACATGATAATAAAATGTCTATTAGTTTATCACATAATTGTGTGAATATTGATATAAAAACAGATGGTGAGTTTGTTGTTTATACTCTAGAAGTAGTAGATGAAAAACAAGAAAAAATACATTTTGATTTCTATTCTTTAGAAAAAGCTATAACATTTGCAGAAGAAGTGGTTGCTATATGTTGGACTAATAAAGAAGTAAAAGAAAGATATGAAAAACTATGTGAAAAGAAAGCTTTAGCAGCTAAACCAACAAACAGAAATAAGATCGTCCATGCTGGCAATACTATTAGCTTAGATGAAGATGAAGTAATGGATGCAATAGGTGAGTTCTTTGGTGAAGGTAGAGAAAATGGTATTGAAGTAATCAAAGAATTAAGTCTTGAAGATAACCAACCAAAAGTAACATTCTATTTAGTAGAAGACTACTTACAAGAATATACTAAAACCAAATTATCTGAAGGAGATCTTTCACGTGCCTTTAGTCATTATTTAATAGGTAGTAGATATGAACTAGATAGTTTTAAGTATGTTGGTGGTGTAAGAGAAATAGGTTATGGTACAGAACCATATCAACCATATTTTGAAGGAATAGAATTAAAAGTAAAACCAAAAGAAAAAACTCAAAAACTAACATTAAAAAAAGAAGATTAAATCTTCTTTTTTTTATTTAAATAAATAGATAATATTATTAATAACTATATCAGTCATAAGACTTTTTTTATTGAATTATGTTATAATCAAATAGAATAGGGAGTGTATATATGAAGAAAATGTTATTAGTATTATTTCTATTAATTCCTTTTACAGTAAAAGCAGAATTAAAACCTATTTATGATGTATTAAAAGATGAAGCAGAAAATGGTACTTTAGCTGAAGAATATACTAGAGAACATCAAGATACAACAGATGGTACAGGAACAGATAAGATATATCATTGGCATGCTACTAATAATGAAACAGCAAATACCATAAATGATAAAAGAAATGTTTTATTTGCAGGTTTTTGTTGGCAATCTATTAGAACGACAGATAGCGGAGGAACTAAGTTAATATATAATGGTGTACCAGAAGCAGATGGTAAGTGTCTTGGTAATAACCAGATAGCTCAAAGTGCTGGCTTTGTAACTTATAATGAGGTTTATAGTATGGGTGCAGCCGGATATATGTATAACAAATTATATAATACTTCTGCATACGTAACACCTCGATATGGCTATTATACTCAACCAGGAAATAAATTTGCAGAAGATGATTATGTAGTAGTAAGTAACAATAGTACAACTCCATTTACTTTTGATAGTTACTATGGTTGGCGACCAGGAAAGAATGGTGGTTACACTCAAGATGGTTCAATAACTTTTAAAGCAAAGGAATCTGGCAACTATAATTTATACTTTTATTTTAATCGAGATTCTTACTATGACGAGGTAAAAATTTATAAAAATAATGAACTAATAGCTAATATTACACGTCATAATGATGCTAAATACGATTCTATTCCATTAGGAGAAGTACTTGACACTGATGAATTTAAAATAGATATTGATGTGGACTATTCAGATAATACATCTATAGCTTATTTCTATATGATAAAACCAACAGGTGAAGCAACAGATACAAGAGCTTACTTTGGTAATAGTGTAGAATGGGTGGATGGCCAATATGTATTAAAGGATACAATTAGAGGCGATGGAACAATTGAATTGTCGAATAACCATTACTTCTGTGAAGATGGATCAATTAGATGTACAAGTGTTTATTACATAATGAATTTCTGGACTCCTAGGTTAACTGCATGGAAACTAGACAATGGTATGACAATAGAACAATATGTTTACGACCAGTTATATGCAGATGATGTTAACGTTAATGATTCTATATTAAAGCAACATATAGATGCTTGGTTTGAGGAAAACATGTTAGATTATGAAGAATACCTAGAAGATACCGTCTTCTGTCAAGACAGAAACTTGGCATATGAAAATAATACTCTAAATCCTAATGGTGGAAATCCAGGAGGAGGAAGCCCACGATTATATTTTTACCAAGAAGGATCGTATTGGGATGGAATAGATGCTTCCGATGCATTAGAATACAATACAAATTTAAAATGTGAAAATGTAACAGACAGATTCAGTGTATCAAATGAAAAAGCCAAACTAACGTATCCAGTAGCAACCATAAACCTAGCTGAAGCTTTGTTATTATCAAATTCTACAAGTGATAATGACGGTGGAATAGTTAGAGGTTTTAATAGAGGTAACAGTGATTATTATTCTTACTGGTTACTAAGTCCAAATTCTATCGGCACAGCTTTTAATGGTTGGAGTGTTAGTAGTTCAGGATATATGAGCTATTCGTATGGAACCAATTCATCAGGTATTAGACCAGTAGTATCTTTAAAACCAGGAACTATGTACACTAAAGGTGATGGTTCTAAAGCAAATCCATATGTTATTAGAGAATACATATACAGTAAAGTTGAAGTAGATAACGATTCTTCTAAAGGAACTGTTAAGGTTCAAGAAGAAGATCAGGATGCTATTCTAAACTATACTGATGTTAAGTTCGTTATTGCACCTAAAAAAGGATATATTATTGATACTATTGAGGTTATTGATAAAGATAATAATAGTATTCCATTCGGTAAAACAAATAAATTAAATGAATATTCATTTGTAATGCCAGATACTGATACAACAATAAAAGTAACATTTAAAGATAATGATAAAAACTTTTCAATTGTTAAAGGCGTAAATCAAATTATTAACAAAGATAATCCAGATGAATTAATCTTTGGATTAGATACTGAAAAAGAATTGTTAGATAATTCTGAAATATACATTGATAATGAATTAGTTGATCCAGATAACTATACAATAGGTGAAGATTTAACTATTCATTTCGATGAAGACTATACTAAGAAACTAGATAATGGCGATCATACTATTACTATAATTCTTGATGGTGTATATCAATTAACAACTGACTTTAAAGTAATAGATGGTAGGGTAAATCCAGAAACAGGCAACAATATTGTTAAAATAGTTATTATTGGACTTGTTGCACTGTATGGAGTTATCTATCTTATCCAAAACAAAAAAAGATTAAATATTACAAGATATAAGAGTATCGATTAGATACTCTTTTCTTGTGCTATAATAAAACCATCTTAATATTTAATGTTTGTTTAATAATTAAATGTTTAATTATATTTGCAAGTTTCTCTTCACAAATTAAAGCAAATACACTTATAGTTATTAAAGATCAAGATGATAAAGTAATAACAGCTTTTAAAACAAGTAGAACTATTAAGAACTTATTATACAGTCGTAAAGATTTAGATTATATCTCTTATAAAATATATACCGGAGGAACTATTGATGGTGAAGAAACAAATGGTTTATACACTAAAGTAAATAGTTACACTAACGGAGAAGAAGTCTCTTATAGTGATTCTTCTAATAATGGTATGAGAAATAATAAAACTACTAGTGATAAAAAAAATATAAGTAATACTTTATTAAAAGCATTAATAATTGAAATAACTATACTAGTTCTATTCTTAATAGGAGTAGGTATAGATACTACAATTAACAAAAAAAGACTAGGTTAAACCTAGTTTTTTTATGAAAGTATCTCAAAAAAATACATACCAAAATTAGACAAAAACCCCTAAATATCCTATACTTATATCATCAGAAGGGGTTTTGAGTATGAAAAAGGGGTTTAAATATACGTTCTTCTTTATTATGTGTTTATTTACATTTTGTATGTTAGTGTTATCACCAACATTAGTAATTAAAACACATTCAAAAGAAGTAAATGTTAATAATTATAAAAGTCCTATTACAACTACCTATGATACATCTGGTAATGCTGCCTTAATAGCTTATGTTGGTACAATTCCAGAAGTAGAAATAAAAGATAGAGTAGTAATAGTAGAAAAAGTAGTTGTGCCACATCAACCACGACCAGCTGCTACTTCTCCAGTAGTTAAACAAGAAGTAAAAGAAGAAATTAGTTTAGAAGAGAAATTTAATTTAGGTAATATATCTATTAATAATTCAAATTTCTATCGTAATATAATCATGGATGATGGTTCATATTTCTACCTAGATCATGATTTAAATGGTAACTATAATAATGTGGGAATGCCTATCATAGATGATAGAACTAACTTTAATACAAGAAAAACACTCATCTATGCACATAGTGCTAAAGATGGTCGTTCACCATTCAATTTCTTACAAAGTTATCATAATAATCAAGGATTCTATAATGGACATAAATATATAACAATCAACTATGGTGGACGTACATATAAATATGAAATCTTCTCAGTATATATATCTGTAGCTAATGGTCCATATGATGATGGATTAGAGTATTTTAGAAATACTTATTATACAGATACTGAATGGGATGAAACAGTTAAATGGTATAAAAGTTTATCTGAATATGACACAGGAGTAGAAGTATCAGGTAATGATAAAATCTTAATACTTCAAACTTGTGCAATGGATAATAATTATTACCATAAATATTACCGTGCTAATCTTTTAATAATGGGTAAATTAATATAAGCATAAATCGAATAATATATTCGATTTTTTTAATGTGTTAAATGCCCATTTAAACTATGCAAAAATCTTTTCTAGTATGATATAATTTAATAAGATAGGGAATGATTCATATGGGTAAAGTTGGTTATACTGAATCTGAAGTAAAAAGTATAGTCGCTAAACTTGAAGAAGAAAAAACAAATTTAGATGGTTATACTAAAAAACTTAACACAGAACTAGACAAGATTAATGAAGCATGGGAAGGTGCCGATGCCACTAAGTACACGCTTAAAATGAGAGAAGATTATTCAGAATCTTTAAACAATTACATTAATAGTTTTAATAGTTATATTGAATTTCTTTCAGATGTACCAGCTCAATATAAAAGCCTAGATGATAAATTCGCTGCTGATAAGATAGAGGTGTAGTATGGGAAAACAAAGTATGAATTTTGATTCAATTAATGATTCCTGCCAAAGTATTACATCATTAGCAGGTGAATTTGAAACAACAATCGATGCTGCCAGTGCTGCTGCTGATAAAATTTCATATCCAGCATGGGAAGGTGAAGCATCTGAAAATTTCCAATCAGAATTTAAAAACTTAGTTGATAAATTACCAAAAGCTAAAGAACAATTAGCTTATTCTGTTATGTATTTAACAGTTGTATCTGATGGTTATGATACATTAGGTAAAGAAACATTAAATAAATTAATTGATTTAGTTGGTGGCCAATCACATATTGATAATTTGGATGTAAGTAAATATCCAGACCCTGACTTGACACTAAAAGCAGGAGATCCTACTAAATCTAAAAAAGATACCGATGAAACATATGGTGCTGATAAAGATAAAAAAGGAAGCAACACTGGTGGTAACACAGGAGGTAACACTGGTGGAAACACTGGCGGCTACACCGGTGGTGGCGGTGGTGGAGGCGAAACTCCACAAGGAATGGCTGGTCAAACAGTTTCTGTTCCAAGTAGTGTTGACCAAGGTGGTTACACAGTAACAGGTTACGATTATTGGATTAATACTGGAAAAGAAATGTCTTGGAAAGATGGATCTGATCAAAATAAAGTTGCTGAAATTTGGAAAAAACAAGGTTCACGCTTTAAGAATGGTATTGCTGTTATTAACGTAAATGGACATGATCGATACTTAGTTGCATTATCTACTAAGTTTGGTGCTGTAGGTGATTGTGTTGATATTAAACTATCAGATGGTTCTACAGTTCCAGCACTAATAGCTGACTCTAAAGGTAGCGATGCTGGTTCAGAATGGGGACACAAGCTATCTGATGGCAAGATTAATGTTCTTGAATTCGAAGTTGAAAGAAAAACATTCCTTGAAAAAGGTAACCCAACAACTAAGACTTGGGGTCTTGAATGGGATAGTGACAAGCCAGTTAGCAGCATGTTCAATAAAGGAAGTGTCCTTGATACTAATGCTCAAGTTTCTAAAGAAACAGTATCAGTACAATTAAAGAGTACAACCATTTCAACAAGTGGAGTTGCGGTGTAAGGAGGATTAATATGGCAAATTATGATTTATATAAAAACATTGATCCAGGAAGTATAACAAGTGCTACTTCTTCATTACGCCAAAAAATAACAACAAATCAAACAAAATTACAATCATTTGATGCTTCATTAACTGATAGTATGTGGAAAGCAACTTGTAAAGCAACATTAAAAGAAGCGTTTGGCAAAATAGATGGTGAAGTATATCCTGAAATACTAGCAGCATTAGATAACTTAGATAATGCAGCAGGTTTAGTTCAACAATATAATGACGCTAAAGAAGCGGCCTTAACGTATAAAGGTTATATTCAAAATGCTACTGAAGATACACCGGAATCTGATTTAAACTCATGGCGTTTAAATCTAGAAGCCAAAGAAAAAATAATGGAAGACTGTGAACAAAAAATAAATGCTCTAAAATAGATAGGAGGATACATATGGATTTTGAAGTAGATTTATCTGCCTTAGGTACTGCTACAGGAGAATTAAGTGGTATGAGCGGCACAATAAAAGGTGTAAATAGTGATTTTAGTGGCTCATATCTAAACAAACTTTCAGGCACTGAAATCGGATCTTTAAGTACTAGATTAAAAGAAGGTATGGATAGATTAGAAAAAGGTTACGCTAATTCAGATACTTGGTTAACTGGATTCAATAGTGAATTAAATGCTTTAGAAGGTAACTTAGCTGGATTCAGTGTATCTGGTATGAACGAAATAGTAACATTTAATACTGAATTTACTGATTTATTCACTAAGATTACTGCTCCTGTCATGACAACAGCAGCACAAAAAGAAAGAGAAGAATTAAAAGCTCGTTTAGGCGAACATTTAAAAGAATATACATATACTGATTCAGAAGGTAAGACACAAAAATTCTACATGATCGACACACCTACAGCAGTAGAAGATTACGAAGCATATTTACAAAAATATGGTATCTATCAAAATGCTGGTCTATTAGGTGGAGATTGTATGTTACTATCTCAATACTATGGCTGTGACTTATTAAGAGGTACATATACAAATAAAGGTACTATGGCCGACCGTGGTGGCTCACCAGCTACAAGAATGAATGAAGGCTGTGTTTCAGAAAATGAACAAGACATTCTTAATTATGTATATAACGAAGTTAATGAAGGTAACCCAGTAGTATTACAGGTTACTCAAAGAATGACATACAAAGGTTGGAGACACTTAGTAACTGTAGTAGGTTACGATTCAAGTGTTAAGAGTGCTGAAGACTTAACACCAGACAAGATACTAGTTCTTGACTGTGTTGATGGTAAAGTTCAAAGACTATCTGATCGTAATAGAAAACTATACAATCAAGGTGGTAAATATCTTGCTTATGGACCAACAGAAACATTCAAAGCAAGTATCAGTGGATCAGCAAAAGCTTAATGTGACAAGTGTATGTAAGTTTACTTGCAGTTGTCTACAATAAATAATATAATTTAATTAGATAGGTTAGGAGGAATACGGATGAGTGCAACCGGAACTTTAGGTGTTACTACTCAAGAACTAACAGAAGTAGGAAACCAAATGAAAAATATTTCAGGAGACGTTAATACAATTTTTACAAAGGTAAAAAATATAGTAGGTCAAGTTACTTCTAATGATTCATGGAAGAGTGAAGCATCAGAAACTTTTGCTGAAAAATTCGAAGTAATCAAAGCTTCAATTGAAGAAGATTTAGCTAACTTAGAAGCACTAGGACCAACTTTAACTGGTGCTGCTAATGAATATGAACAAGCAGAAGAAACTAACACTTCACAAATTAACGATCTTACAGATTATAATTAGGAGGAATTAATAATGGATGGAACTGTAAAATATGGGTCTTTAGAAGAAGCAGTAAGAGGACTTGTTTCTACTGTAGAAAGTTTAGATGACCCAATTCAAAATTATATGAAACAATCTTCAACAATTGGTGAAGATGGAAATGTATGGAATGGTACAGCAGCTGCACAAGCTAAACCAATCCTAGATAAATTACAAAGTGATATTCAACGTTTACAAGTTATTTGTAATGATTTCGCTGAAAAGATTAATGTATCATTAGAAAACTACGAAGTAGCAGATAACAATGCTGTTAGTAGTATGTATAACAATATAAACATTTAAAAACTGAGAAATCTCAGTTTTTTTATGTTATAATACATAACCAGGTGATACCTATGAAGAATAAAATAATACCAGTTATTATGTTTATAATAATTATTCTTCTTACTATCTTATTTATTTTAAATATCAATAATAAAGATGAAGAAGAAATCTATAAATATAATGGTACTTATTCAGAAATAATCGAAAACTATTTAAACAATGATTTATATAGTACAACCAGTACTACAATTAGATTAGATAATGGTATCTATTACTATACTAAAACTATCGATTATAAAGATGATACAGAGTATTACTATCAAGAATCTAATTCATATAAAGAAGAAGATAATCAAATCATCTCCTCAAAATATACTTTCTATATAAAAGATAATTCTTTATGTATTAATAAAGAACATTGTAACAGATATTTATCTAAAGAAGAAGAAACTAATTATAAAAATATCAAAACTAATTTTAATATAAATAGTTATCTAACTAATATAAAAAAGATATCTAAAACAAATAATAAACAAATATATTTAATAGTTGATGATCCTAATTATCAAACTATTACTAATCATTTAATATATAATTATGATATCTCTATAAATATCTTAAATATTAATAATATATCCAGAGAATCAAAAAGTAACATAGTTAATGAATATCAAATATCTTCATATCCTACAATACTTATTTTAGATAAGAATAAAGTATATGTTAATAATAACAATTGGACTGAAGAAAATATCTCAATATTACTAGAAGAACAAGGCTTTAAGAGTAGATAAAATCTACTCTTAATTTTTTATCTATGATAAAATATTCATAGGTGATAAATATGTTTGATAATACCGATATTATAATTACATCTAGTATCAATAAAAAAGAATTATTAAAGAGTTTTAGTAGTTCTTTAAAGAACATCAAAATATATACTTTATCTGAATTTAATAAATTGTTTTATTATGATTATGATTCTAATGCTAATCTTTATATCATGAATAAATATCATGTTATTTATGAAATATCAGACATCTATTTAAAGAACTTAACCTATATAAATAATCAAACATATACTTCTCCTAAATTACAATTCTTATCTAAATTAAAACAAGAATTATTAGATAATAAACTATTAAAAATAAATAAACTATTTATAAAATCATTAGAGAATAAAAACATAGTTATTTATAACTTAGGTACTACTAAAGAAATAGATTTATTAGTTAAAGATTTATCTTCTTCTAGTGTAACTATTATAAATAATCAAGAACAAAAATATACTGATCATACTATCTATGAATTAAATAATATTGAAGATGAAGTAGTATATGTAGCTAATGATATTTGTTCTAAAATATCTAATGGTATTGATATAAAACATATCTATCTAACTAACTTAAATGATGATTATTATAAACTTATTAGAATGATCTTCCCAATGTTTAATATACCTTTTACCTTAAATGATAATGGTTATCTTTATGGTACATATCTAGCTAATAAGTTTATTGAATTATATTCTGAAGATATAAATAATACCTTTACATCTTTAAAAGAATATGTTGATTCAGAAGACACTGAAGAAATATATAATCAAATATTAGATATTGTTAATAACTATGCTTTTATTAACAACTATAATGATGTCTTCCCAATGATTATAAATGATCTAAAAAATACTAAACTAAGAAAGAAAGATATTATTAATTCAGTACATGAAGTATCTTTAGATAATAACTTTCAAGAAGATGACTATGTCTATTTATTATCATTTAATCAAGGTATAATTCCTCATATTCATAAAGATGAACAATACTTAAGTGATAAAGATAGAAAAGAATTAAATATCTCAAGTACATTAGATAAAAACAAGAAAGAAAGAGAAGATATTATCAATTATTTATCTTCTATCAAGAATTTAACTATTACTTATAAAAAAATTGCTAATGGCGATAAATTTAATATTTCTAATATTAATGAAGTATTAACATATCCAATAAAAAAAGATTTAATTCCAATCTATAATTATTCTAATTTATATAACAGAATAAAACTAACTAGTTTAAAAGATGAATACAATAAATATGGTACAACTAGTGATTCTTTGTATGCACTAAATTCTACTTATAATGACTTACCATATAAAAAGTATAATCATTCTTTTAAAGGTATAAATCCTAAAGATTTACATGAATATTTAGATAATAAAATAGTATTATCTTATTCTAGAATAGATAGTTACTTTAAATGTCCATTCTCTTATTACATAGATGGTATTTTAAAACTAAATGTTCATGAAGATACTTTTAATATTAGAATAGGTAATGTCTTTCATGGTGTTTTAGAAAACTTTATAAACTATAAAGGTACCTATGATGAACTATGGAAAGAAACAGTAGCAAAATACGAATTTAATAATCAAGAATTATTCTTTTTAGATAAATTACATGATGAACTATTATTTGTAATAGAAACACTTAAAGAACAAGAAAACTATACTGATTTACATGAAGAACTCCATGAAGAAAAAGTCTTCACAAGTTTATCAGGTGATATAAATATTACATTTATGGGTGTTATCGATAAAATTAAATATAAAACAGATCAAGATAAAACAATTATAGCTATAATTGATTATAAAACAGGGACACCGTCCCTTGATTTAACTACAATACCATATGGTATGGGTATGCAACTACCAGTATATATATACCTAGCTAAGAAGTGTAAAAAACTATCTAACATTGAGATAGGTGGTTTCTATCTACAACATATACTTAATAATGAAATGGCTGTAGATTATGGTGAAAGTTATGAAGACTTAAAGAAGAAAGAATTATTATTACAAGGTTATTCTAATGATAATATTTCTATTCTTTCTACTTGGGATAAAACTTATGAAAATAGTAGCTTAATAAGAAACATGAGATTAAATAAAGATGGTAGTTTCTATCGTTATGCTAATACTTTGTCTTCTAAACAAATTGATCAATTAGCTGCCATCGCTGAAGATAAGATAAATGAAGCAGCTGATTTAATAACCAATGCTCATTTTGATATCGCACCTAAAAAGATAGGAAAAATAAACTATGGTTGCCGTTTCTGTAAATATCGTGATATCTGTTATCACACACCAAACGACATCGTTGAATTTGATAAACTATCCAAAGAAGATGTAATAGGGGGTGAAGAATAATGAATTTTACAGAAGAACAACAAAAAGCAATAGATACTACTAAATCTAATATTATTGTATCAGCAGGTGCTGGATCTGGTAAAACAGCAGTTTTAACTGCTCGTGTTATTCGTATCATCAAAGAAAAAACACATGTAAATGAATTACTTGTTCTAACATTCACAAATGCTGCAGCAGCTGAAATGAAAGAAAGAATTAGAGAAGCTATCGCTGAAGACCCATCTCTAAAAGATGAACTAGAATTAGTAGATCAATCTTATATCACAACATTCGATTCATTCGCTTTATCAATTGTAAAAAAATATCATTATTTACTAAATATATCTAATAATATAGCTATCTCAGAAGAAACAGTTATCAAAATGAAAAAAGCAGAAATCTTAGATGATGTTTTTGATAACTATTATCAAAATCCAACTCCAGAGTTTACTAATTTAATAAGAGATTTCTGTGTTAAAGATGATGTAAGTATTAAAGAATCTATTCTAAAGATATCAGATAAAATAGATGCTAAACCAGATAGAGAAGAGTATTTAAATAATTACTTAACTAACTTCACTTGTGAAGAATTCTTAAATAAAATCTATGAAGAATACACTAGTATTATTAATAATTTAAAACAAAAATGTAATAATGCTTATGAAGATTACATGTCTTGTTTAAATGAAGCAAATAGAGAAAAGCTAAGTCTTTATGGAGACGCTATCTATAATGCTAAAACTATTGATGAAATGATTATTGCTTTCAATAACAAGAAGTCTAAACCAACATTCAGACTAGATGAACAAACATCTTGTTTAAGACAAAACTATTATGATGCTGAAGATGAACTATCTACAATTCTTAAGTATAGTAATGAAGAAACTATTAAAGAAGGCTTAAAGATTTCTAATACTTATATTAAAGCTATCTTAGATATTATTAATGAATACTTAAAAAGATTACATGAATATAAAACTAAAAATGAAATATATGACTTCCAAGATATAGCATTATTATCAATAAAAATCTTAAAAGAAAATGAAAGTGTTAGAGAAGAATTAAAAGAAAACTTCAAAGAAATAATGGTTGATGAATACCAAGACACTAACGACATCCAAGAAGCTTTCATTTCAATGATAGAGAATAATAATGTTTATATGGTTGGTGATATCAAACAATCTATCTATCGTTTCCGTAATGCTAATCCATATATCTTTAAGAATAAATATGATGCTTATAAGAATAATGAGAATGGTGTAAAGATTGATTTATTAGATAACTTCCGTTCAAGAGAAGAAGTCTTAAAAGGAATCAATGATATTTTTGATTTAATCATGGATAATAATATTGGTGGAGCAGAGTACCAAGAATCACATCGTATGGTTTATGGTAATAAATCATATAGTAAAGAAGGTAAAACAGACCAAGATAATAAGATGGAAATCTTAGAATATCCATATGATAAAGACACACCATATACCAAAGAAGAAATTGAAATCTTTGCTATTGCACGTGATATTCAAAAGAAGATTAAAAATAAATATCAAGTATTTGATAAAAAACCAAAGAAACTAAGAGATATATCTTATAGTGACTTTGTAATCTTAATAGATCGTGGTGCAGAATTTGATACTTATAAAAAAGTATTTGAATACTTAGGTATTCCTCTAACTTTATATAAAGAAGAAAAATTCAATGAAGCAGATGATTTCTATATCATTAAAAATATAATAGATTTAATAGTAAATATAAATGGTAATAATTTTGCTGAACAATTTAAATATGACTTCATAAGTATAGCTCGTAGTTACTTATATAACTATGATGATCAAACTATCTTTAATTATTTTAAAAATAATAATTTTACTGAATCTAGTATCTATAATGATTTTAAAGATATCTCAAATGAACTAACTCATTTAAGTATCTCTAATCTCTTAGAATATATTATTAATAAAACTAATATGTATGAAAAACTAATTACTGTAGGGGACATAGATGTAGCTATCCTAAGAATTAATAAACTTATGGATGTAGCTAATAACTTAAGTACTTTAGGTTATAACATTTATACATTTAGAGATTATTTAAATGATTTAATCGAGAAAAAACATGATATGAAATATTCTATAGATGGTTCTAATTCTGACTCAGTTAAATTAATGACTATTCATAAATCTAAAGGATTAGAATATCATATCTGTTATTATCCAGGATTATTTAAAGAATTCAATATAGATGAAATAAAAGAACGTTTCACATACGATAATAGATATGGTATAGTAACACCATATTTCCAAGATGGTATTCATGAAACTATTACTAAGTATTTAGTTAAATATCACTATCTTGAAGAAGAAGTAGGTGAACGTATTAGATTATTCTATGTAGCATTAACAAGAGCTCAAGAAAAGATGATTCTTCTAACACCATCCCTAGAACCAACTAACTATGAGTTAGAATCTAATGGTGCGATCAATGAATCGATTAGAAGACATTATATGTCCTTCTCTAAAATACTTGAATCAATCAAACCATACATAGAAAAATACTATAAAGAAATAGATATTAATGATTTAGAAATAGATCTTAATTATCAATTTAATAAAACTAAACTAAAAGATATTTCTATTACAACTGAACCAATCCAAGTAAAAGAAATATCTATTAAAGAAAGTGAAGAATTAGAGAACAAGCACTTCTCTAAAACAACACATGAATTAATCAATAAGAATACTTATGAAAATATGCAACTAGGTCTTAAAGTTCATGAAATATTTGAATTGCTAGATTTCAAAAATCCTGATTATTCACTTATCGATGATGAATTTATCAAAGATAAAGTTCAAAAGTTCTTATCACTAGATATCTTAAAAAATATAAAAGATTCTACTATTTATAAAGAGCATGAATTCATTTATGAACTAGATAATACTGAATATCATGGTATAATAGATTTGATGGTTGAACATGAAGACCATATAGACATAATTGACTATAAGTTAAATAATGTTAAAGATGAAAACTATTTAAAACAATTAAATGGTTATAAAGATTATATAAGTACTATTTCTAATAAAGAAATAAATATATACTTATATTCAATAATAGGTGAAACACTAGAAAAACTATAAAGGAGGGTTATTATGGTATCAAAAGAATTTAAACAACAACAAAAAGATGTCTCTTTAATCGTTGATTCTTTAATCAATATGATTACTAATAAAGATACATTAATAGAAAATACAGAATACTACTACCATAATAATGCCCGTTATAGTTTTTTATATGCAATTTATATATTTAAACTAATAATAAATAATAATGAATATTTAACAGAAAAGTATCATGAATACTTAGAAACTATTAAAGAAAAAACTAATAATAATTCTGATATAAAAGAAATCGATCTTAAGAAAGTAACTAACATCGAAGCAACTAATGTAATTGAATTATTAATTAATGTTAGAGAATTAATAATTACTAAAGGCTATATTATAAAAGACAATAAAGTATATATTGAAGATCAATATGTTGATGTTATGTGGCTAACTCAAATGATATCTTTAATTTTAGATATTAAGAAAACAGAGAATACTAAAAAGAAAATAACTATCTGTTATACAATACCTAATAAAGATATTAAAAAGATTGATGATGAACAAGACTTAGATAAACTATTCTCACAATTTACTTATTATTATATTAAAGTTAAATATACTGATACTACTAAACCAATAAAAGAAAACAACATACTTATTATTAAGAATGCTGCTATTAACTATTTAAAACATTTAAAACAATTTAAACATGGTTTAGAAACAGAAGAATCATATTTAATCTTCTATAATTTATTAAAGAATGAATGTCATAAACAAGGTTTCATTTTAGAAGAAGAAACATATAAATTAAGTGAACTAGATGATAAATATCTAAGTAAAGTAAAAGAATATATTACACCAAGTTTCTATTCATTTAGTTTAAGTAAACAAATTCACAGTATTGAAAATAGAGTATGGCAACTATCTAATGATTTAACTATGTTAGAACACATGAATAGTGCTTTAGATGCTACTATGAATTATATTAATTTATTATATAAAAAGACTAAAGGAGCTACTTATAACAAACTTAAGTGGACTTACAATCTTCGTGACATACCTATATTATTAGTACTTATTATTCAAAAGTTTACTAATACATATCTATTAAGTAATGAAGAAATAGATTATAGTTTATTAGATCTAACTGGTATTAAACCTGAATATATGAATAGTATAGGGGACACTGAAGAACAAGATATTAAGAGTAATATTAAAGGCTTAGAAGTAGAACTAATGTCATATAAAGCTACCCTAGATAACTATAAAGAACAAAAGAAAGCTTTAAACTTAGAAGAACTAGGCCAAGATAGATACTTAAAAGAACTAGAAATAATCGTTGGTAATATCAATCGTACTAGTATTGAAATATCTCGTATTAATTCTACTATTGCTGGTATCAGTAGGGAATATGAAGAAACTAAGAAGAGAATCTCTTCTAAGTATCATAATGCTGAACTATTTAATTATAATAACTCAATTATTCAACATATCTGTAATTCAATAACTTCATGTAGTTTCTATCTAAAAACTAATAATAGTATTGATTTACTAGAAAATATAATTATCTTTGAAGATTACAAAAGAGCAGATAATGCTTTCTACTTAGAAATAAGTTTTAGAAATCTATTAAAGATTAGTAACACTAAAAAGATAACAGGTATTGAAGAACAAACTGATCTACCTAAATTAGCAGGTGATTAAGATGAAGAAAATAATTCCTATCATTAATTGCTTATCTGCTATTATCTTATTTCTAGTCTTACTATTTACTGAGGCCTCAGAGAACTTTGTTTATATTGTAATAATGTCTCTCTTTGTCGGTTGGGCATTCCCATACTTTGTCTTAATAGTAAGTGGTATAGCAATAGCTGTATCTAAACATATAAAATTAAATTTAATATTTAACATCTTAGCTTTTCTTCTTACCTGTTTCTTAATCTACTTAGTAGTAAAGATCTATGATAAGAAATTCTTAATCTTATTAATAGAATACATATATATCTTAGTATTATTATTAATAAATATAATATATTTAATTATTTATATTAAGAAACATCCAGATCTAGAACTAAGAAAGATTAAAGAAGAAAAAAAGAAGAATAATGGTGTAATGGTATAAAAAAATATGAAACATTTAGTTTCATATTTTTATTTCCAATAACATATCATATTTCTTGTTAAATATATGGCATCATCTATATTAGATTTCTTATCTAAACCATCTAAACCATACTTAGATTCTTTAAATGGTCCATCATATTCATTAAGATCTATTTCTACAACTTCATAAATATATTTACTAACTGAAGTATTAATTTCTATACTAATACCTTTAGTTAAATCCTTAATATCAGTAGCTTCTGTGTTATCACAATTTAAGCAATAATTCTGATAACTATCAGCGCTATTAAAACTATATAATATTTCTTTTCGGTAATAATCAAACTTATCACCAGTAAACTTAAATCTATAAGTAGTAACTTCTTCACCTAAGGTAAGACCACTACTATCTGTTAATGGTTTAGTACCACTACAAGTTAAGTATTGTTCTAAATCTTCATAATTACTATTCTTTTTAGAAGTCATTCTTGTACTTTCAACATTATCTTCTTCCTTTAATTCCTTAATAACTCCGTAAGCAATTACCAAAAGAATTAGGATAAGTACAGCTACTAAAACAACAAACACCCATTTTTTATTCTTCATGATATCACCTTAACAATTATATTATATAAAAAATAAAATGATATATCAAACTATTACTTAAATTATGTTATAATATATAGTAGGTGATAGCAATGAATAAAGACATTAAAAGATTGCCTTATAAAGAAACTAACAAGATTCCTAAAAAGAATCTTCATTTAATAATATTTTCTGTAACTTTATCTTTATTAGTAGTAGGTGGCTTTGCTTATTTCTTTCTAATCTACAGAAGTGATGCTAACATTCTAAAAAGATATTTAGTTACTAAAGGTTATACATGTAACAATCGTACATGTAATAAAAAGGTAGGTAGTATTACTTATACATTTGATTATAAAAATACTTCTTTAACAGCAACAGATAAGTTATATCGTATTGAAGCTTCTAATAATCATCCATATTTAGAAGTACGTAAAACAAAACAAACATGTGAATATGAAAAAGATGATTACAATGGAAGAGACAAGATTGATGAAACATTCGTTACTAATAATGAATGTATGAAATACATCGAAGATGTTAATGAAGTAATTAAGTATCGTAATAACATTCTTAATGATTACAAATAGGATATCTTGAAAAATCCCCGTGTTTATGGTATAATTAAGGTACTTAAGAGGGAGTAGTTCCATCAAATGATGTAGTAACTCAACAACCGGCTTAACGCCTGGGTTATTTATAAAGAACAAGACTTTTATAGAAATATAGGAGTCTTTTTTATATCTCTAAAAAGACTCCGTAAGGAGGGATTTATATGAGAAAAAGAATCTTTGATTATGATCTAAGGGGTAAAGTTAGTAACTTTTTTGCTAAAGCAAATGTAAAAATCTTGCTTATTATAGCAATCGTTTTATTAATTATGATTCCGTCAACATTTACTACTATAAATAGTGGTGAAGTAGGTGTAAGAGTTCGTTTTGGAAAGGCTTTAAACAATCCAGTAAACGAAGGTATTAACATCAAAATCCCTTTTGTAGAAAATATTGAAAAAGTAAATATTAAAGTACAAAAGATTGAAGTACATACTAATAGCTCTTCAAAGGACTTACAAGATGTTGATATGAGCATTGCTGTTAACTATCACATTAATAGAGAAAATGCTATTGATCTATACAAGAATGTTGGTATGTCATACGAAAATGTTGTATTAGAACCAGCTATTGAAGAAAGTATCAAAGCAGTTACATCTAAATACACAGCAGAAGAATTAATTACTCAAAGAAGTGATGTAAGTGATAAATGTATGGAAGAATTAAAGAAAAAAGTAGAAAAGTATGGAATCATCGTAAATGATTTCAACTTAACTGACTTTAACTTCTCACCAGAATTTGAAAAAGCTATTGAAGAAAAACAAGTTGCTGAACAAAAAGTTCTTACTGCAAAACAAGAATTAGAAAGAGAAAAGATTGAAGCAGAAAAGAAAATTGTTGCAGCAGAAGCAGAAAAACAAGCAAACGAATTAAAAGAAAAAACATTAACAGATAATATTATTAAAGAGAAATTCATTGAAAAATGGAATGGTGAATTACCAAAAGTAACTGGTGAAGGAACTATTCTAAATATTGATGGATTAATCAGATAGGGGGAATTTATTATGGAAAAAAGAAAAGTAGGAGCTTTAATATTATCAATGGGTATAGCAGCCGCTTTATTATCAGGTTGCTCACTTGATCAAGATACTACTGAAATAGTAACAGATACAAAGAAACCAGCTACAATGGCAACTACACAAGTAGAAGAAGAACAAAGAAAAAATGAAAAAAAGACATTTGCAGCTGGAAAGCACGTTTATTTCAAGAGATATTATAATGCAAAACACAAATATGCAGAGGATATAATGGGTGGACAAATCACAATTCCTGAAGGTTATGAAATACTAGATATTGAAAACTTCACAGAAAAATATGGTTATGGTTCACAAACAGGTGGTTTTGATGTATGGTTCATTAACAATCAAGAAGTCGAAGTAGAACCAATTTATAATGCAACATATGAGACTTATGACTATAGTGAACCAGGTAGAGTAACTGAAGTATTAAAAGAAGAAAAGGGCCCTGAATTAAAATTAACTCCATAAGAAAGAGAGCATCAATATGGAAATCAGAGATAAAAAAGAAGCACTTCTATCAAGAATAGAATGTGGTTCAAGAGAAGAACTAAAGAAAAAGACCTTCCATCCAGGAACACATGTTTATTTCAAAAGATACTATATAGCTAATCATGTACAAGATTTTTTTTACAGATCTTATAAGGTTCTTGGTGGTCAAGTAGATGTGCCAGAAGGATACCAAGTATTATCACTACAACCAGTAATTGGAACTTCTAATGATACTAATGTTAAAACACACGGAGTAGATGTTTGGTTTATCAACGTTAAAAGAGTAGAAGTAGAACCGGTTCATAACGAATATTTAGGCATATATGATTATAGTGAACCAGGTACTGTAGTAGAAACAATGGTAGAAGAAAAGGGTCCAGAACTATTACTAAGACCCAATATAAAGGAGGGTTATAATGAATAATATTCTATTTAAAAGAATACCAGATGAAGAAAGATCTGCCAGAAAGATTTTAAATCCTGGAGAACATATGGTCTTTAAAAGAATAATACTAGATATTAATTCTTTTAAAGAAAAAACAAAATCTTTCTCACTTGGTGGCGAAGTTAATCTTCCTGAAGGATACAAAATAGTATCATTTCATACGTCTACATTAAGTACAGTAGAAAGAATAAATAATTCATATGACAATATAGCTTTAGATGTTTGGTTTATTAATACTGAAGCAGTAGAAGTAATACCAACATTTAATGAAGTTACTTGCCGATATGAATACTGTGATCCAGGTAGAGTTCTACAAAAAAATGAAGACTTAGGAACTGGTTTTAAATTAACACCATAATAATATGAAAAGGGGGGGATACTATGGAAAATTTTTTCACTAAAAAAATACCATCAGAAGAAAAAGATAAAAAGAAAGAATTCCATCCAGGAGAACACTTAATCTTTAAAAGAATCGTCACAAAAACAAACCATTATGGACATAATAAAGAAGAATTCTCTTTGGGCGGTAAATTGAACATACCAGAAGGGTATCAAATATTAACATCTCATGCTTCATCGCTAAGATCATGGGATAATGCTTGGGGCTCATTCGATATAGTAGGTATTGATATTTGGCTTATCAATACTAAAAGAGTTAGAGTAACACCAGTGTATAATCAAAGAACCGAAGAATATGACTTTAGTGAACCCGGTGTTGTAGTAGAAACTCTAATAGAAGAACCAGAACCACCTTTGAGATTGAAATTATAAAAAAAGTAAGTATTTAACTTACTTTTTTATTTGTTATAAATATATTTCTCTGTACCATAATAACTTAATTCAGTTATTATCTTAGCTAATTCTTCTATTGATTTATCAAAGTCATTTTGTATCCAGTAATTAACTACACCTAAAGTACCATTAAAGATAAATGCTGTTGCAAACTCTTCTGTTTCTACAGATATATCTGGTAAATCATGCTCCCATTTTTCTTTACATCTAATAAATGCATCATTTAATACTTCATTCAAGAAATAAACATTATTCTTTGAACTAAAGAATACCTTAATTAGATTCTTATTCTCAGAACATATCTTAAGTAAAGCAAGTACATAATCATATAAACTATTATTTTCATAATTATAATCTGCATATGACTCTTTAAACTCTTCTACAAAGTCTTCTTCCATCTTATCTAATAGATCAAATATATCTAAATAATATCTATAAAATGTAGCTCTATTAATATCAGCAATAGAACATATTTCACTTACTGTTACTTTAGTTATATCTTTCTCTTCTAATAATAAATCTATTAATGTATCTTTTATTAATTTCTTCGTATATTTTGTTCTTCTATCCATAAAACCTCCAGATTTTAAACAGTTTAAATATTAACTGTTTAAAAAGTATCAATCCCACATATAATTGATGATTGAATCACTTCCTAAATAAATTATATAATACACTTGTAAGATATTCAACAAGTGTTGAAAATTGGAGTTGATGAATATGGCAAGAAAACCAAAAAACATTAATATATATGATGGTTCAGTATATGAATACATTAAAGAAATGAATAAAGACAATGAAGATTGTGTTGCAATAAGATATTTCAAACGTAAAATGTCTTTTAAAACATTCTTTAAACAAGTAGATGAATGTGCTAGTGCTTTCAAAAGTACAGGTATTAGAGAAGGGGATGTAGTAGCTATTTGTATGGCTAATACACCAGAAGC
>JAEEGL012954976.1_pt1 | contig 28382 bp, 51 predicted proteins | sample 9134231 | NCBI WGS metagenome assembly JAEEGL01 (sample SAMN16246548, study PRJNA631951) | gut metagenome | biome: gut microbiome; feature: rumen; material: fiber-attached | host: Bos | place: Iran: Karaj | collected 2018-10
ATTATAGCAATCTAAAGAATTGGGGTGTAATCCATTGTTGTTTAGACCCAATTGATTTGGAGTATGGCGAGAATACAGTTATCACCGATAGTAGTTATGGTGGATTGTATTGGACTGTTGAGGCTGATTTAACAAAGGCAAGGGGAAGTTAATATAATTGAGATATGAAACGAAATATATTTGAAGTAAGAAGTAATATCAATCCTTCGTTAGAGTCAGCTATGCAGAAGGAAAAGGAGCGTGAGGAACGTGAGCAAGCTGAGAGACACGCCAAATGGGAAGCTGAGCAGGCTGAGCGTACAAGGCTATCTAATGAGTGGATGGAAACTCATAAGAACCTTTATAAATACACTTATGCGTCATATTATAACAAGGACACCTTTGATTATAGCAGTGGCCCTGAGTGTGATATACATTTCTATGAGTGGAGCAACATTAACAATTGGCCATTGAAGTTCAACAGATATGGTTGGTTCTATAAGTTCCTTGATGAGTCAGGCTTATTCATTGAGCAAAATCCTAATAACGATATGAAATCATTTGCTCATGTGTTTATTACTTGCAAGCCTGGTTGTAAGAACCTGATTGTATGTAATAGCTATGAGGAATTGAGAAGAGAGTTCCACTTGGCTGAGAATGCAGCGATGGTGGTATCTACAGTGCCTGAAGTATAGAGTATATATAAGTACTTTATTAAGTACCTATTACAGCAATGTAGTAGGTATTTTTTTTTGTGGGCATAAAAAAATATGTTACCTGTGAGTGGCAACATATTCTTTTATTTTATCTTTAGTAGATACTATAAACATAATTGGTAGAAGTATAGGTAATGATAGGATTATTAATATATTACTATCTTCCAATGTCTCCAAGAATTTATTCCATATGCCTGAGCGTGTACGTTTGAAGGGGAAGGGACTTATATAAGTACCTATTATTAGAGTTGAATCTACAAGACGTGCATTAAGTTCTCTAGGCATATTGTTTAATATGCGTGTAGCAGTTTCGCTACGTTCGGGGTATCTTGCAGCCCACTTAGGGTCTTTAAATAGTTCACCATTATGCCCCAAGTATCTTACCTCATCTGAGTCAGGTATGGCGACTTCAATAATGTAATTGTAGTCCATATGTACTTAATTAAGTACCTTATTTAAGCTTTTTTAACAGCCATTTGCTTAAGGTAAATTTCCTTAAGCCCAACTATACTATTATCGAAGTTGGAGCATCCTTCGCTTATTATTTCACTGATGTCACTACCAACACTTTCACTACATTCATCGTAGTATTGGCAATAAGCGCATGTGGGTTTATTTAAAACTTGTTCTAGGAACTCATCCAAAGTTGTTTTTTGGGTTTCCCTAAATCTGATAATTCTTTCCATCCTTTATACATAAGATAAAAGGGGCAATGCATTAATACTCGGCGCAAGATTCAACAAACAGCCTATAGGGTACTTAATTAAGTACCATAATCGATACCATAACAGCTGAGTGTATAGTATATGGGTATTGCCCCCAAGATTAAACTATATTATAATCTTGTGCAAATATACAAAAAATATTTGAATTATCAAAGGATTTAAGGGGATTTTTTTAGTATCTCCCCTTAAATTCTCTTGCCCAAGCGATTCGACCCTTATTTTTGTCTACAAACTGCTGTATACGAGCCAAATCATCCAATTTCTTATGGTTGACGATGAAAACAACATTGCTTTCCCACTCATCCTTACATGTAATGGTTATAGAGCCATTTTCGTCAACCGTACAGCGACTTTTAGGCACGAGCTTAGTAATATAGCCTCCAAGAAGTTTTTCGCCCTTAGGACCAATTTCATTGAAGCCTCCATCACGAAGTTTCTGAAGTCCATTGATGTCCTCACGAGCTAATTTAACTACGTTTTCACCCTGTTTAACTAAAAGAAGTCTTGTCCCCTGTTCAATCGACAGCTGTACGGGATTCAAGTTCAAATTTGACAAATTACTCATTTTATCTGTTTTTAATTGATTATAGTGTAAAGGTACAAAATTTATTTGATATATGCAAGCAAATTAACATATTTAAATTATTTCTAAAAATTTGCAAATAAATGTGAAAAAAATATGGGGTACTTATTTAAGTATCCCATATTCATATATTGTTTAATATATGCAATCTGCATCATCAGCTTGTATAATGAAGGGTATCTTTGGCACACCCTTAAAATGATGTTTACCATTTACAAGGTCAAAATCATTTTTGCCTACCTTATAATACAAGCCCACAATCTGTTTGCCGCTTACCTTATCCCAAGGTCTGTAATCGTAGTCATCACCACAAAGAACCTCATAGCCCTTCCAAACTTTAGGCAATTGGTCCTTTTTCAGTACACCAAACACAACGGCTACAGTGCCACCCATTTTAAGGTATTCCAAACAATCGTTTTCGTTTTCAGCCGAACCGTCACGACTAAAAGTAACATAATAGTTTGGATATTTGCTTAATAGCTTCCAACGGTTTTTGTTTTTGGTGTAATCATAGAATTGCACGTTTGGGTACATTTCCAGAATGTTTACACCATTAAGTGCAAAAGCTGTAGGCGAAATATCAGAAGTACAATTAAGGCGAATAGAGAATTGATAGTTTTTTCTTTTTGCCTCATTAATACCTCTATTTATTTCCATAATCATAAGACGCATAAACAAAGGCTTATTTGCAAAGAATAAGCGTGTTTTTGTTATTCTTGCTTTATTAACCTTATTATTGCCTGCTAAGCCCTCAATTTTAGCGTAGCCACTACCAACCAAACAAGCCTCACGGCACATATCGCTATTAGGGCAAACGTTAACACCACTTGCATCAGAAGAAGCAAGGTATAAACCATAAGTAAGCATATTATACTGTTGGTTGTGCATTAATTTGGTAGAGCAATTGCATTTAGCAATATAAGCTATACCAATTTCTTGCATAGTTTTTACATAGCTAGTGTACTTAATAGCACTAAGCCTAGCCATTTCACTCTGAAACTCATCAAAAGCTTCTTTTGTCTTAAATTTTCCCATATACATAATACCTTTTATTTGTTTTCAAGTGCAAAGGTAATACTTTTTTTTGAAAAAACGTAATCTTTTTGGGATTTTAACTAAAATTTAACACTTTTCTGCCCAAATGTTAATAAAATGTTAAAGTTGAAAAAAGATTTGGCCATATCGTAAAAATTTTGTATCTTTGGGGTGGGAGAAACAGCAAAAACCAGGCAAGCATGAGCTAAAAACATAATTCATTGAAAATCAATTAGTTAGCAACACGAGAAGGAACAGGGACTTCACTACACGTTTGTAATATATAATAATATTATGTATAGTGTTAAAGTTATGTTAAATATTGAAAATTGTTTGGCCATATAAAATAAAATATGTACCTTTAGGCTATAAACAAATAAAGGAAGAATTAATTATGGAAATTAAATCATTTAAAAAGAAAGCACCTAATGGTGGTACATTAAAAAAAGTGTATACCCAATATTCTTGGGGAATATCTATTAAGTCTGCTATATTTTATCCAGACGGCAAATATAAAGTTTTGCGTGTTCTAAACAAACCAAATGCTGAAATTAAATCGTATATCAATTCACATAAACAAACGTTAAAAGGTTACAAGGAGGATTAATTATGGCAAACTTTTGGTTAACAAAGAAAATGCTTTTGGAAGCCCTTAAAATGAGTGAGGGTATGCCACAAGACACATTTATACGCTTCTACGGCTCTTCTGAGGGTCAAGGAGAGGCAGAAAAGACTGTGATGACTATTTCTGTAGGCGGCAAGGAAAAGACGCTTAAAGAGAACTTTAACAAGCTTAAACTAAATAACGGATTATGATTATTACAAGAGAATTGTCTATTAAATTATTTAATGAGTGGAACGAAAAGGCGTTTGATAACAAGCTACCTACCCCCTCGTTTGAGATTATGTCAACAAAGAGTCTGTTAGGACAATTTCGTTGGCGCAAGATTGGTCGTGATGAAATAGGTTACACTATTAGAATGAGCAATTATTTCGACCGTCCATATAAGGATTTTGTCGATACTATGGTGCATGAAATGCTTCATTTCTATATTAGATATAATAATATTAAGGACACTTCATCACACGGCAGAGAGTGGAAAACGTTGGCTGCTCAATTCAATAGAAAATATGGCTTGGATATTCATCGTACTAGTAAAGCCACAAAGATTTCTGACAATATAGTTGAAAAGAAAATGCTTTCAAAGACAAAGCACGAATACGTGTTGGTTTGTGAGTTGAACTGCAATAGAGGGCGTTATTCTGCTTGTGTACTACCGGTAGATAGAATTGATTATTATATTAAGAGATTCAACGCTTGGAAGCTTGTCAAGAATTTTAAGGTGGTGCTTGCGCCTTGGAATGAGACCTTTGATTTAAGGCACTTGAGGAAAGCTTGTGGTGTTCGTGGCATCGAGAAGGACAGATTCAATAAGTTTATGTCTTATAAGGATATAAGGGAAAAGAAATAAGATTTAACTTTAATTAACGTGTGAGACTTTTGTTTCACACTTTTTTTATGTATATTTGCTACAGATTGAATTTTTAATTTGTAGTATATGGAAAGAATATCTAAAGAAGATTTGGAACTGCTACATGGAAAAATGATAGCAGAAAAGGAGTTGACAATCCTAGGCTTTAAGAATAAGCTTAAATTTGAGATTTATGACGGCTTTGCTTATTGCCCTAATTATCGTGGCAATGAGTATTGTATGAAATTCCCAAAGATTGAGTTTGTCAACAAGTCGAGTGAAATGCAAGACGAGATTCGCCGTTACATGAAACTAGAGGAAAAGGAAGACATAACCATTTATGAGATTATGCAGACCTTTAACGAAATGGCACGTGACGGTGTTCGTATCGAGTACGACAAAAAGACACACCACTATAAGGAGAAGTGTATGTGGAAATAATTTAACTAAAAAAATTGAATTATGGCTAGATATACAATTAGACTGAATTATGCGGCTACCTATACCGCAACGGTTGAGGGTAACTTTAAGAATGAGGGCGAAGCTTTGGATGCAGTACGCCGTCAAGCTGAAGATGCTGATGCTGACGAGTTCGTAATTGGCGATGAGCAGAACGCTAATATACTAGAAGTGAGATAATCTTCTTTTGACCATACTATACTTTGCAAAAGGGTTAAGGGCTTAATGGCTCTTAACCTTTTTTTGTGTCCTGTTGCCTCGGCTGGATGTTCGAGCTGTATCCTGTTTTCCCCACCACAAAGGTACGAATAAAAACTGACGTGGCCAAATATATTTGTTTAAAAAATGTTAAATGGATTAAATAAAAAAAGGAAGCCACTCGATGAGTGACCTCCCAACTAAACAAACAAAAGGAACAATTATGGAAATCGTTTAATTATATCAACCAGAGTTTCGTCTCTGTATACTCTGAGAATGATTTCACCTCTTCGTGTTTTATCTTTCTTGAACTCAAGATGATAAAGCTTTTCGTGAATCTTGTGACCTTTGAACACATCATATAGTGTATCAATGGCATCGCACCTAAAGCCGTCTTCAATTGGCTCAAATTTACTGATGCTCATCTGAGCAAGAGAACAACCGCTTGGGTATGTATCAATGTAAAGCGAGTCGCCCGTGAATGTATACGTAACATCAATGAAGTCAGCATCCATCTTGGTCATAGGTATTGTAGTTACCCATTTACCTTGAGGATTAATTACTTTTGCGTGTGCTGTTAACGACAGCAATAGCGCCCCCAATATCAATAGTTTTTTCATATTAATAAAGTCCTCTAATTATGTTTGAAGCGGTTTGAATCTCTTCGATGGCTTCTCTATCACCATCCTTTGTTGCGTGGCTCAGAGCGACCTGCAATGTCTTATGTGCAGTCTCCAAGTAGCTTTTTGTCTCATCTGAAATCATAATCTATTTCCTTTTGTTTTACGATTGTAAAGGTACAAATAATTTTTGAATTATGCAAGTAAATTAACACTTTTAACTATTATGTTAATATAATGTTAAAGTGCTAAAAAGATTTGGCCATATGGAGGAAATTTACTACCTTTGGAGTGGGGAAAACAGCGAAGCCCAGCTCCAGCTCGTGTCGAGCCGGACATGCGCATGAGAAAGCCGACCACCTTGATGATTGCTCACCTTTGGTAATCGGCTATTAAAGAAAGGAGGTATTAAATATGGTTTATGAGTTGACAGAAGAGGATTCGAACCTCTGAAGATTCCGAAGAATCAGCATACTTACCATATGCCCCATTTGTCCCGACTTGCGCCTTCCTTTGGTATCTGTCAAATGAGTTGTGTGAAGGGGATTCGAACCCCTGAAGATTCCGAAGAATCGCCTTATTTACCATAAGGCCCATTTGTCCCGACTTGCGCCTTCCTTTGGTATCACACAAATAAAAGTTCTTTGTAAACAATTAGTTGAGAGAAAGGGATTCGAACCCTTGAAGATTCCGGAGAATCAGTCTACTTACCATAGACCCCATTTGTCCCGACTTGCGCCTTCCTTTGGTATCTCTCAAATGAGCCGCTGTGATAGGATTTGAACCTATTGTTTTAACCCTCGTAATTTCTTACTAGATTATCCATTTACCAATATTCAGCTCTCAGCGATTGTTGATTAAAACGTTGTGTGTTATCGTTTTTCAACAATGCAAATATACAAGAAAAAATCCACAAACAAAAATCGTTCGTGGATTTTAACACTTCTTTAACATTTGAAGCTTAAATCAATGTTATTCTACAATTCCCTACCTTATGATTAATAACCTTATTATATTTAAGTGATACCTTATTAATATCTCTATGCTTTAGATTAATATCAAAGCACAGACACAAGCGAAGCCATTCAAGTGGTGTCTTGGAGTCAATAGACCACTCGGTGAACTCATACTTGGCAATTACCTCGCCATCATATATTAGATTAATGCTTTCACCACTTTTGATAGTGCCACTAATCTTTATTACTTGTTTCTCTAGTTTCTTAATCATTTTGTTATCTTATTAAATAAGTCAACATACTTTTGGCACTTAACCATTTCAAGCTTAAGCTTATTCATACGCTCGTTTTCCCACCATAGAGCAAACTTGATGTCCTTAACGATTCTTTCAAGGTCACATACAAATAAGTCCTCTAAAGCGATTCTCTTAACGATTTGATTAGACGGAACCTTACAGATAGGATATTTGCGTATTACTGCACCATACTCTGTGTGTTCGTCATTCGTGGTATAAATCGCTCTGCAACCAATGTAAACATACTTGTTGGTTACTTTGCCATAGCGGATTTCTTGCTCACCAATGCGATTACAATTAAAATCGCACTGATTCATATAGGCATCGGAGAACTCAAAGCCTCTGCCTACAATCTTACGAAGTTCAGCAAGTAAGTTTTGCTGTTTCGCTAATAAATCAATGTACCTATCAAAAACCATATTCTTAACCTTTTATTTGTTTGATGTAAAGGTAAGAATAATTTTTTAAAAAACCAAATTTTTGAAATTAAAAAAAGTTAAAATAAAAAAATGAGGTGTTATAAGCGCTCTTCCCTACACTTACAACACCCATTTAAAAAGGTTTTTGTCCTTAATAATTAATGCAAACTTTGGGATAGTAGCGACTACCTTTATTGGTTTACATTAACGTGTGGGCCAGGCAGGACTTGAACCTGCGACCTCCAGATTATGAGTCTGTTGCTCTAACCGACTGAGCTACAAGCCCTAAACAAAAAAGAGCCTGCTTCTTTTACAGGCTCGGGATTGGAAAGCATCAAACATCTTATCTCACATAAGACTTGTGTAGCTTATCAACAAATCCACAATATTTAATGTTTCACAATGCAAATATACAATAAATATTTTATATAACCAAATTTTTTAAGTTAAATTTTATTAAAATATTTAATCATTTTCTTTGGTATAACCAACAACCAAGAACCCGGTTTCATCAGAAAGATAATCTGTTATTGCATCGTCATCATTATAGTCAATGCTATCGGGTATCTCCATTTCTTCCGGTAACTGAACATCAGCCCCATCGGTTTCCCATACTATATCTACTACCTTCTTCATATTAAGTACTTTTTTAAGTACCTTTAGTGCCTTTTAAACAATATAAGTCCAAGCACCACAAGGTTACACAATAATAATATTTGTATTGATATTAAATGGTTGGTATACATACTACGCTTCTTTCTTACAATACTCTTCGTATTTCTTTGCAGAATCAAATAATGTCTTGAGGACACTATAATTCAAGAATGAGAGAGGATAGTTGCACGAACGCTTTTCACCGGTTGGGTAATATCTAAAGCCGTACATCACCTTTTCACCGACCATAGTACACTTGTACTTATAGCCCTCAACCTTGAACGTTGGTCTACGGAACCCATGTTCAAATGCTACTCGGCCATCTTTGCCGATATATTCTTTTAACTGAGCAAGAATCTCAGTCGTATCTTTCTTTTGTGCTGCCATATTAACAATCCCATTTATTATCTTTAATACGTTGTTTTAACTCTTCAAAGGTTTTGCTTTCGCTATCCTTTATTTTAACGAAGTTCTTCTTACGCTTTTTTGCAGCGTAGAAATGCCCATACCAGTTAGAGCCAATCATTTGACCCACTTGGTATATGTCTAAGCCTCTATAACGGCCACAATAGTGCTTTTTATCGCCTTCAAAAAATAGTCCCATATTATTCAACTACTTCAAGTTCGCTTGGTAATACTTCGGCTTCACTATAATCATCAGAGATATTGACGATTTCTTCTGAAACGTCATCCACTTGCCACACACGGGTTAAATCCCTAAACTCTTCCTGTGGGTCATACCATTTAACGTTTGCCCCTACAGAGATTTTCTTACCATTTCTGTCTACTACCATACTATTCCTTTTAATTGTTTGTAGACCAAAGATACGAAAAAAAATTGAAATATCCAAATGAATTAACACTTTTAACTATTGTGTTAAAGTAAAGTTAAATAACAAAAAAGATTTGGCCATATGAAGAAAAAGTTGTATCTTTGAGGTGGGGCTTCCAGGAAGGCGTCAGGCATGTCATCCTCGACAGCATGCACAAAAAAAGCTTGCCCCAATTAAGGAGCAAGCGCATGAGAAAAAATCTTTTTTTTAAAGTAGCACTCTTTGAGTGTTTTTGTACCACGAGCGGGAATCGAACCCGCACGGCCGCAATGGCCATCAGATTTTAAGTCTGACGGGTCTACCAATTCCCCCATCGTGGCGACTTATCTATATGCAAATATACAAATAAATATCGAGATAAAGAAATTTATTTCGATATTTTTTTATGCGGAACCCAAACGCCTCGACAGCAGTGACGCTCGTGAAGCTCTAAGCCCACTCCAAAGGTACGAAAAAAAATTAAAACGACCAAATTTTTTGGCCGCTTTAACTTTTAATTAACATTCTCTACCTTTTTCAGAACCCAATAGACATAAGGCTTGGTTTGTTTCTTCTCAACAATTACCGTAGTCTTGGCCTCTTGCTGATACCATTTCTTAGGCATTTTAACAACCTTTGGCACTTTAATCTCTCTAGGCTCTTCAACCCCCTTAACAAAGGTTAGAGTGAATTTATCATCATAGATAGATAGAGTGCAAACATCTGTGTCCTCAGTGGTCTTTTCGTGCTTAATAGCAACGCTACCCTCGGGAATCTCAAAGTGTTTTGCAACCTCTCCCTTGATGAAATCAACATTGCCAAACATAGTGTTTAGGAAAAGCATACTCAGCCTTGCCCTCATACCATTTTCACGTTTGGTATCTGTGCCGTTTAGTGTTTTTTCTTCTTGCATTTTTGATAACCTTTTAGTTTGGTCTTTTTAGGATAGTAACTAACACTACCCATTGTACGCAAATCTCCCTTTTGTAGAATAAAGGGATAAGGCTCTAAATCGAGCCTTGTAAGCACTCTAACGGTCATAATCAATACAGATAACGACCAAAGCGCACGTCAACATTGTGTCGCTCAGCAATTACTTGCTTGCCACTCAAGTTTGATACCACAACGTCAGCTCTCAAGCCCTCAGAACCCTTGACCGATGTAGCAGAAATCAGATAGGTCTTACCGTTGTCAGCCTTGTAGCGTGACTTATATGTGAAAGATTTTGTAGCCTTGTTTACTTGGCATTTCTTTGGGTCTAGTACCACACGGCGATTACAACCCTCGAAACACACCAACATTGAAATTGTTACATTCTTAATATCTTTTGCCATAATTTATATAATCTATTTAAGTAATTAATTTAACTGTAAGGAAAAAAATAAAAGGGTAGAGTTTCCCCTACCCTTTTTGGGGAATAGCTTACTCAGCCTTTGCCTCAGCAGGAGCCTCAGCCTTTGGTGCAGTGGCCTTCTTCTCAGCCTTGGCTTTCTTAGCTACCTTAGCCTTTGGAGCAGCCTTGGCCTTCTTCTCAGCCTTTGGTGCAGCGGCCTTCTTCTCGGTCTTGGCCTTCTTCTCAGCCTTTGGCTTCTCAGCCTTTGGAGCAGCCTCTACCTTAGTAGTAGCGTTCTTCTTAGGCTTAGCAGCCTTTGCAGCAGCCTTCTCCTTGTCAGCCTTGGCCTTAGCCTTGGCCTTCTCAGCAGCGGCCTTCTCCTTCTCCTTAGCAGCCTTAGCAGCGGCCTTCTCCTTCTCAGCCTTAGCCTTCTCACGGGCAGCCTTCTTCTCGGCCTTCTCCTTCTCAGCAGCCGCAGCAGCCTTAATCTTGGCCTCGGCTATAGTCTTGGCGGTTTCAAGAACCTTGCTACCCTTGAAAAGGGCCTCCCACAACTTAGTACCCTTCTTAGGTGCGTACAAGCGATGGCCCCAACGGCCTGCAGGCTCATACTTGATACCCATTTCCTTAATTGCGTCCAGTGACGCCTGACGAACATTGGCGAGGTACACTACGCAGTATGGTAAGCGACCACCAAATGCGATTGAATTACGCAGGTTACTCAGCAGATAATTAACCTCTGAACTAATCAACTCCTTGTTTACACAAACATTCTTTGCCATAATCTAAATCTCCTATTTTTAATTTGTTAATAATGTGAATTGTCGTTTGATTTTTGAATCTGTTGCAAAGGTAAGCATTTTTTTTGAAATGGCCAAATCTTTTTTCAACTTTAACATTTCTTTAACACTTCCTTTTCAAATTTCAATTTTTAAATTTCTATTTCTTATTTCAAGTTTTAAATTCTCGTTTTTTGTTTTTTGATATTGCAAAGGTACAAAAAATATTTGAACTGGCCAAATGTTTTTTCAATTTTAACATTACTTTAACACTTCTCTTATTTTATACCTTATTATATTATATAGAGTATATACTTTTTTAAGTATCTCTATTTGATTACGTTTCGTACTATCTTTGCAGTAGAGTGATTATTGTGCAAATCATTCTCATCGCAGCACTCAAAGTAATCAGGGTTACCCGCAGACATTTTCCAATTTGGGTGCTCTTTAGCACAACGAATTGTTTCCTCTTGTGCATTAAGCTCTAATTCTTCTCTTGCATCGTCTTGATTTTCGAAGCTCTCAACCGACTGCCTCATCGTGCCACCGTTCTCGATAATCTCAACGAACAATACAAAAACCTCTTTTCCTTTCATCACTTTTACTTTTGAAATAACTCTTTTAATAATCCTAATACAGCTTGGTGCTGTCGCTCAGAGTAGTAATCTGCAATCTGTTCAGCCTTTGGTAAAACTGCCTCAGCTACAAGATTAATTTGCTTTTGGCTCTTTCTACCTAATTCTTTTATAAGAACCTTGTAGCCTGAATTGTGGATGTTTCCATCAATCGTTTGGCTAACAATACCATTAACTCTATGCACGGGCGTAAGATAAACATATACGCCGCTACTTTCCATATTATCAGTAAAGTAGTTGAAACCACCCTTCTGATAATCCACACGAACTCTCAACTCATCTAGAGTATCAAGTTGCGGCCTAACTATAGGCTTCTTCATTCTTACATAAATTGCTTCACTCATAATCTGTCTGTTTTTATTTGTTTACGAAAGCAAAGGTACAATAATTTTTTGAAACGGCCAAATATTACTAGTTAATAAATGTTAATAGAATTTGAAATTTTAAATTAGTGGGGTCCTGAAGCCTCGGATGTGGACCTGAGCTGTATCCTGGAAACCCCACATTAAAGGTACAAAAAAATACCCATATGGCCAAATATATTATGTTAATAAATCCTAGAGGAAAAAAGTTTTTTTTAAAGGTTTTTTAACCAAAAAGATTTGGTTATCTCGTGAAAAATGACTACCTTTGGAGTGGGGAAGCCAGGAAGGATGACGCTGAGGCAGTTGGACAGCATACACGAAAAAAGGTGCAACCAAATGGTCACACCTTCTATAAACAAATTAAAAACTTAAACAAATTATGAGCATTATGCTTGGCTGCACATATTGGATTTGAACCAATGACTCCCACGTCACCACGAATGGCACTCTACCGTGGTACTCTAACCGGACTGAGTTAATATGCAGAAAAAAAAGAGGGGCAACAAAGAGCCGTACGTTCTCTTGCTGCCCCAATAAAGCTTGTCGGTTATGCAGTTGTATTGTGAATTACCCCTCACAATGTTGCCACACGAACACTAACAAAACTTTATCAATAGGAACGGGAATGGCAACGCCGCAAAAACCGACAAGCCTTTTTCCCAAATTCCCCCCTTTTGAATACCACGTCAGCGAATACGCCGAACATCACGAAATCACTTCGCAACACGGTAATGAAGCCGGCGGGGTATATAGTTTTATGTTTTGCCTAAGAATTGGTAGGCTTTATAACGGCGGGGTCATAATTTGCCTTGCCCCCAATTAATCTTAGACTATGTTATATCTCTGTCCACCCAAAGGGTCGTGCTCTAATTTTATTCATAAACCAAATTTTAAATATTTCTACAATAATATTATCTCTACTTTTATCTCTATCTCGGCACTAAGGCCGACCTCGACATAATACTCTCATACTCTCTTTTCTTTAAAGTTAATAATAGAAAGGTAGGTTTCCCCAATCTTGGTTTGGCTTGTAGGTGCAGGCACGAAGCGGCACGGAGCGCATTACCATTCGCTATGGTTTGTTTTCCTACCTAATGGCTGACGGGTTACCGACACTATGCTTGCGCTACGTTAAGTATGCCGCCGCCATTATTTTTTATTCACGATGCAAAGGTACGAATTTTTTTTGAACCTTGCAAATTTTTCGTGTTAAATAACGTTAAAGACGTTGTAAAGTTGTTTGACAACCTCGCCCTTGGCGTTCTTAATCACTCGGCCCGGAATTGCCATCACACGAATGCTTTTTGGCAAATTCTTTAATTGTTTCTTACTCATACATTATATACTTTTTTGAGTACCTCTAAGGTACGTTGTTATTAACATTTAAAATAGTCAGTGCTAATTAGTGGCGGAGTTGCACTTTCCTTTTCGACTACACAGTCGGCCTCTTCCTCAATGTGTATTGAGTGCCAAACGACCTGCTCTTACCGTTAGGCTACGTTACACTAACTACTTATTTGTTTTCAAGTGCAAAGGTAGTGTTTTTTTCTGAAATAACCAAATGTTTTTTCATCTTTAACATTACTTTAACACTTTTGTTAATTTATGTTGAAACGATGCAGCCGTGCAAGCGACCTCGCTCAACCTCTCTTACGAAGAAGGAGTAGCTTCCTCTTGTGCCGTCAGGGGCACGGAACATCTGAATCTTCTCACCAGTTTGATACACTTTTCCGCTCTTAGAACGAACCACCTCGGGTTTGGTTCCGGCGCTCTTTAAGTTCTTTATTTGCATAATATTATTTAAAACCATTTGAGGTTTTTATTTCTTCGGCATTGGCTCACATTCATCAAGTTCACATACAACCAAATATTCTTCGTATGTATATTCGCCTGATAAGTAGCGTTGATAAGCCATTTCACTTGCTGTTAAATCCATATTATTATCTTTTTTTATCTGAGTGTAAAGGTACAAATAATTTTTGAATTGGCCAAATAAAAATATATATTTAACATTTAATTAACATAACGCTCTTTTACTGTACGCTGATGACTCGGATGACGCCTTCGCTGTCTGCCCACATCAAAGGTACAAATAAAAAATGAAAGCACCAAATCTTTTTCGTTAAAAAAAGTTTAGTGCAAAAAAAATGTGCTACCCCTTGGGGCAGCGCACTTTCGACTAATCGTCAAGCGAGAGTTTCTTTCTCGACAGATAGATGTCGATATACTCTCGTTGTGGGTTCTCGATGTCCTCATAGACCTCGATATAGTCAGAGCCTATCCCATAGGCTGCGCAAAGCGAGAGGATACATTCCTTTGCGTCTTGGCGAGTCAGTGTGACTGAAACGAAATCGCCACGTTCCTCATCGTTAAAGATTTCCTTAACGTGGTGGTGGAACACGCAGCAGAGTTTCTTCAGACGATGCGCGAAAGCTGCGTTCAACTTCTTCTTGGTGTGTGGCAGAGAGGCCACGTACTCATAATGGTGTGTCATAAGCTAAATGTTTTTAGGCACTACCTTGGGATTATCCCTTGGTTTCTGAGTGTAAAGGTACAAAAAAGAATTGAAACTACCAAATATTACTAGTTAATAAAAGTTAATAAAATTGCAATTTTTTTAAAGGATTTTTAACTAAAAAGATTTGGTTATATGGAAGAAAATTCGTACCTTTGTAGTGGGGATACCAGGGAAGGCGTACCTTGGGCTTCAGTTTCGTTCAAGCAAAAAAAAGTGGCGACTCTTTCGAGCCACCACATTTTTTATAATTGGTAATTCTTTTATTTCTTACCCACGAACATCTTATTAATGTTTTCGAGGTTGAACAAGCCTACGAAACCAAAGCGAGGGTTAATTAAAATGTCCTCTCCTTGTGCGAGGAAAACAACATTTTCTATCTTAGGCTGCTTGACACCTACTACGTTCTTAATGCCTAAAGCCTCTTGTTTTGCGCTTGGTGCTTTTGGACTGATGTAACGCTTGATGTCGTTCATCATTTCGCTATCTTCTGCAACAAGCTGCATAACTCCGTTGTTGTCATAGATAGTGAAATGCACTACCTTAGTAGGCTTGCGACCCTCATACAAGCGCAAATAACGCTGATGTGTGTCGTTGTGCTCCATAATGATGTTAGCAAGCGAATCATCAACTGAATCGCAATATGTTCCCTCCTTTGGAAACGCAACTGCAAACTCAGCATCACTAAAGTGAATACCCTCACGCTCGCACTCAGCTTTAACGATATTGTAGTAGTTCATACCCGTTGCAGCATTCTGATAAATGCTTAGGCTGAATACCTTACCTATATAAGGATTTACCTTATCTTCGGTCATTTCTTTACGTGGTGTACCATTGGGGTACTTGTTCATCTTCTTCTCAGTAAGCAGAGCGGCGTACAAGCCAAATGTGCCACGCTTAATGCGCTTACCGAAATCTTCAATAGTGTTGACTTGGTTTTTGTACATAATGCTTATTTATTAGGGGTTATTATCTTGGGTTAGTCCCTCGATTTCTATTTGCAAAGGTACAACTTTTTTTTTAATCTACCAAACATTTTAGCAATTATTTTTAGTGCGTTAATAATTTTTAACGCTAGTGTTAAAGTTATGTTAAAGGTGCAAAAAGATTTGGCCATATGGGAAAAAATTCGTACCTTTGTAGTGGGGGAACAGCGAAGGAGGCAGCTGAGGCAGTCACTGCTGTTCCGCCAACATAAGCAAAAAAAAAACGTGCAACTTTCACAAGCTACACGTTTCAATTGTTTAATTATTAATAAGTAATTATGATGAACAAACTAATTGTCTACCACCCGTATACCTCAGCCACATAAGGGCGTAAGGACTTTGTTGCACGTCTGAAACTCTCTTCGGTCATTCCGTGATATGCTATCAAGTTAGCAAGGTGTTCTGCGTGATGCCTACTTCTTGCAACTCTATATAAAGCACGGTTAGTGCCGTCGTGATGCACACCCTCAAACTTAACATTGAAAGGGTCACAATACCAAGTGCAGTAATCGCACTCAGACGAAAGAATATCAGCAACACTAGTGCCTATAAGTTTCGCACCATTAACTCGACCATTCCATAAGCCTAAGTTAGCAAATGCTATAATGTAGCCGTCTACCTCTTTTTTAAGGTTGGCACGTTCATCATCGAGGTTGATTTCACACTCACCATAATAAGTTTCGGGGTTGATTTCGTCCTCAGTGATTTCACTTTGCATATCCTCGCACCATTCTTCATAGTTATTGTTAGTCCAAATGATGCGCTTTTGCTTATTTACAGGATAGAGTACTATCTTACCATTCTTGCGCTCAAATGGCACACGACAACAAATGGCGGGGAAACCAAAGTATTCCTTAACACGAAACTCAGTGTTATCTCTGTCAGTTTCAAGAAAATCAGCGGCAGATATAATCTCACCCGTCTGAATATCTCTCGTTTCACCAACAACTTTCTTCTTGCACTCATACACCCTTAACTCAATAGGTGTAGGTTGCCATTTTCTAAAAATGCTAATTAATTTCTTCATAATTGTTTAAATGCTTATTTGTTCAAGGGTAAAGGTACGAAAATAAATTTATAAAAACAAATATTACCAGTTAATAAAAGTTAATAAAATTATTTTTTTTCTTAAACATTAATTAACTAAAAAGATTTGGTATTTTGAAGAAAATGTTGTACCTTTGTAGTGGGGAACAACAGGATACAGCTCGAACATCCAGCTGAGGCAACAGGGCAAAAGAAAAACGTGCTACTCTCACGAGCAACACGTTTCAACAAATGAAAACCATAAAACAAAACTAACCTATAACCTTAGCTTATGTAATTAACCCATATTCTTTAATTAATCTCCTTGATATACAAGGATTAATAGGATATTTAACCGTTATATGGCGACCACTCTCATTCACATAAATGTGGTGGGAACCATTATTTCGGTTTAACCTATACCCATTCGCAGACAAGATTCTTTCGAACTCTCTCCGTTCATAGACTTTCATTCTTTGTACTTTACTCATTTCTTTGCGTATCTAAATGTTTGACCACAATTAGGGCAAATGAAAACCTCGCCATCTTCGTCTTGTGCATTTGCGATATTGATTTCAACATCGTTGTGGCACTTTACACATTTTACTTTCTCCATATTATAATAGTTTATTAGTTAATAATTACCGCCAATAGATAGCGCACCAAAATAATCCGTTGCTTCGTCTAACGTCATAGGACGTGGTGACTTGACATCAGTAAGATTCTGACCATTCTTTGTAAACACGTTAAAGCTTGTGTATTTTTTTAAAGCAAAATCAGAATAAGGCGTTAATGACCTATTCTTCTTTTTGACTTTTGGCTTTACTTTTTTAACCCAATTATTCATAATCAATTAGTTTATCTAACGCAAAGATACGAATAATTTTTGATATATGCAAGCATTTTACAATATTTAACTCAAATTATTTTCATACGCTTCAGTACAGTTCAGATGCTGTCCACACGAGCTTCTCCTGGTTCTCCCACTCCAAAGGTACAAATAAAAATTGAAAGTGCCAAATCTTTTTAGTTAAAAAAAGTTTAGCACAAAAAAAACGTGCGACTTTCCCAAGCCACACGTTCCAAATGAAAGCAGAAACAAATTCCCATTAACCTATAATACTATGAACAACAAACTAACCTTGTGACCCGTTTGGGGTTCGAACCCAAGACCCCGACATTAAAAGTGTCGTGCTCTACCTACTGAGCTAACGAGTCTAACCAACCATATCAGAAATGAAAGAACTCTCTTGTTTTCACATTTGCAAAGGTACAAACTTTTTTTGAAATGGCCAAATGTTTTTTCAACTTTAACATTAGTTTAACATTTTACCACCCATTATTCACACGTTGCACACTGGATAGTATTTCACGTTTTTGCGCCAACAACTCTTTGACACGTTGCTTTGATTCAACATTGCCCCAAGCTGCTAAGGCTCTGTGCTTTCGTAGGGCAATATTAATTCTTGCTAATCTCTCTTTATCCATATTGTATTTTATCACAAATTACATCAAAGATACGGCAACACTCTGAGAAATCAGACCAACCGAACTCGCCGGTATTATTCTCATCATAGATAGGCAAAAAACCTCCGTCTTTTGGGGGAAAATCAGATAGATAACAATAGGCGGGAACCTCTTCACCATTTACGGTTGTAACCCAATACACCATATTGCCAATAATGATAGGCTTTGCATATACAGCCTTAATCCACATCACAACAACAGCCAAAATCATTTTTCTAGTGCCCTTAACACTCTTCAAGGCTGTTTCGTACATTTCAGAACATCTTCCCATAATTGTTATTTCTTAAAGTTATTAACTATTTCTTTTTCTGTTACGTTATCAATAATATAGGCATTGTTATCGCAAATGTTATAATACTGCATTGCTTCTCTAAGGGATTTGAAATTCATTCTCTCCCAACGAGAAACGGTATCAATAAGCATTTTATCGAAACGCTTAACCAAGTAATGTAGTGTATAACGTTCTCTTGCCATAACCTTTTATTTTCTTATGAAATATTCAATCGCAGACCAAACCAAGATATAATGTGTCTTTGTCTGAGCGCAATTATCAGCCCAAGGATTATTTAAATCAAGGCTTAATGCTCTATACAACTCAGGCATTTCACGCTTAATCTTTGCGACAAGCCGTTTATAACTTGCTTTCCTCGCACCACGCATTAACTTATCCCATTGCGTTGCTGTAATATCAGTACAAGTACATTCCAAATACATAATATTAATTATTTAAGCCATTCTTTGCTGCGAAATAGAAAGCCAAATCATAGTACTCTTCATCAGAGAAAGTGTCATCGTGCTTTAAAGCATAATCCAATATCTCTTGCTGCCCCTCAGTGAACTGCATATTTTCAATCTGTTCAAGGGCACTATCGCCAAACTTTGTTACATCTAACTTTGCCATAATACTATTGTTTTATTGTTTATAGTGCAAAGGTACTAATATTATTTTATATAACCAAATATAAACAGTTAAATAATATAAAATAAAAAAACTTTTTTATACTAGCATTATTTAACAAAATAGATTTGGCCCTTTGAGAAAAATGTTGTACCTTTGTGGTGGGGAAACCAGGGAAGGGCACTTGAGTCATCATTGTCCACGAGTTGTGGGCATGAAAAAAAGGTGCATCTATTCTCTCGAACGGATACACCAAGTAACGCTAACTAAAAAAATAACAAGTATGAATGATATTGCAAATATACAAGAACTTATTATAATACAAAAATATATTATGTTAATTAATATTAATTGATAAACAAAAAATGTGGCGACTTATCACAAGCCACCACATTTGCCCAAGTTTAACTAAAAAAATCGAATTATGGATAGTAATTATTATTGCCTATAGATATGTCGATTAGCATTTATCACGACCGTAGATAGGACTGCTCGAAAGCCCCTTAAAGGTTGCAACTCCCTCCATTGTCTTGTTTTACCAAATTAACTTTTTCATATTCTTTACGTTTTTAATCTTCTTCTTCGTTATAGTTTACGACCTCGACATCATCGTAGCCGTCCTCTCTGTACTCGTCTGCCAATCTGTCAGCATCAGCACGTGTCATTAGGTAATCGTTTACCTCGACATCGCCAACGTACACACTCCAACACTCTTCATCTTCTTCTGTGTCTTCGGGTGTTTCATCGTCTGCATCTTCGCACAACTCTGCCGTGTAAGGTGAGTATATCGTGCCGCTACTAACGGCTTCCGAATCAACGGCGAACAGACCGGTGCCTTTTTCGTAATATACCTCAAGTTCGATAACCATATCAGCAATTAACTTTTCGGCTTCTTCCCTTGTGGCACACACCTTTTCTTCAAGCAATTCCTCAACCTTTGCTTCAAAGGCTTTTGGAAACTTATCCTTTGTCAGCGTGACATTGCAAAGGTGCTCATACTCGTCTGAGTTGTTCAATTTGACTGCCATATTCTACTCCTTTTGTTTGTTGGTGTAAAGGTAATAATAATATTTGAATTGGCCAAATAAATTATCGCCTTTAACATTATTTTAACACTTATTTAACATATATGGTACTTTTTTAAGTACCTATATTAGTCATTACAAGCTTCAACGGACATACAAGACCAAATGCACATATTTACTTGTGACATCGTGCCGTCTTTCTTCATCTTCTTGACCTTTGGCAATATCTTGTTGTCATAGTATGAAAGCTCATAGCCGACAACAAAGCCATACTGAACAGAACCATTACTCTTGTCGAACACTCTTACTTTAGTGCCAATAGGGTAAGGCTTGTTGTCCTCAATATATTTTTCTCTGAGGGCAATTCTCTTTTTCCTCAGCGCAGACATCTGCTCGTCAATTTCAGAATCCTTTTTTGTGTACTCTTCTTGTGTCATAATATTATAACTAATTTAAATTATTAATATACTATTACTATTATTATTTAACAGTGTTGAATTTATTCTTCAACACTATCAAACTTATCCTTTATGGCTTTCTTCAACTCGTCTATTGACTTGTGCTTGCTTCTTGCTTCGTCAACTATAATAATAGCCAAGCAAAATAAAATAAAAATACCGAACCACATAATTCTATTCTCCTTTCTTTTTTAAATTATTATTTGTAAGTGCAAAGGTAGTGTTTTTTTTTGAATCTACCAAATCTTTTTCCGTTTTTAACATTATTTTAACAGTCCTGTCGGATTACTGTATCACACGCCTCATCACGCTGTCCACGAGCTGTATCCTGGAAGCCCCACTCCAAAGGTACAAAATAAAAACGACATTACCAAATCTTTTTAGTTAATAAATCTTTAATAATATAATAAAAAAGGGATATGGAAATCCATACCCCTTAACTGAACTCTACAAGCGATGAACCACTGCGCTTTGGTTTTGTCTTAATCCTTATCGTTATAGGTGTGCCTTGTGGTATTCTCTTACTACCCCAACCCATTAGTTGATAGTAAACAAAATAACCTTTCATTTGAAACTCTCTTGCTACTTCATCAGCAAAATATTTGCAAGATACGTTTGCGTCACTACTATCAATCGTACCCCAATCAAGACAAGCTTCGCCACAATTTTCCTCGTACCATTCACCATTGAAACACTCGCCGCCTTTAAGCATAGCATTTACTAACTCTCTTGTTTCTTCAATACTCTTTGCAATCTTATTCATAATCGTTTGTATTTAAGTTATTAATTATAGTGCAAAGGTACAAAAAATCCCCCACTCCCACAACCGACTAAAGATAGCATAACTTACGTTAACGCTAGTGTTAAAGTTATGTTAAAGTGCCAAAAAGATTTGGTTATGTGGAAAAAAATTCGTACCTTTGTAGTGGGAAGGAAGCCTTCACAGGACTCAAGTCATCTTCCACAGCATGTGGTAAAAAAATGCGCCACTCTTATCGAGCAGCGCATCTTTTATTTTTGGTTATACCCTAACCTTTGGTGTTCTCTTGCAAGGTCAATTATCTTTCTTCTGACCTTAACATCAAGGTTAAGAAACTCAACCCCCATTCTATCATAGACTTGATTTGGTCTTGCTATAATATCTGTTATATGCCTATTAGTTCTATTATTATAAACTTTAATAATAGCTTTATCTGTAAGTTCAAATCTCTCGGCACCATTCTTATGCCCTCTATCAAGTACGTTGGTGCAAATAACATTGTTAGTATCTCCAATAACGTTGCTGATGAATTGCTCACGTTCTTGTCTTTCTTCGATGTAGTGCATTGTGTTTACCATACCATACAATTTTAATGTTCAACTTAACTATCTCTACAAATATACTATTTTTTATTGAAATAAAGAAGTTGATTTATACGTATAACAAAAAAAGTTCATCTATTAAACATTATTTAACTAAATAGATTTGGCTATCTCACGAAAAAGTTGTACCTTTGTAGTGGGGAACAACAGGATACAGCTCGAACATCCAGCTGAGGCGACAGGGGCTTCGAGCATAAAAGAAAAGCGTGCTACTCTCACGAGCAACACGCTTCAAACAATAGTAACCTCAAAAACTTTTAGTATTATGAACAACAATTAACCTTCAAAATTCTTTTTATTGAACTCCTTATAGTCGAAGATACAAGCGAACATTTCGTCTGAGTTAGCAGTGCAATAATAGTCCAAATCTTCCAGACTCATATGCTCCATATCTGCAATCTCTTCCAAGCGAATATCAATCAACTCTATTTCAGTTGGTGTGTACTCGTTCTCCAAATCTTTAATAAGGTTTTCTCTTACTTCTTGTATTGTCATAGTCTTTCGTTTTATCTGAGTGTGAAGATACAAATAATATTTTAAATAACCAAATCTTTTTCTAACTTTAACATTACATTAACATAAAAGAAAAACGTGCTACTCTCACGAGCAACACGCTTTATCGCAATCTAACACAAACCCTTGTGCTATGAAATGAAAACCACAACTATGAAAAACATCAACCTAACTTTCTGTCATTGTCATTAACTGAGGTAAAGGTACAAAAAAGATTTGAAATAGCCAAATATTTCGTGTTAAATAATCTAAACAAAAAAAACTTTTTCTCTAGCACTTATTAACTAAAAAGATTTGGTTATCTCACGAAAATGTTGTACCTTTGTAGTGGGGAAGCCAGGAAGGAGGACGCTGAGGCAGTCACTGCTGTTCCACGAGTAAGGACATAAAAAAACGTGCCACCTTAAAAAGGCGACACGTTCCCCAAACAAACATTTTACAAACGAACTACAACCACGAAGATTATTTCTTTTCCTTTGCCATTGTTATGGCAGCAGAGATATTCTCTAAACCTTTGGCTAATGCGTCATAGGCTCGCTCACACGATTCATAATCCTCTTTCATTCCGTCGGTCATAACCCCACTAATAAGTTTGGCTGAATTGAGCGAACCCATCTTGTCTACGAGTGCTTTCATTGTTATCTGAATAGCATTCTCGTCCATCATTATATTTGCAACCATAGTTATTTATTGTTTTAATGTTAATAATAAAAAGAGTTATACCTCAGGGTCGTCAACTCTTTCAATATGTTTGTGCAGCACATTGTGCAGTTGGGTGAAATCCAAATCCTCGCACTCGAATACTACCTCGTCTTTAATTGCTCTTAGCAACTCAATATCGAAATAGTCTGTCGCTCTGTTATAATAGATTCTAACCCTACCTTTGTGCAGCAGACCTGTTACTTTGAATTGTATTCCATAGCACAAGCCGCTATCATCTACAATAAACTTAAAGGCATTTGCGCCCCAAGTAAAGTATTGTCTTGCTCTCTCGCTCATTGCGAAAGGCGTGTACTTACCACGAATATAGGTCATAATCGTGTTGTACATTGATTTCAACTCTGCGTTGGTTGGAAATTTGTTGCCTAACTTTTTCATAATCTTCTGTTTTTTGTTTGATAGATAAAAGGTACAATTTTTATTTGATATATGCAAGTTTTATTTCAACTTTAACATTACTTTAACATATGGCACTTATTTAAGTACCTTGTTTATAACTGTATACAGATAATAATAATATATTAATATAATAATAAAAAGAAAAACGTGCTACTCATCACGAGCAACACGCTTTGAATATGGAAACAATTATTTCAATTAAGAGTGTTATTCTTTTTTCTTCAGACCTAATGACTTTCGTCTTACGCCCTTTTCAACCTCTTCAAGTAGGCTTTTAACCTGAGCCAACTTTTCAAGTTCTTCGCTGTACTCTTCCACGCCCATTTCTGTGACGTTCATATTCAGCATTGATACCACGCTTAAAGCGACATTGTTAATTGAATAACTGATGTTCTGTGCAATCTTAATGTTGTCCATAATCGTTCTGTTTTAAATTAATATCGTTCTTGTTGTTTCTTTTAACTGAATGCAAAGGTACAAAAAATATTTGAAACTACCAAATCTTTTTCCTAGTTTAACATAAATTTATATATTTGTTAAGCAAGTGTTAATACGCTCCAAAAATTTGGTAAGCTCGAAAAAATTTCATTCCTGGCTTCCTCCACTACAAAGGTACAAAATTCCATTGAGAAAAAAGAATCTTTTTAGTTAATAAATGCTAGAGAAAAAAACTTTTTTTATTAAAGGTTTTTTAACGAAAAAGATTTGGTTATATGGAGAAAAATCACTACCTTTGATGTGGGGCTTCCAGGAGAAGCTCGTGTGGACACAGGGCGTGTCATCAACCAACCAAACACAATAAAGGGAATAAGCACTAAAGCCTATTCCCTTTCGCCTTATATAAAGCCTTATAAAGCCTTATTAATCCCTTTGCCTTATAATTATTAGCTAACATAAATAAAGCCTTATATTGAGCCTTATATAAAGCTTTATTATAGTGTACTTAATTAAGTATTCGTATATGCAAAAAAAAAGTGTTGGGTTAATCCCCAACACTTTCGTATATCTCTATCGCTTTGGCTTTTTCTAAGCCTATGTAGCGCACCTTTCGCAATTCGTACTGCACTACTTTTGTTTGTTCGACCGCATTGGTCACGCCCACTGCAATTTGTGTTTGTGGTGCGTACACCTTCTTTGGTTTCATCATTGCTTTCGCAACATCATCAGCTATTAGCAAGCCGTCTAAGTAGTACTTTTCAGAATAGCCGTTTTTGTCGCAGCCCCTAAAGTTTATTGTTAGGTATTCGACACCCGACTTAATAGCCTTCTTAAAGTAAGGGTATTGGGTGAATATGAATCCCTTTGGTGGTTGTGGCACGAATTTGTCGTCAGCCTTTGCATTAACGCAACCACTATAGCTAACAAGTGGTCTATCAGTCCAACAACACACTTTAACTAAGCGACCTTCGTCAGCCTTATTAATAAGGTTAGCAGCCTTAATAACCACGTCAGCCACCACGTTCACGCCTCTCTGGCCGCCCTTAAAGTTAGCTACTACGTTCTTTACTACATTCTCACTCATAAAATTAACGTTCATCATAATTGTAAAAATTTTTGGGTTAATGACTATTTGTTGTTGACTTTCAACATTGGCAAAGGTACAAAATTAATCTGAGAATAAAGAATCTTTTTAGTTAAAAAATGCTAGAAGAAAAAAATATTTTTTTCCCCTTATTATTATATTATAATATTATATTAATATATTAATTGTGTGTGCGCAAAACTTAATATAAGGGCGAATAAGACGTTTTTGGCTGCAAGATAGTAAACTATAAAGGGAAAAGGCTAAAAGGCTATTAGCACAAAAGGAAATAGCCTTAAATCGAATCACGTACCACCCCTCCACCCCACCCCTCTATATATCCCCTACCTTATTTTAGCTTTTTAACCCCCATTTAGAACGGCAACAGTTGTGTAAATTAATTTTCCGGGAAATTTTCATTAAAAATATGAAGGGGGTGTTATATTTCTCTTCATATAAGGGCAAAAAAAATTCCGGGAAAAAATTTTCCCGGAAATTAGTAGTATTTTAATCCATTAAAGCGATGTTCAATCATAAATTCTTTCCATTTCGTATTAAATTCTCCTATTTTATTATGTCCGTACATATGGTAGTTCATTCCGACTCCGTGTGTGAATCTAAAGAAATGGTTCCAGTCTCTAAAATATTCAAAATGGTTAAATGAGAAGAACAAATCTTTTTTATATTGTACTCTATTTGGTGCTGTGATTTTGAGGAAGTCATTATATATATGATTTTCCTTCAGGAATCTTTTAAGCAATTTAAAGCCGTCATCGAATTCTTTTTGTGTCATATTATTTTAGAATATATTTTCATTTTCTATAAATTTATGCCATCCTTCTCTTAGGTTGTTTAATCCTTCATCGTGGTATTGTTGCCAGTCGTTTCCAACGAAGGCTGTATAATCGAAGAATTGCCACCAAGTATATCCGTTTGTTTTACATAATTTTTTAAGATAACTTTTATATGATGTTTCTTGTGTTAGTCTAAAATATCCTACTGTGATTCGTTTAAAGTCATTATATCTTTTTTGTTCTTTAAGGTATCTCATCAGGAGTTTAAATCCTTTATTAAATTTATCGTCAGTCATTATTTTATCAATTTAATTTTTCTATATAGTCATCCATATATTTTATCCATTCTTTATGTATTGCTGACCAGTATTCGTGTCCTTGTGGTGAAAATGACCATTCGAATCCGAAGAAGAGGTATCCTGAGTATGACAGGTTTTTAACTGTATCTATTTTATCCGTATTATTTATTTTTATGTGTAGTGCTTGAAACTCTTCGTTATCTTTAAAATATCCCATTTGTGTATGAATGAATGCCATATTTATGTTAGAGAGATATTGTGTGAATATTTGTTTTGAATGTTTTTCTGTCAGGAATTTTTCGAAGAGTTTAAAATTTTCGTCCCTTCCTATTATTTTATCTGTGATGAATTTTGTATATTCATTTATTGTTGAATTGCTATCTTTAAATGATTCCCACATTTGTGTGTATGTTCCAAAATATTCTATTGGGTCTATTATTATCATTTCTCCTTTTGCGTTAGATTTTTTGGAGAATAATTTTACCCATCTCATAAAGTCAGGGTATTTATTTTGTTCCTTGATAAATCGTTTAAATGTTTTATTAACTCTCATACAATATATTTCTTAATGATACTTTTCTATACAAATATACAAGAAAAATATTTCCCATATATTATGGATTATGCTAAAAAATGTTAAATAACATTAATAAGGTACAAAAAAAGAGCGAATCGGAAAGATTCGCTCATATATTATTATATAGGAACATTAGTTCCATTTTCCCATTCTGATTGAGTAATACCAAAATTATCCATACTGTCCCATTCTTTTTGTTTTAATCTATCTAATTATCGTATTAACTTTATTATTTGTGGTATGTCATTTGGGTTTATATCAAAATCATAATATTCCCCATCTTCATCAGACCATCCATAGAATTCAGGGGTTCCGTCTTTACGAAGGTGGTATCCAAGTCTGTATAGTTTAATGCCATCAATTGTCCCATTAAATTCAGCATCACCGCCTTCAATAAATGCCTGTTCATTATAATTTCCAGTATTTGTTTCATTATCAAAATCATATGAGTTTTTTATTGCTTGAACTAATCCCATTGGTGTGCTTGGGTATTGTGGCTGATTATCAGCTTCCAGCATTTCATATGTTTTTTCAAGTTTATGTACAAACATGCGGAAGTCAACGCCACTATTAAATAATTCTCTTGCAAGGTCAGAAGGGTCAATTGTGGATTGTTGATTTTCGTTTATTAGTTTGTTTATTGATTCCTTCACAATCTTGTGAAGGTCGCTCTCTGTAAGCCTAATAAGTTTCTTATTCATATTATAATACGTATTAATTTGTTTCCATCATGTTATTTATTTTATAAATATTTATTTAATAGTTAAAACATTATATAGATTATGGGATTATTAAGATATTTGGGTTCATTGATAAAGAATGACACTGGGAATTCTAGTAAGAGTTTTGCGTTAGTAATGTCAACTCTTGTATCATTTATCACGAGTTTAACCATTTGTGGTATATTGGTGTATGATGTATATCAGAATGGTTTTATAAAGACTGATTTGGAGGCATTGGGCATATTCATTATATGTGTATATTCTGGTAATGCTGCGTCTGGTGTACCTAAGATATTTGGTGACAAGTATTTCAGCAAGGCTAAGATAATGAAGAATCGTGAGGAAGAGGAAGGGATTATTGAGGATGAATAAATATTTATAAATAAGAATAAAATAAAAAGATAAATTTCAATATAGAATGAAAAAAATTATAAGATTAACAGAGGGTGACTTACGTAGAATTGTTAAGAGGTCTACCAATAGGATATTAGAGGCATTTCATAATGCCAATTATCAAAATGATGAGGACTTTGAAGATTTTAATAATGATTACGTTCCTAGTGCCAACGATTTCGAGGATTTAGAGGACAATGACTTTGACCTTGAAAATTATGATGATTATTATGGTTATGATAATCCTGGCGATTATGAAAGTTGGATGGATAACCCTGATGATTTTAATTCTGATGATTTTTTGAATTTTGAGTCAAAAAAGAAAAGTGGAAAAGTCATTAAGGAGAGTGATGACGATTTTAATTACGATGCTTATTATCGTAGTTTAAAGGGTTTCCTTAACAATCCTATTGACATTAATAATGGAGATTATAACCCTAGTGATGAAGAGATAATGAGTGCTATGGGTGATTTAAATCTTGATGACTTGGATTTGGACTTGCCAGAATCAAAAAAGAGAATGGGTAGAATCATTAGAGAGTCTATAAACAAGGTGTTGAAAGAAGGCGGTATGTATAAAAATGGCATGTTAACACAAGATGGTGTTGTG
>JAEEGL010448555.1_pt1 | contig 28381 bp, 27 predicted proteins | sample 9134231 | NCBI WGS metagenome assembly JAEEGL01 (sample SAMN16246548, study PRJNA631951) | gut metagenome | biome: gut microbiome; feature: rumen; material: fiber-attached | host: Bos | place: Iran: Karaj | collected 2018-10
AGTCGCTACCGGAGTGAGGACCATACTGACAAGCACCGACCTGGTTCATTGGACGGACAGCGGGAAGGCTCCTCTCTCGAGGGAAGCATATCAGAAGGCCCGTTCTTTCGGACGCAATTTCTGGGCGCCGGATGTGGTGAAGATAGGCCGGAAATGGATGCTGTACCTCACTTGCTACAATTCCGACAGGGACTGCGGAATATTTGCGTTCAGCTCCGACGCCCCCGACGGGCCGTTTGATTTCGTATCCAAGATTACCCACAGCAAAGATACCGGAATCAAAGATACCATTGACCCGGAAGTTGTCAGGGACGGCACCCAGCTGTGGCTCTTTTTCGGAAGTGTCGGCCGGGTACATCGCATAAAACTGGACAAGACAGGGACGGCGCCGGCGGAAGGTGCTGAATATGAGTTGGTTGCTGGGATGGACATAGATACTGACCCTTCCCGGCAGACGGTATTCGAAGGGTCGTATCTGCATAGGCACGGCTCATGGTGGTACCTGTTTGTGAGCTCCGGTCATTTCGGAGACGGAAGCTACCGGATCCGCGTAGGACGTAGTTCATCGCTGGATGGCGTGTTCCTTGACAAGAGCGGCAGCAAGATGTCCGAAGGGTACGGAACGGTCATCCTTTCCAGCGTATCCGGCGACCGGTTTTATGGTCCCGGCCACAACGGAGAGATTTTTACTGACAAGACCGGACAAGACTATATTCTTTACCATTGCCATGACGCTTCTTCGACAGTAAGCGGCTCCCGCAGCACCCTTCTCCAGCGCATCTATTGGGATGAGGACGGGTGGCCTTTCTTCAAGACCGGCAAGCCCCTGGCCATAGACGAGTCTCCAATATTCTAAGATTATGATAAGAAAGTATTTAAGCCTGATTATGATGGCCGCGCTGCTGGCCGCTTCTTGCAATACCTTGCCGGAGGCCTCCCTTCCGCGCGGCAAGTCTCCGGTCGATACCGCTGAGTTCGACAAGGTCTTCGATGACGTCGAGGCCGTCCCAGGGGACAGCCTGCACAGCCTGATGGTAGTCAAGGACGGAAAGGTCATCTACGAGCGATATGCGCCCGGACACGGAAAGGATGAAGCCCACGTGATGCATTCGGTGAGCAAAAGCTTCCTTTCCACAGCGGTCGGATTTGCCGTCCAGGAGGGGCTCCTGACGGTGGACGACAAGGTGATAGATTACTTTACAGACGAGGAACTTCCTCCGGCAGAAAACAGGAGTGCCCGGCTTAAGAATTTGACAGTCAGGGATTTGCTGCGTATGTCCTCGGGGTTTGAGCATGGCAACATAGACCGCCGCAACTCTCCGGACTGGGCAAAGGACGTGTTTGCGATTCCGCAGACCTGGGAGCCGGGGACGCTTTTCCGCTACAACAGCCTGAACAGTTATCTTCTTTCCGTGATAGTCTCGAGGCTGACCGGAGAAAAAGTGAACGATTACCTCGAACCAAGGCTTTTTACGCCGCTTGGCATAGAGTCCCACGAATGGGCGGAATCGCCTCAGGGATACAATGCCGGAGGATGGGGAATGTACATCACCACAGAGTCTCTGGCGAAGATGTCGTTGTTCGTTCTGCAGAAAGGGAAATGGAAAGGGCGCCAGCTGCTTGACTCCGCATGGTTCGACGAGGCCTGCAAGGCGCAGATAATGGAATATGCCGGGGAGGACATATCTCCGGAAGAGGCGGCCGTGAAATATGCCGGGGACCAATGGAATATGGGATACGGGTACCAGTTCTGGATCGGAGACAAAGGGTGCTGCCGCCTGGACGGCGCACAGGGCCAGTTCGGCATCGTGATGCCCGACAAGAACCTGGTCATAGCGACTACAGCCAAGGTCAAGAACAACCAGATCCTCTATTACTCCGCCTGGAAACATATCCACGATATGCTGTAGGAACAACGAAAGAGCTAACAAAAAAGCCGGCCCGGTTTCGGGTCGGCTTTTTGGTTGATTACCGCGCTGGGCGGAAGGATTGCTTATTCACCGCTCTCTTTCTTTGCAAGAGCCTCGGCGGCGGCGATCATCTCCTCGTTAGCGGTGATGTAGATCTCGACGCGGCGGTTCTGGGCGCGGCCTTCGGCGGTATCGTTGGTTGCGATAGGCTCGTCATAGGACATTCCCCAGGTGGTGATGCGGTCGGCGTTGATGCCCTTTGACTTCAGGAAGGTAGCGACAGCGTCAGCCCTCTGGGTGGAGATGCGCTTGTTGACAGCCTCGCCACCGGTGTTGTCGGTGTGTCCGAAGATGTTGAGGTCGGTCTGCTTGAAGTCGGACATCTTTGACGCGAATGCGGCAAGTTCATCCTTGGATGTCTGGCTGAGGGTGGTTCCGTTGGTCGGGAAGAGGATACCGCTTTCGAAGGTAACCTTGATGCCCTCGAGGCCGTTGTAATCGGTAACGGTCTGGACCTTGGCGTTCTCAAGCTCGGCGAGCTCGGCGGCCTTCTTGTCCATCTGGTGTCCGATGATGGCTCCGGCTCCGGCGCCTACGCCAGCTCCGACGGCGGCTCCGATGGCGGCGCCTTTCTCATCACCGATGAGAGCTCCGACAGCGGCTCCGAGAAGCGCACCTGCTCCGGTTCCTACCATGGTACCGGTTGCAAGCTTGTTAAGGGGACCGCAGGCATTCACGATGACGGCGGTAAAAATGAGTGCGGTTGCAATTTTTTTCATAATTGATTGAAGTTAAATGGTTTATTGTTCGGTTGATTAGAGATCGTATCCAGCGAATTCGATATCGTTGGCGGCTCTTTCCTTGAGCTTCTTGTCAGCTTTTCCGGCAGCCTCGACATATTTGCGGACACCTGCGGCGTCACCCCTGCGGGCGGCGATGATGGCCCTCAGGTAGGTGCACTCGGGGCTCTTGCAGTGGATTGCGGCTTCGGCCTTGTCAAGGTCGTCGTTGAGAAGGTAGGCGAGGGCGGTGTTGTGGCAGCAACCCTTGGCGTTTACAAGCTCTTGGGCGGCTTTCTCATAGTTTCCGTTGAGGATGTCAACAACACCCATGTTGGTCTTGGCGTCATCGGTGCCGGCAGCCTTGAAATGTTTTTCGGCTGTGGCGAGGTCGCCTTCGCGGAGGGCCAGCACGCCGAGGGCGTTCTCGAGGTCTCCGTCTTTTTCCTTAACCTTCTTGAAAGCTTTTTCAGCCTTTGCGTCCTTGCCCTGGGAGAGGTAGAGGGCGCCGAGGTTGAAGCGGGCGCGGTCGCTGTCGTACTTGTCGGCGGCCTTGTTGTAGATGGCCTCTTTCTTGGAAGCATCCTTCACAAGGGTGGCGGCGCGGAGGAGAGCCTCCTCGTCAAGAACGTCTATGTTCTTGTCAATCAGGTCAATGAGTTCCTCGCTGGTGTAGTTCGCATATTCCACGTTCGCGATGAAGCGGGCGCGGCGGAGCTCAGGAAGGACTTCGCCCTTGAGGGTGGTGAACACCTCGGACATATTGCGGATTTCGCTTTCGCGGACGGCCGGGTCGCTGTACATGGAGAGGACGCGGAGGATGAGTTCCTTGTCCTCGATGTCGGACTCGCTGACGAGTTTCTGGAAGCCTTCCCAGTCCTCGCCGACGCTCTTGATCTCAGGATCGGTGGCCTCGTGGCCTTTCACGATGTCCTTCCAGGCCTTGCCTGCGGACTCGGAACGCTTGCCGGAGAGCTTGTTGTTGAGGTCCTCGGCTCCTTCGGGAGAAGCGTAGGAAACGATTTCAGTGCCCTTGAGAGTGGCTTTGTCATTCGCCTTGATGGCGTCGAGCATAGCCTGGAAGTCCTTGATAGACTTGGACTTGAGCTCACTGGAGCGGACTTCGGCGCTGTTTACGTTGTAGAGGATCTGGCCTTCGGGGGACTCGGTGATGACGTCCTTGTAGTTGTCGGCCTTGAAGGAAACTGTTCCCTCGTCCTTGACGAGCATATAGGTGGTGTTGCAGCCGTCAGCGACTTTCCTGGCGGGGAGCTTGAAAGATTTTTTCTTAGCCTTGACAACGCCGCGGAGCTCGAGATAGCACTTCTCCATTCCTTCCACGTAGTCGAAGGTCAGTTTCTCATTGACGGTCTGTCCGGCGGAGGAGACGACTTTGAAGTTGTCCTTTACTTTCTCGCCCTGATACTTGAGGACGGGATGCTTGGCTTCGCCGCCGTTATAGACGATGACAGGCGTGACTTCGAGAATGGCCTTGGGGTTGAAATAGTCGGCCGGATAGGTGACGGAAACGTCGGCTTTGATCTGGCCGCCGGCGGCTTCCAGGATTTCCGGATTGCACTTTATGACCACGTTTTCAGCCATTTCCGCCATTTTTTCGGCGGAGGCGCAGGAGACAGCCGCGATTCCGATCGCCGCTGCAGCAAGGATTCTGAGTGTTTTAATCATTTTGGTATGTGTTGATATTCAATTTTCAATAATCGCACCAAACGGCGTATCTGCAAATATAACCATAAAAAGATAATTTGGACATAAATCGGTATAAATTTAGTACATTTGCACCGGTGTTCAGACAATAATATGGATACACAGGAATTACAGAGACTCAAAAACAAATACGATATCATCGGGAACGATCCGTCGCTGAACCGGGCGCTGGAGACAGCGGTCAAATTTTCGCCTACTGACCTGACGGTCCTGATCAGCGGGGAAAGCGGTGTGGGAAAGGAGAACATATCCCGGATCATACACCAGTACAGCGGCCGTCGCAACGGCAAGTTCTTCGCCGTCAACTGCGGTGCAATTCCCGAAGGCACAATCAATTCCGAACTTTTCGGACACGTCCGCGGGGCCTTTACCGGAGCCGTCGAGACCCGTTCGGGATACTTCGAGGAAGCCAACGGCGGAACCATTTTCCTGGACGAGATAGCCGAGCTTCCGCTGCCGTCCCAGGCCCTCCTTCTGAGGGTTCTCCAGAGCGGCGAATATATGAAAGTCGGCAGCACAAAGGTAGAGCATACCGATGTCCGCGTGGTGGCCGCCACCAACGTGGACCTGGCATATGCCGTTTCCAGGGGGAAGTTCCGCGAGGACCTTTACTACCGTCTCGCGGCGGCCCAGATCAGGATGCCGGCGCTGAGGGACCGCAAGGATGATATATACTTGCTGTTCAGGAAGTTCACCTCGGACTTCTCGGAACGTTACGGGATGTGCAAGATAACCCTGACGCACGGCGCCATAGAACTTCTGAAGTCCTACCGGTGGCCGGGCAACATCCGCCAGCTGATGAACGTCACGCATACCGTTACGGCTCTCGAGTCGCAGAAGGTGACCCCTTCGTCGGGCAGGATCGAGCTGGATGCCGCCACGCTTTCCGCCTATATGCCCCGCGAGGAAGGGACAACCCTTCCGACCCGCTTCACCGGGGAAACGGAGAAAGAGACCATAAGCTATTCCGAGAAGCAGGCCATATACAAGGCCATCCTGGACCTCAAGCAGGACGTCGAGGCCCTCAAGAACGAGATCCGCTCCCTGCCGGGAGACCGGATCAAGGCGCTCCCGGTGCAGGAGGCCCCTTCCGGAATGGATCCGGAGTGGCAGGACAGCGACCCTGAGGAGCAGCCCCAGGAGGCTGCCCCCGAGACTGACAACGTATCGCTCCGCAAGACCGAGGACGAACTTATCCGCAAGGTCCTGGAGAAATACCACGGTAACCGCAAGCTTGCCGCCAAGGAGCTCGGCGTGTCCGAGAGGACGATTTACCGGAAGCTTCCCGACGAGTTCAAAACCAAGAAGAAATGACTATGAGAAGAATGGCGATCTTAGCCGCGGCGGTTGCCGGATTGATGCTGACCTCTTGCGGAATATATTCATTTTCAGGCACATCCATACAGCCAGATGTCAAGACCATCACGATTCCGTATTTTGAATACAAGGCTCTGCGGGTCAACCCGACCCTCAGCAACGACCTTACGGAAGCGATGAAGGAGAAATTCCGCAAACTGACCAAGCTGGAGGAGGTCGAGCGGGACGGAGACCTTGAACTCGTGGGAGAAGTCACCGGCTATGACGTCAAGGCTACCGCGGTCACGGCCCAGGAGGTCGCGGCCCAGAGCCGTCTCACCGTCACCGTGAAGATTACGTTTACCAACAAGAAGCATTCGGAGGACGATTTCGACAAGTCGTTCTCGGCATATGCCGACTATGATTCCACACAGTCCCTGGACGCCGTAGAGGCGTCGCTCTGCGAAGAGATCGTCGAGAAACTCTGCGAAGATATTTTCAATGCCAGCGTAGCGCAATGGTAGCAAATGGAAAAATACGTTCGGTCGCTTATATGAGCGAAGAGGAACTGCTTCACACGGTGGAGGCATATCCGTGGTTTGCCTTGGCACGCAAGGAGCTGTGTATCAGGATGTCACGGAAAGACCCGGCCGTATGGGGCGCGGACCGTTACGGCGCCGTGGCCCTCTATCTGCCCGACCGGAAGGCCGTTTTCGATATCTACCGCAGCCGCGTTGCGGAATATGAGGAGCCAGTAGTGGAGGACGTCCCCGTCCGGGAAGAAGCGTCCCAGGGCGCGGCGAGGAAGGTGAAGTCTTCCGAGATGCCCTCGGCCAAGGAGGTATCTTTCGTCCCGGACGAGTCCCTTTACACCGAAACCCTGGCTGCAATATATGCGGAACAAGGTTATTATGAGCAGGCTAAGCGCATTTATTCGAAACTTCTCTTGGTTTATCCGGAAAAAAATGCTTACTTTGCAGCCCTTATCGAAAAATTGAATCAAAAAGTTTAAGATATGAACGTTTTCTTTTCAATCCTGGTCGGCCTTATCGTGTTCGCCAGCATTCTCCTGACCATCGTCGTCCTGCTTCAGAACGGCAAGGGAGAAGGCATCGCCACCAACTTCACGGCCGCCAACAAGGCTCTCGGCGTCAGGGAGTCCGCATCCCTTCTCGAGAAGGCCACCTGGGGCCTCGTTGCATTCATCCTCGTCCTTTCGATAGTGTCCACTTTCACGATGTCCAACAACGCTGAGGGCACTTCCACGGATGATATCAGCACCGAGATCCTGAACCAGTCTTCCGACGAGGCGCCCGCATTCCCCGGCGTCATCCCCCAGAGTGACCCCACTCTGCCGGAAGAGCCCGCGAACTAAGCGCAGGGACCGGCCCGGTTTCCGTACTGACATTTTGTCAGGAAACCATAGACGGAATATTATTTGACGTTCAGCCGTTTGTTCTCCGGAACAGACGGCTTTGAACGCTTTTTGCCTTCTTGCCGCGGCGCCGGAGAGCGGAAAGGAGACATATATTATGGCAGAAAACACATTTTTAAGCAGATTTGCAATCAATCTGAACTCTCTCGCGGAAAGCGGGAAGCTCGATCCGGTCATAGGCCGTGACGATGAAATCCGCCGGGTGCTCCAAATCCTTTCCAGAAGGACCAAGAACAACCCTATCCTCGTGGGTGAACCGGGAGTAGGCAAGACCGCCATCTCCGAGGGAATCGCCCAGAACATAGTCAGCGGCAATGTGCCGGAAAACCTGAAAACCAAGAAGATATACTCCCTGGATATGGGAGCGCTCATCGCCGGCGCAAAGTATCAGGGCGAATTCGAAGAGCGGCTCAAGGGAGTCGTGAAGGAAGTCGTCGACAGCGCCGGAGAGATAATCCTGTTCATCGATGAGATCCACACCCTCGTCGGCGCAGGAAGGACTTCCGGGGCGATGGATGCGTCCAATATCCTTAAGCCGGCCCTCGCAAGGGGCGAGCTGAGGACCATCGGTTCCACGACCCTGGACGAGTACCAGAAATACTTCGAGACCGACAAGGCGCTCGAGAGGCGTTTCCAGATGGTTATGATAGATGAACCGTCTCCGGCGGAGTCGATATCCATCCTGCGTGGCCTGAAGCAGAAATACGAAAACCACCACAAGGTCCGTATCGAAGACGATGCCCTCATAGCGGCCGTGAACCTGTCGCACAGGTACATTACCAACCGTTTCCTCCCGGACAAGGCCATCGACCTGGTGGACGAGGCGGCGTCGAAACTGAGGCTGGAGATGAATTCCGTCCCGGAGCCGATAGATGACCTCAACAGCAGAATCCGCCAGCTGGAAATCGAGCGTGAGGCCATCAAGAGGGAGGGTTCCGGCGCCAAGCTGGACGCCATAGAGGCTTCGCTGAAGAAGCTCTCGGCCGAGAGGGAAGTGCTGATGGAGCGCTGGAAGTCCGAAAAAGAGACGCTGACGGCGCTTCAGAGCGCCCGCCAGCAGATCGACGACTATGAGTTCCAGGCCCAGAATGCCGAACGCTCGGGCGATTACGGAAAGGTGGCAGAGCTCCGCTACGGCAAGATCGCGTCCTTGAAAAAGCAGATCGACGAACTGACCGCAAAGGCGGCTTCGGTCAAGGATCCAATTGTTACAGAGGCGGTTACGCCAGAAGATATCGCAGAAGTCGTCGCCAAGTGGACCGGCATTCCGGTCCGCAGGATGCTCGAAAGCGAGAAGGAGAAACTTCTCAGGATGGAGACTGAACTGCACCGCAGGGTGGTCGGCCAGGACCAGGCTATCCGGGCTGTCGCCGATGCCGTAAGGCGCAACAGGGCGGGGCTTTCCAATGAGAAGCGTCCTATCGGTTCCTTCCTGTTCATGGGTACCACCGGAGTCGGCAAGACCGAACTTGCGAAAGCTCTCGCCGAGTTCCTCTTCAACGACGAGAATATGATGACGAGGATCGATATGAGCGAGTATCAGGAGCGTCACACCGTGTCGCGTCTTGTGGGAGCGCCTCCGGGATATGTTGGTTATGACGAGGGCGGCCAGCTGACCGAGGCCGTGCGGCGTAAACCCTATTCGGTCGTCTTGCTGGACGAGATCGAGAAGGCGCATCCTGACGTGTTCAACGTGCTTCTGCAAGTGCTTGACGACGGGCGGCTTACGGATAACAAGGGCCGTACGGTGGACTTCAAGAACACCATCCTGATAATGACATCCAACGCCGGTTCGGACATTATCCAGAGCTATATGGAAAAGCTTCCCGACACGGATGTTTCCGATCCCGTCGCCCAGGCTTCAGCCATCGCCACAAGGCGCCGTATGCTGGACGAATGCTCCAAGAGGGTGCTGGACGTGCTTCGCCAGACGGTCCGTCCGGAGTTCCTCAACCGTATCGATGAGATAATAATGTTCGACCCCCTGTCCAAGGCGGATATCCGCGACATCCTCCACATACAGATGGAAGACCTGCGGAAAAAGCTTGCAGAGAACGACATAAGCATCTCGTTCACAAGTGCTTTCGAAGACTATATGGTACAGCACGGGTACGATCCCGCCTATGGTGCAAGGCCTGTCAAGAGGCTGATGCAGAGGGAACTCGTGAACCTGTTGGCAAAGGCTATCCTGGACGGATCGGTCAAGCGGTCTTCCGAGATAAAGGTCGATGTGGCCGGCGGAGAGGTCGTCGTGACTAACTGAAAAACCGTCACAGGATATCCGCCAGTCGGTTTTCCAGGATCTCGACGAGGATGTGGATGACCTTGATATGGATTTCCTGAATGCGGTCGGACCACGGCGCCCTGGGGGCGGCGATACATACGTCGGAGATGTCGGCGAGCGGGCAGGAAGCCTTGCCTGTCAGGGTTACTACCTTCATTCCCAATGATTTGGCCGCTTCGGCGGCCTTTATCACATTGGCCGATGACCCGCTCGTGGAGATGCCGAGAAGGACGTCTCCCGGGCGGCCGAGGGCTTCCACCGGACGGCTGAAAATATCTTCGAAGCCGAAGTCGTTGGCGGTGCAGGTGATGTGTCCGGGATTGTCGATGGCGATGGCCGGGAGAGGCTTGCGGTCGGAGCGATAGCGTCCCGTCAGCTCCTCGGCGAAATGCATCGCATCGCAGAGGGAACCGCCGTTCCCGCAGGCGATTATCTTGCCGCCGGAGCGGATGCTTTCTTCCATTGCGAGGGCTGCTGCTTCGATCGACGGTACGGTCGAGGGATCTGAGATGAAGCGCTCCAGTTCTGCGGCGGCCTCATTCAGGCTGAATGTTATTATGTCCTTTGTCATTGCGTACGTAGTATTGTCACGTTTAATTGTCAATAGATATCGTCCAGGGTGATATTCCATCTGACGGGCATTGCCGGATCGACGAGGGTTGCGTCGAGGGTCCGGCTTTTCTTTGCCACTACGTCCTGTTCGAGGAAGCGGAGCTGCTCGGGCCAGGTCTCGACCAGGTTCGACGCCATGTCGTGGGAGTGGCCGGTATAGCGGTAGATGTTATACGGAAAGCCTTGTTTTGCAAGTATTTTCGCAATGGCGTCGCTGCCCCAGATTCCGCGTTTCCCAAACGACTGCTTGCCGTAATTCACGGCTCCGTCGGCAGTACCGTGGAACATCAGCTGGGGACAGGGGGCGCTGTGGTATATGGGCTTTCCGCTGTCGGACATTATGGCTCCTGCAAAGGACATCACTCCGGTGAAATTGAATCCGGCAGGCAGGGCGGCGGTCCTGACCGACCCTTCGCAGATCTGCCATTCCGCGGTAAGGCTGATTATAGCCCCCGCCGAACTGCCTGAAACCACCAGGTTGTTCGGGTCGATCCCAAGCTTATCCTTGTTGATTATCAGGAACTTGACGGCCGAGAAAAGATCTTCCACGCCGATGTTGACGGCATGCTGGGTCTTCTTGGCGGCATCTACCAGATGAGTCAGGTCGAAGCGGATCGGAACGCCCTTGAGCCCCAGCCTGTAGTCGATGGAGACTACACCGTAGCCATTGTCGTTCAGCAATTTGAACCAGGGGAGATAGAAGGGGTCGTTCCGGCTGCCGAGTATGAAACCACCTCCGAAAATGAAGACGACCGTCGGCTTCTTTATGGTTTCGCCGTTTTCTCCGACGACGGTGTCGGTGCCGGGGGTCGGGGTGTAGACGTCGAGATACAGGTCGCAGGTGTCGCGTTTTTCAAACATGTATGTCCCCGCGAAATTCTGTCCGGAGAGGGCAAAAGCGGTGCACAGGCCCGCCAATATCAAGATAATCCGTTTCATGTCCGCATTTTATGTGTCCGATATTGACAAATATAGCATTTTTGGATATATTTGCGATAATGAACAAACGCTAAAACACTGATTGATATGAAAAAATTCCTTGTAATCCCGGCAGTCGCCCTGACAGCCCTGGCCCTGAGCGGATGCGCTTCGCTGCTCGCCTCCATCGCTACTACGCCATCGTTCGTCGTCCCGGACAATGACGTCTACAACGGACAAACCGTGAGAATCACCAAGACCGGCACCTGCAATTACAAGTGGGAGACATCCGATGCCACGCACCTTCCGCTCGTCGAGAAGGACGGCACCGCCTATATCACCGGCCATCTCGACAAGAACCAGTACGGCAATTACGAGAGCAGCCGCGTCGCTGTCGTAAAGGCCTCTAACAAGGATGACGATACCGTAAAGCCGGAAGAGCACGAGGTCAGCATATATTCCTGGCATCTGGCCGTTTATGACGCTGCCGACAAACGTATCGAGGACCCGCTCAAGCTTGCAAGAAACACCGAATATACGGTCAAGATGGTCCGTATCGGAGGAGCCAGCGGCAACCCCACTTACATTCCCGTCACCAAGCTGTACCGCAGCCTCAAGATCGGAGGAGAGGAATTGGAGTCGCTCACTTTCACCCTCAGTTCAACAGCTCTCACAAAAGTCGGCCAGACCGAACTTGCGTATACTTTCAAGACCCCCAACAAAGCCGTTACCAGCCCCGTCACGGTAAGCGCCAAGCTCGGCGATGTGACGATGAGTCTCAGAATGGCTGTAAAATAGAAGATTACCTTGAATAAGACCAGTATTTGGAAAGGGCTGCTGATACTCGCAGGCCTTTCTTTTGCGATTTCAGTAGCGGCGGCCCGCCGGGATTACCTGTGGCCGTCCGGCAAGATGCCCGATGCCCAGGGGCACCAGATCGCGGCCATGCTGGACGTGGCCATGGACCCGTCGTTCAAGCCTGATGACAATAGGCTGCCATTTCTCGAGTGGTACGACGCTCCTGCGAACCCTAACGGCGGCTGCGCCATACTCATATCCGGAGGCGGCTATTATACCCTTTGCGATATGGCAATGGTCGAAGGCTGGGCCAAGCAATTGACAGCCATTGGTTTCCAATGTGTAAAGCTGGTTTACCGCTCGCCCCGGAGCGAGGGAATCCCGTTCTACCAGTCGGCATGGGATGACGGACAGAGGGCTGTACGCCTTGTCCGCAGCCAGTGCAAGTCAAGGGGCCTTGATCCTGAAAACATCGGCACCGTGTCGCAGTCTGCGGGATCGCATCTCGCCCTTATGCTCGGAACCAGTTCCCAGACACCGGCTTATAAAAGAGTGGACCGGAAGGACGACGTCCCATGCCACATCAACTGGGCGATAGTGAACGCTCCGGCTTACATCACTACCGATGCCGGAGAGGGAAATATGGCGGCGAGGGACGGTTACGGCCCGGACGTAAAACTTCGCGACGAGCTAAAATTCGATGCCAAGACCTGCCCGATGAGCCTTCACCACGGCGGCAATGACCCCTATTCTCCCAATGGCTCCACGTTGGTTTACAGGCAGTTGCGAAGGATGGGGATACCCGCCGAACTGCATCTGTATGCCGACAAGCCTCACGGTGCCTACGGCTTCGAAAGGGGCATAGAATTCCTCCGCCAGATGGGATTCGCAGGCGAACTGGAGCCGGAAGTGGACATAATGACACGCTTTGATTCGGACGCCGACAGGGCTTCGTATGAGAAGGAAGACGTCTGGCCGGAAGGCAAGACTCCCGATTTCAGGGAGGACCAGTGCGTTCCCTACCTCGAGTGGCATTTTCCGAAAGTCCTCAAAACCAAGGCGATACAGATTGTTTATTCAGGAGGCGGCTATGTCGGCAACGGCCCTGAATCATTCGAAGTGGTTCCGGCAAGGCGCTATCTCAACGCCCTTGGAATGACGGTAGTGACGGTCAAGTACCGCGTCCCCCGGCCGAAGGGCCTTCCCAAGCACATCACTGCCTGGCAGGATCTCCAGCGGGTCGTACGCATCGTCCGCAGCAAGGCTCCTTCGCTCGGACTCGACCCCGACCGGATAGGCATCATGGGCAGTTCTGCCGGCGGACACCTTACCCTGATGGGGGTGACTTCTTCCCGTCACCACTCCTATCTTCCCATCGACGACCTGGACAATATTCCGTGCAATGTCCAGTGGGGCATCGGCATATATCCCGCCTATGGCCTCACGGACGGGCTTGAGAACCTCAATTCCGGCGGAGGCAATGAAGACGATGCCGTTCTCGCCCCCGAGTTCTCTTTCGACCTTGACACGGCTCCGATGCTCTTCGTCCACGGTGACGCGGACAGATGGGCGGCGATGAATTCCGTAAAAGCCTGGGAGAAGATGCGCAGCATGGGCATCCAGAGCGACCTTCACACCCTGGCCCTACGCGAACACTGCTTCCAGAGGAGTGCCTCCCCTGGGACCGGCAGTTACACTTACCTTGACCGTATCTGGGAGTTCCTGACAGCCAAGGGCTTTGTTTTGGATAAATAGCAAGCCATTGATTATGAAACGTTTGAACAGGCTGCTAAAGGTCGCGGCCTTGCTTTTGGCGGCGGTCGTCACGACACTGTCGGCGTCCTCCTGCATGAAAGAGCCCAATCCGGTATCGGAAGACGACTTCCCGGGAACCGAATGGAGCAATAAGGAGAACGGATGGCTTACCACTTTGATTTTCACTGATGTAAGAGTGTTGTTAAGGTGCAAAGGGCTTGGCGTAAACAATATTCCCAATACGGCATATGGACTTTCCGGGTCTTATTCTTATGACGGCGCCGGGAACGTCCTGACGATTTCCTTTGATACGGTGGACACGGGTTATCCCAATATAACGCTGCCTTCTGTCATCGAAGGAAAATTCGGCGGTACCGGCAAGCTGTGGATTTGGAACGGGCCGGGAGAGCCGATGCTGTTTAAAAGACAAAAACCATCGAGGCAATGAGAAAATCGGTTTCATTCGCGGTCATTGCATTGCTGATGACTCTGGCCGCAGGCTGCGGCCCCAAAGCCCCTTCATACGAATTTGACGGATCGATTTCGGAAGAAGTGCTTAACAATTACCTTTCGCGCTCCGTCACGATGGCGGAGATCCTGACCAGATCGATCAAAAACAAAGAGCCGGAGCTGGAGTTCATCCGCCGAAGCGGAGTGAAATACATCGGAAGAGCCATTTACTGCTGGAGCGGCCAACAGAGGCTTGGCGACCAGACCTGGCTGGATGAGGCAGCGGCGACTGCCGCAAAGATCCACGAAATCGACCCTGACATCATCCTGCAGGCCTGTCTTTTCGAGGCGGTTTACAAGGACGGCTTCGAACAGGTGCATATTCCCGCCTGGGCATTCGAAGCACTCGGCATGGAGCCGGAGGACAGGAATTTCGATTTCGAGGCGGTACAGTTCCCGGACGGTTCGTTCGTCAATCACTGGGGTCCTGATACCTGCGTCCCTGATATCCGCCAGGCTGAAACCAGGCTCTGGTTCATGTTCCTTCTCGGCACCTATGTGAAACTCGGGGTCGAGTCCTTCCACCTTGGCCAGAATATGCTGATCGGGTCGCAGGACAAAGACTGGAAAGTGTATGACGAGTTCCTCGCGACGGCCCGGGAATATGCCTCCAAGTATGCCAGAAGGCATTTCGTGATGTTCGATTCCCATGCCGGCCCACGCGGAATGATTACTCCTGACGGCCGTTCACTGATAGATTTCAACGCCTTCCCCCTGCGTATCAAGGCGGTTGAGGGAGAGCCTGAAAAGGGTATGCTGGAGGTGGGTTTCCTGGATGCCTTGTTCTGCAAGAGCCCGGGAGGCAAGACTCCGTCCGGGTGGAGCTGCGAATCGCTGCCCTACCTTGTCGAGTTCGATAATTTCGGCATCAGCGACCATCCCGGCGAAGACCGTGGGGACATCTATATCTGGGGCTATGACGAGATTTCCTGGTTCTACAAGCAGCCCCTCGAGTACAAGAAGGAATTCTTGCACTATGCTTGGAACTGGCTGAAAGAAACCGATCCTGCCGCACATCTCCAGATGCCGACCGTAAGGGGGATTACGCTGCCCGGCGTACGTGGCCTGTACTCCCGCTGCGGAGACCCGACGGAGGACACCCCCGGAGGCATGGGCCTCGACGACGAGATAATCTCCATCTGGAACAACGGGAAATAACAGTCTCGAAAACCTGAATATATTGACTATGAAAGCGTTACCCTTCCTTTTGGCGCTGCTGCTTCCTGCTGCGGCCCTCCAGGCTCAGGGAACTGTTTATGACAAGCCTTTCTCTCCCTCAGAAGGGCTTGTCAAGAGCGTGGAGCAGCCTCTCCGTGACGAAATATGCCTGAACGGCCTCTGGTCCGTACAGTGCGTGCCGATTCCGGAAGGATGGAAAGGCGGCTCGGGAACCGCTCCTGAGCTCCCGCCCCCGGACCCCTCCAAGTGGGATGAGGTGAGACTGAAAGTCCCTTCTCCGATAAATGTCAACGCCTGGGGCGGGGGATTCCGTACGGGCGAGGGGACCGACAAGCCCTATGCCCCCAGCTCCGTGTATTTCCCGAGTTATCCGGAGAAATGGTGCCATGCCAGGATGGCTTGGATCAAAAGGGATTTCACAGTGCCTTCCGAATGGAAGGGAAGGCGCCTTATCCTCCATTTCGAGGCGGTCGCGGGTGAGTGCGCGGTATATGTAAACGGGGTGGAATGCGCCCGTCATTTCGAGAACCATTTGCCGTTCGAAGTTGATATAACAGACTGTGCCAGAATTGGTTCTTCGAATGAGATAATGCTCGGGCTGAGGCATCCGAAACTATTCGACAAGAAGCATCCCGACTACCCCTATATGGGCGCGACCTACCCGACCGGCTCCAATACCGACGACCTGCTGGGACCCTGGCAGGACGTCTTCCTGCTGGCCCTTCCCGAGGTCCGTATCGAAGATATTTTCATTCAGCCTTTCGTGGACAGGGGAGAGCTGGTCATCAAAGCCGCCATCAGGAATGATTCACGCAAGAAGGTCCGGGTGCGGCTGGACGCCGTCATAAGGGAATGGATCAACCTTGCCAGGGATCCTGCGGAGATATCCTGGACGCTCGGAAAAAATGTGGACGAGATAAATGCCCGCAGCCTGGTTCCGGTCGCTCCCGGTAAAACGGTGGAGGTCACCCTGAGGCGCAACATCCCGGAAGGGCTCCTGAAGTATTGGTCGCCGGACAATCCTTCTCTGTACACTGCGGTACTGTATCTTGACTGCGGTTTTTTAGACGTCAAATCGGAGCGGTTCGGATGGCGCCAGCTGAAGATATCCGGGGACGGATTCTACCTGAACGGAAGCAGGATACAGTGTTTCGGTGACATCCAGCACCCGTTCAGCGCATATGTATGTTCGAGGCGGTTCGCCTGGGCCTGGTATCGGATGATAAAGGATTTCGGAGGCAATGCGGTCCGGCCGCATGCCCAGCCATGGCCGCGGTGCTATTACGACCTTGCAGACGAGATGGGCCTGATGGTCCTGGATGAGACGGCCCTATTCGGTAGTTCCATCCGGATGAATTTCGAGGAGCCGTCCACTTGGGTGAATTGCAGGGAACAACTTGACAATCTGATAAAAAGGGATCGCAACCATCCTTCAGTGATAGGATGGAGCGCCGGTAACGAGACCTTTGCCATCGCCCTTCTGAACAAGGCGCCCGCATCGGTAGCGGCAGGGTGGAACGACTCTCTCGCGGCCCTCGCCCTGCACGCCCTCGAGGCCGACCCGACCAGGCAGTTCGTCACCCTGGACGGAGACCGGGACATGGATGGGAGACTGCCTGTCTGGAGCAAGCATTTCGGCCACGGACTGCATCTGGAAGACCTTCCCGAGGGGCTCGGAAAGCCCCTTGTGGTCGGTGAGAACGGAGCTACTTATTACGGCAAGCCGGACCAGCTGGTCCAGTTCGCCGGAATGCTCCCGTATGTCGATTACAAGGGGAGGAACGAGGCCCTGGCGAGGGACCTGTACCAGAACGTCCGGGAGATGGCCCTGCCTTGTCTTGCGTATTTCTCTCCTTCCGAGGTGTCTTGGTTCGGCCTTGAGCACCTGAATCTTGGATACAGGGACTTCTCCCGGCTGCCGGGACTCTCGGACGGCATATTCCCTTCGATGGAATACCGTGAAGGGGTTCCGGGCTACCAGTATGAACGCATACCTCCATATGTGACCACCTTCAACCCCGGGCTGGACCCGGAACTGCCTTGCTACAAGCCGCTGGCGATGTTCCAGGCGTACAAGGCCGCCCTTTCCGGGAAAGATTTTCCGGCTCCGGACCCCACCGTGCCTGAAATCGCCAGGCCGGAAGGGGAGATACTGTTTGACGATGTGTTCGTTCCCGGAGGGTGCTCCCCGGAGCTGGCTTCATTCTTTGGAGCGGCCGGGGTGCGCATAGCCTCAGAGCTGGGGGAAAGGACGCTGCTTGTCTTGGATGCCGCAAAGGCGGAAAAGACTGACATTGAAAGAGTCAGGGGCGTCCGCTGCCTGGCCCTGACCCGGGACGGCGCCTTGTCGGAGAGTTTTATGGAATGGATCGGAAGCGGCATGAAGCCCCTTGCCTATCCATGCTCCGCGCTGGAGTCTCCGGACGGGGCATACCGCCCAGATGAACTCTATTTCGGCGGGGAAGGCCGCCGGTCGAGGAAGATCGCCCTTGCCGCCATCGGCGGAGATATACTGGAAAAGGCTGAGATACTTCTGGTTCCGTCGCGGACGGACTGGACCCTTTTCAACGATGTCCCGGAGCAGTGGAAATGCGCCCAGGTCGTACTGTACGAGGCTTTGGAAAAGCCTGAAGCCTCCTGTCTGCTGAGGTTGGAGAAGGATGGCTCCATGCTGACCGTATCCTCCCTTGACTACTCCAATCTGACGCCGTCCGCCCTTACTCTCTGGAAGAAGATTTTCCGCTCGGAAGGCCTTGCGACGGCAGACCGCGACCCGCGCGGCGAAAGGTCCGGCCAAAGGGCGTTCAACCTGCTCATGGACGGCCCTCCGGGGGCGTTATAGGGACAGGTTTGCAATTTTTGCATCGATTGATTATATTCGCAAAGCTAAATAACACTAAAATGAAACTCTTTAAACACATCGCGGTCGCCATCGCGGCGCTTATGCTCCTGTCATCCTGCTCCGTTCTCAAGAGCGTTGCTTCCAATGCCCTTACTACCGGCACCAATACAGGCTCTGCTTTGTCTTCGATTTTCAATGTGCTCAAGACCGCCGGCTCCATCGACCTCGGCAACCTTACGAACATCATCAACATCGGTAAGATTCTGACCGGAGCCAATTCCCTGACCGGCGCAAACCAGGCATACACCGAAAGCTTCACGAACGGACTGATCAACGGTTCGTCCAACCTTGTGAACACGGGCAACGCGTCTCAGGTCCTGAACGGCCTCAAGGCATTGACAAACATTGATACATCGGCATTTACAAAAGCCGCTGCCGCGGGAAACGCGGAAGCGGCGAAGCAGATTTCGACCACGGACAAGAACGTGGCCTCCACGATGTCGACCCTTACCAGTATTCTCGGAATGCTGAAATAGGCTATTCCTTAACGAATGGTTTCAATCCCTTGACAGCGTCGGCGGCGGTTATCCGTTTTCCGCCGTTGTCGAGGTCTATCAGGATATAACGGTCGTGACCCATCCACAGCTCTTTCATATAGGAGAGCTGGCGGAGTCCATGACGGGTCTCGATGCGCTCCACGAGATCGTGGTGCTCTTTTTCCGTCATGGCGTAAACCATATCCACGCAGGCCTGGTCCACCGCAAGGATGTCGGTGGAGGACAGGATACCGACGTTGGGCGTAACGACCGGTGCGGCGGCCCGTCCCTCGCAGTCGCAAGAAACTGACATATTGCGCATTACGTTCACATAGGTGACGTGTTTTCCGAAGTGGTCGATGGTGGCCTTGGTACTTTCGGTCATCCTCTCCATGAACTCCTCTTCCACGATGTCCCACTGGTTGGGCTGGCCCGGAGTGGTATGGATCCATGCCTTTCCGATCCTGCCGTCAGCGCAGCCGATACCGATGTTCTTGTTGGAACCGCCGAATCCTCCGGTGGTGTGTCCCTTGAAATGGGTGAGGGCGACCATCGAATCATAGTTTACCAGGTGGCTGCCGACAGCCATCTTGTCGAACCATTTTCCGCCTTTCACCGGCAGGGTGAGGGTGTCTTCTTCGTCCATGATGTCTACGGGGCAGAATGTCCAGCCGTTCACTTTCAAGGTCTCGCGATGCTTTTTAGTAGTGTACCGGTCGCCTCTGTAATAGGTGTTGGTCTCTATGATGGTGGCATCGGGCAAGTCTTTCTCCAGCAGGGCTTTAACCCATTCGCGGGGGATGATGTTGGGCCCCTGTTTCTCTCCGGTGTGGAGCTTTACGCCAACTTTTCCGGTAATCTCGCCATTCACTTTCTCATAGGCTGCGATAAGGCCTTCGGAGGAAAGGTTGCGGGTGAAATAGACCACGGCCTCGTCGCCGTCGCGCTGGTCGTAGGGGACATATTTGTTTCCGTCGGTGACGGTTGTGGGGTGTGCCGCTCCGCATGCGGCAATCACCGGTGCGGCCATCAAAATAGGGAGTCTCTTCATAAAAAAATACTTAATATCCCGAAAGATAATCATTTTCGTTTGAATTTCAAGAGCCGTAGGCTCCGATTTCCGCGATGGAGAGAGGGCCTTCCCAGCGGAGGAAACGGACCCTGAGCCCGTCTGTCCTGACCGGAGGGAACCGGAGGATATGGACCCGGCCGGCTACTGTTTTCCCGACATCGGAAATGGCCTCCCAGCGGCCCCTGACCAGTTTTTCAATCACGAAATCCTCCAGCCGGCCGTCCCCGGTTTCGGTGATTACGACAGAGCCAAGCAGTGTCCCTTTGTCCAAGGAGACGCTCCACCATGGCTCCCTGACCGCGGGGCTGGAAATCCACCTGGAACGGAAGTCGTCATCATTGGCAAAGTCCATCAGGAACATATCGTCCGACCAGGAACTGTCGCATGGCTTTCCTATTGCAAGGTTGATCCCGACAACCGGCGCCGGGGCCTCGGGTACATCCACAATGTGTCCTGTATTCTTCCATATTTCGCCTATCCGGGCCATTGCGGCGACGGCGTTGTCGTCGATGAGTCCGTCCCTGTTCGGCGCGGCGTTGAGGATATATGTGCAATAGGCTTCGTTGTAGGGGATTATGTTGTCCCGTACTATGGCATCGACGTCCTTCAGGGCGGCATCGGGGAATTCTTCCTTCCAGAACCAGGTTCTCTGAAGCGGGTAGCAGGCCATCGCGGGAAGGCGGTTGACCTCGGCGGATATCCTCTGTCCGGCGCCCTGCTCGTAGCAGCGGATGTCGGAATAGAACAGAGCCTCCTCCGGATATTTGGACCCGTTCAGGTCCATTACCAGGCAGTTGGGCTGGATGCTTTTGATGTAGGAATATATCTCGGGGAAAGAGATGTCATTGTATGAAATACGGCCCCAGGGGGCGTCCCAGCCGTCGAACATGATGGTGTTGACAGGGCCATAACCGGTGAGGAGTTCTTTGAGCTGAGCCTTGATGAAGGCCGTATGTTCCGGCTTGAAGGGCAGCGTGTGGCGGATCCGGTGGTGGGTGTCCAGGATGGAATAATGGAACATGACCTGCATGCCTTCCTTCTGCAATGATGTCACCAGTTCCTTGAGTACGTCCCGGTGCAGGGGAGAACTCATGACGCTGTAATCAGTGGTCGCTGTATCCCACATGCAGAATCCGGCATGGTGCTTCACGGAAATGCAGATGAATTTGCAACCAGCGCTTTTAGCTGTCCGGACCCATTGGTCGGTGTCCAGTTTCCCGGGGTAGAATACCTCTGGCGACAGGTCTGGGTCGGTCCAGTCAGCCTCCTGGAATGTAGGCAGGCCGAAATGGATGAACATTCCGAAGCGGAGGTCCACGAATTCCTGCTGGAGCTGGTGGAGGGACTTTGCGGGCTCCTGTGCAAGTATCTCGGTATCAGGCTTTTTCCCTTGGTTGGCGCACCCCAGGACCACGAGGGACGCGAATACTGTCCAAAGCAGTTTTTTCATATTTAGGCTTTCATGCAATCAATCCTTCGTCCCTGCGGGCGGCGGGGACGAAGGATAATGTGTGCCAGTCAGGAGAGGGATCTTACTTCAGGAGTTTCTTGATAAGATTCCAGACCCACAGCAGGACGACGGCGCCGATAAGGGCGCAGACAATCTGGCCGTACCACTGGGCCCAGAAGGAACCGCTTGCTCCGAGTTTGCCGAGCAGCCAGCCGCCCACGACACCTCCGAGAAGGCCGATGATGATGTTCCAGATGAGACCGCCTTTCTCCTTGACTACGAAGAAACCAGCGAGCCAGCCGGCGGCGGCTCCGATGAGAAGAGTAATGATGATGTTCATAATCAATTGGTTATTTGAAGCAAATATAGGAAACTTTTCGGAGGAATCAAACCCTGGCATCAGTAAGTATGCACGCTGATGTGGCGTGCCGAGGGGAGATAGTTGATGCCCCACCAGCATATCTGCAGGCAGACGAATGAGAACAGCAGTATCCAGCAGGCGGTGCGCCATTCCTCGGGCCTAGCCTTGCGGAAATGGATATACAGCAGATAGCTGAGCCAGGTGATGGCCGCCCATGTCTCCTTCGGGTCCCAGGCCCAGTAGTTGCCCCAGGCAACTTTCGCCCAAAGGGCTCCGAACAGCATCCCGAAAGTCAGGAAAGCGAGTCCGACATAGACCAGATTGTCCGTGATATCCAATTCCTGCTCTGTGGGTAATTTCTTGAACAGCAGGTATATAGCCATCAGTGTGGCGGCGCCGAGCAGGGCGTATGAGAACATATAGACTATCACGTGCGGAGCGAACCAGGGGCTCTGCAGGGCCGGCATCAGCGTCTTGGAATGGATCTCCGGCTTGAATAGGTTCACGCATATGAACACCAGTGAAAGCACCGTGCTGAACGACAGGATCCATTTATAGCGCCACCGGCTGTACACGATGAAGCCCGCGAGAGGAACGAAGAAAGAATACCAGAGCCTGGTCTCGCCCATAGTCTTGAGAGGGGGGCGCTCCAGGGAAATCCACATTCCCAGTATGAAAGCGAAGAATACGGCGATGCCTGCCAGGGTGAAAGCAAAGGCCGGGAATGAGCGGTCTCTCCAGGCAAATATGGCCCCGGCAGCCCAGCACAGGACAGCCCCGAGGGCAAACCAGATGAATAAATCCCAGCTCATACCTTTTTCGTTTTAGGGGCCATGAACAGCATCAGGCACAAGGCGCCGGCGAGCATCAGGAAAATGCCGAGGTACACTGCCGGAAGCCACGGGTCCCTCACCAGCAGGAAACCGCTGTACTGGCTTTCGGCGCCTTGGGATGCGTCATAGTCATATTGATAAATCTTCCATCCGTTCACTTTCAGCGGCTTGTTCACCTCGACCGTGCCGCTGACATCCCTGCCGCCTTTCGTATGGACCGTAATATCGGAAGCGAAACGTTTGGGCGTCCCGTCCTCGTAGGTCTCCATGGTGAACTTATGGAGCTGGACGGCGATGTCGAGTTCGTGAGAGTTCCCGTCTTCGTCCTCCGCCCGGCATTCGGTGCCGTCGCGGTAAACCTTCATCTCGAGTTCCCTGAGGTCGGCGCTCCCGAGAGTGGCTGAGACAATGGCCAAAAATACACCTAAATGATTGATAATCATAGGTATTTCACTCCATTTCCAGCGAAGCAGGTGATTGAGGGTCACAAGTCCCGCAATGACCATCATCCAGGTCCATATCAGCACAAAAGGCCAGAATCCGAGCATCTGTGACAGCCACGGGACGCCGCCCCGGGGAGTCTGTACTGTGAGACCCATCATTATGGTAAGCCAAAGCGCATAGCAGAGGCAGGGGATAGCCGCCCCGAAGTGCATCATCCATTCGAATGCATAAACTTTCCTACGGAGCAGGTACATCGCTCCTATGAAAGAAAGAAGGACGGCCAGCGCGATGTAATTGACCGGAGACGCAAAAAAGTCCCAGTCAATCGGGCCGAGGGCTGCCTGCAGAAGCAGTCCCAAGGCTATAAGGCCGCCTCCGATGATGAAGCCTTCCTTCATTTTCCAAGGTCTGGACCACATATAATCAAGAAGTTTTCCTTAAGTCAATTTCTCAAATATAGAGATTATTCTCTTGATTTGCAATCATTTCGGATATGTCTGACGGGTCATTCTATCCGCAGGGAGCCGTCGTCTTCCAGGACGATGACGTCCCCTTCGTTGACGGAGACGAAACCTTCGCCGGTGTTGACCGACAGCATGGAAAAGCCCATGCAGAAGTACGGGGAGAGGACTCTGTCCCCGCAGAGGGCCTTGACCTCATCGTAATTGGAGCCGGTATATTGAATGCGTTTCACAAGGCAAAGATAAGAAAACCTTTCATTAACTTTGCAGTTGTAACATGTCAATCCAAAAGGTACATTCATACTATGACCATAAGACGAAACCGAGTCATCTCCATCCTGCTCGCCGTTCTGGCCGCGGCTCTGCTGGGAGGCTGCCTGTATCTGAACAGCCTCATGCCCATCATTACCGGATATGCGGCCAAGAACCTTGCTTCCGCCGTCTTCGTTTCGGGAAGGGAACCATCTGACGTAGAGGCACTTGACCTGAATTTTTCGTTCATCCGCTTCACCCGTAACCGTGTCGATTATGAAAACCGCACGGTGACGAGCCGCTTTCTGTGGAGCAAGTCCACGGCCGCCTTCCGTGACGGGTACGGCGTGACCCTGCTGCGCGGCAGGAACAAGAAAGCCCTGCTTGAGCGCCCATGGCCGATGCCGGAGGACGAAACCGTCGTCCCGGAGCTGCCGCAGGGGGATTCCGCCCTCACCGCCCGACTGGAACCCATCGCCAGGGCGCTGGTCGATGAGCGGTCATACAACGGCCATCCGTTCGCTTTCGTCGTGCTGCATAAAGGAGCGGTGGTGGCTGAACGCTACGACAAGGGCATCGGGCCGGAGACGCAGCTCCTCAGCTGGAGCATGGCCAAAAGCTTCACGAACGCCCTGACCGGCATAATGTCCGGCGACGGCCTGGTGGACATCTACGCCCCTCTGGACATTCCGGAGTGGCAGCAGGACGGCCGCAGGGAGATTACCTTGAACGACCTTCTGCAGATGCAGAGCGGCCTGGAGTGGAACGAAGACTACGGCAACCGCTCGGATGTTAACCTGATGCTGCACCGTGAAACGGATATGGGAGGGTTTGCCCAGTCCAAGCGGCTTCAGTACGAGCCGGGCACGCACTGGTACTATTCGAGCGGCAGTTCCAACATTGTAATGCGCTGGCTGAGAGGACGTTTCGAGTCTGACGAGGCTTTCTTTACATACATGCGAGAAAGGCTTTTTGCGCCCCTCGGCATACGTAATCCGCATTTCGAACCAGATATGTCGGGGACGCCGGTGGGGTCGTCTTACCTCTATGTGACGGCGCGCGATTACGCCCGCTTCGGGCAGATGTACCTGGATGACGGCTGCGTCGCGGGCGGGAGGATACTTCCGGAAGGATGGGTGGATTACACCGTCACCCCGGCTTCGGCGAGCAATGAAGGCTACGGCGCCTTCTTCTGGCTGAACCGCGACATGTCCATCTCCGCCGCTCCGGAGGACCTTTTCTCCTGCATCGGTCACGACGGCCAGCGGATATTCATCATCCCTTCGAAAGAGCTCGTCATCGTGGTCCTGGGCTATTCCAACCTGCCCGACCATATGATCGCCTTCGGCAATCTCCTGAAAGACATCCTCGCCCAGCTGCCGTAGAATGGCGGAAAGGGGTCAGAGAAGCGTCCCTTTGCTGCCGAGGTAGGAGACTTTTTCGGATGCGCATATCTGCGCCTCGGTGAGGATCGGGATGATGTCTTCTTCATCCATGTCCCCGAAACGTTTTCCAGACCGGACGATTCCGTATATGATGGCGGCGGTGGCGCAGTCTCCGGCGCCTTCCGTATCGACGACATTGTCGTTGGGTACGCCCGGAAGGGTTTTCCACTCTCCGCCGCGGAACTTATAGCGGAGGCCGTCCTTCCCCATCGTCTGGATGAACAGCTTGCCGTCGAATCCATCCGCAAATGAAACATCGGGCACGTTCTCATCCGAGAACTTGACTATGTCGCTGAGGGAAACGCACTCGAGGTCGGTATTGGTGGCTATGTCGTCCGGTTCGAAATAGACCGTGGTGCCCATCGTGCGCAGTTCCCTTGCAATGTACCTGTGCCCGGCGGCGGGGGAGTCGAAGAAATAGAAATCCGGTATAAACTCGGCCGTGAGGGCGTCTACGAACGCCGGGGCCTGGTCCCTGGCCCTGAGGAACTTCCTTCTCGGGAACCGGCTTCCGCCCGGGGAACCGGCCCTTACGCTGATTCTTGGAGAGCCGTCGGGATCCTTCTTGTGAGTCACCCGGAGAAGCGTCGTCCCGCCATCCGGAGCGTTGGTCACGAATCGCATGTCGCATCCGTACCGCTCAAGGTCCCCGGCAATCTTCCTGCCCTCAGGTGAGTCGTCAAGGCAAACCTGAGGGTAAACCTCGAGCCCGAACGAAGAGAGAAGGCACATCACATTTCCGCAGGTTCCGCCGACCTCCTCCGCCACAGTCCTGTCGGTGAAACGTTTCCCGGCGGGGCCGTCCGGATATTCCCTTACGACAATGGTGTCCATGTTGTAGTTGCCGGAACCGACGCATCGGGCCGAGGGCTCGTCGTCCCCGTCAAACCCGAACCTCACCTCATGGAGCTCCTCCAGCACATCCTCCCGTATCGGGAGGCCCGACGCATCGCCGATGACAGCGTCGATACTGCACTTCGGACAAAGCACTGTCCTTCCGTGAGCGTCAGGAATCCAGTCATTGTCAGTTACTTCCGAAGAGGGAAAGATGCTGCGGCAGAAGTAGCATCCGCACATCCCGCTGTTCTTGACGCTGTTCCAGTTTTCGAATGACGCCTTGCCTGCAAGGTCGTAGTATCTTTCGTATTTTTTCCCGGTCATCATACCCTTATATACCGGACCGGCCCCGGATTCTTTCTTTGCCCGAGGGGGATTTTAAGGAGAGCCGCATCAACGGTTACGTTCCAATTGAAGGGCATAGTCAAGGCTGGAGTCGATGGATTCCTTGTCCGGGTGGGGCTTCATGAATTCGGAATAGTCCGGCTCCGGTTCTTCATCGACGGCGACATCTGCGCGTGCATCGGTAAACGCCAGAACCTCTTCCTCGGGAATACCTATCAGCTTCATATTCTTGCGGTTCATGCGCCGCAGATTGTCCGAACAGTAAGCGAGCCATGCCTTGAACGAGTTGGGCATTTGCATCTGTTTACGCGTCGGCCCGTCCCTTAACAGTTTCTCTGTAAAAGTGTTACCGGGATAATCCGAATAGTGGTTGAAAATCCTCTCCTGATATCCGGCATATTCAAGGGCATCTTTGTTGATTTTCTCTTCTATCCAGTTCATTTGTGAAAAACAGGCGCCTACGTTGTCCACGAACTGGAAATTCCCCATATTCTTCCACGTGTCTATGTTACTGCTGAAGATGGTTTCTGCAGTTTGGTCGTGACGTATGATAGGGGCTTGGAACAGCTCGGCGACGGCATCTTTAAAAGGTTCTTCGCCAAGTCTTTCAACCTCGTCTATCGGTAGCCGGAGCAGCCATACTGCCACACTGTCCATACGGTCCCATGTTTTCGCCGATTCATCCAAGGTCCGCGCAAAGGATTCGATGCTGCTCATGACCATCAAGGCGGTGAGCCTGCGCTCTTTTTTCTGATTGTTCCGTTCGACCAGCTTGCTCGTGCCGAAGGTCAGGACAATGGAAACGGTAGTGGCAAGTATAGCGACGACAAAATCCTTCCACCAGTTTCTGTCAAAGAATGTGTTTGGCATGGTTTGATAACGTTTTTCGGGGATACAATTACAGCAAGGCGCTTTCCGCCTCCACTCTTTCTTCGCAGTCTTTCATGGCGTCAAGGGTCTTCTGCAGCAACTCGTCTAGGGGCCACCCCAGCATTTCAGCGCCCTGCTCGATCACTTCGCGCGAGCAGCCGGCGGCAAACGCCTTGACCTTATACTTCTTCTTGAGCGACTTCAGTTCCATGTCCTGGACGCTTTTCGACGGGCGCATCAGCGCGGCGGCGCCTATCAGCCCCGTCAGTTCGTCGGTTGCGAAGAGCACTTTCTCCATTGTGTGTTCGGGCTTTATGTCCACGTGCATCCCGTAGGCGTGGCTGCAGATGGCGTGGATCATTTCTTCGCCGACGCCGCCTTCGCGCAGCAGTTCGGGAGCCTTGATGCAGTGCTCCTTGGGGTACATCTCGAAGTCGATGTCGTGAAGCAGGCCGACTATCCCCCAGAAATCTTCCTCTTCGGCGAAGCCCAGCTGCTTCGCGTACCAGCGCATCACCCCTTCCACGGTCAGCGCATGATGCAGGTGGAACGGGTCCTTGTTGTATTTTTTCAGCAGCTCCAGCGCCGCCTCCCTAGTAATGTGCTTTTCCATGATGTGTCGATGGGTTCGGAGGTACAAAGTAATAAGAATCAGCACAATAATCCAAATGCCCGGAGGGGAAACTTTTAGGGGTCCGATACGGATTATTTATGAAAGAATCGCCCTGAAACGGAGTATGGATGGACAAAACGGCAGACAATGATAGTAGTACACCCGACAGATCCGAGCACCAGGATGCTCTCACTCATCTATGAGAATGTTAAGGACGTTACCCTCTTCGATTCCTGGAAACAGAGGGATAAGATACTGAAGGCCATCGCGGCTGCGCCGAGGGAAGAACCCGAGGCGTGAATAATCGACAGTGAAAGCATCCCTTTGTGTGTTTACACACGTACAAAAGAAGCCCTCACGGGAATATGCATATAATAGTGATACAATAAAACTGTCGGATCTTCCGATGGCAGCGGGCGTAAAGACGCGCGACAGTCAAAATATAGAAGAATCCGACAACTATATTTCTGATGCAAAAATATAGAAAAGCAAATAGGTAGACATAACTCCTGCAAGACTTGCAGAGATTTCACGGTATTGAGCACGGTGGCTACCTTTGCCGTGAAATCCTGATATACTCCTGTCGTCCAACGGATAGGACGGTGGTCTACGAAACCAGTGATGGAGGTTCGAATCCTCCCGGGAGTACCGAGACGGACGCTTAGCTCAGCTGGTCGAGCATCGGTCTGCTATGCCGAAGGTCACCGGTTCAATCCCTGTAACGTCCACAGAAAATCACGCTGTCGTCTAACTGGCTAGGACCTCACCCTTTCACGGTGAAGATTTACGGGTTCGAATCCCGTCGGCGTGACAAGATTG
>JAEEGL010877211.1_pt1 | contig 28381 bp, 26 predicted proteins | sample 9134231 | NCBI WGS metagenome assembly JAEEGL01 (sample SAMN16246548, study PRJNA631951) | gut metagenome | biome: gut microbiome; feature: rumen; material: fiber-attached | host: Bos | place: Iran: Karaj | collected 2018-10
ATTACTTGCTCCAATACTTCTTGAGGCGTTCAAGTTCTTCCTTCGTGATGTAAGTTACGGCACCATGCTTCTGCTCGGCGAAGTTGGTACGCTTCATCTTGCTACCCTTGCCGTCAAAATAGCCGATAGGCTTGTATGTGAAGAAGTCCTTTGTCTCAACAAATCCGAAGTTCATCGGACGTATGTGGTAGTTGTCGAACATAACGACATAAGTAGGCTCTGAGGCATCCTTATCGAGTCGTCTCCAACAGTTAGGTGCTTCATGTCCCTGTCTTTCGCCGTCATAGTAATAATCATCTAACCTGTATGGGCCTGTAATCTTCTGAGACGTAGCATGTCTTGGTGTTGCTCCGCTCTCGTGACTTACATAGAACATGTGGTATGTGTCGGCTACCTTGATGATGTCTGAGTCAATAATGTTATACTTCAACTTTGGTGCAGAGAGCAGGAAATGCGGTTCGCCGATTACCTTGTCAAAGGCGTCGTTCATATAGACATACCATATTGTGTTCATTCCTACACCTTCTCTTGTGGTGAAGTGAACCATCATCTTTCCTGCTTCCTCATCGAATACGGTTTCTGGTGCCCATACACATCCCACCTCACTCCAGTTCATGGTGAGTGTGTCTCCGTCAACGACATACTGCTGTTTTGGGAACTTGGTAAAGTCAATAACATGGTGTGTCCAGTGGATGAGGTCGTATGACTTCATGAACACCATACCACGGTTATTGCCCCATCCATACTTCTTGCCGTCACGCTCCCACTCCGTCTTGCGGAAGCCGTCACGTACTCCAAACACATGGAGGTCGGTCATGGCAAGGAAATAAGCACCGTCCTTTCCACGGTAGATATGAGGGTCACGTATTCCGTGCTGCTCGGCAATAGTGTCTCCAGCTATGATAGGCTTGTCATCATTAAAGGCTGTCCATGTGTATCCATCCTCCGAATATGCCATGTGCAAACCGTGGTCCTGGTCTTTGTGATACACCATGAGGTAAGCATCCATCTTCTCTTCTTGTGCTATGACCTTTATCTTGTCGCCTGAGTCGTTCACTGGGAAAAGGTGTGGTACGCGGCGTGTCCTGCCATTCACCTTTTCATGGCTATGTACCGACATCATCAGACGTCCGTCAAAGGTACGGAAGAGCATACCATGGCCATAGTTTGGAGGAGTGATAGGTTCCTTCTCCTGAATCCAAGGACCGTCAAGAGTACCACTCTCGCTATATGCCACACCCTGAGTGTAGTCACCGAACACCCAGCTTGTCCACAACATTCCGAGCTTGCCTGTCTGAGTGCGGAAGAGCCAAGGTCCGTCCGTCACCTTGTTAGGTATGTCGTTACCCTTTATATCCTTCTCACGGCTCCAAGGTGAGTCGAATGCACGGAACAGCACCTTACTCTTGCCCACAGGAGCACTAAGGTCCTTCTTGAGACGAATCTTCTCGATAGTACCGTTCCAGTTCTCCAACCACTCGCCACAGAATATCATATATGGATTATTGTCCTTGTCAACCCAGAAAGTACCGTCGAGTGTTGGGCGGTCTGCCGGGAGATAATCACTCTTGCCCACAGGACGGTAAGGACCTTCAGCCTTATCGCTCACAAGGATATGACTTGCACGACGAGGAATGACATTACCCTTGAACTCGCCTATACGTATGCTGTTGTTAGTGAATGTGGCAAAGTAATAATATTTGCCATTATACTTGTGCAGTTCGGCTGCCCAAATCTCAGGACGCTCTCCTGCCCATTTGATGCCATCCGTAACGGCTACACGGTAAGGACCTGTCCACATCTTGAGGTCAGGACTCTTCCACAACATGCCACCTGTACCTGTCATGTAGTACATCTGTGTTGCATCATCTGCAAGGATACATGGGTCACTCATCACCATACTGTCAATGGGTATGGTGCGCAATCTCATATTGCGCTGTGCGTATGTCGTCCCTGGTACGCATAACAACATGGCAACAGCCAACGCAAATAGTCTGGTTAATTTCATTTGTTTGTATTGGTTAAGTTAGTAATTAGTATAAAGCATCTTTACTTGACTTTATCCTTTGATTTGTGTAGTTAAGAAGTTAAGTAGTTACAGAAGTTAAGACGAATGACTATCTTCAATGTCAGATTTCTCGTGTCAAATTTATGCGTCCTGACATGAACCGAAGGCATAAATTATAGATTTGAGATTATAGATACATAAAGTGTATCGTCATAACTCCTTAACTCCTTGTAGCAAAACTTCTTCAAATGCTAAAGTCAAAATAATTATTAATTCTGTTGGCAAAGATAGAAAATAATCTGCAATTATACCACCTGTCCTTTCATTTTTCGCTTCATCCACACGTTATTAATTTAAGCTTCGCAAGTTTTTAACTTGCTCATTTATGGTAGTAAAATGGAGTAAAAGGAGTAAAATATTGGGTGACAAAATAATTATTGGAACAATTGTTGGTAATTATTGGTAATTATTGTCCACATCGCTTCGTGCTTAGTACGATGCGCAGAACGCGAAGTATGTTTTAGGCGTGCTTTGCACGCTTGAAAGGACAATAATTACCAATCTTTCCAATCTTAATCCAATAATATTTTTATCTCCCACTTACTTCTGTTTACTCCTCTTTACTACAAGAGAATTACTTCCGAAACTTGAAAATTTAATAAAAAAAAATGATTAGTAATTAAAATTTTATTATATTTGCCGATGTATTGTTACAATTTCAATAGATTTAATTATTAATTTTTTAGCATTATATATTATGAATAAGTTCAGATTACAATTTCCTGGAAATGTTAAATGCTGGGTGTTGACTTTCATCCTCATTTGTGGAACAAGCATGTTTACAGCATGTAGCGACGATGATGACGCTACTGCGAATGAGCCAGAAGAATCACAGCAACTGGCTGACTATACCATTATCTATTATGGTCATGGCGGTGGTAATCTTGACGCCTGCCTCGTCAGTGATATGATTGAGTTTTACGGTGCCGACGATGACTGCTACAAAAACGTCAATGTATGTGCGCTCTACAAATACTCGGCTGCTGACAACATAACTGAGGATCTGGAAACATATTCCAATATTACTGACTACACGGATTTCCTCAAGAAACTTTTGCCTTACGCTGGTAAAAGCGTACGTTATGTTGTCGACGACAAGATAGACAAGTCATTCCTGGAATCAGATGATGAAGATATCGCTATTGTTCCTGGTATTACAGATATATATGGCGATGACAATGCTGATATCACCAACCCAGACTCGCTTACCAACTTCATCAACTGGGCAGCTTCTGTGCGTCCGGCAAAGAAGTACATCCTCGTACTCAGCGACCATGGTGGTGGCTATCAGCCAGATGGAGAAATGTCAGAAAATGTCGGCGCAGCAAGAACTCGTGGCGTGATATACGATTGTGGGAATAACGACAAACACTTCACTGCCAAGACACTCGCACAGGCTATCGGAGCTGCCAAAGTACGTCCAGCCTGCATATATCTGGATGCCTGCCTGATGAATTGTATAGAGTATCAGTTCGAACTGGCTCCGTTCTGCGACTATCTTGCCCTGTCAACCTTCCTTGTACCAGGTCAAGGAGGCGACTACTCTGCTCTTATTAACATCCTCAGCCAGAACCCTGACAATCTGGAGAATGCTCTGAGCACGTATGTCAAGACTGTTATAGACAATTGGGACAAGGAAGCAGAAGAATACCAAAAAGAGGAAGTGTATCATGATATGACCATCACAAGCACTGCCAACCTTGATGCCTTTGGACGTGAGTTAAGGGCTTTTACCGACCGTCTCATTGCTGCATACCAAAGCGGTGATGCCGAGGTGAAAGCTAAGATAGACAAGTGTACCGCCGGAGCATACAAGGTTGAAATGCAACGTCCAAACTATGATTTATTTCAATACATGCTGTCGTTATGTGAGCAATTGCCAGAGTTGTCAACAGAAGCTCTTTGGGAAGCTTCCTACAAGTCTGTTGTCTATGAGCAGTCAAGTAAATGGCTTCATGAGAACGGCCTGCCTGTAGGTTACAGCGTACTGCTTGGCTGTCAGGGACATTATTGCTACAATTCAGGAAAACTGCAAGTTTTCTATAATGCAGACGGAACCTGTGAATATATGTCAAACGGAACACTAAAGCCAGACTCTCCATGGGGCTCTACCCTCGATGATACCTATGGACAACTCCGCTTTGACCAGATAACAGGCTGGAGTCGCTGGATTAAGCTGAATGAGCAGCAACCTAATCTTGATTGTTTCAGCGGCTACAATCCATTCGCTACATTTATAACAAGCGAAAAATAACCAGTTGATGATTATTCCGCAAGTTTTTTAACTTGCTCATTTATGGTAGTAAAATGGAGTAAAAAGACGATAGTCTGTTCGCTGTTTCTTTTCAACACAGAGAACACAGAGGACACGGAGATGGTTATTTTTTGAAAACACGAATTACCATTAATTTGCCATAAATTATCAAAAAAATATTTATGATTATTGGCTACGCCGAGCTAAAGGTTCGTGGTCAATTACATGATAATTCGTGCAAAAAAATGGTTTGAGCAACTCTGTGCCCTCTGTGCCCTCTGTGTTGAACATCTCCACCGCGAGACAGGCATCAAACCTGAAAGCGTAGCGACCTACAACCTGAAACCTAATAAACTTAACAAGTTGAGCACTTGCTAAACTTGAATTATATTATTGACGCAAAAGCAATTCAACAAATTCTTGTAACTTAAGGACTGCAATTATTGGAAAATCTATTTCCTTTACAGAATTGAAATGAGAGTCATTTGATACAATAAACTCAGCATTTCCACAGATTGCACAATCTACGAACTTGTTGTCATCAGGGTCAGACTTAATCATGTTGAATCGCCAGGAAGGTTCAATCTTCTTTACATTCCTTCTTGTTGCCAAGATTTTAAGGACAATTTCTGCAATCTGCAAAGATGCTTTCTGAGACAATATTTCCTCATACTCTAAAAGAATCTCTGGCGAAACACATAATTCAATCTTATAGTCAAGAAAATCTGTCCACACCATGTGATATGGACTACGGCTTGGCAATATTGCCAAAAGACAATTTGTGTCAAGAACAATTCTTCTCACCTCATCTTGCATTATAAGGAGTACGTAAGTGTTCTGAAAGTATATTTTCTATGGCTTCACCATCGAGAACACCTTCATCCCACAAACGGTCTGCTTCTGTCTGAAGTTTCTCTTCATAGTACTTTGATAGCACAGAGTCGAGTTCTTCAACAGCACCTTCTGATTTACAATATTTCAACAGTTCAAGAATATGTAATTGTCCTTGACTGAAACATGTAGTTGTACTCATATTGCCTTTCTATTATTATTTCACGTCTGCAAAGATATACATTTTGCGTTATATGCGCAAAGGAATAGGTTATCTTTTTTGTTTTCAATATGTCACAAAGAGCGATTATACTGGAGGCGTAAGAAGGTATTCTTATTCAACTTTCGCAAGTTTTTAACTTGCTCATTTATGGGAGTAAAAGGGAGTAAAAAGGAGTAAAAGGACGATAGTCTGTTCGCTGTTTCTTTTCAACACAGAGAACACAGAGGACACGGAGTTGTTCAAACCATTTTTTTGCACGAATTATCATGTAATTGACCACGAATTATCATAAATGTTTTTTTGATAATTTATGGCAAATTAATGGTAATTCGTGTTAAAGTATTCTCTGAGGTCTCTGTGTTCTCTGTGTTGAACATCTCCACCGCGAGACAGGTATCAAACCTGAAAGCGTATCGACATGATAACCTGAAACCTAATAACCTTAACAAGTTGAGCACTTCCTCAACTTGAGTTTCCCGATTTAATATACTCCTTTTCGATAGAAGTCAAGTATCTTCTGGCGGAAGAGGAATGTGTAACGGTTCTGAATGGCTGTTGATTCAGCCTTCATGAGGTTGGTCTTTGCTTCCTGGAACTCGGTTGGGGTAGCCTTACCATTCTCGTACTTGCTCTTCATGAGTGCAAAGGACTCCTGTGAGGCAGAGAGGGCAGTCGCAGAACTTGAACACTGGCGCTGTGCTCCGAGAGCATTGTAGTAAGCCTGCTGAATCTCCTTGTAGAGGGTCTTGCGTGTCTGTTCAAGCTGTATCTCCTGTGTGTGTACCTGAAGCTTTGCTGCACGTATGTTGTTGCGTGTCTGGAAACGGTTGAAGATAGGAATGGAGAGATTGAGCGCGATATACTTGTTGAAGTGGTTCTTCAACTGTGTGCTGAAGGCAACACGGTCGCCGGGTACCATTGTCACCTGCTTCTTGCCATTGGCATCGGTATATTCACGTGGTACGTAGTTGTACTCGCTTGAGTAGTAGCCGCTGCTCAGTCCTGCTGAGAGACTGAGTGAAGGGTAGAGGGCACTGCGTGCGATGGTCACGTTCTTCTGTGCACTCTTGAGGCGTAGCTCTTCGGCTGCTATCTGTGGCTTGATGCCGAGTGCCTCGCTATATACGATGTCGGGAGCGGGAAGCACGATACCAGATATGCTTGTCTCTGTAGGCTTGCTGAGGGTCATGCCTTCTGCCTTGTCAAGTTCGAGCAACTGGCTGAGGTTAAGGAGTGCAAGCTGATAGTTGTTCTCCTGACTGACGAGTGATGACTCGTCATTTGCCTTCTGTGCCTTTATCTGTGCAAGGTCGGCTGCCGATGTCTTGTTGTTATCGTAGAGCAACTGCGAACGGCGCACCTGTGCCTCAGACAGTTCCACCTGTCGGCGTGCCACCTCCACGAGTTCCTGCTGGTAGATGGCTTCGAGATAGGCAGAGATGACCTGTAGGGCTACGCTTTCGCGTGCCTTGGAGAGGTCGGCAAGTGCTGCTTCGAGTCCGAGTGAGCGCACCTTTATCTCGGCAGGAATACGTCCACCAGTGATGAGGGGAACGCTCGTATTGAGTCCGAAGTTGGTTGACTGTACATTACCGCTGATGGTCACGTTGTCCGAACTGTTACCACGACCGAAGTTGAAGTTCTGACCTATCGAACCGTTGAGGTCAGGCAGACGACTATTCTTGGCAGTACTGAGTGATATGCGTTGTTGTTCCACATTGTCTTCCTGCTGCTTGATGGTCAGGTTGTGTTCAACCGCATAGTTGACGCATGACTCGAGTGTCCACGTCTTGCTTTCCTGTGCCTTGGCAGGCATTATGCTGAGAGTCAGGAACACGACTCCGATAAGTTTTGTTGTCATGTACTTTTGAGTTTTTGAGTTTTTAGGTTTCTGAGTTTTTTAGTTCCTGTGGAAGAGATTTTCAACACAGAGGACACAGAAAGCACAGAGTTGTTCAAACCATTTTTTTGCACGAATTATCATGTAATTGACCACGAATAATCATAATTTTTTTTTTGATAATTTATGGCAAATTAATGGTAATTCGTGTTTTCAAAAAATAACCCTCTCAGGGGACTCTGTGTTCTCTGTCTCCTCCGTGTTCTCTGTGTTTCAGCGAATGAGTAAAATATATTTTTCACTTTTCACTCTTCACTTTTCACTCCCCCCTCGGGGGCTTTATTCCTCTTCCACCTTAAGGATTCCGCGTACCTTTTCGCCCACTTTGAGGCCGGACTTAATCTCGATGTTGATACCGTCGCTGAGACCAGTCTTGACCTGTCGGCGTGTGAACTTCTGTACAGGTACGGAGTCGGTGAGGATGTAAGCAAAGATGGAGTCGCCACTGAACTCGAGGGCTGCCTCTGGGATGCTGACGGCTTTCTTCACCTTGTCGAGAACGATGGATGCGTTGGCTCCATAACCTGAACGGAGGGTACTCTTCTCAGGAACCTTGAATGATGCCTTTATCTCAAACTGGTTTGCACCGTTTGACTCAACAGCTTTTGGTGAGATGTATTCCAACTGACCGTTAATCTTAAGGTCCTGTATTGCTCCCACAGTAATGGTCACAGGCATTCCCTCAACGATGCGTCCCACCTCTGTCTCGTCAATGTTACCACGGAAGATGAGCTTGGTCATGTCTGCCACGGTAGCGATAGTAGTACCGTCATTGAATGAGTTACTGAGGATAACGGAGTTACCCACCTTGACAGGTACGTTGAGGATAAGTCCGTCAACAGTGGAACGAATGAGTGTAGTACTCATCTGTGCGTTGGAGAGTGACACACCCTCACGTACGATGTTGAGGGCATCCTTGGCAGTTGCCATCTCTGTCTTTGACTCCTTGAGTGCATTGCTTGCCTTCTCATAGTCCTCGGCTGAGATGACCTTCTCCTTGTAGAGGCGTTCGATACGGTCAAAGTCGGTCTGTGCCTGCTTGAGCTTTATCTCTGCAAGACGGACACGGTTCTCTGCACTACTGAGGCTACCCATGTCTGGGATGACCTTGATCTTGGCAATGACCTCGTCCTTCTTGACTGTCTGTCCTGCTTCCTTGTACAGCTCGGCAATGATACCTGATATCTGTGGTTTGATGTTTACTTCGTCACGAGGTTCAATCTTACCTGTGACGATGGTTGATTTCTCGATGTCCTTGAGTGACACAGTACATATCTCGTACTCGTCAATCTTAGGTTGTGACTTCTGGTAGAGGAACACGAATGTTCCGATGAATATGAGTGCAACGATTGCGATGCATACCCATTTGAATACTTTCTTCATATTGTGGAGTTTTTGAGTTTTTAAGTTTGGCCCCCCGACCCCCGAAGGGGGCGGCCATCCGGTATAGGGGGCGATGGAGACATTGAGTTTTGGTTTGTAAGTTTTTAGGTTTGAGAGTTTTTAAGTTCTCGCGGAAGAGATTTTCAACACAGAGAGCACAGAGTTGTTCAAAACATTTTTTTGCACGAATTATCATGTAATTGACCACGAATAATCATAAATGTTTTTTTGATAATTTATGGCAAATTAATGGTAATTCGTGTTTTCAAAAAATAACCCTCTCAGGGGACTCTGTGTTCTCTGTCTCCTCCGTGTTCTCTGTGTTTTAGCGAACAGAGTAAAATATATTTTTCACTCTTCACTTTTCACTTTTCACTCCCATCGGGGGGCTATTCTTCCCTCATTGCATCTACTGGCTTGATGTTCATTGCCCTTAGTGCTGGAGCAAGTCCTGCCGCTACACCTAAGAGTGTGAGGAGCGATGCAGCTCCAATGGCAAGGTTGAAGTCTATCTGGAAGTGGGCTTCAAGTGTCGGGTCGGATAGTGCTGCCTCCATCACCTGAAGTATCAGTACTGCCAACACTATGCCACTCATGCCAGCGAGGAGTGTGAGTACGATGCTCTCCGTGAGAATCATGCTGAGGATATTCCTTGGAGTAGCACCTATGGCACGACGGATACCTATCTCTGTGGTGCGTTCCTTGACTGTGACAATCATGATGTTGCTCACACCTATCGCACCAGAAAGGAGGGTGCCAAGTCCAATCATCCATACGAGGATGCTGATACCCGTGAAGAGGTTGTCAATCATGCTGTAGATAGCTTCCGTGTTTATCTTCATGAGTGCCTGAGTGTCGTCGGGCGAAATGTCGTGCACCCTTTTGAGATATTGTTCCACCTTGTACTGCACGTCCGACATCTTGTGGTTGCCCCTTGCTGTGAGACACAGAATATCGACGTTGTCACCCTTGTTGTAGAGGTTCTGCATCGTGGTGTATGGAAGGTGAACCGTTGATTCTGGGCTTGAACCGACGTTGATACCACCCTTCTTGCCACTCACACCCACTATCTGATAGTAGATGTTATTAACGTCGATGAACTTGCCACAAGGGTTTTCTCCATTAGGGAAAAGCTCGTTCATTATCTTCGTTCCTATGACACAGACCTTGCGTGACTGAAGCACGTCAACATCGTTCAGTGCCCTTCCCTTTATGATTCGTGGGTTGTCCACTACTGCGTAGTCGGTGTATTCACCTATGAGTCCCACGCGGCTTGAATTGTTGTTGTACTTTGCCGATGCTCCCCAGTAACGGACGGTAGGCGTGGCAATGTCAATCTCAGGTATGTTGTTCTTGAGTGAGGCGGCATCCTGCAGTTTTATGTTCCAGTAACGTCCCTTACTGAATCCGTGGTAAGCCACCGTTGTCTGGTTTGAAATCATGAAGCCAGAGTTGGACGCCGAACCAGCGAAGTTGCTGCTCAGCATGGTCTCAAGTCCCTTGCCACCTCCCATAAGGAGTATGAGCATGAACACGCCCCAGAATATTCCGAATGCAGTAAGGAATGTGCGTGCCTTATTGCGTGTCAGCGAGTCGAATATCTCTTCCCACTGATCTGAGTCCAGTAGTCTTATCATCCTCTTAACGCATCTATTGGTTTAACCTTGACAGCTTTGCGAGCAGGGAAGAATCCTGCAAGCGCACCTGCTATTATTATGATCACGGTTGCGCTGACACACGTGGAGATGTCAACGGTTGGGTTGACAAACACACGTTGCTGCATGTATCCTACATCGACGGTGGTATTGCCCACCGTGGCATCCATCCATTCGCAGAAGAGGACACCTATCGTCATGCCAATGTAACCAAACACGGCTGTGATGATTATACTCTCAAGCATGACCATGCTGATGATGTTCCATGGGCGTGCTCCTATGGCACGACGTATGCCGAACTCACGTATGCGTTCCTTGACGGATATGAGCATGATGTTGCTCACACCCACTATTCCGCTGATGAGGGTAAGGAGACCGAGAATCCAGAATGCGTTGTGCAGAATGTTTTCCGCCATTTGCATCTGTATGTTGTCGCGTGCCTGATTCCATACCCACAAGGCACTCTTGTCCTCTGGGTTGAAGCTGTGGATGCGACTGCTCACACGGGTGTATTCGTCGATGAAGGTCTCCATGTCTGCCTCCGTAGGGATGTTCTTAATCCTCATGGTCAACTCATCGATGAACTCGCCCTTCTGGTAAATGGTGCTGATGGTGGAGTATGGCGCATAGATGGTATTGCTGTTGCGCATTTCGTCTGCCTTGTATATTCCTATCACCTTGTAGCACACGTTACCTATGTTGATAATCGAGTTTATCGGCTCTTCATTTTTCCTGTACAGGTCGGCTTGCTGGCGGTCGCTGATGACGATCACCTTACGTTCGTCGGCAATATCGATGTTGTTGATGAAGCGTCCTTTGGTTATCTTGATTGCACCTGTGATGCGGTAGTCGGGCATTACGCCTGAGATGGTACCGCTGGAGTACTTGCCATCGCGTGAAGCCATTCCTCCGCTCACCTCGGCTACAGGCATGATGTCGCTTACCTTGTGAGGAAATGCGCTCTTGACCATATCTACGTCACGCCTGTCGAGTCTGATTTCCCTGCCTTCCTTGATACCTTCGTATGGCATGGTGGTACGGCCTCCATACACGTTGATGGCATCGAAGGCAAAGTTGCCCATGCTCTCCTCAAAGGTGTTGATGATTCCGTTGCCCGCTCCCTGAAGCACGATGAGCAGGAACAAGCCGCTTGCCACGGCAAATCCCGTAGCAATAGTTCTCATCTTGCTCTGCATCAGCGAGTGGTATATTTCTTGTAATGTATCAAACATATTGGGTGTTTTTTTGCCCCCTTGGGGGAACAGGGGGGCCTATTTTGTCTTTCCGTTCTCTTGGTATTCGCTCTTACCAGTGAATACCTGTCCATCGATGATGTTGATGATGCGGTCGGCACGTTTACCAACATCAAGTTCGTGGGTAACGACGATGATGGTCATGCCCTGACGGTGGAGTTCGTCGAGAAGGTCGAGAACTTCGATGGTCGTCTTACTGTCGAGTGCTCCTGTCGGTTCGTCGGCAAGGATAATCTTTGGCTGGGTTATGAGTGCTCGTGCTATGGCAACACGCTGTTTCTGTCCTCCTGACAGCTCATTAGGATAGTGGTGTGCCCAATCCTTGAGTCCCACCTTGTCGAGGTATTCCAAGGCAAGGGCGTTGCGCTTGCGACGACTGACACCTTGATAGAAAAGTGGGAGAGCCACGTTCTCTACGGCATCCTTGAACGAGATAAGGTTGAAAGACTGGAAGATGAAACCGATGAGTCGGTTTCGATAGTCAGCTGCCTTTGTCTCGCTAAGGTTCTTGATGAGTGTGTCAGCAAGGATATACTCTCCTTCGTCATAGTTGTCGAGGATTCCGAGGATGTTTAGCAGAGTTGACTTTCCTGAGCCTGAAGCTCCCATGATGGCAACGAATTCACCCTTCTTGATATCAAGGTCGATGCCCTTGAGCACATGAAGCGGCGTGCCGTTGTTGTAAGTCTTGTTTATATTTCTCAGATGAATCATGTTAGTTTATATATCTTGTTTTATTTCGTAAGTTTGGCCCCCCGACCCCCAAAGGGGGCGGCCTCCGGTTTAGGGGGGATGGAGACTTTGAGTTTTTTAGTTTTCAACACAGAGGACACTGAGAGCACAGAGTTGTTCAAAACATTTTTTTTGCACGAATTATCATGTAATTGACCACGAATAATCATAAATGTTTTTTTTGATAATTTATGGCAAATTAATGGTAATTCGTGTTTTCAAAAAATAACCCTCTCTGAGGTCTCCGTGCCCTCTGTGTTGAAAAGAAACAGCGAACAGAGTAAAATATATTTTTCACTCTTCACTCTTCACGTTTCACTTATCACTCCGCCCTTTAGGGTCATTTAAACTCCAGCACGAATGTGGTAGGCCAACCATTTGTGCCTGCTGCCAAGAGGTTTATCGTTCCTCCTGATAATTGCATAATCTTGCGGCAGAGAGAAAGACCGATACCGCTACCAGTCTTCTTGGTCGTAAAGAAAGGTACGAAGATGTCTGCTGCCACGAGTGGAGGAATGACTGCGCCATTGTTCGAAATGGCTATTCGTAGAGGTGTGCCAGGATAGTGGTACGCAAATACCTGTATGGTACGTTCTCTGTGCTTTGCCACTGGGTGCTCAGGAATCTTGTTGAAACTCTCGACGGCATTCTTGATGATATTGATAATCACCTGTCTTATCAGAGTCTTGTCGGCATGGACGGTGTCGTCCTCAAGGTCGTACTTGACGTACAAAGTAACGTCATCTGGTACAAGACCGAGGTTCTGGATGCCCTCCATCATCTCACGCAGGGAGAAGTCCTCAGGTTGCGGCTTCTGGAGCGTGGTGTATTTACGGTAACTATCGACAAACTCCATGAGTCCTGTCGAAGTGTCGTGTATTGCTTTTATTCCATTGTAGATAGGTGACTCCTGCACGTCCTTGCGGCGGAGGAACACACTACTTAGCGATGTTATTGGTGCAATAGAGTTCATTATCTCGTGGGTAAGTATGCGTGTGAGCTTTTCCCATGAGTGAACCTCTATGTTTTGTCGTTCAAACGAAAGCCTGTCAACAAGCGAGTTGAGTGCCTCCATCAGCGCCTTGTCTCCCGATGAGCATCCCTTGGTGGAAAGGCGGAAAGAGTAGTCCTTGTTGTCAAGTGCCTCCAACAGCATCTTGCATGACCTCTTCAGCCTTTTCTCATGCTGGATATGTTTCCATAGCAGGAAGACAATCACCAATGACAATACTATTACAATGGTTTGTGTCATTTCTTTTTCATTTTGTTGTATAACGTCTGTCGGGAGATTCCGAGCATTTCGGCTGCGGAAGTAAGATTGCCATGACACTTGTCGATGGCCTTCTGCATGTGTTCCTCGGTAACTTCCTCAAGAGTCTTCATCTTGCGTTCCTTCTCCATGATTGCCCTGAGCTTGTCAAGGAGAATATCGTTGTCCCATGGCTTAGTCACGAAGTCGGCAGCACCCATCTTGAGTCCTCTGACGGCAATGTCGATGTCGCCGTATGCCGTAAAGAGTACGACAGGAATATCTGGATGCACCTTCTTAATCTGTTCGAGCCAGAAGAGTCCTTCGGAACCTGTGTTCACACCAAGATGGAAATTCATGTCGAGGAGAATCATGTTTATCTCCTGCTGCATTAGAACCTGGAGTGACGTCTCAGGTGATTCCAGAGTCACCACCTTGTCAAATACTTCGGTGAGAAGGTATTCCAGCGATGTCAGTATCTCTTTCTTGTCGTCGATAACTAATATTGTGCTCATTGGGATTGTTATTTATTTTGTGATACAAAGAAACAAATTTATTCTCTTAGCCACAAAGCAAAAAAGTATTAAATTTTGCTTTTTGCTTAATTTTTGATAAAAATCGTAAAAATATTTTACACCATCGGAGACAATATATGTCTCATTCTTTCTTTTTGACTCTTTTATCTGTCGTGCCTTTTCTCCTTTTCAGGAGTCAGTACTTAGTCAGTAGTTCGTCAGTACTTAGTCAATACTTCAGCTTGCATTCTTCATTCTTCAGAAAGCAAGAGTTATACTCCCGTTTTTGACGAACCATGTAACCCAGTCCCCTCCCTATAGGGAGGGTTAGGGTGGGTCCTGGTCTTTTTATATCCCTCTTGTCACGCTAAACAACCATGCTTTGTGTTTCTCGTCAAGTCGTGGGGAAAGACGGTCGTACACGGTTTGCTGGTAAGCGTTGAACCATGCCTTCTCCTCCTCCGTCAGCATTTCCGTAAGGATAGGACTCGTGAGGATAGGACAAAGCGTGAGGTGCTCAAAGGTGTAATATGGACCGTATGTTATTCCATTAGCCTCTGTTACGTCCTGAGTAAGCGCGCCACGGTTCTTGCACTTTCCATCCTTGCCGGTGAAGTCTGCATTGACAACGAGCATGGTGTCCTCGTGACGAACGCCATGACTACCTTCGATATAGATACCCGGCTCGTCCGTGATAATCATTCCTGGCAGCAATGGAGTAGGACGCCACTGCATACGGAACTGGTGAAGGTCTATTGCCTCATGTACGGACATGAACTGACCTACGCCATGACCTGTGCCATGGAGATAGTTGATGCCGTATTTCCACATCGGAGCACGTGCAAGTGCGTCAAGCTGTGTTCCGTTAGTACCCTTAGGGAACACAGCGCTACCAAGGTTTATCCATCCACGAAGTACGAGTGTGTAGTCACGTTTCATCTCCCATGTGAGAGGGCCGAGCGGAATGGTACGTGTAATGTCTGTTGTGCCGTCAAGGAACTGTGCTCCAGAGTCGATGAGCAGGAGTCCTTCGGGCTTGACAGGAATGTCAGTCTCTGGTGTAGGGTCATAATGAACGATTGCGCCATGATGAGCGTAACCCATTATACTCTCAAAACTAATGCCCTTGAAGTCTGGCTGTTCTGCACGGAAAGCCTCCAGTTTTGCTGCAAGTGAAAGCTCCGTCTGTCCGCCCTTAGGTACGTTTTCAAGTGTCCACTTTATCCATTTTACCATAGCCACTCCGTCCTTCTCCATGGCGTTGCGATAACCCTTTATCTCTGTCTCATTCTTGAAAATAAGCATTTCGCCAATAGGAGACTTTCCTGCTAACGGCTTACGCATGGCTCTGCGTGCGCTATGGTTGGTCTTGTCTGCTTGATAGAGTACAGGACAGTCGTACTTGCCAAGTTCGGCAAACACGTTGGCATAAGGCTTAGTACCCACGCCATTGTCCCAGAGGTAGTCGGTTACCTCTGGAGTAAGCTTATTGTTATTTATGAATAATGTTGCGTCGTCTGGTGAGATGATAAGGTAAGACACGAAGAATGGCGTGTAGAGAATATCATCTGCACGAAGGTTGAGCGTCCATGCTATTTCCTCAAGCGAACTAACGAGGATAGTCTTTCCGTTAAGCTTCTGACGTATGCGTTCAAGTTTGCTCTTAGCACTCTCGCCAGCATATTTCATATCGTGAATGAACACCTTGCTGTCTGGCACAGAAGGACGATTTGTCCAAATCTCATTGAATGGGTCGGCCACGGACTTCAAACATAATCCATAACCCTCCAACTCTGCTTTCAAGACATCGTATTCGGATACGGTAAACACCTCACCATCCACGCCTACCTTGTCGCCAGCGGAGAGGATGCTGCCGAGCCATTCGGAGATGGTTGGCGTGCCTTCAATCTTTTCCTTCTGAAGGATGATGTCTGTTCCTTCGAGTTGCTCCTTTGCTTGTATGAAATAGCGAGAGTCCGTCCATAGTGCCGCCTTGTCAAGTGTCACCACAGCCGTTCCTGCACTACCAGTAAAACCTGTGAGCCATCGTCTTGACTTCCATCTCTCAGGTACGTACTCGCCTGAGTGAGGGTCGGTACTTGGAACTATGAATGCGCTTATCCCCTCCCTCTTCATGAAGGAGCGGAGGTTGAGTAATCGGTAGGATATTATCTTGTTCATTGGTATTGGTATGTAACTAATAAAGAGTGCTTGCCAAAGTATGGCAAGCACATTATATATTAATATATTATTTTCCTGCATCAAGCTTACGGCTAAATGCAAGGATGATGATGAAGCTTATAAGTGGAATGACGAACGGAATAACGAATGAACCGGTAACGTCGGCAAGGTAAGCCATTACGAGGAATCCGCATCCGCCCACAGGTGTCATCATGAGGACGGATGATGCCGACTTGGTAAGGTTGCCAAGACCGCGAAGCGAAAGGGCAAAGATGGTTGGGAACATAATTGCCTCAAAGAAATAGTTACCCATAAGGAAGACGATAGGAAGATGACGTGTCCATGATGTCTGTTCGCCATTTTCTGCAACCGAAGTGAGAATGAGCAACAACATACAACTCACGCTTCCTGTAGCGCACCATTTGAGGAACTTCTCGGCTGGAACTGTCTTCATTATCCAACTACCGAGGAATCGTCCTCCCATGAAGATGAAGAGTGAGAAGGAGAGCGTGTAAGACGCTCCATTTGCATCAAGCAGTCCTATGCCAGTGGCGAAGTTTACGAAATAGCTGTTGATGCTTATCTCGCCCACCTCGTAGGCAAGGAGTGCGATAAGTCCGAACAAGAAAGTCTTGTTCTTGAATAGTCTCTTGAGTTTGTCTATGCCAGTCTCGTCATCGTCCTCCACATTTGTGTTCTCCTCTTCGTGCGTAATGTCTGGGAGTTCGCTGAAAAGGAAGATGATTGCTACGATGACTACGATTGCCCCCATGATGGTGTAAGGCAAGGCAACGTCGGCTGATGTGTCGCTGAAGAGGAACACACCTATGATGAATGGCGCAAGGCTGCTGCCAAGTCCGTTGAATGACTGTGAAAGGTTGAGTCGTGATGTTGCTGTTTCCTGCGGACCGAGCTCTGTAACATAAGGATTGGCAGATGTTTCGAGGAAAGCCAATCCACACGCTATGATGAACAGGCAGGCGAGGAATGCTCCGAGTGTACCTGTATAGGCTCCAGGGATAAAGAGAAATGAGCCTAAAGCAAAGAGTCCGAGTCCAAACACCACACCATAGCGATAGCCAAAGCGGTTGATGAACAATCCTGCTGGTATTGCCATGATGAAATATCCGAGGTAGGTGACTACCTGAATAAGTGCGGATTCTGTTATACTGATGTCGAGAGAATCCTGAAAGTGCTTGTTGAGCACGTCAAGTATTGCTCGTGCAAATCCCCACATAAAGAAGAGTGAGGTGATGAGCACGAAAGGTATTATGTATTTCTTGTCGGTAATTGATTTGTTATTGTCCATTTGTTCGTTGTTCTATCTTGGTTTTTATATTTCTTTAGAGGTCCTGAATATTCTGTTAAGATCATCCAGAACCTCTATATGATGACTATTGCTGTCCTTCCTGCATCTGCTTTTCCCTTTCCTTTGCTTCACGCTTTGCCTTCTTGCGAAGGTTGTTGCGTGCTGTGATTGACAGCTTCTTCTTCGGACCGTCTTCGTCTATGATGTTTCGGCTGTTCCTTGATACGAGGACAAGTCGCTCGCGAGGACGAAACTTCTCTGGTGCGCCACGCTTGGTAATGATGGCATTACTCATGTCAAGGTTGCTAAGGTCGAAGTCTGTCTCCGAGTCATACTTAGAAGGGTCATACGATGCAAGATCCATCTCTGGCATTACAGGTATGGCTGTCTGGTATGTGTTATTGATGAGACTTCTGACGTCAAGGTTGCGACACACATCCTTGCCGTCGTATGTTCCTGTAGCAGGTTCACTCTCGTTGCCAAAACGGTCAACGGCAGTTACTGCAAAGTATTTCTTTGTTGCGGAAATGTTCTCAATATTGAAAGCACGTGACATAACGCGTGAACAAAGGAGGTTCTCAGCCTTACGAGTGTCAACTGGGAACTTGTCAGAGCCGTAGATATTGTACGTCACGTAGTTGTCCTTTGACGCAGGGATAACCACTGATGATGGACAGTAATCCGTAGAAGCATCCCAACTGAGTCGGCTTGCCGTAAAGTGCATGTTCTGTGGCTTTGAAGGAGCAATGGTATCACCCTCCCACGTCATTCTCGTTGTGAGTGATGGGTACATGAACAACTCCTCATAGCAACAGTTGAAGAGTCCTCCACAGTCACGCGTGAGGAAGTCACTACGATAGAGTGCCACTCCTCCCATCTCCCTGTTTCTTGCGGCAAACATTTCTGCACGGACATCGTTAATGTCCCAAGGATTGTTGTTTGACTCCCTTGGATCGAGAAAATAGATTCCAAGTCCCGGACATACAGGTCTCTTGCTTGAGTTCTCTGCCCAGTCGTACATGCTGCGGTAGAAATTCTCACCCTTCCAGTACATCATTGGGAAAACCATGTCCTGAATGCCTTCCTTGAGCCATGCTACAGGGTTCTGGTAACCACCATCCATGCAGTTCCAACCCGGTGTAGGGTTGCTCTTGAGGTTACGATAGCGACCAATTGGGCTGCTGCTGAGCTTCACCCAAGGCTTTACGGCTTTAACCTTATTGTGGACGGCACGCACGATGCGTGTTATGTTATCACGCCTCCAATCCGAAGTGCTCTTTGTTGTCTCTCCCTTGAGGTCGTCATCAGAGAACTTGTAAAGGCTCTCTGGATAACGGATGTAATCAAGGCTTATTCCGTCGATGTCATACTTCTCAGTTATCTCGCGGCAAATGTTGGCAATGTAATCTGCCGTGGCAGGATTGCCAGGGAGCATGAACATCTCCTCGCCAGCAGTGCGGCAAAGCTCTGGGTGCTTACTTGCCACGGAAGCGTCACCGTATGAGTTCTGTACATTCTGCTTGTCAAGAGGAATGGAAACCACCCAAGCGTGGCACTCCATACCACGTGCATGGCACTCGTCTATGCAGAACTGGAGTGGGTCGTAACCAGGGTCTTTGCCCGGAGTACCTGTGAGGCACGCATCCCAAGGCTCGTACTTTGATGGGTAGATTACGCTTCCCCTGATACGTGTCTGAAGTATGACCGTATTGATGTGAACGTAGTTAAGATCGTCAAGGATATCTCTAAGTTCCTGTTTCTGACGCTGGATGCTTCTTGCATCCGTGGCCTTTGTCTTTGGCCAGTCGAGGCTTTGCTTTGTCGTAAGCCATACAGCACGGACTTCGTGAAGCGGCTGTGGGTTGTTATACGAAAATATCGTTTTCTGTGCGCTTGCAAGTGCCATTTGCATTATTGCAAATGTAAGTAAAACCAATCTGTTGCTATTATATTTCATTATAAACTCAAAAATTTGCTTGCAAAGATAACAAATAATTAGTAAATTTGCGCCAATGTTTACATCTTTTAATAAAGATAGACGTTAAAACAACAATACGAAACACATTTTGAAACACTAAAAAAGTCAACAATCATGTACACATTTGTTATTTCGGTACTTTTACTCATCATCGGGTATGTCTTCTATGGAACACTTATAGATAAGGTCTTCGGAAGTGACCCGAACAGAAAGACTCCTTGTTTCACGTCATGTGACGGAGTCGATTACATACCAATGCCAACGTGGAAGGTGTTCCTCATTCAGTTCCTGAATATTGCTGGCACAGGTCCTATCTTTGGAGCGATACAGGGTATTCTCTTCGGACCTTCTGCCTACATCTGGATTGTCTTGGGTTGTATCTTTGGAGGAGCCGTGCATGATTACATGAGCGGAATGATTAGTATCCGCAAGAATGGTGCCAGTCTTCCTGAAATTGTTGGTGACGAGCTTGGAATGTCCATACGTTTCGTTATGCGTGTTCTCTCGCTCATTCTCATGGTGCTTGTGGGTGCCGTGTTCGTTACGACTCCTGCGGGACTTCTCGCCAATATCTGTGGTGGAAACGCATGGTTCAGCCAGAGCATTGTATGGGTCATCATAATATTTGTTTACTACATCCTTGCGACCCTTCTGCCTATCGACAAGCTCATTGGCAAGATTTATCCTGCCTTTGGTGTTGCTCTTCTTATCATGGCAGTAGGTGTGGGATTCGGTATATTTGCACAAGGTGGTGTGTTGCCAGAGATTACAGAAGCTTTCTCTAATCACCATCCTCATAGTTCTATCCCTCTATTCCCAGGCATCTGTATCACTATTGCCTGTGGTGCGGTAAGTGGATTCCATGCAACACAGAGTCCTATGATGGCTCGTTGCATTCAGAACGAGAGATATGGCCGTCCTATCTTCTATGGTGCGATGATTACGGAGGGTCTTGTGGCTCTTATCTGGGCGGCAGCAGCCATCAAGTTTGCCGATGCCTTTGAAGTGAGCAAGTTCGGTATGAGTGGCGATGTTACTCCTTACGAGAAACTTTGGGCAGTAATGACCAATGGCGGTGAGACAGGTCCTAATCCTGCTGTTGTGGTCAACGCCATCTGTTCTTCATGGCTTGGAACGGTGGGAGCTATCCTTGCCGTACTCGGTGTGGTGGCTGCTCCAATCACGAGTGGTGACACAGCTTTCCGTTGTGCACGACTCATTGCAGCAGACTTTATGCACTACAAGCAGAACAAGATTTACAAGCGTCTCATACTCTCCGTGCCAATCTTCGTTATAGCAGGAGTGCTCATGTGTATCGACTTCTCCATCTTGTGGCGTTACTTTGCATGGTTCAACCAGACGTTGTCGGTATTCACGCTTTGGGCTGTTACCATGTGGCTATATAATAGTAGGGGCGAGCGTAAGGGACTCTTGCGTTACGGATGGTTATTAACGGCTGTTCCTGCGTGTTGGATGACGCTCATTTGTTCTTCTTACATCATCATGGCTCCTGAAGGCTTCGGTGTTAATGCTACGACTGGAGTAATTGGTGGCGTAATATTTACTTCCTGTGTCGTTTGCACGTTTGTTGGAAGGATTGCACGTTTGCAGAAGGAAGGAAAAAAGTGAATAGCGAAAAATGAATAATAAATCTTTCTCTGTTTGCTAACATCTTCTTAATACATATAAAGCAGAGGACATAGAAAACAGTGAGTCTCTCAGAAAAAACTCTGTCTCTCAGTGTCCTTTGTGTTGAAATTACCTTCCGCAAAAACTTAAGAACTTACAAACTCAAGAATCAGATAAATGAAACGTTATGTTTTTGTGCCGATTGCCTTCTTTTGTGTAGGCATGGCGTTTTACTTATACTACGGATTTACTTGGAACGCATGGACGGACAACCTTCCTAACATGGGATTGTACGTCATTATCTGCTGCGGTCTCTATGCTGCGCTAAAAAAGAAGGATGCGCTTGCCAAGGAAAGGGAACAAATAAATGATAAAGAGAAATGAGAAAGTTATTAACAATCATTGTACTTGCATTTGTATGCACCACAGCATCATTTGCACAGTTTGAAAAAGGAAAGAAATATCTCGGCGCCGACATCAATGGATTAGGTGTATCGTATAGTCAGGAGTCTGATTTCACCTTGAAGGTTGGAGGTAATGCTGGCTATTGTGTGGAAGATAACCTCCTTGTCATAGGTCATCTTGGTTTCGACTACACATACGAAGAACTGAGAACGCTCAGTGTGGGAGCAAAGTTGCGCTATTTCATTGCCGACAGTGGAGTCTTCCTTAGTGCAGGAGCACGTTTTCTCCGTGAGTTCAGCGATAATAACGACTTTCAGATTACACCAGAGGTAGGCTACTGCTATTTCCTAAACGGCAATCTTGCTTTGCAGCCAAGCATCTACTACGACCTCAGTTTCTCCGACTTCAAGGAGAAGAGTCGCATAGGCTTCTCCCTCGGACTGGGATGGTACTTCTAAAATTAAGAATTAAGAATTCAAAATTCAGAATTACAAACAAGATAAAATTCAGAATTCAAAATTAATTAAAGCCGTTCGGAACAAGCGTCCGGACGGCTTTAATTTAATTAGTAATGAGAAATGTGAAATGAGTAATTGCCATTCGGCTAAGAACTGCTGACGGGACTTGTTATTACTCATTACTAATTATTAATTACTAATTATAATACCGCCTTCGTAACCTTGCCACCATTATTGATGATGTAGATGCCGTGTGTTTCAGGAAGAGTAACCTTCCCGTCTGTGCAGGTACGGACGAGAGTGCCGTTCACATCGTAGATGCGGATAACATTTTGCTCCTGATTCTCTGTTACGTCCGTAATGGCAGTAGGATTCTTCGGCTCAAGCGTACCGTTTTCACTTGAATAATAGTAAACAGCATAAGCCACACCAGAAAAAAGAAAATAATTCCTGACAATACTGTAAATTATAGGGCACCTTGCATCTGCGCCCTTCACATCCCAATAGTTTGTGTCACGAACACAGATATCATCACGATCAACATAAGGCGAATACGCATGAGCGCGCACACACCCATAATGATAATAAGGATTTACATCCGACCGCCTTACCCAACCTACATTAATCCTGTTTTGATACAGATATTCAATATTAGAACCAAGTTCTATATTACAGTCATCCGAGCCACCATACTCCATGGATTTTAAGCATTCATTTGCATCAGAATAATATACGATTCGAGTAGAATATGATGTACATAAAAATCCATGACTATCATATACATGGCAACTCACATATTCGTCTTTTCTGTCATTAAGCAAATCGACGAACTTGAATTTTGGGGCTTTGCCGTTGATATACTCTGTCACATATTCACGTTCTATCTTGAATGGAGCAGCTTCTCTTTCTCCTTTGTCGTTAAGCTTGTAAGTAGCTGAATAATTGATATAATCGTTTGTTTTATATTCTGCTTCATCTGCATTTTTGAAGATATAATCCGTTGACACATTATAGACTTTCTTGACACCATCTTCCACTACGGTCATAATGCCTCTTACGTCACGATATATAAAATTGCTAAAATTCACGCCATCCACATTCATGACTAATGAATATGAGCTTTCATCGAAATTACCTCCTGCATCAGCATCATAGATGTATTTTTCCGTTACCCAACCGTACCACTTGTCTGATTTAGTCACGGTCTTGCGAACAGGCACAAAGTCCTTCTTTGCCGTATCGTAGTTGTTGCATATCTCTGTACGATAATCATTCTTATAGTCAACAACAACCTTCTCACCACCAATCACATTGCCATCTGCATCAAATTCCTTACGAAGACGCAAAGTCATATCCAGGTTATCGTTGTACTCGTAATTTGTCTCACTTGTCACCACGCCTTTGTCGAGGCTAACTTCTTTAACAGGGAAATCGCCCAATAGTTCGTTTACTTCGATAGTATCAACTATAGTAACATTTCCCTCAATGTGAATTCTGAGTGTGTAATACTTATCGTATGACAGATTAAGACCATTGATAACCTTATCGTATTTGACTGGAATCTGGATTGAATAATCATCGATACCGCTTGCAAGTCGTCTCGTAGGTTCGCCACCATCTTCTGGATAGTCAAATACAACCTTAAAGTCGTCCTCGTTGAAACCGTCCATACGATTGAGATACACGCCTTCATTAATCTGGACACTCTCATTGTCATAAACTCTGGTTACGATACTGTTAAGACGGACTCCTTTGACATCAGGATTACGAAAAACAATAAGGCTCTTTGGTAGTTGGTCTTCAAATTTTCCTTGCGCATTTGCATTATGTGCAAACATGGCTGTAAGGAGCATTAAAACAGAAAGGTTCTTTTTCATCTTTGATTTTTTTTGATGTTAGTTTTTGCTTTACGATGCAAAAATATACACTTTATGTGATATTGACAAGGGCGTGCGCCAATAAAAAGTTCACCAAAAGTTCACAATTTGCAAAATAAATGCAAAATCGCATAATCATCCAAAAATATTTGGAGGTAATGATTTTATTACTTACTTTTGCAAAGAACTTAAAAATCAATTGATATGCCAGAAATACTACGAATATTTGGATTGAGATTCTATTTCTATTCTCGTGAGCATGAACCAATACATGTTCATGTGAAGAATGCAGATGGAAAAGCAAAGTTTGATATCCTGCCTGAAGGTGTTAAACTTGTTTATAATCAGGGAATGAAAAACAAGGACATCAAGTGTGCAGAAATGGTTCTTGAAGAGAACAAGGAACTTGCAATATCCAAGTGGAACGAGTATTTTGGCGGTTACACATCAGAAGAGGAGGAATAGTCATGATAATTACAAAGATATGGTTCGATAAAGACCGCATATATGGTTTGACGGACAAGGGTGAAACCGTATGGCAGTCCCTGCTTTGGTATAAGCGTCTGAATGCCGCTACCGAAGAGCAACGGAATAATTACGAGATGGATGACGAGGGAATACATTGGTATGACCTCGATGAAGACGTGTCATTTGAAAGCTTTGAGTATGATGACCCTGAACCACGAGGCATTTCACGCTTGTTCCTTACTCATCCTGAGTTGAATGCTTCTGCTATTGCACGACGTGTTGGAATAAGTCAAAGCCTTATGGCTCAATACATAAACGGTACAAAGAAGCCGTCAAAAGATCGTGAGAACCTGATTCTTAATGTTATAAGAACCATCGGTTCGGAACTTACGACAATATAGAAATCTCAAATATATGCCGTTCGGAACAAGCACCCGAACGGCTTTTTGCTTTAATCGTACAGGTCTTTGTTTTTTCTTCGTCGCACGTTCTGTGCGAAAAATCAGGACGCAATAAATTATAAATTTGAGATTTGCGATTAGTCTTCAAGGAAGACGGAGCTTTATTCCTCGAAATATACGGCCCTGTTGATGAAGTCGATGAATGGATGTGTTGTGCGGAAGAGTTCTGCTACACGTTGTGCAAGGTCGGGCGATGTGATGAATGTGTCATCCACGTATTTACGATTATTCCTTTGCAAAAATACGATAAGACCTATGTACATGAATGCGCATCGGATTGTCCTTTAAAACTCTCTATAAATGGGCAATTTTTTTCTACGCGTACAAAAAAGTTTTTGTACGCGTAGAAAATCATTTTTTATCGTGATGCCGATAATTTTTCTTCGTGAGCAAAATTTGACTTTCTCGTGAATCACGATTTTTTATGACCCGAAATTTACGAAAAGTCCCCACGAAAGATGTGAAAAGGAATCGTACAAAAAGAACAAAAGCATTGTTTGTGTTAAATCTTTAAATTGATAGAGCTCGACGAAGAATGAGTATATTCATTCCTCAAAGCCGAAGACCGTCTTTTTATGATTTATCTTTCATGGGCAAGGACGTGTCTGAGCCAATTACTCATTTCTCATTTCTCATTATTCATTACTTTCCTACGGTCAGTGAGACCGCTTCGCTCAGTTGCCCATGGCACAGACAAAGGAAAAGGGACATTGAATTTTATCAAGAAAATCGGGTGCTGATGTAATTCTTTTTGCCTAACTCTTTGACGGGGTAGAGAAAATGTCGATATTTGCCAAAGTGAAAAATTTGCGACCTATACGGTTGAACTGTATGTTGTTTTTTGCCGCAGTGCGGCCAGTTAAAAAAACATGGTAAAAACCAAATAAAATCAAAAAAAACATGTTTTTTCTTGTTTTTGTTCTGTTTCTTGACTGTTTTTTTTATATGCACCTTTGTGCAAAACTACAACCATACAGTTCGAAAATTTGCGTAACTTAATTGACCTAATTTAGGTTTCGCAAGTTTTCAACTTGCTCACTTTGGAGTTAAAGGGAGTAAAAAGGAGTTAAAGTGAGTTAACGGACGATAGTCTGTTCGTCGATTTGTTCGTACATGGTAACGTCTCTTTACTTCATTTTACTCCTATTTACTACAAGAAGGATACTTCCGAAACTTGAAACCTAATATACTTACTGAAATGAAGAAAATACTAAGCACAATCACTATTGTATCTTGTGCCATGATGGTACAGGCGCAGTCGTTGCCTATGGATGAGTTTGTTACTCAGCTTATGGGTAAGATGACACTCGAAGAGAAACTTGGTCAGCTTAATCTTCTTCCGGGTGGTGACATTACCACAGGTGCTGCTATGCAGACTGAGGTAGGAACGCTCACGCAGAAGGGCATGCTTGGCGGAATATTCAACATAAAAGGTGTGGATAAGATTCGTGAGTTACAGGAGGTGGCTGTCAAGAAGTCACGTCTCGGTATTCCGCTCATTGTCGGAATGGATGTTGTTCACGGTTATGAGACTATCTTTCCTATTCCGCTTGCACTCTCTTGTTCGTGGGACATGGACGCCATAGAGGAGAGTGCGCGTATTGCAGCCAAGGAAGCGAGTGCCGACGGTATCAACTGGACGTACAGTCCTATGGTTGATATTGCCCGTGATGCTCGTTGGGGACGTATTGCCGAAGGCTCAGGCGAAGACCCTTTCCTCGGTAGTGAATGTGCCAAGGCTATGGTTCGTGGCTATCAAGGCAAGTCTGACGGTAGCGATATGTATGGCGACAAGGAACGTATCATGGCTTGTGTTAAGCATTTTGCACTCTATGGTGCAAGTGAGGCAGGACGTGACTATAATACCGTTGATATGAGTCGTCAGACAATGTACAACTATTACCTTCCTCCTTACAAGGCTGCTGTTGAGGCTGGTGTGGGAAGTGTCATGTCATCATTCAATATCATCGACTATGTTCCTGCAACAGCCAATAAGTGGTTGCTTACGGATGTGTTGCGTGATGAGTGGAAGTTTGACGGATTCGTCGTTACTGACTACAATAGCATCGGCGAGATTGGTATTTGGGGTGCTGGCAACCTTGCCAAGGGTTCAGCTCGTGCACTCATGGCAGGAACGGATATGGACATGTGTAGCTATGGTTTTCTGCGTACTCTTGCTCAGTCACTCAAGGAAGGCAAGGTGACTGAGGCTCAGATTAACCTCGCTTGTCGTCGTGTGCTTGAGGCAAAGTATAAACTCGGTCTTTTCAAAGACCCATATAAATATTGTGACAGCAAGCGTGCAAAGAAGGATATCTTTACACCTGAACATCGACAGATAGCACGCCGTATCGCTGCTGAGACATTCGTACTCTTGAAGAATGAGGGCGATGTACTTCCTCTCAAGAAGAAAGGTACGATTGCTCTCATCGGTCCTCTTGCCCATAATCGAGCTAACATGGAGGGTACGTGGTGTGTGGCTGCTGTACATGAGAAGTATCCAACACTTCTTGAAGCGATGAAGGAAGCTGTAGGTAAGAAGGCAACTGTTCTTTATGCACAAGGCTCAAACATCTGTCGTGATGCTGCTCTTCAAGAAGCTGGTGCGTTTGGAAAACAGACTCCACGTGGTGATGATAACGCTCTTCGTGGGGAGGCTCTCCGTATTGCACGTCAGGCTGATGTCATCGTGTGTGCCATGGGTGAAAGTGCTGAGATGAGTGGCGAAAGTTCTTCACGTGCCAACCTCGAACTCTTTGACGTTCAGCGTGAACTTCTCGCTGCTTTGGCACAGCTTGGCAAACCTATCGTTCTTCTCAACTTTGCTGGTCGTCCAACAGTCCTTGCATGGGAACAGCAAAATCTTCCTGCCATCATGAATGTGTGGTTCGGTGGTAGCGAGACAGGTCCTGCAATCTGTGACGTACTCTTTGGTGATAAAGTACCGAGTGGTAAACTATCGGTAAGCATGCCTCAGGCAACAGGTCAGGAACCGCTCTATTATAATCACATGAACACAGGTCGTCCTGTAAAGACTGGTGCTGACAGATATTATAAGTATCAGTCAAATTATATGGACGTGCGTAATGATGCTCTCTATCCATTTGGCTATGGTCTTAGCTACACACGCTTTGAGTATTCAGACGTGCGCCTCAGTTCGTCAACACTCTCTGAAGGTGGCAAGATAACAGCATCTGTGGTTGTACGCAACATTGGCAACTATGATGCTGATGAAGTTGTGCAACTTTACATTCGTGACATCGAGTCAGAGTGTGTGCGTCCTGTTAAGGAACTCAAGGGGTTCTGTCGAATACACCTTGCTAAGGGCGAGAGCAAAGAAGTGACCTTCGACTTAACCGCGGACCTTCTCAAGTATTATGACTATGACTGTCGCCTTGTGCTTGAACCTGGTAAATTTGAAATCATGATTGGTTCAAGCAGCGAAGCTGTCAAGAAAGCAGAGTTGGTTGCTAAGTAGATTTTTTTTTTGTTTCCACGTGATGTTGCTATTGTAGCATCACGTGGAAACAATTTTTTGTACGGCTTACTGTG
>JAEEGL012638312.1_pt1 | contig 28381 bp, 24 predicted proteins | sample 9134231 | NCBI WGS metagenome assembly JAEEGL01 (sample SAMN16246548, study PRJNA631951) | gut metagenome | biome: gut microbiome; feature: rumen; material: fiber-attached | host: Bos | place: Iran: Karaj | collected 2018-10
CCCGAACGCTGCGCGCTACCAACTGCGCCACACCCTGACAACGAAGTAGTCTGTGATATGACATTTGAACTCCTGACCTCACGCACCCCATGCGTGCGCGCTACCGGGCTGCGCCAATCCCAGAAATGTTATAAAAATGGTCTGGGTGACTGGACTTGAACCAGCGGCCTCGACTTCCCAAAAGTCGCGCGCTACCAACTGCGCCACACCCAGACGTAGTTTAATTATATCACATATCTTAATAAATGGATATTATGTTATAATTATAGAAAAGGAGGTATGAATGGAAGGTTTTCCTGCGGAAAATCCAGACGAAAAAGTTGTTGATTCTGCTAATGGTGCGGAGGAGAAGGTTGAGACATTCGAAGAACATATGGCGGAGATGGAGAAAAGTGAACCCGAGGTAGTTATTGATAGGGTCGAAGAAGACAAACGATATTTTGAGGTGTTCGAAAAGTTCCGATTTGATGGACATGCGGTTTTTACGGATATTGATGGGACCTTGACAGATAATGATGGTAATTTTGACGAGAGGGCAGTTCAGTATATAAAGAAGTATCGTGAGGCTGGGGGAATATTCGTTCCGGTAACTGGAAGAGCGCGATTTGAATCTGTGAAAGATATCGTTGAAAAACTCGATTTACCGTTTATTATCATTAACAATGGTGCGGAAATATATGATAGAAACGGGAATCTAATATATAAGAACGAAATTCCTATGGAGCAGGTTAAACAAACTTTTGCTTTGGCGGAGGAATACGGTTTAATCTGGATGCAGAACAAAAAGAATCCTGAGACGGGTGAAGAATACTTGTATTCGAACTATACTGAAACTACTGAGCAAGAAATGAAAGCTGTTGGAATCGAAGATACGCCGGAAAACGAGGTAAAAAGAATAAAGCTTCCACTCAAAAAAGCAACTTCGGAAGAGGTAATGGGGATTAATGACTTGAACCTTAAAATTCAAATGATGAGTCCGGACTATAAGGCGGTTAGAGCGGTATATGACAAATTACAAGAACAAGGCATACCTTGTATGTTAAATATGCAAAGCGAACAAACAAAGGAATTCCACTGGGTGGAGGTAATTGCTGGGACTAAAATTGGTGCTATTCAATGGGCGATTGATAATGGACTAGTTGGGGATATAAAAACAGCACAAGTTGTCGGGGATGGAGGAAATGATTTGTCGATGTTTAAAGAACTTCATAATCGAGATGGTGAGCCGATCCCTAATACTTATACGGCAGTTGCGAATGGCTGTGAAGAGATATTAGAAAAAGCGCATGTGATTTTGAAGTCTAAATATGACGAGGCTATACGTGGACTTGGTAAAGGTGGAGCAATGGTAGAGATCTTTGAGGATGAAACGAAAATGCGCGAGATTCAAGCTTTTACGGATATTCTCAATCAATTATTAGATAAGAAAATATATGATCAGAAGAAAGTTTTGAATATTATTGAAAAAATACAGAAAAATAGAGACAATCGTCGAACGCCAGATGGATTTGGCGTGAATTCAGTAGCATAAATATGATAGAATTAATAAGTTAAGGAGATAAAAAAGTGCCAGAAAAAATGACAAACAATACAAAGGGGCGACCCGGCGCAAATAATAAATCAAATACAGTGAGAAGTGCGTTTTTCATTTTTCTTTTGATTTGTTTAGGTGCGTATTTGCTCGCGAGTATGAATCAGGGAGTGATTGAAAAAACCGAAGTGCCGATTTCGGAAGTTATTCGACGCGCAAACGATCCGGAAGGTGATATTAAAAAGATTACTGTGACCGGAAACGACTTAGAGATTACTCTAAAAGATAATGATCAGCCGACGCAGACTTCTAGAAAGGATGGTTCTGGGACTTTATATGATCAAGGTTTAGTGAATTATTGCGATGAGCTTGAAGGTGAAGAACTAACGAAGTGTCAAGAAAACTATCCGGTGATTGAATATAAAGAAGCCATCGATATAACGGGTATTGTATTTGATGTACTTTTGACGGTTTTGCCGATTGTAGCGATTGTCATTTTCTTCTCTTGGATGATGCGACAGGCGAATGCGGCAAATAATCAGTCAATGGGATTCGGAAAATCTAGAGCGAGACTTTACGGTCCGGATAAGAAGAAAGTTACTTTTAAGGACGTGGCAGGAAATGAGTCGGCGAAACAAGATTTGACAGAGATTGTAGATTTCTTAAAGAGTCCGAAAAAGTATGAGAAATTAGGCGCGAAGATTCCGCGTGGTGTGTTACTGGCTGGCGATCCGGGTACTGGTAAGACTTTAATGGCACGAGCGGTAGCGGGCGAAGCGAATGTGCCGTTCTTCTCGATTTCTGGCTCGGAGTTTGCGGAAATGTTTGTCGGTGTTGGTGCGTCGAGAGTTAGAGATTTATTCTCGAAAGCGAAGAAAAATGCACCATCAATTATCTTTATTGATGAAATTGATGCGGTGGCACATAAACGTGATGCACGCGGTGGAGCGGGGCGTGAAGATGAACAGACTTTAAATCAAATCTTAGTAGAAATGGATGGGTTCGATAATGATTCGGGCGTAATCGTGATGGCGGCGACAAACCGAGTGGATATGCTTGATAAAGCACTTCTGCGTCCAGGACGTTTCGACCGACACGTAAATGTTACTCTTCCGGAAAGAAAAGATCGTTTAGAAATCTTGAAAGTACACTTTAAAGGTAAACCGATTGAAGAAAATGTTGATTTAGAAGCTTTAGCTAAGAAAACTGCAGGTTCTTCGGGCGCAGATCTTGCGAATATCGCGAATGAAGCGGCTATTACGGCAGCGCGTGAAGGTCATAAAGCGATTTCGAATAAAGATGTGACTGAAGCATTTGAGCGTGTGGCAATTGGGCCGGAGAGAAAATCGAAAGTCATGAACGAGAAAGAACGTAAGATTACGGCTTATCATGAAGCCGGACATGCAGTAGTCGGACATGTTTTGCCAGATTCGGATCCAGTACATAAGGTGACGATTATTCCGCGTGGACAGACGGGCGGCGTAACTTGGTTCTTGCCGCCAGAAGATCGAAGCTATAAGAATATTTACGAATTAAAGGATATCTTAGCGCGAGCGATGGGTGGTAGAGTTGCGGAGAAATTAATTTTCGGGAAAGATGCAATTACGACTGGAGCTTCTTCAGATCTTAAGAATGTAGCGGAACTTGCGAAATCGATGATTATTGAAGAGGGTATGGGCGATGCGACGAGGAACTTGGTATTTCCTTCAGAGGCGACTGGCTATTATACGATTACAACTGGTAAACCGTATTCTGAAAAGACGGCGGAATTAATTGATGTCGAGATCAAGAAATTATCGGATGAAGCAGCGAAGCGAGCGGAGGAAGTTTTGAAAGCTAATAAGGCGACGTTAGATAAATTAGCTGAAGAATTGTTGGCGCATGAGACACTTGAAGAAAAAGAGCTTGAACCGATTTTGAAATCAGCGAAATTACCAGAATCAGCAAAATTATATAAGTAATTTAATAAGTGGAGGTTAATGTGGAAAGACTACTAGATTATTTTGTACCAGACCATTACAATTTAGATCTTGAAATTGATAAATTTAAGAAGACTATAAAAGGTAAAGTAAACGTAGTCGGTGAGGCATTAAACGAAACTGTTAAATTTCATGCCGTTTCTTTAGATATTCTAAAAGTTACCGTAAATGGGGAGGAAGCTGAGTTTAAAACTGATGGGAAGGCTCTAGAAATACATAATGTTTTCCTAAGCCCGGCGGCTGATATTGTGATTGAATATTCGGGGACCTTGAATGAAAACATGGAGGGGGCATATCTTTCGACATATGATTATGAAGGTGAAAAGGAAATAATTGTAACGACGCAATTTGAATCGCATTATGCGCGACAGGCTTTCCCATGTATTGACGAGCCGGCGGCGAAGGCGAGTTTCCAGCTAACAATAACGATACCGAAACGAGAAGGCGAGATTGTACTTTCTAATATGCCATCATCGAAAGAAGAGGTTGGTGAGTATGAAAGATTTAATTTCCCAGCGACGCCGAGAATGTCGACATATTTGCTGGCGTGGGTGATCGGTAGGTTTCATGGTAAGACTATTAAGAATAATCATGGGATTGAGATTACGACTTATTGTGCTTTGAACCAGGAGTTAGATTCAGTAGATTTCGCAAATGAAATAGCGGCGAAGGCTCTGGAGTTTTATGATGATAACTTCGGGATTAAATACCCGCTTTGGAAACTAGATCAGATTGCTCTTCCTGATTTTGAGGCTGGAGCGATGGAAAACTGGGGGTTAGTGACTTATCGTGAGTCAATGATGCTAGCAAATAAAGATGCTACTCTAGGTACGAAAAAATTAGTAGCGCTTACAGTGGCGCACGAGCTTTCGCATCAGTGGTTTGGTGATTTAGTGACGATGAAATGGTGGGATGACCTGTGGTTAAATGAGTCATTTGCGAGCGTAATGGAGTATTACGCAGTAGATTATATTCATCCGGAGTATAACATTTTTGAAAGTTTCTTCACTTCGGATTGTTATGCGGCGTTACTTCGAGATGCGCATGAAGATGTTCAGTCGGTGCACCAAGACGTAAAAACTCCGGAAGAAATCTCGACTTTGTTCGATAGCGCGATTGTTTACGCTAAGGGTGCAAGACTACTATTTATGTTGATTCGTCTGATGGGTTGGGAGAATTTTTGTAAGGGACTTCAGGATTATTTTGAAAAGTTTCAATATAAAAACACAGTTGGTGATGATTTGTGGGAGGCGTTGAAACCGTACGCGGAATTTGATCCGAAAGAATTAATGCATGCGTTTATCGATAAGCCTGGTTATCCAGTGATTACGAATGATGGGGAGAATTTTGAAAAGTTTAGCCAGAGGAGGTTTTCTCTGGATGGTGGAGAAATGAAAGAAGAAGATTGGTCGATTCCGAGAATAATTGAGGATATGTCAGGACATTATATATTAAACTTAAGTGATGCAGAGTTTAAGGAAAGAATTGATAGTTTTAACTCATTAGGTTTAGAGGAGAAATTAAGGCTTTTAATTGACCGTGATTTAATTACGCAGTCCGGACTGGCTAGTGCGGCGTCGTTAATTCCGTTGGCACTAGAATTTAAGAGTGAAAATGCGCCAGCGGTTTGGAATAAAGTTTCTTCATTAATTGGGAATTTAAAAACTTATTTCGACAGCGAATCGGCTGAAGAAAAGATGTTAAAGAAATATACTTTGAATTTAGTTGATGAAAAACTAAAAGAAGTAGGAATGGTTACTCGCGAAAATGACGATGAAGATATGATTCGGTTAAGGGCGAATTTAATGGCGTTAGATTATTTTGCGGAAGACATTGAAAGATTCCGAGAATTGTCGGAGATGTACGAGAGCGATCCGGAAAAAATGGATCCAGAAATTCGAGAAGATATTTTAAGTGCAAAGGTTTATTTGGAGTCGGAAATTGTTGATGAGTATTTGACAAAATATAAGACGATTACTGATCCGGAAATTAGATTTGACTATTTAGCGTCGGCAGCATTTGTAAGAGATGAAGAACAATTAAATAAGGTATTTGCGTTATTAGGAGATTTTGAAGTCGTAAAACCGCAGGATCAATTACATTTATTCATTTATCTTTATCGTAATCCGAAGTCTAAAGCGAAGACTTTTGAATGGATGACGAAGAATTGGGATCTAATTAAGGAATCTGGCGGCGAGAAGACACTGAACGATTATCCGATGTTGACGGCGAGACTAGCAAGAACTGATGAGGAGTTAAAGAAATATGTTGAGTTCTTTGGACCGATGAAAGATAATCCGATTCTTTCTAGGGCGATTGTGATTGGTGAGAAAGAAATAAAGGCTAGGGTGGAAATGATTAAAAAATACCGCGAAGCGGTAGTTGAGGAATTAAGGAAATACGTTTAGTGGTCCCCGAGACAGGGGTTGAACCTGCACGATATTGCTATCACTAGCACCTGAAGCTAGCGCGTCTGCCAATTCCGCCACTCGGGGATAGGGATATTATAGCATAAAAAATCCCCCGACAGATAATGGATTGTCGGGGGTAAAATTAGGAGAAAAGATACAGTCGGTGTCCCTTGGGAGGGGATAGTTAAACCTGAGGGCTAATGGGCCTTTGTTCGATGATCGAAACCTGAACGACTGTAGCGTGGTGGGCGGGGCAGGGCTTTTTATCTCAACCTAGTCTTTATGCTAGGGGACACTTATGGCTCGAGACTTGTCGAGCTCTTCTCGTATTTTCCGCACCGCTGCATCTTTCTCTAATTTTAGTCTATCAATTCCCATTTCTTCGAGACCGGAATCTCCGTTGTAGAGACAGACAAAGCCATTATATCTTTCATCGTTATCTAAGAAAAAGACATTTTGGTCGCCATCTATGAGGAGGATCTCTCTTGAAAGGAAATTTTCTTTGTAAACTACGAAGCCATGTTCTACGAGCATTTCTCTAATTGCTCGAGAATGGCTTAAGGTTAAAAAGACTGCTATCTGTCTCATTTTTGACACCCCCTTATAGAAATCAGCCTTGTTTTTTGATTCTATCATACTTCTTTAAAAAATGCAATTTTTTCTATAAAATTTTTGATATAATAAAAGCATAAGAGGAGATAAGGATGATAAGTGTAAATTGTAGTCCAGATGTAGATGAGGGGGTACTTGGAAAGATTTTGAAGGAAATCAAGCACGACAAAATGGGGGGTTGGATGGAGTTGCCGCGGAAAATTGATATGGGAGAGTTTGTCCGAATTAAGGAAGCAGCGGCGAAAATCAAAGAAGAGAGCGAATATTTAGTGTGTATCGGAATTGGGGGATCATACTTAGGTCATAAGGCTTTGATTGAAGCTTTAAGGCCGGAGTCTGAAACGAAGATTATTTACGCTGGCAATTCTTTATCAAAACGTGAATTGGACATGGCCTTAAAAGAAGTTGGTGATCATGATTTTTCGGTGAATGTGATTTCAAAATCAGGAACGACTCTAGAGCCGGCAATTGCATTTAATGAATTTAAGAAGAAATTGATTGAAAAATACGGAGAGGAAGAAGCTTTCTCGAGAATCTATGCAACGACGGATGCAAAAGAAGGAGCTTTACACGACGAGGCGGTTGCAAATAAATATGAACGATTTGTGGTTCCGGATAATATTGGCGGGCGTTATTCAGTGTTAACGGCAGTTGGTCTTTTGCCTTTAGCGGTAGCTGGAGTGGATATCGATAAGCTACTTGAGGGAGCTGCGGAGGCGGTCGGGACGGCAATTTCGCCGGCTTCGAAGTATGCATTTATGCGATACGAGCTTGGTCAAAAGGGGTATGATACTGAGGTATTTGCGAGTTTTGAACCAGCGACAGTGTTCTTTAATGAGTGGCTGAAGCAGTTATTCGGTGAATCTGAAGGAAAAAATAAACAAGGGATTTTCCCAGCTTCGGTTGTTTATTCGACCGATCTTCATTCGTTAGGTCAGTTTATGCAAGATGGTCGAAGGAACTTATTTGAAACGATTATTGATTATCCGACTGACGAAACGAACGAAAAAGTTGTAAAGGCTGTTAGGGTAGCGCATACGCAAGGCGGTATTCCAGTTTTAGCTATTAAGGTTTCAGATTATGACGAAAAAGGATTTGGAGAGTTGATTTATTTCTTTGAGCTTTCGTGTGCGATTTCGGCGAAATTGTTCGGAGTGAATCCGTTTGATCAGCCGGGAGTGGAAGCATATAAAAACGAATTAAAAAAATTATTAGCGGAGGGATAATGAAAAAACGGGTGGTTTTAGCGCTTGGGGGAAATGCATTACAGAAAAACGGAGAGACGACCGCGGAGGCTCAAAAAGCGGTAGCAGCGGAAGTCGGTGAGATTGTCGCAAGATTGGCGGATAAATATGAGATTATTGTTGCGCATGGGAACGGACCACAAGTTGGTAATATTTTGATTCATGAAGAAACGGCGGCGAGCGAAGGGGCTCCGGCAATGCCACTTGAAACTGCAGTAGCAATGAGTCAAGGCCAAATTGGATATTGGTTGACACAAGCAATCAATAACGCATTTTTAAAGAGGGGAAAGAATGCTAAAGTCGTGACTGTAGTTTCGCAGGTAGTCGTAGATAAAAAAGACCCGGCTTTTAAGAATCCGACAAAGCCGATTGGGCAGTTCTATCATGAAAAAGAAGCAAAAAAGCTAGCAAAGGAGAAAGGTTGGACAGTTAAGGAAGATGCGGGACGAGGTTGGCGACGAGTGGTAGCTTCGCCAAAGCCAATTGATATTGTTGAGAAGAAAGCAATCGTAGATTTAGTAAATGATGGAGTAATTGTGATTGCTGCGGGGGGCGGAGGAATTCCGGTTTATCGGACGAAAGTTTTAAAGAGATTAAAGGGCGTTGATGCAGTGATTGATAAGGATTTTGCGGCGGAGAGATTAGCAGAGCTTACGAAGGCGGATATTTTCGTTTCAGTAACTGCGGTGTCTAACGTTTATATTAATTTCGGCTTGCCAGATCAGAAAGCTTTAGGCGAGGTTTCAGTGAGAGAGATTTCGAGTCTAAAAAAGTATGGTTATTTTAAAGCCGGCTCGATGCTTCCGAAAGTTGAGGCAGCGGCGAGATTTGCTGAAAAAGGTGGAATGGGAATTATTACGGACATAAAAAATGTTGGCGAAGCCCTAAAGGGTAAAGCCGGGACAATTATTACTAAATAACGCTTGTGCTTAAACAAGAATTAGCTTATAATTGAAGTATAAAAGGAAGGGCAAAATGGATTTTTATGGACGCGATTTCTTAAGAATTCTGGACTTCAGCGAAGATGAGCTTCGTTACATGATAGCGGTCGCTAAGAAGTTTAAGGAATTAAAGCAGGCGGGTAGGGAACATAAATTATTCCCAAACAAAAACATTGCAATATTATTCGAAAAAACATCAACAAGAACGAGATGCTCGTTTGAAGTGGCGGCCTATGACCTCGGAATGAATGTAACTTATCTTGATCCGTCGGGCTCGCAGATGGGGCATAAGGAATCGATTGCTGATACGGCGAGAGTTTTATCACGATTGTATGATGGTATTGAATACCGTGGTTTTGGCCAAAATATTGTTGAAGAAATAGCTAAATATTCAGACGTTCCGGTTTGGAATGGTTTAACTGATGAATGTCACCCGACTCAAGCTTTGGGTGATTTTATGACGCTCGAAGAACATTTCGGACACTTAAAAGGTCTGACTTTAGCATATGTTGGTGATGCAAGAAACAACGTTGCGAATTCTTTAATGGCGATGGCGGCGAAAATGGGGGTGAATTTTATTGCTTGTGGGCCGAGTGAACTTAGACCTTCCGATGAATTAACTCAAACTTGTAGAGAAATTGCAGAAAAGAATGGTTCGACTATTGTTGTAACTGATGATTTAGGTGCGATTGAAGGACACACGGATGCGATTGTGAATACAGACGCACTTTATACGGATGTATGGTTGTCCATGGGCGAAGATAAAGAAAAATGGGGTGAGAGAATTGAACAGTTGAAACCTTATCAAGTAACAATGGATTTAATGAACCGTGCTGGACCAAATTCGGTTTTCTTACATTGTCTACCTTCCTTCCATGATTTAAACACTTCGGTTGCACGGGATGTTTATGAGAAATATGGATTAGAAGAGATGGAAGTAACAAATGAGGTGTTTGAATCCGAGCGCTCAATTGTTTTCGATGAAGCTGAAAATAGAATGCACACAATTAAAACAGTGATGTTCTTAACATTACATAAAAAGGAGGAAGAATAATAATGCGAAACTCAATATGCAATTTTAGCGAGATAAAACCGCTAAAAAAGGTCTTAATGCATCGACCTGGTGATGAGTTTTTAAATCTAACACCAAACACTTTGGAAAGATTGTTGTTTGATGATATTCCGTATTTAAAGACTGCGCAAGCTGAACACGATGCTTATGCAAATGCGTTGAGAGCTGAAGGCATTGAAGTTGTATATTTAGTTGATTTGGCGGCAGAAGCGTTAGAAGCGGGTGGTAGGACAGTGAAAAAGAAATTCTTAGAGCAGTTTATTGCGGAAGCGGGTGTGACTTCTCCGAAAATCGTAAAACACTGTTTTGATTTCCTAAACGGTATTAAAGACACGAGAGAAATGGTAAGAAAATGTATTGCCGGAATTGACATCTCGGAGCTAAAGAAGTTAGGTTCGGTTTCGGGATTTTATGCGACGCGTGATGTTGGTAGAATGATTATCGATCCGATTCCAAATATTCTATTCCAACGTGATCCGATGGCGACAATTGGACATGGTGCAACTCTTCATAAGATGTGGTCGGTAACGAGAACGAGGGAATCGATTTTTGCGGAGTATATTTTCAAGTATCATCCGTTTTATGATGATGTGAAGCTTTATTATGATCGTACGGAACCATATTGTATTGAAGGTGGCGATATCCAAGTACTTTCGGATGAAGTAGTAGCAATTGGTATTTCGCAAAGAACTGAGCCGGATGCGATTGCGAGTTTTGCAAAGCAATTATTTAAGGACAAGTCTAACCACTTTAAGTATGTACTAGCGATTGATATTCCGGATGAACGTTCATTTATGCATCTCGATACTGTGATGACACAAGTCGATGTAGATAAGTTTGCAGTACAAGACGCAATTATGGACATTTCGACGATTTACGAAATTACACCAGGAAGAGGTGGAGAAATTGAAATTGTTGAGATTCATCAAAACTTGACGAAAGTATTAGAGAAATACTTACATCTTTCTCATGTTGAGTTGATTAAATGTGGTAATGGTCGAAGAATCGATGCAGAGCGCGAACAATGGAGCGATGGTGTGAACCTTCTCTGTATTCGCCCGGGCGTAGTGATTGCTTATGACAGAAACTTCGTAACAAACCAAGCTTTGAAAAAGCATGGAATTAAGGTAATTGAAATTCCGAGTTCGGAGTTATCGCGCGGACGGGGTGGTTCGCATTGTATGAGTATGGCGTTAGTCAGAGAGGAGGAAGAGCGATAAAACACTAAAAGGGGATAATATTAAATTTAAAAGGATTTGAAATGTTTAGGAAGAAAAATCGAAGCAAAAAACGTGCACGAGCGATGCTTTCGGCGTATTCAATCATTATGATTTTGATTATCTTGCTGGGTATTTTATCGCACGTATTGCCAAAGGCGAAATACGCAGCCGTACCTCTAGATGAAGAAGAGGCTGCGGAAATCGTGACACTTGGCGAGGAAGAAAAAGAGGATCTTTTGGCTGAAGAAACAGTCGAGGCAGAAACGATCGTTGGTGAAGAAGCAGTCGAAGAAGAAGCAGTCGAAGAAGAAGTAGTCGAAGAAGAGGTCGCTGAAGAAAAACTATTAGACGAAGAATTAGAAGAAGAGGATGAAGATGAAGAGGTAGCTGCTGCTACTGGTGTAGGAGAAACCTTTGAAACGCTTGAAGCTTGTGAAGAAGTTTATGGCGAAGAAGGTTGTGCTATCGTTAATGGTTCTGGTGTAGTTGGTGCTAAGCTATATCAAGTTTTGATTGCGCCAATTCTAGGCTTTGCTGACGCAATTGATGTAAGTATCTTTATTATGGTACTTGGTGGGTTGCTTGCGGTAGTAGCTAGGACCAAGGCTCTTGAAACCGGTATTAAGCTATTAGTTCAAAAATTACATGGTAAAGAGTACTTGTTGATTCTATTACTCATGTTCATCTTCTCGGTACTCGGTACAACTTACGGGTTCCTTGAAGAAAGCGTTGGGTTCTATGTATTAATTGCAGCAACGATGTTCGCGGCAGGACTTGATCCACTAGTAGGTGTAGCAACGATCCTACTTGGTGCAGGTTCTGGTGTTCTCGGTTCTACAATTAACCCATTCGCAACTGGTGTTGCACTTTCAGCGATGAAAGATGCTGGAGTAGATTTTAGTCAAGGTACAGTAATTCTAATTGCTGTTGTGCTTTGGCTCACAACATTGGCTATTTCGGCATTCTTTGTAATAAAATATGCAAAGAAAGTTCAAAAAGATAAAGGTTCGACATTCTTAAGCTTGCGCGAACAAGCGGCGGCTGAGAAGAGATATGGTAAATATTTAAAGAGTCATGATGATGAAGCTAAATTAAGTGGTAAACAAATTGCTACCCTTATTGTCTTTGGCATTACTTTCTTAGTAATGATTGTCGGATTCATTCCATGGGGTGAATTTGGAATTACCTTCTTTGATTCATGGACGGGCTGGTTAACTGGTGCTTCACTAGGTAACTGGTGGTTCTATGAAGCTGCATTATGGTTCCTTATCTGCGCAATTATTATTGCGATTATTAACCGTCAAGGTGAGCACGGATTCGTGGATGCTTTCGTGGATGGTGCTGATGATATGATTGGCGTTATCCTCGTAATTGCGGTTGCTCGTGGGGCGTATGTCTTAATGAGCCAAACCGTAATTGATAACTATATCATTTACAACGCATCTAACTTCCTCGCGACTTTGCCGGAATTAGCATTTGTCCCATTGAACTATTTATTACATGTAGTGCTTTCGGTATTGGTACCGTCGTCATCTGGTCTTGCAACACTCTCGACGCCAATTATTGCGCCGGTGGCAGCAAACCTTGGTTACAGTACCAACGTAGCAGCGATGACAATTGTAGCAGCGAATGGTTTGGTCAACTTGATTACACCAACTTGTGGTGCGATTATGGGTGGCCTTGCGCTTGCTAAAGTTGATTACTCGACTTGGTTTAAGTGGGGCATTAGAGTGGTAGCTTGTATTGCGGTAGTAAACATCGTGGTACTTTGTCTATTCTCGCTTTAAAACAAACAAGAAAAATAGCCCTTCGGGGCTATTTTTTTATGCTATAATGAGCTTATGGATAAATTATCGTATGATGGGCCGATAGTTTTGGCGGTTCTTGATGGCGTGGGATTAGCGCCTGATTCTCCCGGAAATGCGGTTTCTAGAGCGCGGACACCGTTTTTAGGTGATGCTGCACGGAATCATCTGCATATTGCGCTTGAAGCATCCGGAGAATTTGTTGGACTTTTGCCTGGGCAGATGGGCAATTCGGAAGTTGGTCATAATACGATGGGTTCTGGACACGTAATAAAACAAGGGATTGCGCATATCGAGGAAGCATTTACGACTGAAAAGGTTTTTGACTCGGGAGCCTGGAAAGAAGCTATTGAGAGGATTTTGAGGAAGAATGCTACTTTACATTTTGCTGGAATTTTTTCAGATGGCGGAGTACATAGTCATATTTCACATTTGGAGCAGCTAATTGAAGAAGCCTACGATAATGGCGTGAAAAGGATGAGAGTGCATGCGATTTTTGATGGACGAGATGTGCCTCCGCAAGCTGAGCCGAAGTATATTCAGAGATTTGAAGCTTTTGCGTCTAGATTCCCGGATGTAGATATTCGAATCGCTTCGGGTGGCGGAAGAATGACGACGGTAGCAGATCGATATGAAAACGATTGGTCAGTAGTGGCACGAGGTTGGGATATGATGGTAAATGGAGAAGCTGATTATTATTTTAGATCAGCTACGGAAGGGATTAATATGCTGAGAAGAATTAATCCTTCGGTTCAAGATCAAGATTTGCCGGCTTTTGTGGTAGTTGATGAAAATGAAAAACCGGTCGGAACAATTGAAAAGGGTGATGTCTTAATTTATTTTGATTTTCGAGCGGATCGGGCGATTGAAATTGCGCAGGCGTTTACATATTGGGATTTTCCGTATTTTAATCGCGGTTCGTATACGCCGGATGATGTGTATTTTGTCGGAATGACAGAATACGATTCCGATACACATGTTCCGGAACATCGACTAGTAGAGCCAGTATATATTACAAATACTTTAAACCAATTCCTAGGTTCGAAAGGTATTTCAGATTTTGCGGTTTCAGAGACGGTGAAATTTGGGCATATTACGTATTACTTTAATGGTAATAGTTATGAAAGAGCGCCGGGCGAAGAGTTTAAGCAAATTGATTCTTATACGGAGCCGTTTGAAACGAGACCATGGATGCGATCGGCGGAAATTACTGATGTGATTATTGAAAAAATGCCAGATTATAAATTCTTAAGAATTAATTTTCCGGGCGGAGACATGGTCGGACATACGGCGGACATGGACGCGACGATTATTGCGATGGAATCGATTGACCTGAGTTTATCTCGGATCGCGAAAAAGGTAGATGAATTAGGCGGTTGTTTGATTGTAGTAGCGGATCATGGGAATGCCGAAGAACTAGTAGATGAGAAGGGCGAGAAAAAGACCGCTCATACAACAAATAGAGTGCCGTGTATTATTTATGATAATACTATAAACAGAGATAAATACAGAGTGAATGGTAGCGTAAAAAGGCCGGGACTGGCTAATCTTGCGGCGACAATTGCAATTCTGTTGGGGCAGAATGACTATCCTGAGGACTGGGAACAGCCACTGATTTTTGTGTTATAATCAAATCATTATGATAACGAAAGCGATTATTCCGGTCGCCGGATGGGGGACGAGGCGGCTGCCGATTACTAAAATTATTGAAAAATCAATGTTACCGGTCGGGAATCGGCCGCTGGTAGACTATTCGGTTCAAGATTTGATTAAAGCCGGGGTCAAAGATATTTATATGGTAATCGGGAATGCGGAACCTTGTCAGGTACAAGAGTTTTACAAGGAGAATTTGGCTTTAAATCAATACTTAGTCGAGCGTGGGAAGGAAGATAAGCTTGAACTCGCAAAAACTTTGCCAGATGATGTGACGATTCATTATACGGTACAAGATCCGTCTGGAAAGTACGGTACGGCGGTGCCGATTGCGATGGTGGTCGAGGAATACAATCTCGATGAGCCAGTTTTAGTGTTTATGGGTGATGATTTTGTTTGGAATCCGGGCGGTGAGTCAGCGGCGGAAGCTTTGATTAAAGCGGCTGAAGGTGGTGATTCGGCGATTTTAGGCGTAGAAATCGATAAAGGTAAAGTTGAGAAATACGGGGTTTTGTCGGAAAAAGACGGAAAGCTAGTCGGAGTAGTTGAAAAACCGAAGCCGGAAGAAGCGCCCTCGAATTTAATCAATGTTTCGAAGTATATTATGACGCCAGATTTATTAAAGAGAATTGTGAAATATGTAGCTGAGAATGATTTTGGACCGAAGGATCAAGAATATATGGTTACCGATCCGATTGACGAGTATATTAAAGATGGTGGAGTAATGAGAGTAGCGCCGACGAGTGGTGAGTATCTTGACGGTGGTTCGGTTGAAGGTTGGTTACACGCAAATAATGTAGTTTGTGGGAAATAAGCATCATAAAAAAGTAGCTCTATTAAGAGCTACTTTTTTTTATTGTTCTTCAGCTAATTCTTTTGCCATGCGTTCAAGTTTTCGAAAGTCGGTTTTTGAGGCGCGGGTTAGAGGAAGTTCATCTAGGAAGACGACTTTTCTAGGGATTTCGTATTCTTTCAAGACGACACGACGTTTGCCGATGTAAAATGGTTCGGTCGATTCTTTTGCGATTTTACGACGAGTTTCGTTGTTTTTTCCAACTCCTTCGTTTAAGACTACGAAGGCACAAGAGGAAAAGCCAAGTTTTTTGTCCGGCATTTTGACGACATAGCAGCTTTTTACGACTTCATTTCGGGCGATAGAAGTACGAACAACTTCGTAGTATACTTTAGCGGGGACGGTATTAATGAAGAAGGTGGCGCGCCCGACGAGAGTGACGAAACCAGTTTCGGAAACAGTGGCGAGGTCGCCAGTATTAATATAGGTTCGACGATGGACTCGCATAGTTTTTTCTTCGGTAAGTTCGGGACGATTAAAATAGCGTTTTAAGATGTGTTTTCCAGTCACGTAGAGAAGCCCAGTTTTACCAAAGTCGAGTTCCTCGTTAGTTTCGGGGTCTAAAACCATGACGTGGGCGCCGGGGACGACTTTACCGACGGTATCGGGATGGTAACTTGAACCGACCGCTACAGTAATCGAACCGAGGCATTCGCCAACGCCGTAACCGTTACACATTTTTACCTCTGCACCATGTTTTTTAAAGTATTCGGCAATATCGAGAGAAGCTTGTTTTTCGAGACGTTCGCCGCCGGAAATGCACATTTTAACTGAGGATAGATCCATATCTTCGGGGAGAACTTTCGGCAAGGTCTCATAAAATAGTGGGACGGTTTGGAGAACGCTAATGTCTTTACTAAGATAATATGGGAAATTGTCATCATTTAAATCAGGAGTAAGGATGACTGAGCTACCGCCGATGATTGGAGTCAGAACTGAAGTCCAGAAACCGTAAGGACAGTCGAACTTAACGAAGGAGAACCAAGTCTTAACGACTTTATCCCACATTTTGATACCGGAAGCGGCTTTAGAGAAGAGAGCTGCAGCGATTAGTGCTTTATTGGTAAAGACCATTGGTTTAGGACCGGAGGTTGAGCCGGAAGTAAAGGTAATAATAGCTTCGTTATTTCCGCCGAAAATGTTTTTCGGTACATGGCCTTTATGTTTTTTTGCGATTTCACGGATAGTTTGATGACCGACCCACATATGATCGAGGACGGACATTTCAATATCTTCTTCTTGAGTTTCGTCGACATCGCCTTCATCAATTAATTTACCATCTAAGTTGATAACAGTTTGAATAGTTTTAGCGTCGTGTTTTAGTTCTTTGATGCGTTTATCATTATATTTATAGGTTACGACGACTTTTGAATCAAAGTCTTCAATGTAATGAAGTAGAGTTTCACGAGGAGTTTTTTCATCTAGAAAACTCACGACAGCACCGATTTTATTAGCGGCGAGAAAAATAAGGACATTGTCATACATACTGCGACCGGTCGCGACAGTGATGATATCGCCTTTTTTGATGCCGAGAGAAAGGAGTGCTTTCGCGACGATTTTACGGTCGGACTTTAATTCGCGACGGGTAAAGTCGAATTCCTTTTGATTAACGACAACTTGATTCCAGTGACGGAAACTTGATAGATTATAGAGCGCCGAGATACTGAGCGGCGGAACAATAGGATCTTTTTTCTGACCTTTGATTTTTAACATATTACCTCGCTTTGATTAAGGTAATTATAGCATAACTGTATTAGAATAAAAGCATAAGCATAATAGATTGAAAGAAAAGTTAATTAGCACTCTTGACGTTGGAGTGCTAATTTGTTATGATAGGGGTATGCAAGCTGAATTTAGTGAAATTATGAATCGATTGTCCGAAAATGCAAGGTTTGCCTTACAGAAAGCGGATTTTTATAGTAAAAGATACAATAACGGCTACATGGGGACTGAACATCTCCTACTTGGAATTCTATCAATTGATACATCGACGGGGGCGAGACTAATTCGGGATGAAGGTGCGACTTTAGAGGAGGTCGAAAAAGCGTTAAATAAAGTCGCGGTTGAGGTTCCGGGATCAGATATGGCGATGATGTCTCTATCTGAGGCGGTTATTTTAACTCTAAGGATGGCGCAGAACTATACGCATGAACAGGGGTTGTCGGTAATTGGGACGGAGCACGTTTTATATGCGCTTTTGTCGCAGCCGAACTCGAGAGCCTCTTTGATATTGACTGGGCTTAAAGTTGATAATGAGAAGATTTTAGACGAGATTGAAAGGTTAGTTGAGGAACAGACTAAGGATGAAAAGCTTAAAGCTGAGAAGGCAAAGTATTTAAAGAAGACACCTTTAAAGTTCTTAGGACGTTACGGAAAAGATTTGACAGAAGAAGCAAAGGAAGGAAAACTTGATGCAGTAATTGGGCGCGAGAATGAGATTGAGAGAGTTGTGACGGTGTTATCTCGTCGGACGAAGTCTAATCCTGTTTTAATTGGTGAAGCGGGTGTCGGTAAAACGGCGATTGTTGAGGGACTCGCGACGAGGATTTCGAAAAACGAGGTACCAGGGAATCTGATTGGGAGACATATTTACCAGGTAGATTTATCGTCGGTAGTCGCGGGAACGAAATTCCGTGGTGAATTCGAAGAGAGAATTAAAGGAATTATTGATGAAGCGACTGGAGACGATTCGATTTTACTCTTTATTGATGAGATTCATCTACTTTGTGGAGCAGGTTCTTCTGAAGGCTCGATGGACGCGGCAAATATCTTAAAGCCGGCACTGGCGCGAAACTCGATTAATTTAATCGGCGCGACGACTCTAGACGAATATCGAAAAACAATCGAGAAAGATAAGGCACTTAGTCGTAGGTTCCAAACGGTGATGGTCGAAGAACCTTCAGCTGCCGTGACTTTAAGAATCCTAAAGGGTATTAAAAGTCATTACGAAAAGCATCATGGCGTGATTATTCCCGATTCGATTCTAGAAACAGCGATTACAATGAGTCAGAGATATATTAATGATCGGTTTATGCCGGATAAGGTGATTGATATTATCGATGAAGCATCGGCGATTTGTAAGGTGGCGGCGGATAAAAAAGGCGGTAGTAAGTATAAGAAGATGAAGATTGAGGCATCGGCACTTGAGAATAAGATTACCGATGCGGCGGAAAAAGAAGAATACGAAAAGGCGGCGAACTATAAGACTGAACTCGCGAAACTAGAGCAGGAGATTAAGAAGTTAGAGAAAGCCGGAGTGAAAAAGACCGAAAATCCAAAGTTAACAGAAGAAAACCTCGCAACGGCGGTATCTTTAAAGACTGGAATTCCGGTGTCGAAAGTACATGGCTCTGAAATGAAGATGCTACTAGGACTAGAGGATGAGCTAAAGAAGTCGATTATCGGTCAAGATGAGGCGATTAAGGCGGTTTCGAAAGCGATTCGAAGAGGTAGGAGCGGAATTGCAGATTCAAGAAGGCCAATTGGTTCGTTTATCTTTATGGGACCGACGGGAGTAGGTAAAACGGAGCTCGCGCGAGTAATAGCGCGAGAGGTTTTCGGGGGCGAAAACGCGCTAGTTAAAATCGATATGTCGGAATTCGGCGAGAAACATAATGTTTCGCGACTTGTCGGAGCGCCGGCAGGATATATTGGGTACGATGATGGCGGAAAGCTAACTGAAGCGGTAAGAAGAAAGCCGTATTCGGTAATTCTCTTTGATGAAATCGAGAAAGCGCATCCGGATGTATTTAATATATTATTACAGATTTTAGAAGATGGCATATTGACGGATGGGCAAGGTAATAAGATTAAATTTAATAACACAATTGTGATTTTGACATCTAACCTCGGGTCGGCGGATATGTATCGAGAAAGTGAGCTTGGATTCACGGCTAAAACAGCGAAAGACAAGAAGGCTCTAGCTGAGGAATATGAAGAAAATAAGTCTTACGCGATGAAGGCGCTAAAAAAGACAATGCGACCGGAGCTGATTAATCGTCTAGATAATATTATTGTCTTCCATGCTTTAACAAAGAAAGATGTCGAGAAGATTTTCGATAATCTAATTGATGATTTAAGAAAACGCTTAGCGACGAAGGGGATTGGTATTAAGATTGATGAAAAGGCGAAGGCCCAATTAATTAAAGAAGGTTACGATCCGAAGAATGGTGCAAGGCCGCTTCGACGAAAGATCGAAGATGAAGTTGAATCATTACTTAGTGAAGAGATTATTGCTGGAAAACTCGTAAAAGGCGATATCCCGACACTGAAGTATATTAATAAGAAGTTTAAACTAGTAAAGGAGTAAAATGAAAGATTATTTAGTGCCGACGGTAGTCGAGGAAACAAATAAGGGTGAGCGAGCCTACGATATTTATTCGAGGCTTCTTAATGACCGAATTGTGTTTCTAGGCGAGGATGTGAATGCGCATACAGCGAATTTAGTAATTGCGCAACTTTTATATCTCGCGCATGAAGATAGTAAAAAACCAATTAAGTTATATATTAATTCTCCTGGTGGTTCGGTTTATGATGGTCTCGCGATTATCGATACGATGAATTATATTGAACCAGACGTAGAGACGATTGGGATTGGCCTACAGGCTTCGATGGGGGCGATGCTTTTGTCTTCCGGAGCTAAGGGAAAGAGATATTGTCTTCCGAATGCGCGAATTATGATTCATCAGCCGTCTTCGGGGACAGAGGGTAAAATTACAGATCAGGAAATAATGCTGCGTGAAGGAGTGTTCTTAAAGAAACGCCTCGCGGAGATTTTTGCGAAAAATACAGGAAAGACTCTCGCTCAAGTTGAGAAGGATATGGACCGCGATAATTGGATGAGCGCTGAAGAAGCGATGAAATACGGAATAATCGATAAGATTATCAAATAAGTGTGATACACTTAAAGAGTGAAACGCTTAAAGGTTTTTTCTTGGATTTTATTTATCGCCCTTGCGGCAGTGATTATAATTAATCGGCAACTAGTTTTTGACTTTGTTAGGGGACTATTTTATACGCCGACGCCGGAGATGGCGCAGATTAGAGAAGGTTTAGGTTTAACGTCGAGAGGCGAAATTCTTTTTAATGCTTCGCAACCGGAGTTGAATACGAAGGAAGAGTTTAATGAAAGATGTAGGACGGATGATGAAGTTTCGGCGATTCTAGGTTGTTATACGGAGCAGACAATTTATGTCTATAATATTACTGAAGAGGAGTTAGACGGGATACTTGAACTGACGACTGCGCATGAACTTTTACATGCAGTTTATGAAAGGATGAGTATAGCCGACAGAGACAATTTACGTAGTTTGTTAGAAAAGGTTTATGCCGATAATAAAGAGATATTGAAAGATGAGATTGAATCTTATGATGCGACTGAACAGTTAGAGGAAATCTATGTACGGGCGGGAACAGAAATAAAGAAATTACCGGAAGAATTAGAAAAACACTACGCGGAAATCTTTAAAGATCAAGACAAGGTAGTAGGTTTTTATGATAAATACATTAAGGTATTTAGAGAAATCGAAGATGAGTTTAAGAAATTAGAAGACGAGATGAATGAGTTAAACTCCCAGATTGATACGAAGACGGATAATTATGAAAATGGGATATCGGTATTAAATAGCGAAATTGAGAAATTTAATAATTGCGCGAATACGCCGGGATGCTTTGGGAGCGATTATGAGTTTTATCTGAAGAGAAATGAACTAGTTTTTAGACAAGAAGAACTTCAGGCGCTTTATGATGAGATAGATGGGTTAATTAATAAATACAATATAGATGTTGAGAAGTTTAATAATAATGTAATACGGAGTGAAAACTTACAGAATATCATCAATTCGTATGAAAGGGTGAATGAATTATAATATAATAAAGAAAAATGGAGGTAAAAAATGTATAGTGATCCTTTAAGTCCGGAAAATGGATTTGAAAAGTTCCCGGGGAGTGGAATTCCTGGAGAGGCCCAAATTGAGATGGCTAACCAATATGAGACCGGTAATCCGCCGTTTGGGGGTGAACAACAATTCGGAACAGCGAATGAGACTAATGAATATTATGGGGAAAAGACGGCAGATCAAGAGACTGGTGAAGAATATGATAAAGGTCTTTCGGACGCATCGGCGGCAATTAATTACGGTTTAGATGCGGCGGCGAGAGAGAAAGGCGTAGAGTTCGTAATTCAGACGCTAAGGAATTTTTACGGAAATACGATTGAGGAACTATATGCTGCGTTAGGAATTAAGACTGCTGAGGATATGGAAAAAACTCAGGCTGAGGGTCAGGCTGCGAATGCAAATGTGGCTGAATTCCGTGAAGGAGTGAATGCGCCTTCACAAAAACAATCTCCGGAAGGATTCACAAGGATGATTGCGGATATGAAGGAGTTGATTTTAGAAGTTGAAGGAGCAGATCCGAAGTATGAAGAGCTAAGAGCTGGTGCTAGGGCGGCAGGAAAAGGATATTTTGAATATGCAGTAAGTAGCTTCGGGACACAAGGTTTGACGGAGTTATTCAAGGTCTTAGCGATGCAGAGAGAAAAAGAAGAGAGTTTGTTTGGAGAGACTAAGGAAGAAGAGAAGGCCGAAGAGGATGGGGCGTCTGATGAATTATTTGGTTTCGGAAAGTCGGAGGAGGAAACTCCGGAGGTAGAAAAGACTCCCGAAGAAAAAACTGAAGAAGAGCGAAAGAAAAAAGAGGAAGAATTATTAAAGCAAGAAAGGCTGAATCCGGAGATTATAAATAAGGATGCAGTTTAAAAGCCGGCGAATTATCGTTGTTAGCGCGGCGCTAATCGCAATAGCGATATGCCTTTTGGTGAATCCGAATAGTTATGAATCGGTTTTTATTAGACAGGAAAATACTGGGGCCGAGAAGCCGTCGGTTTCGGGTTTACTAGCTAAGGATATTTTAGAAGAACTAGAGGTAAAGGGACGAGCGCCGAAAACCGGATATAGCCGGGAAGCTTTTTATGATGGCTGGCCGATTGTAGATGGTTGTAACCTTAGGCAGAAGATTTTAAAGAGAGAACTCGGGGAAACAGCGGTTTTCGACGGGTGTTATGTTATATCGGGGGAATTTGACGAGCCGTATACGGGGGAGCATCTAGTTTTAAAGGATAAATCGGAAGTCGCAGAGATACAGATTGATCACGTGGTGGCGTTGTCGGATGCTTGGCAGAAGGGGGCGCAGTATATGGATTATGAGACGAGATATAAAATTGCAACGGATCCGTTAAATCTACTTGCAGTAGATGGAGATGCAAACGAACAAAAGTCGGACGGGGACGCGGCGACATGGTTACCGAACAATAAAAAATTTAGGTGTCAGTATGTCGCGAGGCAGGTTTCGGTGAAGTATAAATATGGGCTCTGGGTAACAGAGGCGGAAAAAGAAGCGATCTCGAGGATTCTAACAAATTGTCCAAATGAGCCGGCAGTTGGTGTATAATAGACTTAAGTTAAGTGGAGGACAGAATGAAAAAATTAGCGTGGTGGACAGGAATTGTCGCTGCTATTTTAATCGTGGCGGCGTTTTTGATCGGAAAAAACGTAGGCGGTAGCTTAGTCGGGCTTCCGATGCCGGAATTAGCGGAAGGACAGAGAGGTGAGCTCGGAATTGATAAGAATATCAACGAGGAGACGATTGATAAGTATTTAAATCGTTCGGATGCGGTTTACCGTGACATGAGGATGTTAAAGGATCCGGGAAACTATGAGGCGATTGGTGGCGATTCATATTTGTCGGGATTTGTAAGAGGGTTCGAAGTAGTTCCGCTTCCTTATCTAGTAAATGTTAAGGGATTGCCGGAAGAAGTTGGGGAGACTTATACGGGGGAAACTTTATATAGGTTACATTCGGATGGAAGCTATACGGCAAATTATGAGGAGTCGGAGGCGATTTTAGCGGCTTTATTCCCGAAAGATAAGGTAATCTTCTTAATGTGCGGCGGGGGTGGTTACGCGGGGATGACGAAAAGCTTACTCGTAGCGCTTGGTTGGGATGAGACGAAGATTTACGATGTAGGCGGATATTGGTTCTATGAAGGAGAGAATAATGTCGAGGTGAAGCGAGAAAAGGAAGACGGGACGGTAGTTTATGATTTCTATAAAGTACCGGTACACGAGATCGATTTTAGTAGTCTAACGGAGATATAAGGTGGGAAAAGAGAAAAAGGGAGAAAAGCGGAGAGCGATTCTAGTAGCTATAGTTCTCGCGGCGTTAGTGCTTGCGGCGGTGGCATTCGGGGTACGAGACGGATGGCTTGGGGGTGCGAAGGTGGTTTTAAGCGAGGGTTACTACGGTGAATTTACGGATTATCAGGATTTATCGGTAGAAAAATACGAAGAGTTAGTCGGTAAAGGCGATTCGTTCGTTTTGTTTGTCGACCAAGGGGGTTGCGAAACGGCGGAGAGGTTAAGAGGGTTTGTTAAAGATTGGGCTTCTGAAAAGGACGTAAAGGTACAGAGGATAATGTTTTCGGAGATGAAAAAGACTTCGCTCCATGAACTCGTAAAGTACTATCCTTCAGTAGTAGTGGTAGAAAAGGGGAAGGTGAGAGCATTCTTAAGGGCGGATAGCGATGAGGACGCGGATATATATAATGATTACGAGAAGTTTAAGGGTTGGATAGAAAAGTATATATAATATATAGTTTAAGATAGACTCTAGAAAAGGAGTCTATTTTTTATGAGGAAAATCGAAAAACAGGTTTTAGAGTACCTTAATTATTGTGAAAAGGTGAGAGGAATGTCGCCAGTAACGATACATTTTAAGGGATTCGTGATTGGAAAGTTTATAGAGGTTACGGATTTAAGAAGTCTAAAGAGATTAGATAATGAGATGTTTAATAAGTGGGTTTTAAGAGAATTAGAGGATGGGGTTTCGGCGCGATCCTTAAATACTTATAATGCGGTGATTTTAGCGATGGTAAGATATTTTATAGAGTCGGGAATAATAATCCCGTTAAATATAAGGTTAATTAAAAGCTTAGGGGAAGAAAAGTCGGAGAGAAAGTTTTATACAAGAGAGGAAATAGAGAAGGTGGTTAAGTCGTCTGATTATGTGACGGGCTTAATGATTCGAGTGATGTTCGAGACTGGGATGAGAATTGCGGAGCTAACGAGGGTAAGAGTTTCGGATTTTCAGGGGAGAAAAGTTAAGTTTATTGGGAAGGGAAGGAAAATTAGAGAAGCATATATAAGTGAGGAGACTTATATACTACTTTGTCGGTATATAAAAGAATACAAGATTTCAGATTATTTATGGGGATTTAAAGCGGTAAACGGAGAGCCGCCGACAGTGAATACGGTGCGGAATATGTTAAAGGAAGCGTTTAGGATCGCAGGATTTGAGGGGTTTTATCCGCATGCGCTCAGGCATTCATTCGCGACAAATTTACAGATTAAGGGTGCGTCGGTAGTAGAGATAAAGGAGATGATGGGGCATGAGTCGGTCGCGACTACGGAGAGGTATTTGCATGGGTTCGAGGGGAGATTAGAAGAATTGTTTGAGAAGTACAGATAAAAAATACAGCCCCGAAAGGCTGTATTATTAAGGCTATACTTTTTTTATTGACCTACACCAGCATTAACAACGTACTTAACTTTACCAGTATAAGTATCAGCTTCTTGAGTAGCGCTGGTGCTTACCTTGTAACCAGTGTAGATAAGGCTTTCGCTAACCATAGATGGACTACCTTGTGCGTTAGCCTTATAGGCAATCCTCGCGGCATCGGCTGGGACTTGAGAGTAACTAGTATAACCAGTCACAATCGTAGCACCAGTATTGCTGTCAGCAATTTTGAAAGCCCAGTTAGACGTACCGGCAGTAAGAGTCGTACCAGTTGGGATAGCTGTGCCAGAATCAGCTGGAACCATGGTAGTCGTACCAGGAGTATCACTGCTATAACCTTGAGCAGTTACATTCCAACCATGAGTGTCGTTGCAAGTGATATAGAGCTCACCACCAGTACCATTAGCGTCCCATTCTTCGACATCGTTGTTTGTCATAGTAGCAGTGAAAGTTTGCCCAGTTCCAGGATTGCTTTGTGGATCTATGTTGGCAGCTAAATCAGAAGCCACACTACAAGCGCTCGAAATCGTGATTTGCACGGTATCGATAACATCTGCAGAAGCGCCAAGAATCGGCATTGCAGCTACAGCTAATGCTGCTACGCCTGCGCCCGCAATTAATATTTTTTTCATATTGTTTTTCTCCTCTGCCCGAAAAGCAGAATTAATTTATATTTTACGTTGAATATAAAATGCCGCTCTTATTATGAAAAAAATATTAATTTCCGATAAAGGATAATGGGATATTTTTAATTTTAAAGTATAAAACTTGTTTAAATTAGTTATTATTCTCAAAATAGTTTAAAAAAGATCACGATTATGTTGCTAAAGTTGTAGGTTCTGGAAAACTTTTAAGGAAAAGCTTGAGTGAAGCTTAAAAAATGCTTGACAATATTATCATGCTTATGTAAAATGAGAAATGTTAAAGGTTATACATTTAACGTAAAATATAAATTAATTCTGCTTTTCGGGCAGAGGAGAAAAACAATATGAAAAAAATATTAATTGCGGGCGCAGGCGTAGCAGCATTAGCTGTGGCTGCGATGCCGATTCTTGGCGCTTCTGCAGATGTTATCGATACCGTTCAAATCACGATTTCGTCATCTTGTGGCGTGAATTCGGATACCGAATCTACCCCAGGTACTGGTCAAACCTTTACCGCCAATATGACCAACAGTGATACTCACGAATGGGCTGCTGATGGCGCGGGTGGTGAGCTTTATGTCACTTGTAACGACGCTTCCGGTTGGAATGTAACTGCTCAAGGTTACACCAATGATACCGCTGGTACAACCACAATGAAACCTACTGGATCAGGTACGGCTATCCCAACTGGTACGACTCTTGATGGTACCGTGTCTGCTTGGGCATTCAAGGTAGCTGATGGCGATACTGGTGCCGAACTAGTAAGTGCATATTCAACAAACTATGCGCAAATTCCTGCTACTGCGACGAGAGTTGCTTACAAATCTGGTACTCCAGTAAGTGAAGGTCTCATTTACACTGGTTACAAAGTAAGCACGAGTGCAACTCAGCAAGCTGATACTTATACTGGTAAAGTTAAGTACGTTGTTTCTGCTGGTGTAGGTCAATAAAAAAGTATAGCCTTGAAAATACAGCCTTTCGGGGCTGTATTTTTTTTACCATCTATGATATACTAGATATATTAAAAGAGAGGTAGAGATGGAGGAGAAGAAAAGAAGAATTAGGTATATTGCGATAGCTTTAGTGTTATTTATTATTGTAATTATTTTGATATTCTTATTGAATGGATCGGAGACACGATTTTCGGATGATACGGCGAAAGACGATATTTCGGCGTTAGATTGTAAAACCGGACCGATAGAGGACGGATTCTTCGTTTCGGAAACAGCGAACAGCACGAGCAATGAGTTAAAGATTACCTTTAAGAACCAGAAAATGGATAAGATTTATTACTCTTATTACGGGGTTTATCGTTCGGAAGACGTTGCGAATGCGGATGATACACATTTACACTCGAAGTATAATATATATATGGGCGAAAACGGAGTTGAACAGGGGAGCTTAAACCCGAATTACTCGGTCGTAAAGACTAAATATCACATTTCTTTGTATGTAGATGATTATGATAAGATTAATCCAGTAACGGCGAAATTCTTCTTTATTGATAAAGAGGATATTGAAGAGTTTAATTCCTATCCGATAGACACTTTAAAGTCTTACTATGAGAAGAAGAATTTTAAGTGCGAAGTAATTAAAAATCAAAAGGAGGTAGATGAAAAGCAAAATTAAAGCGGTGGCGGCAGTAATCCTTTTAGGCGGATTTTTATTTAGCGGGCTAAAAGCGTCTGCTGTTATAGATACTAGTAAAATGGGACAGATGATGACGGTTTCGCCTCCGATCGAAAAAATGGTCTTAATCCCGGGAGAAGTTTACGAAGGATCAGTTAAAGTCTCAAACTCGGCGACAGCGAAGAAGAATTTAGAGTATTCGGTTAGAGTCGGCTCTTTTAGTTTAAGAGAAGATGAAAACGGAGAGACAGATTATTATAATACGGACGTGGACACGATAACCGGTTATAACCAGATTATGGAGTGGATTACCTTAGGTAAAGAAAAAGGGAGTGTCGCCCCGAATGAGATAGACGTAGTTCCTTATACGATTAAAGTACCGAAAGACGCGCCGGCGGGTGGACAATACGCTTCGATTATTATTCGAAATGATACACAATCGGATGAAGATGAGGGGAACGTAGTAATTCAAAATGTAGTTGAGTTTGCGGAGAGCATCTTAGCTGAGGTAGCGGGTGAAACGAGAGACGAGGGGGCGATTATCGAAAACAATATTCCGGCGTTTCTTTTAAAGAATAATTTATCGGCGGTGTCGAAAGTCAGGAATAACGGTAACGTACATACGAACGCGAAGTATATCTTACAGGTTTGGCCGCTTTTCTCGGATGAGGAGTATTGTACTAACGAAGAAGAGCCTTCGGAAAGCTTAATTATGCCGGAAACCGAGAGAACGCACGCGGAAGAGTGTAGTTTGCCGGCCGTCGGGATCTTTAGGGCAAAACAGACAGTGAAGATTTTCGGAGAGACATCGATTGCGGAGAAGATGGTGATCGTTTGTCCGTTGTGGTTACTCTTTATTATCCTCTTTGCGATTGCGCTCGCTATTATTTGGTTAGTGACAAAAGCAAGGGCGCGCAGTAGAGAGTCTTAAGTAAATAATAAAATACCGCCTTAAGGGGCGGTATTTTTTTAAAAAAAGTCGAAAAAAGGGGTTGATTTTTTCGAAAATGTTTGATATAATGATTGAAGTTTAAGCAAGTCGGCTTTTCCGACCTCTACAAAAAGATAAAGAAGAAAGCGAGGAATCTTTTGAGGTCGCTTTAACGACTTCAAATCTTCTTTAAGACTCTTCTGATTAACAATTTGGACAACGATAAAGATTTTAAAGACGACATTAGTAATCGAACTTCGATTGCTAGTTAAGTCAATGCATA
>JAEEGL016285267.1_pt1 | contig 28380 bp, 22 predicted proteins | sample 9134231 | NCBI WGS metagenome assembly JAEEGL01 (sample SAMN16246548, study PRJNA631951) | gut metagenome | biome: gut microbiome; feature: rumen; material: fiber-attached | host: Bos | place: Iran: Karaj | collected 2018-10
CGTGGTGACAGTGTCAAGATCCTGTTTGACTGCTACTACCGGGATGATACGCTGCAGCAGTATCAAGCGTATATCCGCACCGGTACCATGACAAAGGACAAAGAAAACGGCGACCTGTTCCAGAAGGATCTTGCTGAAATGGTCAAGGGCCTGCAGGAAAACATTCCGGGAATCGGGATCTATATCTGGAATCATGCCGAAAACGCAGAGACCCACAATACGCAGCACACCATCATTTCCAGCAATGTTTTCGATAAGCTGGAGGACGGCGTCAGCGTTGCGGATTGGATCTGCGCCGCTGTAAACGGCGACGTGCAAAGCCACGGTCTCGCACTGCTCGAAAGATAAGAAAGCAGATCGACCTCTGCGTCATCGTAGCAATATGCAAGACCCGCCTTCAATTTTCCAGTTCTGTCATGATCACACATCCCTATACGGTGCTAAAAGAATACAGAACCATATTGCGAGGCTTCCCAGTCCCACGCAGCACAACCTGCTTTTGACAAGAGACCTCATACATGCTATGCTTTGATCAGGATGAAAAAAGGAGGGGTACCTATGCCAAAAGCAAACAAAAACGAGAATTTCGGCTACTATAGCGGCTGGATGTTAAGCAAAAACACCTGGGTCATCAATTTCATGAACGGGTCTCAGAACATCTACCTCCTGGAGGGCGATGAGGCTGCCATGCTGATCGATACCGGCTATGGCCAGGGCGATTTACGAGCCTATGTGGAAAAGCTGACGGACAAGCCCGTGATCGTGGTGAACACCCATTTCCATCTGGATCATTACGGAGGGAACGCCGAGTGGGAGAAGGTCTATGTGGCCGATCAATGGGAAAAGGACGCAACGCCGGGATATCAGGAAAACGATAAGAACTTCCCGTACCCGGATTATGAGAAGGTCGTTGTGGGCGATGGCTATGAATTTGACCTGGGCGGCCGTGTGATCCAGGTGCTGAGAGCTAAAGTGGCACATTGCAACAGCTCGCTGTTCTTCTATGATGCAGGGAACAATATGCTGTTCTCCGGAGATGAATTCGAGTCAGGCCAGACGTTGATGTTCCTGGGAGAACCGAACACCCTCAAACCTCGGCTGAAGAACATGAGGGAAAACGCGGAGCGTCTCTATGCGTTATGCGATGAGCATACTTTGGTCCTTCCGAACCACAACGGGGCTCCGATCGCGAGAGAATACTTCCTGGATTATATCGGCCTGGTGGATTCCATCTTCGCGGGCGATGCAGAAATCGAGGATGATCTGAATCATAAGTATATCAACGAAATGCCGGGTCATGAGAAGTACTGCCGCGTCCGCTGCGGCGGGGCCAGCATTTTTGCGGATAAAAAGGAAGTTCTGGAAGCGGCAAAAGCCTGACGGAAAAGCTTCCATCACGGTAAATCGCGATTCAACTGAAATTAGAATAATCTCTATTTTCTCGTTATTTACGAAATTTGAGTTCTGATGTATATTCAACATGCAGACTGCAAAATCGATCAACGAGGAGAAAATATGATGGATACGATCAAAACAGGACGGTACATCCAACATCTGCGTAAGACAAAAGGCATGACGCAGAAAGAACTGGCAGAGAAGCTGAACATTTCGTTTCAGGCAGTTTCAAAGTGGGAGAACGGGGACGCGCTCCCCGATACAGGGATCCTGCTGGATCTGTGCGATGCACTGGAAACGACGGCAGATAAGCTGCTCAACGGAGGTACGGTGGCTGTGAAAGAGCGCAGGATGATGCGCCTGGAAGACGTGATCATCGGCTTTGAATGCATCGAAGATATAGGTAAGTATTTCGGGGAAAGCAGCACTTTCTACCAGGGCATGGTAGAAGGCATCAACCAGAAAATGAATATCGACCTGCTGGCATACCTGAAAGATCCCCGGACGCGCGAGGTCCTGTACGCTGAGGTGCTGATCCAAGGCATCCTCGATGGAAAAACCGTTGATATGGAGGAAATAGAAGCGACGTTTCAGAATGAAAAGATGGTCGGGACCATCAGAAAGTATCTGGAAAAGGCGAAGGGATAATAAGGTCTCACATCTGTTTTGGCATTCAAGCGCAAAAGCTGGCTGATCCCATCAGGATCGACCAGCTTTTTTCAGGAGCAGATCTCCGCCGCAACAAAAAAGCCTATGCCATAACGGAAAAACAAATGGACTGGACGAAATGGCTGTTTTATGCTAAAGTGAATACACTACCATTCGTTTACCCGGTGCTTCGGATCCAGTTCCCGGCACCATATGACAGATCGATCTTCACGGAGGTAAGCCATGCCGAACAACAGTGAGCAGATCAGGATCGTTCAGGAGACTGTCTGCGGAAAAGAGATCACATTTGCACATATCATGGGCGGTCCCGCTCCGGTCATTTATCAGAAGCTGGGCCTGAACCCGCAGGTCGATTATGGTACTTCTGCCATCGGCATCATGAACATGACGCCGCCAGAGTCCGCCGTCATCGCCTCGGATATTGCCGTCAAAAGCGGAAATGTATATCTGGGCTTTGCTGACCGTTTTACAGGCACGCTGATCATAACCGGCGAACTTGCGGATGTGGAGTCCGCCATGATCGAGATCCTCGATTTCTTCAAATCAGAGATGGGTTATGTCGTCTGCCGCCTGACGAGAAAGTAAACTTGTGCTTGATATGAAAACAGGACAAAAGATCACAAGAGAAGAACTTCTGGAGAAGATCTTCCATAAGGATTTCGAAGAGCTCAAAGGGCAGACCCTTCGCATGACCCGGGTGCGCATCCCCGGCAGGGAAGTGTGCCTTGCGCACGTCCTGAATCCTTCCGATCCCACGATCTATCAGAACCTCGGCCTTCATATTGGGACCCATGAAGGGGAGGATCACACGGGCGAAGCGATCGGACTCGTCCATTTCACGCCGTGGGAAGCGGTGGTGGCAGCCGCGGACTGCGCCATGAAAGCAGCCCATGTGGAGATCGGATTCATGGATCGTTTCTGCGGCACGCTCGTTCTGACGGGAGGCCTTATTGAAGTAAGGACTGCCGTTCAGGAAGTCGTCCGGTTTTTCAGAGATGAGCTGCACTTTGAAGCCGCCGATCTTACGGTAAACTGATATGAAAAAAATGTTCCTTATGGGTCGAAGCGAAGCCGGCAAGACCTCTTTGATCCAGGCGATGAACGGCGAAGAGCTTCACTACATCAAAACGCAATACACCAATCTGAACGACGATACCATCGACACACCTGGCGAGTACGCCGAATCCAAGCATTTTTCGGTGGGCCTTGCATGCTTTTCCTTTGAGTCCGACGTGGTGGGACTGGTGCAGGCGGCCGATGAACCCTTCAATCTCTTCGGCTGCTGTCTGCACACCTTTATTCTCCGCCCGCTGATCGGTATCATCACCAAAACGGATTCTGCGTACGCGAACGTCCCCATGATCCGTCAGTGGATGGAGAACGCGGGTTGTGACCGCATCTTCGAGGTCAATAACAAAACACGGGAAGGGATCTCCGAACTGATCGCGTACCTGAACGACGACCTTCCTACGATCAGCATGGAAGAGGCGATCGAGCGGCAGCGCAGAGGTTTGAGTGAGTGGGATCCTGATTTCGACAAACAGGATGCATCCTTGCCGAGTACAAGCGATGTATGACCGGATGCTAAAAGAAGGTCTGAAATTAAGCCATCTCTTTGTTTTAAGGGAGGGCTTTTTTTGTTTCCGGAACAGATCATAGAGAGATCATGACTGTCTGCGATCTGATGACACGAACGCAACCAAGTCAGCACAGATCCAAGAGAGTATAAAACGATGAATAAAAAACAGGAAGGGAACCCAAGAGATCCCAAAGAAGAAAAAGCGACTCGAGGGAGTATAAATCAGGAGGTTTTCAGTTGACCAGTCAAATTCGGTGTGATAAAATAATTGCTATATAATGGCATATTGTATGCAATTTATTCGAGCAGATCATAAACTTATAGTAAAATTATTGTGCCAGGATTCTGTATAAACCACGATACTCTGGTGAGCAAAACGAAGTACACTCTTAGAGAGTGTTCACTCATGGCGGACACGGAAAGGACCGAACATGACGGATAAGGAACTACGCAAACTCAGTCGTGCACAGTTGTTAGAACTGTTGCTTGAACAAAGCCGGGAGATCGATCGTCTGCAGAGAGAGATGGATCAAACACGCAAGGATCTGGAGGACCGGACCATCACCATAAATAATTGCGGATCCATAGCTGAGGCTTCGATCGCTATCAGCCAAGTCTTTGAAGAGGCACAGAAAGCCGCGGAACAGTATTTGGAAAACGTGAAGCGTGTCATCGATGAAAAAGCTGCGGAAAACGAGGCTTTGCCGGAGATCGGCCAAAAGCGTGAGCCAGAAGAAGGTCCGGCAGATATACCGGAAAAGGTTTCCCTTGAAGAACATCATCCGGAAGAGATCGAAAAATCGCAAATCACAGATCATCTGAAAGAAGCGGCGGCCTTGGCGAAGGATCAGATGCTGGGTAAAATGCAGACGCTGTGGAGGCGGAAATAGGAATGGCGCAGCACACACCGGATCTTCATCAGTTTCCAACGACCGACCAGCTGGAGACAGAACTCAAGCGTGAACAAAAGAGCCATCAGTTTGGCTCGCTTATCCGCAGTACGATCTATATTCTTGTTACAGTTGCTGCGTTTGCGATCGTGATCGCTGTGATCTTTTTCCCGGTCATGCGGATCTATGGTAGTTCCATGGCCCCAACGATCAAAGAAGGCGAAATCGTCGTTAGTTTGAAAGGTTCAAAGTTCAAAACGGGAGATGTCATAGCGTTTTATTATAATAATAAGGTCCTCGTCAAACGAGTCATATGCGGTCCGGGTGACTGGATCACCATTCGTGAGGACGGGACGGTCGTTATCAATGGTCATGTGAAGGATGAACCTTATCTGATCGATAAAGCGTTTGGGATCTGTGACCTTGACTTCCCATATCAGGTACCTGCCAGTCAGTATTTCGTGATGGGGGATCAAAGATCGGTTTCCGTGGATTCCCGCAGCAGTACAGTTGGCTGTATTTCAGAAGAACAGATCGTTGGCCGCATCATCTTTTGTGTTTGGCCGATCTCGGAAATGCGATGGCTTCGTTGATCTACAGGCAAGGAACCATGACATGAAAAAACATGCAGTGACGATCATATTGGTACTGGTCATGTTGGTCGGAGTCGCACTTCTGCTGTATCCTTCGGTGGCGGACTACTGGAATGAACGACATGCGTCACGAGCGATCGCAACATATGTGGAAGCGGTCGCAGACATCAATGATGAAACCTATACCAGGATGTGGCAGGAAGCGGAGGAGTATAACGCCCGTCTTGCAAAGACCGGTATCCGTTGGAAAATGGATACGGAGCAGATGGAAACATATCAGCAGGTGCTGAACATCTATGGTTCCGGGATCATGGGTTATATCGAGATCCCGCAGATCGATGTGATGCTTCCGATCTATCATGGAACAGAAGAAGCGGTCCTGCAGATAGCGATAGGGCATATCGCCTATACCTCATTGCCGGTCGGTGGTGCAGGTACACACTGTGTCATCTCAGGGCATTCGGGTCTGGCGTCAGCCAGATTGTTCACAAGTCTGGATGAACTTCATGAAGGCAATCTCTTCATGATCCATACCCTGGATGAGATCCTGACGTATGAGATCGATCAGATCCGTACCGTTCTCCCGTTTGAACTGAATGAACTTCAGATCGTTGAGGGTCAGGATCTCTGTACGTTGGTCACATGCACACCGTATGGTATCAATACCCACAGGCTGCTCGTACGTGGTCACAGGGTCGAAACAAAGCCATCGTCAGAAGCTGCGGTGCGCGTGACAGGGGATGCGACGATATATGACCCATTAACGGTGGCACCGCTGGTGGCGGCTCCCGTTTTATTGGTCCTGTTTATTTTGCTTTTAGTAAAAGGACATCGAAAAAAGAAACAAACGTAAAGGCAATCTAAATGCAAAACTGGATCCAGGAAAAACTGCAGGCTTTTGCAAAAGCCCGCAAACAGCAAGAGTGGCGAAAAAGCTGGACAAGTGCAGTCGCGATCTTCGTAGTCGTCTGTACGCTGTACGGCTTGCTTTTGCCTGCCCAAACGCTGGAATATCCGACATACTGCGGCCTGGATCATGAGCATACCGAAGAGTGTTATATGGATCCGTCGGCTGAAGACAGCGCCGAACAGAGCGAGGTCCAGGCAGAACCGGATCCAGAATACCGCGGCCAGGAAGAGCAGGTGGCGGAAGAGCAGGCAGTCGAAGAGGCTGATGTCGAACCTGCTGCAGAAACTGCTTACGAAGGACCTGTTCAGGGTTCCGAAGAAGATGCCGCCGAGGAAGAAGTCGATGAAAAACCGGCTGTGGAGGAAACCTCTGCGCGGGAAGAAACGGAAGCAGAAGCAGTAGAGGAAGAAGTATCCGAGGAAGACATTTCGGAAAAAAGCTCAAAACCTGCGCTGGAGAAGATGGTTTTCACTGCTGATGACAAGAGCTTCAAGATCACGGTCAGGTTTGGGGCAGATGCAGGCATACCGGACGATGCGGAGCTCACCGTCCGTGAACTGACAACGAAAGAATCTGAAACATACCTCGAGAAGGCCGAAGAAAAAGTCGCGGACAGCGAGATGATCAGCTATGCCCGCTTCTTTGATATTTCCATTCTGTCCGGGAAAGACGAGATCCAGCCGCAGGCGCCGGTTTCCGTTGAGATCGAATTGGTCAAAAATGAACTCCCAGACCAGGAAACGACGGAACTGAAGATCCTGCATTTCGCTGAGGAAAAGAAGAATAAGCCTGAAGTCCTGGAAGCGGAGCAAAAGAAGGAAAATCAGGTATCCTTTGAGACAGAAGGATTCTCTGTATTTGGTGTCATCTATACCATTGAACTCCATCAGGAGATCCTGACCGCGGATGGGAAGACGTACAACATTACAGTGACCTATGGCTCGGATGCTGGTGTTCCGGACAATGCGAATCTGCGCGTCAAGGAGATCCTTCCTTCCGAGGAACTGGAAGATGGAGAGGCCGATGCATATCAGGAATATGTTTCACAGCTCAAAGAAATGATGGGCTGGGAAAACACTAGTCTGTCCTACCTGAGACTCTTTGACATCAAGATCGTTGATGAAAATGGTGAAAAAGTCACCATCGATGCGCCGGTGGACGTGAAGATCGAACTGGCAGATAAGGAAAGTGGCAAGAAGGCGGCTGCAAGCACACAGGTCGTACACTTTGCGGACGATTCGGATACAGGTGATATAATTGAAGATCTGTCGATCCAGGGCCAGTCGATCCGGTTTGAGGCGGATGGATTCTCGGCGTATGCGATCGTTCAGGGACCGGGAGAGGTGCCGATCGGGTGGCATAAAGTAGAGTCGATCGCGGAGCTGATCGCGATGGGCAGTGAAGGCTTGTACATTGGTAATCCTGAAGGGTTTTACTATACCAATAAACTGACACGCGACAGCAACCGTGTGGGTATCACTAAGACAAAACCCGCGCAGAACTATCCGAGTGACGCAGCGGTACTGTATTATTTCGAGCAAGTCGAGGGTACAGACAACCAGGTCTATGCATATTGCTTCGCGGATGATCAGACGACCCGGCAGTATGTATACAATGGGGGCAATAACAGCCTTTCCTTTGCAGAAAACGAAGCGGATAAGACGCCGTTTACTGTGACACAGAACAGTGATGGTACCTTCAAACTGAACAATGGTGCTTGGTACTGGAATATGCAGGGCGGTACTGGGGGCAGCCGTTTCTGCTGTTACAATAATGCGAACGATAACAATAATAAAGTCGATTTCTGGTATTATACCAGCAGTGACAGTGATCCCTTTGACCTTGACGGGGCGTCGTATGGCTTGATGTTCTGGAATGAAGATGTGGCCGGTAAAGCAATGATGGCGGAAGAAATCAACGGATCCGCCTTAAAAGCGCTGCCTCTGACAGTCATGACGCACAAAGACAATCACAACGACCAATTGTTTGTTTCCAATGACAGCAATATCACGCAGTGGACGTTCCACTGGGTCAGCGATGACAGGTATTATCTGACAGACGATGCGGGCCGATACTTGAAGGTCACTGCCGACAGCATCACTCTGGTCAGCAGTGAAACTGACGCCAGTATGATCCAGGTCATCCCCGGAAGCGGTGTCCATAAAGGGGAGATCTGTCTGAAGTCGGAGAGCAATACGATTACATTCAGTGGAACGACGGATACCGGCTTTAATGTGAATAATAATACCGTAGGTACCGACTGGCTCCATCTGACAAGAGTATCGGAACTCTCCAATGAATACTTTATGACGCACTCTGCCAAGAAGGTAAGCGTTTCGGCAGAGGAGATCACCAATGGATCCAGGGTCATTCTATATGCGCGTTCCTGGAATGAGGAAACCAAGAAGTATGAGCTCTTTGCCGTTGATCATGATGGAACGATGGTGCCCTGCTATGATACCGGTGATTCTATCGAGTGGGTGGGCGGACAGCTCAATACGATGCTTTGGAACTTCATCGAGTATTATGACGATGAAGGAAATCCCACATATTACTATGATATGTACAATGAGTACTCGGATAAGTACCTTGCTCCGCAGGTCGTTGGCGGCCAGGTCGTTTCGGATGACGTGATCGGTCTCAATATGACGGGACGCCAGCAGGGACAGTATTATTCGAGCATTTTGGCGTGGGATGATGCAAATTACAGCTATGCCGGCCTTAAGGAAGAAGATGGCCAGATCCAGGCTTGTATCAAACAAGAAGCACTTGATTTCTTCTTTGCGATCGTTGAGGATCTGAATGTAGATGACACCTTGACGCAGGTGGAAACGGTAGACAATGACTTGTATGGCATCACGATGAAGTTGGTGGATTTCGGGGGTACAGTGGTCAGACCGGACGGTACAGATACGACGAGTGTCCAGCAAAACGTGATCGGCAACAGCAAACTGAACCAGTGGGATCCGACATCCGGCCTGCTGAGTACGAATCTTGGAGATGATAGGTACCCTGTAGCAACGCGCACAGGAAGATCCCTTGGTGAACTGTTCGGCAGTGCTTCTGAAGTGAACCATCTGTTTATTGAAAGCGTTTATGACGCGACCGGTTATTATCAATTCAACAGTTTGGAGAACTATGCCTATCTGGATGGCAGCAACTTCAAGGTCTATAAAGAGATCGCGACACACGATACGACCAATAAAAACACCTTGAAGCATGGACAGTTCTTCCCGTACAACGACATTTCAGCCGGCGTATTTGCTTCCGTCAATAAGCAGAATCTGTACAAAATGGATGGTACCGAGATCGATGCTTCGGATCCGAGAAAGTATGAGCGGCTATACCTGATCGACAGACCGGATTACTATTTCGGTTATGAACTGGAAGCTACGTTCACGCAGACGCCAAGCGGCAAAGATGCCTGGGGCCATGATATCATCTTTGAATTCACCGGTGATGATGACTTCTGGCTTTATGTGGATGACGAGCTTGTGATCGACCTGGGCGGCATCCACGGCGCCCTGTCCGGCAGTGTCAATTTCAGCACCGGCGATGTCTATGTTGATGGCCGTCATACAACACTGCGGCAGCTCTTCACTGACAACTATATAGCCCGGAATGGATCGGACGAAGGTCTCGAGGCGTTTCTGTCTGAGTATTTTGATGAGGGAAGTACGATCTTCCGCGATTATACGGATCACACGATGCACATCTTCTTCATGGAACGTGGAGCAAGTGCGTCCAACCTGTATATGCGATTCAACCTGGCATCAGTACAGAAGAACCATGTAAAGCTCAGCAAGGAACTGGAAGGCATAGATACATCAGAGACGGTGATGGCAGAATTCCCGTACCAGATCAAGTATAAACTGGAAGGGGATGAAACAGAGCATTATCTGGACGATACACAGGACAGTGTTGTCTACGATGGAACGACTACACCGGTGAAGTATCGCCGGACACTTGTGGTAGATGGGGTATCCTATCCGCATGTGTTCCTGCTCAAACCGGGAGAGACAGCAGATATCACTTTCCCGGAATATGTGGTATCGTATTCTATAGTGGAATGTGGCCTGAGTGATATTTACACGGAAGTCGAAGTAAACGATACGGCGATCGAAGGCACCTCTGTTTCGGGAACAAACCGAAAAGATTATGAGGTCGGCTTCGCACCGGTCCAGGAGCGTTCGCGTGTCCGCTATAACAATACGGCAGAGGATGCTCTTCGTACCCTGACGTTCTCTAAAAAGCTGTTCGATGAAACAGGAATCAACCGGATCCACTATCCGGATGAAGAAACGACCTTTGATCTGCGTCTGTATCTGGGGACAGAATACGATGCCAGTGTTTCACCGGCAAGCATGTATCCTTACTATGTTAAGAGTCCTCAGGGATATTATTGCAGCTGGGATCCCGGTCAGAAGAAGTTTGTTCCGATCGCCGGGAAAACAGAATTTGATCAACTGACCGAGGCGGAAAAACGAGCCGCAACGTTCCATACCTCCATCAACGGTACGATCTCTAAGGTACCGGTCGACTTCGTCATCGAAGTGCGAGATCTTCTGGTGGGATCACATTATCGTGTGGAAGAACGTCCCTGGGAGGTCCCGGATGGCTTTAAATTCAAGGAATATGAGAATCAGAGCCAGACGGCAGAGCTCGTTGACAGAGAAATAAAGTATAACAATAAGACGATGGTGGTATCGGGCAGCGAGGACACGATCACGCAGTCGGTGCAATCACATGTCGACATCTGCAATATCAAGGGATATGGTCTGCGCGTAAGGAAAAAGTGGAGCGACGCAGAATACGTGGATGAACGCAGCGATACCTATTTTGCGGTATTTGCACGGTCGGAAGGAACCGGTGGTTCAGATCAGTACACTTTAGCAGCGGACTCCGTACGTGCCCTCCGCCAAGGAGAAAACACGATCTACTGGTATTTTGACATCCTTCCGGTAGAAGGTGTTGAGGAGCTGAACGATTACGAGATCCTGGAAGTGACCCTTGGCGATGCGGTCGTGACGGTCGATGAGGATGGTGTTGTTTCCGGATATGCGGAGAGTGATGTTTCTCCGGTCCTGGAAGGAGGATCGCTGACGCTCAGCGGCAAGCTGAAAGGTGAAGAAGGTCGGGGAGAATTCACTTATACCGTGCACTATCAGATGGGTACCGTGGAGGAAGGCTCGAATGTACGTGTCGATGAGGTCACGAACAGCCGTCCCGGTATCGTGCTGAGAAAGGAAGACTGGAACGGAAACGCCCTGGGCAACGCCACGTTCAAGGTCGAGATCAGGGGAGATGATCCTGTGGAGATCGGTTCATTTACTTCGGAATCTGAGGGGGAGAACGAAGGACGGATCACAGAGGCTTTCTTAAGTGAAAACGTCAACTATGTCCTGACAGAGACCCATGCGCCGCAGGGATATGTCGGGTTGCCGGAAGAACTGACTTTCTCCGTGGACAATGATCATGAAGTACACGTCAGTATAGATGATGCGTACAGTGACTATTATACGTTGGAACAGAGCGATGGGACCCATTCTGCTGTCCTGACGATCAAGGACCGTCCCTACGATCTGCAGGTTATCAAAACCGACAGAGATACGGGTGCCGCCCTCAGTGGTGTTCATTTTGATCTGCATCTGAAAAAGAAGGTCGGTGATACGATCGCTTATGATGAGACGCCAATGCAGGGGTACGAGGATCTTGTCTCGGATGAGCAAGGCGTGATCCCCGGACTTGACAATACATTGCCGGCCGGAAGCTATCGTCTGGACGAGATCGAACCCTATCGGGAAGGTTATCAGAGAATTCCTGCCAGCGTGTACTTTACCGTGAGCGAGTCAGGAGTCGTCAGTCTGGACAACGTGGATACAGTCTACCCCAGCGGTGCTGTACTTACATCAGAATTGAACGAAACAACAGGCAGATGGGAATACACAATAAACGTTCCCAACGTCCAACTGAAAAAGATCCGCATCAAGAAGATCGATGATACGCAGACAGGACTTGCCGGAGCAGTATTTTCGTTGACATCGAGCAAAAACATTTATGGATTCAGCAACATGGAGCAGTTGATATCCATGAGCGGGAACCGCCTGGGATTCCTGCCGGGAAATGATAGTTCGGATCCCACACTGTTCGTGCTGCCGGTGCTGCCGGAAGATACATATTTGATCCTGACCGAGACGATGCCTCCGGAGAACTGTCTGGAACTGGAGCATGAGATCAAACTATTCTTCCATGCGGATGGGGAAAATGATGGAATATCCTTTGAGACAGCGCCAGAGGATCAAGGTAAAGTCTCTCTGGAGGAAGGAGCCGACGGCATTTACATCCTGACGGTCAATAATACGAAACAGGCGGACGTCTCCTTCCAGAAAGTAGATATCAACTTCCCCGATACGGAATTCCTGGCCGGTGCAGTATTCGATCTGTATGAGGTCCGGGATGGTGCGCCTGTGACACCGGCCCTTTACAGTGGTATGGTCTCCGGAGATGATGGTATCCTGGTGTATGAAGGGGAAACCGTATTCTCCTTGCCATTCGGTGACTATCAGTTGGTCGAAACCGATGCGCCTGGTGGTTATAACGAGAAAGAAGGCCCTGTCTTCATCACTGTTTCAGCAGAAGGGATCACCTATGATGAAGGAACGACGTTATCAGCCGGAGGAGCTGGAATATCCTATGATACGTCAACGAAGGTGTTTACGTTGAAGATCTCCAATTCGACCGGATACGAACTTCCTGTTACGGGAGGAAGAGGTATACTGCGCTACATCCTCTTTGGTATTCTGCTTATAACGATTGCCGGGGCAGGACTGGTATGGAAGAGGCGATCGAACGTCAGTTCAGGGAATTAAGTAAAAGTGAGCCTGATTTTGGCTAAGAGCCTTCATCCTCGCCAAAGCCGATCGATGTTTAGTTCGATGTATGCATGCCTATGCAAAAGTCAACAATTCAATCTTTCTCTTTTTGTACGGAACGCCGGTATTGTGCCGGCGTTTCTGTTGTATACCGCAAAAAGACGGCGCCAAAATAGCTCTGAGAGGAAAAACCCAGGTATTGGGCTATTTCTGAAAGAGGATACGCAGAAAAACGAAGCATGTTCTTCGCAGCTTCCACCTTCTCCTGCAGTATAAACTGTTTTAGGGTCATGCCGCTTTGTACAGAAAAGGTATGGGACAGATAGGCGGGATTCAGCCGCAGGTCTTCGGAGATCTTTCTAAGGGAAAGATCCTGACGAAGATTTCTTCGAACATAAGTTTTGCAGCGCCGCACCAGATATTCGTCGGTCGATAACACTTTAGCGTCCCGGACATAGCGGCAGAAGGTCTTTACGGCATCTACGATAATATCAGCATAGTCTTCCTGAGCTTTTGCTATGGAGATCTGCTGCAGGTAAAGGTCATTCAGGCCATAGGCATCCATAGGCGGAACGCCGCCTTCCATGGCATATCGGGCCAGGAAGGATACCATCAGAACGGCTCCGTATTCTTCCGCCTTCTGGTTCGTAAAGGCCATTTGACCGACAGATTCTGTATCCATGGTATTAAGAAAAAGGAAGGCGGCTTCTTCATCTCCGGACATGATGATGTTTCGTAATTCTATTTCAAAAGAATAACTGTGATGCGGTGTTTCATCCATGCGCTGCAGTTGATAACCTAAAAGCCGGTTTGATATACGGGACATACTTTTGGGAGAACGTGCCATATCGGACCTCCTGAAGTTGATGATCTGCCAATATTATATCAAATCTTCCTGGGAATACTATATATTATTATAAAAATCTAAAATAATTAATATATTCAAAAATGACCCTATGGTATCTTTAGGACATAAAGAAGTACGCGATCCCAAAATGCAGCAACCGAAAACACATGATGTATCGAAAGGAGAAGAAATGGAGAAATTCAGAGAGCAGTCTTTATCGTTTGAGGAGCGGGCGGCGGACCTGGTAAGCCGTATGACCCTGGAAGAAAAAATCACCTGGTGCGGAACTTGGACCTCTCCGGTTCCGAGACTTGGTCTTCCCGGATGGCATTTTGCGAATGAAGCAAGTCATGGCATCAATGCCCTGAACTATGTAAACGATAAGGGGTATAACGTAACCTCCTTCCCCACGTGTCTTGCCATGGGGCAGAGCTGGGACAAGGAGAAGATCAAGAAAGTCACAGAGGCCATTTCGGATGAGATCCGGGCGGCACATAACATTGGTGATGAATCCTTAAGCTTCTGGTGCCCCACGATCAACCTTTCGAAAGATCCCCGAAATGGCCGTTCGGACGAAAACTTCGGCGAGGATCCCTATCTGGGTGGTAAGATGGCTGCTGCCTACATTCAGGGCTTTCAGGGCAATGATGTAGATACCAAATACAAGAAAGCGGCAGCGACCCCGAAGCATTTCATGCTGAACAGTTCTGAAAACAACCGGAACACAGGCATCTCTTTTGCGGATGAAAAGACCATCCGTGAGTACTATGCCCGGGTATTCGAATATGCTTTCCGGGAAGGAAAAGCAGAGTCCACCATGATCAGCTACAACCGTATCAATGGCGTACCTGCAGGCGCCAGCTATTTTGCCATGGGGACGCTTCTTCGGGAAGAATGGGGATTCGACGGCTATGTAACTTCTGACTGCGGCGCCGTTCAGCAGACCTATAATGCAGGCGCCGTGGCGATAGGGCAAAAACCGGGTGTAGGCCATTATTATTACAACACCCTGGAAGAAGCTTCTGCAGGTACTTTGATCAATGGCTGCGACATTTCCTGCGGCGGTGAGCACCGTCAGTATTTGATGAAGGCTTATGAGCAAGGCCTGATCACAGAAGACCAGATCGATAAGAACGTCATTCGGAACCTGACTTCCTTGTTCCGCCAAGGTATATTCGATGACAAAGGATCCACGCCTTGGGATGATCTGGGGGCAGAAGTCATGAACAGCAAGGCGCATGATGATCTGGCCGTGGACATGGCCAATGATACGATCGTGCTGTTGAAGAATGAGAAAAATCTGCTTCCCATAAAGAAAGAGGGCCTTAAGAAGATCCTGGTCGTAGGGCCCAATGCCAAATTCCGTGAGTTGGGCGGTTATTCCTGCGGTGGTTTCGGTGTAGGCGGTCCTTTGGATACCAAATACAGTGTCATGGCACTGGAAGGGATCAAGAAGGAACTGGAAGGCACCGGTATCGAAGTGGATTATGAAAAAGGCTGGTGCACCCAGAAAGAATTCGGCGGCACCCTTATGGATGAAATCGGCTCCATCCCCGGTGTGGATCCGGAGCAGGTCATGCAGATGATGATGAGTGCCATGGGCATCGTAGTCCATGAGGATCAAAAGACCTATGATGTCCCGGAATTCATTGCGCATCAGGAACCGGAAGATCCGGACCGTAAGGGTGATAACGAGGTTCTGTTTGCCCGGGCCTTGGAAGCCGCGAAAGACGCAGATCTGGTGATCATGGTAGCTGGAACCGACGCTGCCACCGCCTCTGAAGGTAAGGACCGTGAGTCGATCGCCCTTCCCAATGGACAGAGTGAGCGCATCCATGAAATGCTGAAAACAAATCCCAATACCATCGTGGTCCTCACTGCCATGGGCACCCTGGGAGATCCTGTCTTTGATGAATGCCACAGCCTGGTTCTTGCCACATATGCCGGACAGTCCCAGGGGACAGCTATCGCCAACGTATTATTCGGAAAGGTCAATCCGAATGGTAAACTGACCGCGACCTGGTACAAAGATGATTCCCAGCTTCCGAACATCAATGACTATGGCATCCGCAAGTCTGATGTACTGACTCAGGATCATGGCCGTACCTACTGGTATTTTGATGAAGAGCCTCGTTTCCCCTTTGGTTATGGCCTTCACTATACCACCTTTGATTACAGCAATCTGCGCCTTAAGGAAAAAGAGATCCCCAACGGGACTTCCCTGGTCGTTTCCGTGGACGTTACCAACACGGGTGCTATGGCCGGTAAGGAAACCGTGGAACTGTATGTACGCAAAGTGGTGGATACCACCTACGGAGAGAACCCCGGGGACAATAAACCGTTCCGTCAGCTGAAAGGCTTTGAAAAGATCTTCCTGAATGCGGGCGAAACCAAAACCGTCACTTTGGAAGTTCCTTTAAAAGACATTACTTTCTGGAACTATTTCCGGAACAAGATGCGTATTGAGCCAGGTGCATACGTGGTGGAAGTAGGAAGAAGCAGCGCTGATCTTCCCGTAAGCGAAAACTTCTTCATCGTAGGAGAATGGGAAGCGCCTCTCTGCACGGTCTATACCGAGATGGATCGCTACTGCTATGAACCAGGCGAAGAGGGACACATGAAAGTCGTGGCTACAAGAGAAGACACGACCAGGGTCGACCTTACGAAAAACGCACCTGTCTTTATCTCTTCGGATGAAAATGTAGCTACCGTCGATGCCTGCGGAAATATCCATGCAGTAGGATATGGAACCGCCCTGATCACAGCTGTGGTTACGGAAAATGGAAAGATAGTGAAACGGTCTTCGCCAGTGGCAGTAAAAGAGGCGTAAAAACGACCTCGGCTTATGAGAGAAAAGGAATGGAAAACAGAAAGTTTTCAGAAAATGCCATGAAAAAAACCATACAGATCACAGAGCAGAACCAGATCCTTCTCAGCAACAACGGAGCAGAAGAGCAACTGGATTTCAACACACTGTATAAGGGCTATTATCCCGACTGCGTTTGGACAAAGGCGGTCGTCTGTGATGATACCTTCTTCCTGGCAGGAACGGATACTTCTGGTATCCCATTCCTTTTCTCATCTCTTTCAGGGAAAGTCTGGACTGAAGTGAATATCCGGACCAGACTCCCGGTGATCACGCCGAAAGAGTACGGTGAAATCAAGGAAATCCTGTATGATGATGGTACTCGGCAGATGTATCTGGTAACCGAAAACGGTATCCTTGTAACACTGCCGGACTGTCCGAAGTGCGTGCGAGCCCGTAAGGTCATGGATACAAAAGCTGTCGGCGCGAAAATCACCGACGGTAAGATCTGTATTGATTCCGAAGATGGCAGTCATAAGGAGATCCCCGTGGATATAGCCGCGGAATATCGTTGTGCCCAGTCCTTTGCCAAGGAAGTATTGAAGACGGGTGGCTTTGTGATCGATCTTCGTTCTGAAGATGAGCAGAAAACGACAATGTCCGCGATTCGAGGGCTGTTTCCTATAGAGAAGGTATTTCCTTTCCCAGCAGAAAACATAGAGATGCTTTTTGAGAAACTTCCGAAAGACACACCCCTTTTCTTTCTGTGTGAATACGGCTATAAAGCCGATGAAGCCGCCAGACTGGGACGACGGTCTGGCTTCAGCCAGGCGTACTCCCTGGGAGGAATAGAGGACGTAGTCGAATGACAGGCTGCTTTTCGAGACATATCCATTGACAGCATCAAGTAGATTTGATATAAATTGTGTAAAATCTATTTAGCAAGGACGGATGATGTCATGAAGAAAGACTTTTTGCTGGATATGTTTTCTCTGGAAGGAAAGGTAGCGCTGGTCACAGGTGCTGGCCGAGGGATCGGACAGGTCATTGCCAGAGATCTGGCCAGAGCCGGCGCGGACATCGCCATCTTTTCCCGGTCCGGTGCGTCAGCAACGGTACAGCTGATCGACGGACTGTATACGGCACTGTAAAACCGAGATGTGAAAATCGCTGGAACCCGTTCATTAAGCGGATTCCAGCGATATTTGTTTTTACAGATGAGCGTATGGTTTTATAGAAGTCCCATCACAATTGGGCGAGAAGTTTTGCCGTAAGCTGATCCAACAGAGAGATCAATGCTTCAGAACTGCAGTCGATTTCACCTTGGATCCAGCGCGTCATCAGACTACCGCAACCTCCGGCAATATAGGAAAAAACGATATCCTGAAGAGCGGCGTCCTTACCGGGCAGCAACTGATCCATCCGGGAGACAGATGAAGAATAATACAATCTGAACACTTTTGACGCAAAAGTCGGATCGCCGTTTTCTGAGGCCAGAAGACCTAAATGATCCGAGCGGTCTTTAAGCTTCTCCAATAATTCCAGACCAGTACGTGTGCTGGTGCTCTCTTGTTTGATCGTGTCTTGCAGCTTGGTAAGAACATCTTCCTCTTGCTTGTCCAACAAATCGAAAACATCCATGTAATGTGTATAGAAGGTCGCTCGATTGATCTCTGCTAGATCACAGATCTCCTTAACAGTGATCCTGGCGATCGGTTTTTTCTGTAGACAAGCATAAAAGGCTTCTCTGATGCGCATTTTAGTGTAGCGGACCCGTGCGTCTGTTTTCATGATATGACTCCTTATGCAACAATAATTATACAACTGTCGATTATCTTTCGTATATCATATAATCAACGGTTGTTTTTTATCAATATCACTATTATATTAGTAGTATGAAAGAAGTCAATAGTGATTTGCAAAGGAGACGAAACATGCCAAGTACAGAAATGCAGCAGTTAAAAATGATCATGAAGCAGATGATGGAAGTTGGATTTGCTCCTAAGTTCGATGGATCACTCGACCCATACAAACTTCGAGAGGTCGTTCAGAACGCACAGACACATATGGCGGACGAACCGGGTGTCGAGTTCATCCAGGAAACATTTGGTGGGATCGAGTGTGAGCTTTCTCTGCCGGAATGCGCTCGTACCGATGCGGTAGTCTTTTATATCCACGGCGGCGGTCTGATTTGTGGAAATGCTGCGACCAGTCGCGGTTTTGCGTCCATGCTGGCAGGAGAAAGCCGGTTCCCTGTGTGGAGTTGTTCTTATCGACTGGCACCGGAGCATCAGTATCCTGCTGCACAGGAGGACTGTTTTGCGGTGTATGAGGCATTACTGGAGAAGTATCCGGATGTACCCATATTTTTGATCGGCGAGAGTGCTGGCGCATATCTATCCCTCGCGGTCACCATCATGGCGCGCAATCGGAGCGTAAAACTTCCGGCGGGCATCATTCCTTATTCCGCACCAATCGAATTCAGCGGTGTATTGGACCGGGATTTTGCTGAGAATGAGGATTTTACCGTAACGCCATCCGGCGTGCAGATCATGGGACAATTGTATCTGACGCAGGCGGACGCTGGAAAACCTGAGGCAGAACCGTATTATGATGACCTGCACGGATTTCCACCGGTCCTTTTGTCCTGGGATGAGAACGAGAGCCTGTCCGTAGATTCGATCATTTTGGAAGAAAAATGCAAGGCAGCCGGAGTGGAAACAGAAGCGTATCATCATCCTCATTGCTTCCATGCTTATGCGACGACCGGACGAGGGACGCCGGAAAGTTATGAGATATTAAAAAAGACAGTCAGCTTCTTCCAAGAACACCTGTAAGGAATACACTTCGTCAATCTCCTTTATTGCAAAGCATGTCTGGATCCGTGATATTCAAATCAAGAATATCACGGATTCATTATTACCATTAGCGCAAGATCCTATGAGAAGATATAATAAAGAAAAACATGCCAATCATCGAAGGAGGATACGAAATGAGCTTTCCAAAAGGCTTTTTGTGGGGAACGTCAGTAAGCGCCGCGCAGATCGAGGGCGGTTGGAATGAGGGCGGAAAGAGCCCGGTCATGCTGGACTATGCAGGCGTTGCATCTTCTCACACCGGATCTCGTCCTGTGTATTATCTGAATGCTGATGGAGAGCGGGAGTCCCAGACCACCGTCCCTCTGATCGTGGACGGACTGCCGAAAGGCGCTAAGTGGCAGCTTTTCGATGACGTCCATTACACCAACCATAAAGCCTCGGATTTCTACCATCACTACAAAGAAGATATCGCCATGCTGGCGGAGATGGGGCACACCACCTTCAACACGTCTATTTCCTGGGCGCGGATCTTTCCGGAAGGACTTAAAGGCGGTGTCAACCAGGAAGGTGTGGAGTTTTACCGCAATGTATTCAGTGAATGCCGCAAATACGGTATCGATCCCATCATCACTCTGTGCAAATACGACGAGCCGGTCTATCTGGAGAGGACCTACGGTGGCTGGACCAACCGCGGGATGATCGATGAGTTCGTGGAATATGCCAGGCTTTGCTTTACAGAATATAAGGATCTGGTGAATAAGTGGCTGACCTTCAATGAGATCAATGTGTTGATGGTCATGTCGTATGCTTCCGGCCCGGAGCAGAGGAAGAAGAATTTTGTCAGCCTTCATAACCAGATGGTGGCGGCGGCAAGAGCGGCGAAGATCGCCCACGCCCTCGATCCATCCATTAAAGTAGGTGCCATGATCTGCGGTGCCTGCTCCTACCCTCTTACGCCGGATCCGATGGATGTGCTGGGCAATTACCTGCAGTTCCAGCATGATTTCGGTTATGCGGGCGATACCATGTTCAGAGGTGCCTATCCCAGCTATGCGCCGCGCATCTGGGCAGAGAATGGAGTCAGCTTTGAGATCTCTGAAGAGGATCAAAAGGACCTGCGTGAGGGGACCGCTGATTTTCTGGCGTTTTCCTACTATATGTCCAGCACCTTTACGACCCACGAGGATCTGACAGACCCGGTCACGGGCAATGTTTTCTCCGGATCCGGCAACCCCTATCTCGAGTATTCTGAGTGGGGGTGGGCGAAGGACCCGCTGGGTCTTAAGTACTGGCTGCATTTCCTCTATGATCGCTATCAGGTGCCGCTGTTTGATGTGGAGAACGGTCTCGGAGCCAGGGATGTGCTGGAAGCGGACGGGACCGTGCATGATGACTATCGGATCCAGTATCTGCGGGATCATATCTCGGCGATGAAGGAAGCTGTGGAAGAAGGCGTGGAAATGCTGGGCTATACCACCTGGGGCGGGATCGACCTGGTGGCAGCTTCTACGGGCGAGCTGTCCAAACGGTATGGTTTGATCTACGTCGATGTGGATGATGAAGGACAGGGCACATACCAGCGATATCGGAAGGACTCCTTCTATTGGTATCAACAGGTCTGCAAGTCCAATGGTGAAGTGCTATGAAACGATTAGTGCTGGACGTAGGCGGTTCCGCCATCAAGTACGCGGTCATGGATGATGAACTCCGCATCTTGGAGAAGGGCAAACTGGAGGGACGCCGCAGCGATGCGGGGAAATTCGCTGAGGCCATTCTGTCGCTCCGGAAACAATACCCCGAAGCCGAGGGCATCGCGATCAGCTACTGCGGTGAGGTAGATCCTGGCACCGGTCAGATCATGTCTCCCGGCTCCTATGATTTCTTTGAGAACATGAACCTGAAGACATTCCTGGAAGAAAAGTCAGGAACCACGGTCTGGGTGGAGAATGACGCGATCTGTGCTGCTTTGGCAGAAAAAAGAAACGGCGTTCTTCAGAAAGAGAAGAACGCGGCGGTGCTGATCTACGGTACGGGGATCGGTTGTGCTTTGATCCTCGACGGAAGGATCTACTATGGAGCCACTTATCAGGCGGGAGTGGCAACATTGGTTTCTACATCCAGGAAGGCGTTTATTCCCAAGTTCAGGTTGGACGATTTCCTTCGATTCTTCAATGGGAAGATCCTGCGGAAAAAGGATCCAAAGGGCATCGATGGATTCCGTTTTTTCAGGCAGGTGGAACGCAAAAATCCTTTGGCACTGTACAGGCTGAAGCGGTTTACACGACAGGCGGCAAGATTCATCGTTGATCTTCAATTGATGCTGAATCTGGAGGCGATCGCCATCGGCGGCGGTGTGAGTGCCCAGCCACGGTTCATCCAGGAGATACAGCAGGCCCTGGATCAGGAATGGGAAAGCTACTGGGTCCGGATCACACGGGTCCCAAAACCCGAGATCAAGGTGGCTTCGGCTGGCAACGATGCGAATCTCATCGGCGCACTCATCCATTTTCAGGATATGGAGCGGGGCCACTAATATAAAATTAAAAGAGAAAACCAAGAGAGATCGAGGTTTTCTCTTTTTTTCTTCAATTCTTTCTGGGACTTTTGTGCAGAAGAAGTTTTTCGATCGAGAAAATAACAAAGCACGTCAGTATGATCAAACCAATGTACACAGTGATTTCCGCAGGGATCCCGTACTTGATCGCGATATCAGACAATACCGGCTGTGTGGATGGGTAGAAGGGCGTGATGTAAAACATATTGGGTTCCAGCTTTGGGTCCTTGAGGATCACATGAGAGACCACGTTGATCACTTCTGCGACCGCGGCCATGGCGAGGAAAAGCATCGTCGCGGGAGAAAACGTCGGTTTCATTTTTTCGGATCGTTTCTTCAGGATCATGAACGCGATCATAGCTTCGGTGACGATCAGTCCATGATACGCAAAAGAGTGGATGGTGAGCGCGATCTGCGGCCGCAGCATGTCATATGGGAGAATGAGCGCTACGATACCTCCCAGCAAAGAATAGGATGCCAGGAAGACCAAAAAGGCTGATTGGGTCTTTCCTTTTACATATTTGACCAGGAATGAGACATACATCGCCATCGAACATAACTGCCATGGAAAAAACCAAAGATTCGGTTCTTTGTTGAATACATAGACAAAGCAGTACCATTGCTTGAAGACTTCCGCTATGAGCATAGCTAGTCCGAGTTTGTGCAAGATACGAAGCAAGGTTTCGCCGTCGCAACCTCGCAATACGATCCCAACCGCAAGATTTGCAAATAGTATCAACAAAAGGGCTCCTATATGGACCGTGCCCCACAAGGCCGGTGTTTGTGAAAAAAGAGGTCCCATCGATCCTCCTCCATCTCTTCTGGATACAAAGACAGCATAATAGTATTACATATGATCGATCAGCGCAAGGAGAAATCATTTGTAAGCTCTTTTCATCGATCCAGCCGATGTTCCATACATCGTTCAAAAGTAACCATTGACAATTCTACTTGTGATGATACAATCAAATAAACAAAAATCCGTGTGGATTTTGGAAATATTTGGAGGATTTGCACATGTTGGTTACAGGTAAACAGGAAAAACAGATCCTTGCACAGGCCCGGGAAGAGCGGTGGGCGATCGGTGCGTTCAACGCTTTTGATCTTCTGACTGCGGAAGCGATCTTCCAGGCGGCCGAGTGTCTGAAGGTGCCGGCGATGATCCAGACCTGGGATTATCATGACCCGGCAGCACCCGATACAAGCATGTTTGGTGCTTTTGAAGCCAAAGTATTCATGCGCTTGCTTCTGGAGCGGGCGGCTATGAGTCCTGTTCCGGTCATGCTCCATCTGGACCACACACCTACCTATGAAGGCTGCCTGCGCGGCATACAGGCGGGAGCTGCCTCCGTCATGATCGATGGGTCTCAGAAACCGATCGACGAAAATATAGCGATCACGAAAAAGGTCGTGGAAGCAGCACATCCCTGCGGGGTTTTGGTAGAAGGTGAGATCGGCCATGTTTCCGGGCATGGGGGAAGCGACGGTATGGTCTATACAGAAGTCATGGACGCGAAAAGATACTGCGAAAGCACGGGCATCGATCTGTGCGCCGTGTCGATCGGGACGGTCCATGGTATTTACGCAAGCGAACCGGTCCTGAATTATGACCGTATCGCGGAGCTGAGAGAAGAGATCTCGATCCCGCTGGTCATGCACGGTTCATCCGGGCTCAGCGAGGAACAGTTCAAAAAAGCGATCGCCGCCGGCATCGTGAAGATCAACTTCTACACGTATACACAGGTCGTAGGAGGTAAAGCCGCGGCGGAAGCGGCCGCGTCTTCCAAGACGCCGATGCTGGGCTCCATTGCCAAAACCGGTGCCAGTGCGGCGAGAGACTATATCATGGAGCATATGAAGATCTTCGGAACGAGACCGGTCATGCTTTGATCCGGCAGGTAAGGAGGATAAGAAGATGTATGACTATCGGAAATTCACATTAGGCGTGGCGCCGACCCGACGCGACTTTTTTCCGGCACCGGCGAACGCGAGGCAGGTCAAGGAACGGATGATGGTCCGTCTCCAGGAGATCTTTGCCGGGATCGAGGATCTGACCGTCGTCGACCTGGAAGGGATCAATGAAGAAGGCATGCTTTATGACTATGCCGATGTTCCGAAGGCGGAGAAGAAATTCAAAGAGGCCGGTGTAGATGCGGTATTCTTCCCACACTGCAATTTCGGGCAGGAAGAACCGGTCGCGATGCTGGCGAAGAAGCTGGGAGTACCGGCCCTGGTCTGGGGGCCCAGAGATGAATATCCGCCGGATCCGAAGGTTTCTCCGAACCGCCAGACGGATATCCAGTGCGGTCTGTTTGCCACGACAAAAGCGCTGATGCGCTATGGTGTACCTTATACTTACATCGAAAACTGCTGGCTGGATGCACCGGTGCTGGAACAGGGCATCCAGGATTTCATCCGCACTGCATCAGCGGTCAAGGCGTTCCGGAGCTGCCGCATCCTGCAGCTCAGCACCCGTCCCCGCCAGTTCCTGAGCGTGAAATACAATGAAAGCGAGCTCCTGGAGAAGTTCGGGATCGAGATCATTCCGGTGGAAAGTGCGGAGATCGTACGGACTGTCAAGGGGGCCCTCGAGAATCGGCCGGCGGATGTCAAGGCATTGACGGAGGAATGGAAGCGCGACTATGACATCGACAACACCAGTGATGAGCGGCTGGAGAATATGGCTGCGATGGCACTGGGGATCACAGAGCTGGCGGACAAGTATGGCTGCAGTGTCGTGGCGGGCGAATGTTGGTCACTGTTCAGTGCGAATTTCGGTGTCAACTGCTGCTTCGTCTGGGGATGGCTGACTGGACAGGGCCTTCCTGTCGCCTGTGAGACAGACGTGCTTGGCGCTGTTACGACTTGTCTGCTTTCAGGGGCCGCCCGGAAGCAGAAGGACGTATTTCTTGCGGACATCACGATCCGTCATCCGGAGAATGACAATGCGGAATTGTTCTGGCATTGCGGTCCTTTCCCGGCCAGTCTGGTCCGGAAAGGCGTAAAACCCTGCATCATCAACTGCAAGGGGGATTATGAACTGGAGCATACGGCGTATACGCTGGCACGCTTCGACCAGGAAGGCGGCAATTATTCTCTGTTCGTCGGTGAAGGGCGGGGTGTCGACGGTCCGCCGACCAACGGCAATTATGTCTGGATCGAGGTCAAGGATTGGGTGGCCTGGGAGAAACAGCTGATGTACGGACCCTATATCCATCACTGCGGTGGAACCCCTGGCAACCTGAAAGACGTGCTGATCGAGGCTTGCCGCTACATTCCGGGGCTCAAACCGGATCCGGCGGTGTGAACAGATAGGAGGCCGTAGGATGGCTGATATCGTAGGAATCGGGTGCGCGGTGTTCGATTATATGCTGCTTCTGGAGAAATGGCCGGAAGAGGACACCAAGACCGGTTCTTTGGAGTCAAAGATTCAATGTGGAGGCCCCTGCGCTGTCGCGATGATCGCGGCCAGTAAACTGGGTATCTCTTCTGCATATATCGGTAAAGTCGGGGATGATCTGTTCGGCCTGACCATCAAGGAACGGCTGGAGCACTACGGGGTCGATACATCGGCGCTGACCGTCGTTCCGGGCGGGTCCTCCAGCCGCTGTGTGGTCCTCTCGAATCAGCAGAATGCATCCCGTACTTGCATCGGCGGCGGTGGCGGTGGTGATAGGACGCGCCTGAAGCCGGAGGAGATCGATCCGGAACGGATCCGGAAGGCGAAATTCCTGCACCTGGATGGCAGCAACCCGGAAGCTGCCCTGCGTGCAGCAAAACTGGCCCATCAGTTCGGCGTCAAGGTATGCCTGGATGTGGAGGGCACATGGCCCGGGATCGATGAGCTGCTGCAATGGGTCGACGTGCTGATCCCGTCCGAACGATGCGCCTATCGTCTGACGGGCTCCGAGGATGATGAATTCGCGGCTTGGTACATCTACAGAAAATACCATCCTCAGGTCCTGGTGGTGACGCAGGGATCCCGGGGCGGGATCCTGCTCACGGAGGATACATTGACCAGGTATCCGGCATTCAAAGTAGATGCGAAAGATACCAACGGCGCCGGTGACGTGTTCCATGGCGCATGGATCGCGGCCACCCTTATGGGGAAGGACCCTTATGAGGCGACCCGTTTTGCCGCCGCCGCAAGCGCGATCAAATGCACGCACTTCGGGGCATCTGAAGGGGCACCGCGGCTGAAGGATGTGGAGCAGTTCCTGGAAGATCATGAGGGAGGTATATCATGAAAAAGATCATTGTCGTAAACGCCGGCCCAAGAAAGGGTTGGAATACGGATACGCTGCTGAAGGAGGCAGCAAACGGCGCTGAGGCTGCAGGCGCAGCAATAGAGTATTTCGACCTGTTCAAACTGGAGAAATATACCGGCTGCATCTCCTGCTTCGGATGTAAAAAAGAAAAGTTCAAGGGCCATTGTGTATGCCGAGACGGGCTCACGCCTGTGCTGGATGCCATCCGAGAGGCGGATGGATTGATCATAGGTTCACCGAACTATCTGTCCAATCTAACGGCCTCGTTCCGCGCCTTATACGAGCGTCTCATTTTCCAGAATCTGACCTATAACATGGAAACACCTTGCTGCAACGAGCGTCTGATCCCGGTGCTCCTGATCATGACCAGCAACGCGCCGGATACGATGTACTCTGATTTGTTAAGAGGCTATCAACAGACGCTGGATCGCTTCGTTGGCCCGACCCAGGTCCTCGTCAGCGGAGACACTCTGCAGTTGAAGGACTACAGCAAGACGGACTGGCCGTGGTCGATGTTTGACCCAGAAGCCAAACAAGCCCGGCATGAGACCGTATTCCCTGAAGAAATGAAAAAAGCATATGAACTTGGCGCCGCTATGGTGCAATAAACTCAAGGTTTACGAATAGCAGTATTGCTCTATATGTTTTTATGGTGCTGATCGCGTTCATACCTGACGTCGCTGTCCCACGCCGGTACAGATCCTGGCAACGTTCCTGTTCCAGAAACTGATCGGCTTTATCCAAGCACAAAGTGCCAGACTGATAAGGTCCTGACAAAACAGTGATCCATAGACAAAGGTGATCCTAAAAGGAGGTTTCTTTATGAGCAAGTACCTGATCAAGGAATATGTTCCGGACCTGCCGATCGATTATGCCAAAGAGCCTTACGGCACAGCCTATAAAGGGCTGTACCGGCAGACCGTGGAATTCAATGGTGTGGAACGCGAGATGATCACATATGTGCCGGAGGACTATTTCCCCCTGCATCAGGGAGTGTTGATCTTCGTTCCGGCAGGCATCTCTGCGGAAGAATTCGTCAACACCTCTAAGTGGGTCGAATGCGCGAAGAAGGATTCGATCTGCCTGGTCTTCCTTACGGCGCATAAAAAGTGGGGCAAACCGGAAGAGGAGAACGAATTTATCTACAAAGCCTTCGACCAGGCCTTCCATACGACGGGTGTGATCAATTACGACCAGAAATACGCGGTCGGCTATGGGGACAGCGCCACGTTCATCGCACGGTATCTGGCATATAACTCCGTACTTGTCGGAGGCGCGGTACTGTTCGGTCCGGAGGATATTCCGAAGTCCGTAGCTGCCAAGGCAAAAGACACGCATCGGCTGCCCATCTGGATCATCAACGAGAAGGGCACGGAGACTCCGGTGCTGACAGAGTATTACAAAAAAAGGAACCTGTGCATTGACGAGCATCTGCACAACGACTGGGCGAAAGTCTACAACGAGCGGATGCTCCCGGTGGATGAGGATCTGCTCACTCAGGCGGTCAGCCGTGTCTGGGTCAGTGAAGTGGACAATGCGGCAAAGCTTTACAAGAAGGCCGGCTGGACGGAGCGCTCGTTCAAAGACTTCCTGATCAAACGGTATCATCACGACCACTTGAGCACCACGCAGCTCAAGGTGAATTTCACCTTGGATGAGGTGGGGATCAAAGTCTATAGAAAGCGGATGCCGCACGCATCCTTCAAAGGCCTGCAGGAACGGATCTGGTCTGTGTACGCCCCTACAGATTATGACAAGAACAAGGCCTATCCGTTGGTCGTCGTTACCCATGGCTTCCAGTGCACCCATGACCTGATGGTGAAGCAGACGGATTTCTGGAAGGTGGCGGAACACCGCAAATTCATCGTAGTGTTCACGCAAGGCCTGCCAACGGAAGGCACCAATTATGGACTCCCGCGCTGGCGCAGCGGCGGTTTGTTTCCGATGCGTGGCTTCCCGAGAGGCATGTTCCGCAGGCCGGATACCTTGGACGAATTCCAGTCCGAGGTGAACTATTTCCGTGCTGTCGTTGCGGATGTGCAGAAGCGCTATAACATAGACGCATCCCGCATCTACTGCACCGGTCATTCCAACGGCGCCGCCATGACCTACGGCCTTTCCATGGCCATGGGCGACGTTTTCGCCGCCTCTGTGCAAGTCGGCGGAGCCTGCTGGCAG
>JAEEGL011310181.1_pt1 | contig 28379 bp, 28 predicted proteins | sample 9134231 | NCBI WGS metagenome assembly JAEEGL01 (sample SAMN16246548, study PRJNA631951) | gut metagenome | biome: gut microbiome; feature: rumen; material: fiber-attached | host: Bos | place: Iran: Karaj | collected 2018-10
ATTATGAGCGTGATTTGGAAAAAGCCATCATATCCCATATTGCTGAGTTTATGCTCGAAATGGGGAAGGGATTCTCTTTTGTGGCAAGACAGAAACGAATCCTGCTGGAAGACGATGAGTTTTTCATCGACTTGGTGTTTTACAATCGCTTGCTACGATGCTTTGTCGTGGTGGAATTGAAGACAGGGGAACTTACACACCAAGACCTTGGCCAGTTGCAGATGTATGTGAACTACTATGACCGTATTGAGCGCGTTGCTGGTGAGAATCCTACCATAGGCATCCTTCTCTGCACTCGCAAGAATGATACAATGGTGCGCATGGCATTGCCAGAGGACAACAACACCATACTTGCCAGCCAATACCAACTCTATCTCCCTACCACCGAGCAGCTACAAGCCGAAGTGGAAGAGGTGAAACGTCTGGCAAGAGCGAATGAAACAAAAGTAGAAAATGAATAAATTGTAAGAAAATGGGAACATCAGTACTACATATCAAGACCGAGGTGGGATGCCGCGTCTACCTCTTCGACGAGGAGATAGGTGACGATTGCTTTTGTTCTGTTTTCAAACATTTCTGTTCCACACTTAATCGTACTTGACTATGCTCTATCCCACTATAAAACAATATCTCGATGCCCTGCGGCTGGCGGAGGAAAACTTCGACCAGCTGACCGCTCTCCGCCTTGTCGCCAATGCCGACGGCCAGCCGGTGATGAGCAGTGGCAACTTCGCCGTGGTTTTCAAGATGCAGGACACCCGCGACGGCTCTTTCCATGCCCTCAAATGCTTTTTGAAAGACCAACCCGGACGTGCCGAGGCCTACCGTGCCATCGCCGACGAGCTCGAGCAGGTGGTCTCGCCCTACCTCACCCGCATCCAGTATCTCGAGGGCGAGCTCTTTGTCGGCACTTCTTCCGGCGGTGCCGAATACCCCGTGCTGGTCATGGACTGGGTGGAAGGCCTCACCCTCGACAATTATCTCCGCGCCCATCTCTCCGACCCCCACGCTCTCCACCTCCTGGCCTATCAGTTCGGCCGTCTTGCGGCGTGGCTCCTCACCCAGCCCTTCGCCCATGGCGACCTCAAGCCGGACAACATCCTTGTCCGTCCCGACGGCACGCTGGTGCTGGTGGACTACGACGGCATGTTCGTCCCCGCCATGCAGGGGCAGCGGGCCCCCGAGATGGGAAGCCCCGACTTCCGCCATCCCGACCGCACCGATGCTGACTTCTCCGAGCATATCGACGACTTCGCCTTAGCCTCCATCCTCCTATCGCTCCGTGCCGTGGCCCACTGCCCCGACTACCTCGGCCGCTACGGGGCTGCCGACCGCCTGCTCCTCTCCGAGGCCGACTATCGCAGCCTGGAACGTTGCGCCTTCCTCCGCCAGGAGTTCCCCTCCACCTCTGCCGAGCTCGACCGCGTCTATGCCCTCTTCCTCCTTGCCCTGCGGCAGAAAACCCTCACCCAAGTCTCCTTCCGCCTCTTCAACCTCGCCAAACCCGCCGTCCCACCCCCTCCTGTTGTTGTCAATACTGCCGAAGCCAATGACGATGAAATAGCCAATGGCATCAAAGACGAGTACGGAGTAGTATACAGCCCCGACGGCACAGAGTTATTGAAATGTACTAATAAGGCTCTTGAATCTTATCAAGTAAAAGAGGGCTGCAAGGTCATACGAGGCAGTGCTTTTTTTTGGTGTGAGAATCTCACCGCCATCACCCTGCCCGCTACCCTGACACATATCGGGAACAGTGCTTTTATGTGGTGTAAGAATCTCACCGCCATCACCCTGCCCGCCAGCTTGACGCATATCGGGGACAGTGCTTTTGAAGGTTGTTATAATCTCACCGCCATCACCCTGCCTGCCAGCCTGACGCATATCGGAGACGGTGCTTTTGCTTCATCGGGTATTCGGTCTGTCGTAAACCATTCTCCGCACTTCTCATTCCAAGACGGCTGTCTGATAGATGTACAAGGCAAGAGGTTGATTGCATTCTTGTCGGATAAGGCTGAGGTTACCCTGCCCACCAGCCTGACGCATATCGGGTGCGGTGCTTTTATGGGGTGTAAGAATCTCTCCGCCATCACCCTGCCCACCGGCCTGACGCATATCGGGAACTGTGCTTTTTTGGGATGTGGGAATCTCTCCGCCATCACCCTGCCCGATACCCTGACGCATATTGGGGACAGGGCTTTCTATGGATGTGGTCTCACCGCCATCACCCTGCCCGATACCCTGACGCATATTGGGGACTGGGCTTTTGCGTGGTGTGTGAATCTCACCGCCATCACCCTGCCCGCTACCCTGACGCATATTGGGGACAGGGCTTTTGAGTGGTGTGTGAATCTCACCGCCATCACCCTGCCCGCCAGCCTGACGCATATCGAAGGCGGTGCTTTTGGGTGGTGTGAGAATCTCACCGCCATCCATATCCCCAAAGGGATGACGGAGCATTTCAAGGCTTTATTATCTTCCGACTTGCATTCAAAACTAATAGAACCAGAAGAAGACCTCCCATTCTGATAGAACCATGATACTGATCGACTCCCGCAGAAAGAAGCCTGAGACCCTGCTGCGTCAGCACCCGGGGGCATTGCTGATAGATGTCACCAGCCACGCCACTGACGAATGGCAGCGGCTCAGCCCTTTCTTCCCCCACTATGGCATCCCCGTGCCTTTCAGTCCCGGCGTCACCTCCGCCAGCGTGGAAGGGGTGTGGCAAGGTCTGAAGGTCTTCGAGCATGAGGACATTGACCTATCCTGTTTTACCAACGACACCATGCACGGCCTCAAACGCACCGTGGCCACACATGGCCGCTGCATCGGCCACCGCAAAGGGGTGCAGGGCCACGAACTGCTCTCATACGCCGAGGCCCGCAGGCAGATATACATTCCCACCTACGGCTGGATGTTGCAGCACCAAGCCGCCGACCTCGTCGAGCAGCTGCGCCAGCTCTGCCAGCGGCAGCCCGTGGTGCTGCTCGACTTCGACACCAACGCCGACATTGAAGACACCTCCAAGCCCCTTTCGCACGCTTCGCTGGTGAAGGCCTACGCCGAGGGCCTCTATCCATACGGCACAACAACCCCAAAAACAATACAACAACTAACCCTCTTTTAATCCCTATGAACAAGAAAGCAAGTTGGAACGATTGCCAAGCTATCCTGTCCCGGTGTGGCATCAAGAAACTCTATCATTTCACCGACCGCGACAACCTGGAGTCCATCATCAGCAGCGGTGGCCTCTATTCGTGGTATGGCTGCGAACAGCGTGGCATCAAAATAGCCAAACCCGGGGGCTCTGACCTCTCACGGCAACTGGACAAGAACAACGGCTTGCAGGACTATGTGCGTCTCAGCTTTACACGCAACCATCCCATGATGTATGCAGCCATGCAAGAAGGGCGCATCAGCAACCCCGTCATCCTCGAAATAGACATTGAGGCCATCGGATGGGAAGGAACTCTATATAGCGACCGCAATGCCACTCGCAACGATGCTCGGCGCGGTGACACATTGGCAGATTTCAGTCACATCCATTTCAATTCGGTCACCGCCCGCAACCATTTTGACCTGGACGAGGAAGAGCAGCCTTTCTACCAAGCCGAGGTGTTGGTGAGAAGTTTTGTGCCACTGCAATATATCACCAACATCCAGAGTTTTGGCATACCCGTAAACCAGCAGCTGCAAGCCAAGCAGCCCTACACGGCTCAAATCACCCGCAACACCCCTACGGCCTTTATCTTCCTGGTGGACCAGTCGGTTTCAATGTCGCGTGAAACCCTCTTCAACGGCACACGCATGACCCTTGCTGATGCAGTGGCCCAGATAGTGAACAACCAGATACAGGAATTAGTGTACCGCTGCATTAAGTCAAACGAGGTGCGCCACTATTTTGACATTGCCGTGGTGGGCTATGGTGAAAGGGTGGTGAGCGGATGGCAGGGCGCACTATCGGGACGCGACTTTGTGTCGCCCGAAGAGTTGCAGAACAATCCATTCAAGCGCATCATCGTGAGGGAGGAGACACGTACCCGCAAAGGTGTAACCACTAAAGAAGTAGAGCGCGTGCAGTGGGTGGAACCCATTTGCAACCAAAGTTGGACTCGCCTACATCTGGCTTTCGACCACGTGAAAGCGTTGTTGGAAGAGTGGTTGATGAACCACGCAGGACAGGAATGCTATCCCCCAACAGTCATCCACATTACAGACGGCGAGTTTAACGGGACTATGGGCGAGAACCTTGTGCAACAGGCTAACGAAATCAAGTCGATGTTCACGCCCGACGGCAATGTGCTGCTGTGGAACATCCACATTATACCGACCCATGACCAAGTCACAGCCTTCCTGCCCACAAGCAAAGCCGAAGTGTACAACAGCTATTCAGCATTGCTCTACGACCTTTCGAGCCTACTGCCAACACGCTACAATGCAGACATAGCCAAACTGAAACAGACCGACGGCACAACACGCCATGTGGCAATGGCAGAGAACACAGACCTCACCACCCTGGTGCAACTGATGGACATCGGCACCCCCACTAATATTAATCAAAACGTATGAAACCCAAGGCACTCTCTGTAGCCAAATTTGGCGAGACTATGAATGAGGACGCAGTGGTTGCCCGACCGGGACTCCTTGCCGTGTCGGACGGTGCAGGTGGAGGTGGCCTTTTTGCTGATGAGTGGTCGAAATACTTGGTGTCCATGCTGCCCGACAATCCACTCACCTCATTTGGTGAATTGGATGGGTGGCTGGATGGCATTTGGGAATCTTTTTATTCAACCTGCGAACAGAAAGCACGGCTCATCAGTCCCATGCATTTGAGCAAGTTTTACAATGAGGGATCTTTTGCTACATTGGCAGCCGTTTGGTTTACAGACTCAGGAGTGTGTCGTTGGATGGCCTACGGTGACAGCGTGGTGTTCTGTTTTAATCGCCACTCCGGCCTGTTGCAGCATAGTTTCACCCGTCTTGCCGACTTTAATCGTGCCCCTTATCTTGTCAGTTGCAAAGACCCCCTCAATGAAAAGGGATTCAGTTCTGGTCTATTTGACATCGACGAAGAGTGCATTTTCTTTGTGACCAGCGATGCTCTTGCTCATTATATCCTCATGATGTACGAAGTGTCACGACACGATGAATATGCCGACGAGATACAAGAAGCCCTCAATTGCCATACTAAATGCAGTAACTATGTTCAAGTGGCTTTGACACTACCACACTTCGATTTTGGGTGCATCGTGGTGGACAAGCTGTTGCGCTGCCGCACCTCTCTCAACCTTCGAGCACATCTGCAAAGCCAATATTCCCATGGCTTGTTGGCATTGGATGACTATTCTATAGCCATGAGGTAAATAATGTGGATGGCGTTCAATGTGTAGTTGGTTGAAAGAAAGAACCCATTTGATGTAGATTTGGTTTATCAGTTATGCATTAGTGTAAAAAATCGCAATATATTGCGATTATATTATGCTAAATGGAAAAATAGTTGTACTTTTGCACCGAAAATCCCAATATAATGGTATTATGGCATTGGATGTGCCGATATATAACAGTTGTTCTAATATACATTTCTTTATGATTAATAAATGTTTAATTGCTATTGTTTGTCTGTTGTTGCTGCCTGTGGTAGGGTGGGGGCAGAGCGAGGTTACTCGGCGGGTTAGTGCGGAGGAGATGGGGTATCGGGGTAAGGTGCAGGCGGTGCAGCGCACGGAGTTTTGCACTGACGAGGACAACAAGTTCTTCGTTACCACGGCGGAGGCGTATAACGAGCAGGGGCTGCGGACTGATATGTCCATTATTGACAACATCTATCAGACCAACTACCACTATGAGTATGACGGCAGCGGACAGCTGGTCTATTATGTGGCGACCTTCTCCGATGGAGAGAAGGACAGCATTGTGTTCCACTACAATAATGACGGATGTCTGTCTGGGTATGAAGAATATATGCTCAGTGCTGACCCGACGGAAGGGAATAGCGTGACGGACTTCATAGTGACCTGCGACACCCAGTGCCGGGTGCTGATGTGCGCCTCGGTGTGGTATGATACCATGAGGTATGATTATGACAGTACGGGCAGGATACTCTCCATGACAGGACACGGACTTCCAGACAAAATAAAGACTTTCCATTACGATAAGAATGGAAGGCTGGAAAGAGTCAGAATGGGCGCTCAATATTACGAGGATGCCCACTACCGCTATAATGTGCAGGGCGACACCGTCGAGACATGGCAAACTAACTGGGAACGCTTCGAGAAAGAGAAAGGTCCCCATGAGGTGGGCGAACACAAGTATTTCTCCTACACCGAATATGACGACCACGGCAACTGGAAGAAGGCCGATGTGCGAGTGGTGGAGAACCGGAAGCCGTATGTCTATCATGTCGTCAGGACTATTACGTATTACGAGTAGGGCTGAGCAACTGGACATGTCGGGAGAATAAACGCCCTGTGTTGCGGGGCATGAAGGCGGTGGTATCAGTCTTTCTGTCGCGATGTGTAGGTCTGCGTGGCAGGTTTTCTTTGTCATGTCGTTTTTTTTATGTATTTTTGCACTCAGTGTTTAATACGATAATAGTATGAGTTTGAAAAGGCAAGTTATTCAAATACATCGTTTTTTACGTCGATGTGTGCTTGCGGGGCTGTTGTTGGGGGCTGTGCTGTCGGAGGCTTCGGGGCAGAGCATTGACATTTTCAGCGGTGTGGAGCTGCATTTTAAGGACCTTGATTTCAAGCGTCAATACGATGTGCTCATCAATCTTACGCCCGGATTCAAGTGGGACATGGGCAATCACTGGCAACTGTCAGGACAGGTTATTGTCCCCGTATTCAACCAGTATGGGGAGGATTTCAGTGGCATCCGCCCCAATAATCTTGCGGTGAGCAAGCAGCTGAAGACCGGCCCGTTTTACTGGAAGGCTACTGCGGGATTGTTTTCGCACAATAGATACGGCATCGATTTGAAGACTTTTGTGCCGGTGACCGAGTGGCTAGCCTTCGAGGCGCAGGCGGGCTATCTGGGACAGCTGTTCACCTGGCCGTTCTGGTATATAGGCAAGCCCGACCGTTTTGCGGGCACCGTGGGCGGCGACATCTACCTAAAACGGTGGAACGCCCAGCTGCGCGGTGTCGCAGGGTGGTATCTCTATCAGGACTACGGCTTCGAAGCCGAGGCAATGAGGCATTTCAACCACACTACGGTGTCGGTCTATGCTAACTGGAACAACTTGACCCGTTTTGACGCGGGCTTCCGCGTAGTGGTGATGATTCCACCGTATCACCGCAAGGCGAGGGTGGTGAATTTCCGTCCGGCATCTAACTTCCGCCTGTCATACACGGTGATGTTCCATCCATATTCCAACGTAATGTATAAGACCGACCCGGAGGAGAACGAGCGCGACGGGTGGTTCGACCGCGACTTGCTGGAGTGGGGAAGCCATACAATGGCACCAGACTTCATTATAGAAGGAAAGGAGGTTGAAGAATGAAACGCATCGCTTTAGTATTGGCCATCGCCACAGTGTTGTCGATACCTGCAGCAGGGCGTGCACAACAGTATATGGGCACTTCGGGCCTGCTGCATGTGCCGTCGGCCGAGATGCACCACGAGGGCGATGCCTTTATGGGCATCCATTACCTCGACAAACACATGACCCCCGACACGGGGTTCCTCTATGCGGGTGAGAAGTACAACACATTTGACTATTACGTTGCCTTAACACCATTCAAGTGGATAGAGGTGAGCTATGTGTGCACGGAGCGCATACACGCCAAGCAGGGCGACGAGATTACCAAATGGGGTAAAGACCGCTCGGCCTCCATCAAGCTGCGCCCGTTGGAGGAGGGTGTGTACTGGCCGGCTGTGGCCATAGGCTGCAACGACTTCGCCACTTCGGTCTTTAAAAAGGACAGGACGGATGTCCAGCTGTATTTCATGAATGTGTACCTTGCGGCCACGAAGCACTTCAGTTTTGGAGGCAACGAGGTCGGTGTCACGCTGGCTTACCGCCATTACCTGCGCGGCTATAATGCCAAGTGGAACGGACTGGTGGGCGGTGTCACGTTCAGGCCTGCATTTTTCCCGCAGGCGCGTGTCGTGGCGGAGTACACGGGCAATGAGTTCCTACTGGGCATGGATGTGCTGCTGTGGCGTCACCTGAGGCTGCAGGCGGGTGTGAAAGACTTCAAGTATATGCATGCCGGACTGGCGCTCCAGTTCAACCTGCTGGGGCAGAAATACCGCTATTGACACGGGCGTATGTGGGTGCCCGTTGTGGTTTTTTAACTTTGTCCTGTGAAAAAAAATGAATAAAAATAGCTTGTATGTGAAAAATTATATATATCTTTGCATTGTTGAACAAGCGTGTCCAAAGCATGCAATCTTGCTGGAAGATGCGGATGTTCAATATATTAAGTGTAAATAAACAGGAAAATAAAAACATTAAAAACATAAAAAAATGACGAAAAAGAGATTTCTTTTGTTGACTATGGTGGCAAGTTTCGTGCTCTTTGCCTCCTTTGGATTCACTTCCTGCAACAAAAACGACAACGACGGAGTCCCCACCGTGGAAGAGTGGGCAAAGCCCGATCCTAAGGGTCCGTTTGTCATCTGCCGCCACTGCGGTGGTCACATCAACCAGGGCGAGACTCATATCCATTATTTCCTCCCCTCGGAGACTTGTGTTGACGGTGTGGGATGTGCATGGTATGGCAAATACCACAGACATGTTGTCCATTATGAGGGCAGCACCGTTACTGAGAACAATGAGCACTTGGGCGGCGGTTCTATTTAATAGACAGCACATAGTTCCAAATTCTAATAGCCACATTTCGATGTGGCTATTTTTTTATGTCTCCGTTTCCAAAGCCTTTTTGTATGCATGGTTGAAAAATATTTCTCTCTGTTACGATTATTTTTCGTAACTTTGTAACATGGAAATTATGCCCCATACTAATACAAGACGCAAGGAAAGAATGTCTTACGAACAGGTCTTTTCTATCAACGGTGGCAACAGACCCCCGCAGGCCCCCGAGTTGGAGGAGAATGTGCTTGGTGCGCTGATGCTGGATGCCAATGCGCTCAATACGGCGATTGAAATGCTACACGAGGAGTATTTCTACAAGCCGGAGCACCAGGTCATCTTCCGCGCCATCCACAAGTTGTTTGAGATGAACCAGCCGGTGGATATGCTGACGGTGACAAACCAGCTGCGCCAGACGGGCGAGCTGGAGGCTGCCGGCGGGGCGTTCCATATCGGTGAGCTGACCAGCCACATCGTCAGCGCGGCACATATTGAGTATTACGCCCGCGTGCTCAGCGAGAAATATATATCGCGCGAGTTGATACGGGTTTCGACCGAGACGATAACCAACGCCTATGACGAGACCACCGACGTGGTGGACCTGCTCGATAAGACCGAGGGGCGGCTGATGGACATCAACGACAAGAACTTCCGCACAGACTTCCACCCAGTAGGCGACTTGGTGCATGCAGCCACGGTGCAGATCGAGGAGGCCTCGAAGAGCGAGGACGGTCTGGCGGGCATACCCACTGGATTTGTTGACCTTGACCGCATGACTGCGGGTTTTCATCCCGGCACCCTGATTATTCTGGCTGCCCGTCCTGCCATGGGTAAGACAGCCTTTGCGCTGACCATTGCCCGCAATATGGCCATTGACCATAAAAAACCGGTGGCATTCTTCTCGCTCGAAATGACGGGCGTGGAGCTGGCCATGCGCTTGATTTCGGGCGAGGCTCAGATTCCCGGCGACAAGCTGAAAAAGGGTGAGCTGCAGCCATACGAGCGGGTGCAGCTGGAGCAGCGCACGCAGGTGTTGAACGAGGCGAAGATATTCATTGACGACACCCCCCAGCTTACCATCTACGAACTGCGCGCCAAATGCCGCCGACTGAAGCAGCATCACGACATCCAGATGGTGTTCATCGACTATCTGCAGCTGATGAATGCGGGCAGCGATGCCATGTCGCGCAACGGCAACCGCGAGCAGGAGATTAGCACCATCAGCCGTCAGCTGAAGGCGTTATCGAAAGAACTGAATATCCCGGTGCTGGCCATGTCGCAGCTGAGCCGCGCTGTGGAGACCCGTGGCGGCTCGAAAGAGCCCATGCTGAGCGACCTGCGTGAGTCAGGTGCCATTGAGCAGGACGCCGACATTGTGATGTTTATTTACCGTCCGGACTATTACGGTATTATGGAATATGGTGACGGCTCCAGCACGGCGGGCATGGCCGACATTATCCTTGCCAAGCACCGCAGCGGCGGCACAGGCAGGGTGCATCTGCGCTTTGTGGGTCAGTACGCCCGTTTTGAGAACAAGGAGTTTGTCTCCAACGATGAGATGTCGAAGGTCATGATGCCGCAGAACACCAATTTCGACTCATCGGGAGCACCGACAATCTTGGTTGACTCAAAGATTAACAAGCGCGACGAGAACCAGGACTTCGCGACCGGGCTGCCCGGCGACGGCGAAGAGGTGCCATTTTAATCTGTCACTTATAACAACGAAAATAATAATTAATACACAATGGAAAATATTGAAAATCTGACCAAGCAGGATCTCTTGAAAGAGACCGTCAAGCACATTGACATCAAGAAGTACGACTCGACGGAGTTGATTGACGCCATGCGCAGCATGTCGTTTACCAGCCGCGACACCGCCCGTGCCGCCGACATCCTCACCATGATGTGCAAAGAGAAGACTTGCACCAACATCCTCACCATTGCCGGCTCCACCAGTGCGGCTGGATGCATGCAGGTGTATGTGGACATGGTGCGCAACAAGATGATTGACGTGGTTGTCTCCACGGGTGCCTCGATTATCGACATGGACTTGTTCGAGGCTTTGGGATTCAAGCACTACATCGGAACCAAGGAGAACATCATCCCCGACACCAAGCTCCGCGAGCTTTATATCGACCGTATCTATGACACCTTTATCGACGAGGAAGAACTCCAGGCATGCGACAACGCCACCTACGAGCTGGCCAATATGCTCGAGGCTCGCCCCTACAGCTCGCGTGAGTTCATCTACGAGTTGGGCAAGTGGCTGCACAACGGCCGCAGTGTGAAGAAGGACAGCCTTATCCAGACCTGCTATGAATGCGGTGTGCCAATCTTCTGTCCGGCATTCAGCGACAGCTCGGCAGGCTTCGGCATCGGCAAGCACCAGTGGGAGCGTGCACAGAAAGGCGAGAAGTATCTGAGCATCGACTCGGTATGCGACTTCGTCGAGCTTACCCGTATCAAGATGGCCTGCCCCGAATCAGGTCTCTTCATGGTGGGTGGCGGCACTCCCAAGAACTTTGCCCAGGATACCGTAGTGTGCGCAGAAATCCTTGGCTACGAAGTACCCATGCACAAGTATGCCATCCAGATTACCGTGGCCGACGTGCGCGACGGAGCCTGCAGCTCTTCCACATTGTTGGAGGCCGGCAGCTGGGGCAAGGTGAGCGAGGAACTGCAGCAGATGGTCTATGCCGAAGGCACCACTGTCATCCCCGCCATTGTCTCCTACGCCTATCACAACGGCTGCTGGAAAGACCGTGAGTATAAAAACTGGCAGAAAATCTTTGAGAAATAGTGTTTCATAATCATATAGGATAAGTTGATGCGCAGGGCGATGCCTCATGCGGCATCAGCTTATCCTTGTTTGAAATGTGAGGGGTGATTGGAAAGTGGCGTTTGGATTACAGTAACAGTCATTATTCATTTAACAACCTATATCCGATGGAAGAATCAATCCGCAAGCAGTTAAAAGCGTTGATTATGCAGGAAGTGGTGCTGGCTACGGGATGCACAGAACCCGGTGCCGTGGCCCTTTGTGTAAGCAAGGCGTGCGAGACATTAGGCAAAGAGCCGGAAAAGATAGAGATCCTGCTCAGCAAGAATGTGTTCAAGAATGCCATGGGTGTCGGTATTCCCGGCACGGGCATGATAGGCCTCCCCATAGCGGTGGCATTGGCTGTGGTCGCGGGCGATTCGCGGCGGGGGCTTGAGGTGTTGACACTCCCCGCCGATAAAGTGGAGAAAGGCAAGGCATGGCTTGCCAACAATGCCTCGCGTATTGCCATCGGTGTGAAAGACCCGTGCGACAAGCTCTACATCGAGTGCATCTGCACGGCTGGCAACGACACCTCAGTCGCCATCATAAGCCAGCGCCACACTCATTTCATTTACATCGCCCTGAACGACAAGGTCATTTTCGACGGGAGGGATACCTCGCCGCTGAACGAAGGACCTGTGCATGAAGGCGAGGATTGCCCCGACGAGCTCCCCTTGACGGCACGTCTGGTATACGACTACGCCACCACCGCACCCATTGAAGAACTTCAGTTCATCAATGAGACTGTAAAATACAACGACGCTGCCGCCACTGAAGGTTTGAAGGGCTACGGCCTGAAGACGGGCAAAATCCTGATGGAAAACGCCGCCGGCGACATCGTCCATACCGTTGTGGCACGCACTGTGGCAGCCTCCGATGCCCGCATGGACGGCTGCACCCTGTCGGTCTACAGCAACAGCGGAAGCGGCAACCAGGGCATTGCCTGCACGCTGCCCGTTTACAACTATGGCAAAGCCAAGGGCTGCAGCGAGGAGCAGATAACCCGGGCCCTGGTGCTCAACCATCTCATGTCAATCTATATCAAGCGCGGCATAGGCCGTCTGAGTGCCCTGTGCGGCATTGTCAATGCCAGCATCGGTGTCTCGTGCGGTATTGTATACCTCCATGGCGGCACCTTTGAACAGATGTGCTATGCCATAAAGAACATGATTAATACCATTGCGGGCATGGTCTGCGACGGTGCCAAGCCCAGTTGTGCACTGAAGATGAGCACGGGTCTGTACAGCGCCTTTGTCAGCGCCGAGTTGGCATACCACGACTGCGTGGTGGATGCCACCGACGGACTGAGCGAAAGCGATGTGGACTGCTCCATCCACAACCTTGGCAGACTCGGCCACGACGGCATGGACCAAGTGGACGACACTGTCCTTGACATCATGACGCACAAGCAGTAACACTGTCTTTGCCACATCGTGGCACCGTGGCGGAAACGCCGCTAAACATTCCCTTGTTGATAACTTTCCGCAACGAGGTACTGTTGATTGGAAATTATTATATACTTTTGCATTCGGAAATAATAACGCTTTATAACATGGAACACAGAAAAGAAGAATTGTATTCGCAAGCCATTCCGGCAGGTAAACGCCGCTATTTCTTTGACGTAAAGGAAACCCGTGGAGGTGACAAATTCATCACGATAGCAGAGAGCCGTCGCATATTCGACAATAATACAGGTGAGTTCTATATTGACAAAACCAAGATTTTCCTCTATAAAGAGGACTTCGAGAAATTCCAGAAAGGCCTTGCCAATGCTCTTTCTTTCATAGAAACCGGCATCGAGCCCGAACCTGTGGTGCCGCTCGACAGCGACTTCCGCAGCAACGATGGCGACGACCGTGCCTCCAGCTTCCTTGGCAACGAGACGGAGAATCCCTCCTACACCATTGATGACATTGACTTCAAATACTAACGCTGCACATGGGTAAAACCATCTCTATCGCCAACCAAAAGGGCGGTGTGGGCAAAACCACCACTGCCGTTAACCTCAGTGCCGCACTGGCGGTGATGGAGTACAAGGTGCTGCTTGTCGATGCCGACCCGCAGGCCAATGCCTCCTCCGGTCTTGGAATCGACACTGACGATTTGGAAAAGAGCGCCTACGAGTGTTTCCTCGGGCATGCCGACATCCACGACTGCCTCATCGAAACCGACACCCCCAACCTCACTGTCCTCCCCACTCGCATCGACCTTGTCGGTGCCGAGGTGGAATTGGTCAATGAAAAGAACCGGGAGTATTTCATCAAGCGTGCGCTCGACCCCGTCAAGGACGACTACGACTTCATCATCATCGACTGCAGTCCCTCTCTGGGTCTTATCACGGTCAACGCCCTCACAGCTTCCGACTCGGTCATCATCCCTATCCAGAGCGAATATTTCGCCCTCGAAGGACTCGGCAAGCTCCTCAACACCGTGCGCATCGTCCAAACCCGCCTCAACCCGCAGCTGACCATCGAAGGTCTCCTCATCACCATGTACGACTCCCGTCTCCGTTTGGCGCGCCAGGTGGTAGAGGACGTGCGTGCCCATTTCAAGCGGCTGGTTTTCGACACACTTATTTACCGCAATACCAAACTGGCTGAGGCCCCCAGCTACGGCAAGTCTGTCATCATGTACGACGCCACCTGTGCCGGCGCTGTCAACTATCTCAACCTCGCCAGCGAAATACTCAAACGAAACAAGCTCAAGCAAAGCACCAAATAAATGGCAAGCAAGAAACCTCTCGTCCCAGGCCGTGGACTCGATGCCATCTTAGGCAATCTCGACATTGACACCATCAGTGGCAGCCAGTCCGATGTCACCGCTGCTATCAGCATGGTGGACATCAGCGACATTGAGGCCAACCCCTTCCAGCCCCGCAAGGAATTCGACGACACGGCTCTTCAGGAATTGGCCCAGTCCATTCGTGAGCAGGGTGTCATTACTCCCATCACCGTCCGTCGCATGCCCGACGGCAAATACCAGCTCATTGCCGGTGAGCGTCGTCTGCGTGCATCGCAGATTGCCGGGCTTACGCAACTCCCCGCCTACATACGCATCGCCACCGACGGCCAGATGATGGAAATGGCTCTCGTGGAGAATATTCAGCGCGAGAACCTCAATGCTATGGAGATAGCCCTGTCCTACAATGCTCTTATCGAAGAGTGCCAGCTTACCCATGAGCAACTCAGCCAGCGGGTGGGCAAGGACCGTTCCACCATCACCAACTATCTGCGTCTGCTCAACCTCCCTGCCGAGACTCAGCTTGCCCTCAGTTCCGGACAGATAAGCATGGCCCATGCCCGCGCCCTCGTCAACGTCGAGGACCCTGAGCGCCACTTGGCCATCCTCCACGACATAGTCAACCGCCACCTCTCTGTCCACCAGACTGAGCAGATGGTCAAAGCCAACCGCCAGCCCGACAAACCCCGTGCCGCGGTCAAACCCGAACTGCCCAACGCCTATTGTGCAGCCCAGTCGCAACTGAGGCAGACCCTGCAATCCGATGTCGAAATCAAACGTTCCCGTCGTGGCAAGGGCACCCTTACCATCCACTTCAACAACGACGAGGACTTCGACCGTATCATGAAACTCCTCAATCATCATGAGTGAACCACGGCATGACAACAACCTGCGGGCATTCCCGTTTCTCAAACCCACCGGCTTCCTTGGCTGCCTGATACTTCTCGCATCCTTCTTCCTGCCCACAGCGAAGACTCAAGCCCAGATGGTTGTTGCCGATACCGTCTACACTGAAGTCATCCCCACCTTCAAGGCCCACAACCCCACCAAAGCCCTGCTGCTCTCCATCATTCCGGGTGCAGGGCAGATTTATAACGGGCAGGCGTGGAAGCTCCCTATCGTCTATGGTGCGCTGGGTGGCGTAGGCTATTTCACCTACACCTACTACAAGAGCATGAAATCTTTCAAGGATGAATACCTCAGCCGCCGTGCCGGCAACGACCCTCAATTGGAAGGATACACCAACTATCCGGTCAGCAGCATATATAATCTTTACCAGTCGAACAATAAAAGTTTCCAAACCTTCGTTCTTATCACTGTAGCGGTCTACGGGCTCAATCTCATCGATGCCTACGTCTTTGGTCATCTCTACGACTTCCAGGTCTCCGACGACCTCTCTCTCAACCTCTCACCCTCACTCACTCCCGACCCCTACACCCCCTGGGGCTTTTCCCCGGCCATGCAAATGACACTCCGTTTTTGAATAATAACAAAATAAAAAGATAAAAACCAACAACACATGAACCCATTACTGATGATTCAAGGCGACATGGCTGATGTACAGACCGTCGTCGACACTGCGGCTGCCGTTGCCGCCCCTGAACGTATCACCCTCTGGCAGATGGCTCTCAATGGAGGCTGGATTATGATAGTACTTGCCATACTCCTCGCCCTGGCCATCTACATCTCTGTCGAGCGCTACCTTGCACTCCGTCAGGCTCTCAATGCCGAGAACGACAACCTTTTCATGAACAGCATCAGGGAGTATATCCACAAGGGCGATGTCGATGCCGCGCGCTCCCTTTCTAAAAAGACCAACTCTCCCTTGGCCCGCATGGTGGACAAAGGCCTCTCGCGTCTGGGCCGTCCCCTTTCCGACATACAGGCAACCATCGAGAACGAAGGCAAACTCGAAGTGGCACGCCTTGAGAAACGTGTCTCCCTCGTAGCCACCGTTGCCTCCCTCGGCCCCATGATTGGCTTCCTTGGCACCGTCACCGGCATGGTCACCTGCTTCCAGGATATGGCCCATGCTGGCAACAACATCGAAATCAACACCCTTGCCACAGGTATGTACCAGGCCATGGTCACCACTATCGGCGGTCTTATCGTCGGCATCATCTGCTACTTCCTCTACAACGTGCTTGTCACCCGCATCAACAAAGTGGTGCTTGACATCGAAGTGCGCGCCACCGAGTTCATGGATCTCCTCCACGAACCCGCATAATATAACCTAGGAAAACTAGAATCACTAGAACTACTAGAACTCCAAGACCATGATAGAGACAAGAAACAAACTCACCATCGAGAACAACAACTCGACCATGTCCGACCTGGTGTTCCTGCTGCTGGTCTTCTTCATGATGACCTCCACGCTCATCAGCCCCAATGCTGTCAAACTCCTCCTTCCCGAGAGCGGCAGCAAGACCATGGCTAAGCAGAACGTCACAGTCTACATCGACGAGAACTACAACTTCCAGGTGAACAACACCCCCACCGACATCGATGGGCTCCAGCCACTCATCTCCGCCGGCATTGAGCAGGGGGTGAGCGACGCCTGCGTCGTCCTCCGCTCCGACAAGAGTGTTCCCGTACAGTATGTAGTCAACGTCATCGATGCCGTCAATGCCATCAACGAGCAGAGCGGCACCAAGCACAAAGTCATCCTGGCCACCTCGCCAAAGAAATAATATAAAGTACTAGTTCAACTAGTAAGGCTAGTAAAACTATAACAAATGAACCAAGAAGAGAAAAACAAAGCCATATCAGGGATTATAACAGCCCTCTGTCTGGCACTCGTTGTGGTCATCTGTTTAGCATTTGGCTACGACCCGCCCGACCCGCCAATCCCTGAGGAGGGAGTGGAAGTGAACCTCGGCAACAGCGACTTCGGCCTGGGAAACAACCCCATGCCCGATGCCTCCGAGGCCAGTAGTGCCCCGCGTCCCCGTGCCGCCACCGAGAATGTCTCGACCCAGCGCACTGAGTCCACCACACCCATCAACACCTCCGACAATCCTTCCACCGCCAAACACGACAACCCCACACCCACCACCACCAAACCCGAGCCGCCCAAAGAGCCTGAAATCAATAAAAACGCGCTCTTCAACGGCAACCGCGGCAACAAGAACAAGAATGCCAACAGCGGCAGCGAGGGCAACACCTATGGCAGCGGAAACATGGGCAAGGAAGGCGGCGACCCCAACTCCAACCGCTATGACGGCACACCCGGTAACGGCGGCGTGGGTTTCTCGCTTGCCGGTCGCTCGGCCAAGGCTCTGCCTTCGCCCAACACCAGCACACAGAAACAGGGCAAAGTGGTTGTCAAGATATGGGTGGACCGCGCAGGCAACGTCACCCAGACGTCGGCTCCTGAAAAAGGCTCCACCGTCACCGACGCTGCCCTTGTGCGCCAGGCCAAAGCTGCAGCCTTGAAGGCCAAGTTCAGTCCCAAAGACGATGCCCCCGAAGTGCAGACGGGTACCATCACATATGTTTTCCGCACAAACTAAGCCATGGACGAAGCCATCCGAATAGACAAATACCTCTGGGCTGTGCGTCTCTACAAGACGCGCAGCCTGGCTACCGATGCCTGCCGCTGCGGACACGTGCGCCTCAACGGCATCCCGGTCAAGCCCTCCCACGAAATCAAGACAGGCGAGGTCTACGAGCTCTCCATCGAGCAGCTGCACAAGGTTATCGAAGTGCGCCAGCCCTTGGCCAACAGGGTAGGGGCTAAGCTCGTAGAAAACTACATGATAGACCGTACTCCTCAGGAGGAATACGAGCGCATACAGATGGTTCGCCAATATGCATTCGAGCGCCGCGACCGCGGTGCCGGCCGTCCCACCAAGCGCGAAAGGCGCGACATTGAGGAATTCAAGTACAAGTAATCCCCCATTTTACGCCGTCGCCATGGAAAAAAATACAGCACCCCTGCAATAAAAGCATAATAAAGAATACATAATAACAGATTCGACCATGGACGAAGAAGAGGTAATCCGCGACATATTGTCCGGAAACGTAAACCGCTATGAAGATATAGTGAAAGCTTACCAGAGCAATGTCGCCAACCTCTGCTTCAAAATGGGAGGCAACAGGGTCGATATCCCTGAAATGACCCAGCAGGTCTTTGTCGAGCTCTATATGGCTCTGCCGCGCTTCCAGTTCAAGTCGAAACTGAGCACTTTCATCTACCGTATCACTGTCAACGTCGTTTGCAAGGAACTCAAACACCAGAGCCGGATGATTGTCATGCCCGAGGACGCCCCGATGCCCGACCGCCCCAGCGACGAGCCCAACGCCGAGCAGTCCATCATCCGCGACGAGCGCATCAGGCAGGTGCGTAAAGCCATCGGCCTCCTGCATCCCGAACAACGCACCGCCTTGGTGCTATACACCTACAACGACTTCTCCTACAATGATATTGCAGACGTGATGCAGTGTACCACCGCCAAAGTCGAGTCTTTGATTTTCCGCGCCCGCAAAAACCTGAAGAAACTGCTGACCCTGAAAACCGGACACTGACCCACCCCACTGCCCCGACCCTAAACAAAGTAGAAATCAATACCTCAACCGTGAAAGAAAACTTACATATTACTGACGACGAAGCGCTGCAGACAATACGCGCCATGCACTATCCGGACGACATCGACGTGACCGATGCTGTCATGGCGCAGGTACGCAAAACACCGCTTCTCATTCCCCAGAGACAGCGGCGCCAACGTTTCCAGCGCATTGCCACGGCGGTGGCGGCCTGTGCCGTCCTTGCGGTGGCGTTCAATGTGACGATGCTCTACACCCGCAACTACAACGAAGCGCAGATCGGCAGTCTCATCGCCTCGGTCTACGACTACCACGCCGACTATGAGACCAACTCGCAGCTGATTGAATCCGCTGCCTTCGATTACCTCTACGAATAAACAATACTATAACACATACGTCATGAAAAAACTGCTTTCAACCCTGTTTGCCATACTGCTGTGCAGCACGTTGCTTGCCCAGTCCCCCGACGGCGGGCGGCACAAACGCCACAGCCGTCCCGAACCTCCCAAGATTGAGGAGATGGTCAGCAACCTCTCGGCTGTGCAGAAGAAGAAACTGGAAACCATCACCCAGAACTGCAAGGCTAAAACCGCCCAGCTGCAAAAAGAAATGGACAAGGTAAGAACCGAAATACGCAGCATGATGGACAAGGAGGGCGACCAGTCCGACAAACTCTTCCCCCTCTTCGACCGCGAGGCCGCCCTGCAGGCGCAGATGTCCAAGGAGATGTATTCCGTCCGCATACAAATAGACCAGGTGCTCACCCAGGAGCAGCTTGCCGAGTTCCGTGCCCGCTGCAAGGCCGACCGGCAGAAATCGCCGAAACGCAACACCGAGTCCAAAAAGACGAAGAGCCGCAAATAAACGTTAGTTCATCTCCACATTCCATGCCGCCCCCGACAGGCGGCTTTTCTTTTGTCGGCAGTAGGCACACACCTTTTGGATCCGTAGTAGCGTCGTCATTTATTCGATCGTTATTCGCTCGTTTTCCCTTCTTTTTCCCTTTACAGAAGGGAAAACGATGGGAAAAGGATATGACACAAAGTGCATAAAGAACGGCACAACAACGATTTGGCAACAAAAGGCAAAAGATGGACGAAATGCAGAGGGTGTGTGGAAAAACCTGAGTGCAAAAAGCCTGTAAAGTCGGTTTAACGTCCTTTATTGGTATTTTTACGAAAGTAGAGGCGGGGTTAAGGTAACTTAACGAGCCGGACAAAAACAAATTGAGTAATTTTGCAGCGGCTTTCAGCGATATCCCTGTCTCGCCGTAGCCCGCTACGTCTTCGCCAGCGATGCGGCCAATCTGCTCGAAACAAATACTAATCTGGCATAAACCCTAATGACCGATTTGGGTTTAAAAAAGAGGAAGGAACGACGTTGCCTTGTCCTTGTCTGGGTGTTTGGGTGGCCTGATTCCGCCGGCAGTAGGAGGGAGCCTACGCCGTCGGGTTGGGAGAAAACGGTGGCGGGTGGCGGCGGCCGGGCTGGCTATTGCCTGTTGGCTTGGCTGAAGGACTGCAGCACGGCGGCGGTCATGCGGTTCCAGCCGTATTTCTGCTTTTCTTCGCGCACTCCGGCGGTGAAGGCCTCCTCTTTGTTCTCTTTGTAGTAGTTGACAAGCGCGTCGCTGATGGCTTGTGCGTCGGGTTCGACCACATAGCCTATCTTGCCGTCGGGCACTATCTCGGCGAGGCCGCCGACGTTGGTGACGAGCATGGGTTTCTCGAAGTGGAAGGCCACCTGCGTCACTCCGCTTTGGGTGGCGGTTTTGTAGGGCTGCGCCACAATGTCGGCGGCACAGAAGTAGAGGTTCACCCGGTCGTCGGGTATGTAGTCGTTGTGGAGCACCACGATGTCGTTGATGTCGAGAGTGCGGATGCGGTCGAGATAGGGTTTGGGGTCGCCGTAGAACTCGCCCGCCACGACGAGTTTCACGCCCATGTCCTGCAGACGGAGGTCGCCGAAGGCGTCGATGAGCAGGTCGAGCCCTTTGTAGTCGCGGATGAATCCAAAGAAGAGAACATATCTGCCCTGTTCCTTCAGCCCCAGCTGTCGTCGGGCTTCGCCTTTGTCGATGAGTTTTCCGTAGTGGTCGTAGATGGGGTGTGGTGCCCAGGTCTTGGGTTTGCTGTGGCGGTCGAAGCGGTTGATGTCGGCAATGACGGCTTGCGAGAGGGTGGTGAAACCGTCCATGGCATTGACGAAGTAGGAGGGGAATAGCTTGTCGAGCAGGTTGGGCTCGTGTGGTATCATGTTGTGGATTAGTCCTATGCAGCGTGTGTGGCGGTTGCGGCTGATGCGGCGTGCCAGGGTGCCGAAGCAGGGTGCCATGAACGACATCCAGTAGGCAAAGACCACGAGGTCGGGTTTCTTTTTGCGTATTTCGTTGCCGACGCTGAGCCAGTTGAAGGGGTTGCAGGAGTTGATGCGGCGCCGGATGGCGAGCCCTTCGGGTGCGGGGCCGTCGGTGAACTGCGTCTTGCCGGGGAAGAGGAAGCTTGGGTACTGGAGAGTGAAGGTGTACATCTCTACTTGGTGCCCTTCGGCTTGGAACTGAAGGGCGAGACGCTCATTGAAAGCGGCGAGACCGCCGCGATAGGGGTATGCTGTGCCGACGATGATGATGTGCATGTTTAGTGAATTAGTAATTAAAAAATAATAATCAAAAAACATGCAAAAATACAAAAAATATTAAACATACAATAATTTCGTGCATATTTTGTTTTGATGTTTGAAAGTTGAACATAATTCAAAATATTAAATACTATACTATCATGAAGAAACTTCTTTTTGTATTGACATTGGCTCTGATGGGATGCCATTCGGGGCAGACGCAGCAGCAGGCTGAGGTGAACCGTGCGGTTTCGCTTCCGGCGGAAGGTGTGATGTATGCCGATTTCAGCAATGTGGCGGCTCAGACGATAGACGGCGTGGTGCACATACGCACCGTGCAGACCCGTCTCACGCCGTTGTACCAGTCATTTTTCGGTTTTATCATTAATCAGGGAGTGCAGCGCAGGGAATACAGCGCCTACGGCTCGGGAGTGATTATCAGCGACGACGGCTATATTGTGACTAATAACCACGTTGTGCAGGATGCGGAGCGCATTTCAGTCACGCTGAACGACAAGCGTGTGCTGCCTGCCACACTGGTGGGCAATGACCCGGCCACGGATTTGGCAGTCATCAAGGTGGATGCCAAGGATTTGAAGGCTATCCCTTTCGGCAATTCGGACAGTGCGCGTGTCGGGCAGCCTGTTTTGGCTATCGGCAACCCGTTTAATCTCACATCCACCGTCACGGCGGGCATTATCAGTGCCAAGGCAAGGAATGTGGGCATTATCGACAACAACCGTGGCATGGAGAGCCCGATAGAATCGTTCATCCAGACCGACGCGGCGGTAAACCCCGGCAATTCGGGCGGTGCGCTGGTGGACGCACAGGCGCGCTTGATAGGCATTGTCACGGCCATAGCTTCCGCCGACGGATATTATACGGGCTACAGTTTCGCCATTCCTGCCAATCTGGCGCAGAAGGTGACCGACGACTTGAAGCGCTACGGGCATGTGCAGCGCGGATATCTGGGCGTGCAGGTGGTGGAGATGACTTCGGACATGGCCACGCAGATGGGGTTGAATGCGGTGAAGGGTGTGCTTGTAGCGCTTGTGGTGCCTGATGGTGCCGCTTCCAGGGCCGGTTTGCAGAAGGGCGACCTGCTGCTGTCGATTGCCGGTGTTCAGGTGAACAGCTTTGCCGAGATGATGGAGGAGGTGGGTCGTCATGCCCCCGGCGACCATGTAGATATCACTTACTACCGCAACGGCAAGACCCATGCCACGACAGTGACCCTTACCAACGCCCAGGGCACCACGGCAGTGATTCGTCGATAAAAGTGTTTGCGAGTATAAGCATTGTCTGGTTTGAAGACATAAAAGAGACCCCGCAGTGCAGTGCATTGCGGGGTCGGTTTTTGTCGGGATAAGGGTTAGTAGATGGTTAGCTTTTGGATAGAGGTGCCTTGTGGTGAGTAGAGTGTGACGAAGTATGTGCCGGCAGGATATTTGTCGAGGGGGATGGTGAATTGCGGTTGGTGGACTTTGAGTGTGAGGAGTTCGTGGCCAGAGGCATCGGTCATGGTAATTGAGAATTGAGATTTGGGAATTGAGATTTGAGAATTGATTGTTATGGTAACGGAGTTGTGTGCGGGGTTGGGGGTGAGGGTGAAGAGGGTGTTTTTGTTGTCGGGGGAGGAGATGCCTTCGGTATGCCAGTCGAAGTGGGCGGTGAAAGAGGAGTCTTGCGTGATGATGAATTGTCGGGGATTGGAGGTGTCGCCGTCGTTCCAACGGAGGAATCGGTAGGTGTTGTTAGGAATGGCGGTGAGGGTGACCGTATCGCCCTCGAAGTAGGTGCCGCTGCCGTCAACGTGTCCGCGGACGGGATAGTCGGGCTTTGCGGTGACGTGGTAGTAGTCTCTGTCGGAGAAGTAGGCGATGAAGGTAGTGTCCTGTGTGACGAAGACGGTGCGGGGGTTGGAGGTGTCGCCGTCGTTCCACCAGACGAATTTGTATCCTCTTGCAGGGGTAGCGTAAATTGTTTGGTTGATATGCTTGGACAGTTCACAGTTGGGGTAGGCGGTGCCCATGGTGCTGTCGGCAGAGAGGGTGTGCACCATGGCGTAGTCGATCATGGGTTGGAAAAAGCCGAATTCTTTATCATGCCAAGGATTAATTATCCATAATGAATCCTCTGGACGAAACCACGTAACGACTAAAGGATCGCCACATGCAAAGGAATTAATCACACATAGATCGGTGTAACAAGTCGGTTTTGAATTGTACATAAACATGTCATCCACTTCATTATTGTTAAAGGTGCCAGCCAGATAGAAGAGCGAGTCGACATAGATGGGGTTTTTTAGATGGGCTTCGTAGAGGAGGCAGTATTTGAATCCATAGGTGACGGTGTCGATGTTGTAAGGGATTTTGTATAGTTTTGGAGTGGCGGTGTCCCATCGGATGGAATCAAACAATAGAATAGTGTCGTTGACAGGTTTGAGGATGTTTATATATTCAGGTACGCGAGGATTGCCGTGGTTCGGCAAAGGATGGAAGAGTGGATCAAGGAAGGTGTCGGTCTGCCAAACACCGACGCCGGTGATGGCAGCGGGATGGTTAACGTATTCGGGCCGAACCCACCAAATACTTTCTTGGGTACAATGACTATGTTGATATAATGCCCCATGCTCATACCAAGCAGGATAGTGGGAAGGTGAATAATTGGTGTCGAAATAGACATCGCACGTGTCGAACCATTCGGTGTAATGGTAGCCGGGAAGTCTGCCGTTCGGGCCAGTGACAGTGTCGTATGACTGTGCTCTGGCGTGGATGAACATGGCAAGCAGGACGATGGCGAAGGTTGCTATGTTTTTCATGTCTCTATTGTGTTAGTCTTCGAGAGGACTTATCGTGATGTCGGCTGTCCCCAAGTACTATTGAGGAATAACAGGGTCAGAACACCTATGGTTATAATGTCTCTTTTCATGTTTAATTTTTTTGCAAAGATACTTTTTTTTTTTGATTATTGATTTTTTTTAGAAAGATTGTGCAAAATAATAACATCATTTGAAAAAAAAGCGTATATTTGCAAATTGAAAAGTAACGTAAAAAACTATTATCTTTATGAAAGTCAAAGTCGGTATAGCCCAGATGTCGTGTGTGGCTGACAAGCAGGAGAACATTGCACGCTACACGGAGAAGGTGCGTGAGCTGGCATCCATGGGTGCTCAGATTGTCTGTTTGCAGGAACTTTTTGCCTCGTTGTATTTCTGCGACGAGGAGCGTTACCAGAACTTCCAGTTGGCGGAGCCTATACCGGAAGGCCCCACATGCCAACACTTCATGGCTTTGGCCAAGGAGCTGGGCATTGTGTTGGTGTGTTCCCTGTTTGAAAAACGTGCCGAAGGGCTTTACCACAATACCACGGCTGTGATTGATGCGGACGGCTCGTATTTGGGCAAGTACCGCAAGATGCATATACCCGACGACCCGGGCTATTACGAGAAGTTCTATTTCACTCCCGGCGACTTGGGCTATAAGGTGTTCAAGACCCGATATGGCACACTGGGTGTGCTGATATGCTGGGACCAGTGGTATCCCGAGGCTGCACGCATCACCAGCCTGATGGGTGCCCAGATGCTGTTTTTCCCCACAGCCATCGGCTGGGACGTGCGGCAGAACGAGCACGACAACCGGGAACAGTACGAGGCTTGGCAGACCATACAGCGGAGCCACGCTGTGGCCAACGGGGTGCCTGTTATCAGTGTGAACCGCACCGGACGGGAAGGCGGCATGCAGTTTTGGGGCGGCAGTTTCATCACCAATGCCTTCGGGCGTGTGCTGTATCAGGCCCCACATCTGGAAGAGGCGCTGCACGTCGAGGAACTCGACTTGGACGAGAGCGACCATTACCGCCGCCACTGGCCCTACTACCGCGACCGCCGCATAGACAGCTACGCCCCCATACTGAAACGATATATTGACTAATTAGTAGGAATTTTCGGAATATTCCGAATTCTCAGAATAATCTGAATAATCCGATTACTCAGAAAATAACAATCATGACTCCAAAAGATCAAGGCTACTATATGCCCGCCGAATGGTCAGAGCACCAGGCTACCTGGCTCAGCTATCCCCACAACGAGGATTCCTGGCCGGGCAAGATTGAGACCATCTTCCCGTCGTACCACATCTTTATCAAGACACTGGCCGAGGCCGAGGACGTGCATATCAATGTAGATGACCAGAAAATGCAGGACATTGTGACAGCGGCTTTGACTGCCGCTGGCACGGATATGAAACGCATCTTCTTCCACCAGTTCCCCACAAATGACGCCTGGTGCCGCGACCATGGCCCGGCTTTCCTGCTCAACAGGCAGGAGAGCGGCAAGCATGCCATGGTGAACTGGAACCACAACGCCTGGGGCGGCAAGTACCCCTATGAGTTGGACACACAGATACCCGTGCGCATATACGAATACCTCTCGCAGCAGGACAAGGCCCTGCAGCTGTTCGAGCCGGGCATTGTAATGGAAGGCGGCAGCATTGACGTGAACGGGGTGGGAGATCTGTTGACCACCACTTCCTGCCTACTCAATCCTAACCGTAATCCCCATCTCAACCAGGAACAGATTGAGGAATATCTGCGCAGCTACTACGGTGTGGAGAATATAATATGGCTGGGCGACGGCATTGTGGGCGACGACACCGACGGCCACGTTGACGACCTGAGCCGCTTTATCTCCGAGGACACCATTATCACGGCGGTGGAAGAAAACCGCTGGGACGAGAACTACGAGATGCTGCAGAACAACCTGAAGACATTAAAGAAGTGCCGTCTGGCCAATGGCAAACAGCCTACGATTGTGGAGCTGCCCATGCCCGACATGGTGTTTTACGACAACCAGCGGCTGCCCGCCAGCTATGCCAACTTCTATATTGCCAATAACAAGGTGATTTTCCCCACCTACCGCTGCCTGACCGACAACGAGGCGGCCTATATCCTCGAGGCCTGCTTCCCCGACAGGGAGATTGTGGGAATAGACAGCACCGACATTGTGTGGGGTCTGGGCTCCTTCCACTGCCTCTCGCAGCAGATGCCGCGCTGGTAGCTTTTCAGAATCTGGAGAACGGATGCTTGCGCCAGTAAAGGATGAGCAGCAACCCGAAAAGCATGCCGCCGAGGTGTGCAAAATGCGCTACGCCGTCGGCATGGAAAAAGCCCTCGAATAGTTCGATGGCGGCATACCCTATCACAAACCACTTGGCTTTGATAGGCATGAGGAAATAGAGATAGATGCGCTCGTTGGGAAACATCATGCCAAAGGCCAGCAGGATGCCATAAACGGCTCCCGACGCACCCACGGTGAGGTACCAGCCGGGGACAAGCAGGTTGCACAATCCCGCGCCAATGCCGCAGAACAGGTAATAGAAGAGAAACCGGCGTGAACCCCAGTAGTTCTCAAGTACATATCCAAACATCCAAAGGGCGAACATATTGAAGAGGATGTGGCTCCAGTTGGCGTGCATGAACATGTATGTGACAAGCTGCCACAGGCGGAACCGTCCGGTGGGGATCGCGTTGAGGGCACACATGGAGGTGATGTTGTTGTAGCCGTATTTCTCCAGTACCATGGTGGCAAGGAAAATGATGATGTTGATGATAAGCAGGTTTTTCACCACGGTGGGCAACATGCGGAATCCTTGGGGGCTGTAGTCGGACATAATGTTTTTGTAAGAATGGGTTTAACTTAGCAATTGTTCGGGGGAAAGAATGGCCATTGTCTTCTTCCCCGATGGGCTGACAGTGGGCATTTGGCAGCAGAACAGGTCGGCGACAAGTTGCTGCATTTCGGTCTGCTGGAGGGCAGTGCCTTTCTTTACTGCCATCTGATGCGCCAGCGAGCGGCACAGGCTCTGGGCGCGGTTGTTGAACTTCTGAATCATGGAGCTTTTATAGTCCACGAGAATCTGGTCGAAAAAGGGCTGCAGCTCGCTCTCCTTGACATCGGTGGGGGTGGCTGTAACCACAAAGGTGGTCTGCCCGATAGAGCCAATCTCGAAGCCGTATTCCTTGAGGTCGGGAAGCAGCTCGTTGAGCACCTCGGCGTCGGCGGGCGTGAACTGGCAGTTGACCGGGAAGAGCAGCTGCTGAGAATGGGCAGGGCTTTTGCGGTTGGTGAGCCGCTCGAATAGGATGCGCTCGTGGGCGGCCTGCTGGTCAACCACCAAAAGGCCGGAGGGCATCACACTGACGATATAGCTGTTGTTGAGCTGCAGGCACGGGGTCTGCTGGCTGATGGGGGAGGGTCTTTCCTCTGATGGCAGGACGGCAGGACTCTCTATTGTTGTCTGCTTGTCGGCAGGGGTGTCAGGGTTGCTCTCTGTTTGGGACTTGATGTCGAAGAATGAGGTCCACTTGGGGTCGACGGGAGCCGCACTTTTTATCGGAGTGCCCTGGGCACTGCGAGAGTGGGACGAGGTGCTTCCGAAGGGATTGTAGCCGGGGGTGTAGTGAATCTGTGGTGGCTTGGGAATGTATCCTTTCGGTGCGGGAGGAAAGTCGACTTCCTCGATGGGGTTAAACTGCAACTCGGTGGCAAGGCTGAACTGGCCTATAGCCTTGCGGGTGGCGGCACGCAGGATGGAGAACAGGGCACTCTCGTCGATGAACTTCACCTCTGTCTTTGTGGGGTGGATGTTCACATCAAGGCGCGAAGGGTCGACACTGATGTGGATGAAATAGCTGGGGTAATGCCGCTCGGGGATGACATCGGCGTAGGCCTTCTCGATGGCGGCGTTGAGGGCGGGATGCTTGATGAAGCGGTGGTTGACAAAGAGGTACTGCTCGCCGCGTGTCTTGCGGGCATATTCAGGCTTGGATACATAGCCCTGA
>JAEEGL013396765.1_pt1 | contig 28379 bp, 30 predicted proteins | sample 9134231 | NCBI WGS metagenome assembly JAEEGL01 (sample SAMN16246548, study PRJNA631951) | gut metagenome | biome: gut microbiome; feature: rumen; material: fiber-attached | host: Bos | place: Iran: Karaj | collected 2018-10
AGTGCACCGGCCATCATTGCGATGAACGGAAGTTTAGCACCACAAGGGATAAATGTAGTCGTCATGATCGTCATTCGGCGGTCACGTTCATTTTCTATCGTTCTACTTGCCATGATACCCGGAACGCCGCATCCGACACCAACGAGCATCGGGATAAAGGACTTGCCGGAAAGGCCGAACTTTCTGAAGATACGGTCGAGTACGAATGCGATACGGGCCATATAGCCGCATGCTTCGAGGAACGCCAGGAGCAGGAACAGTACGAGCATCTGCGGTACAAATCCGAGGACTGCACCGACACCGGCAACGATACCATCGAGTACCAGGCCCTTGAGCCAGTCAGCAGCACCTGCGTTGTCGAGTCCTTCTTCTACGAGAGCCGGAATACTCGGGATAAATGTTCCATAGTCTGCCGGATCCGGTTCCTCACCGATCTCTTCGAGGGTCTTTACTGCTTCTTCGTATTCTTCAATAGTTGCAGTTTCCTCGGAGATCTCAAGAGTTTCCTCATCTTCGACCTCGAAGGTATATTCGCCTACCGGAGCTTCACCGTGTTCTTCCACATATGCATCGTATCCGTCTACGATCGCAGAAGCATCACTCCATCTCTCAGCAAGCTCCTCGTAGCCGCCATCCATACCAAAGAGATGGAAGCCATCGCCGAAGATCTTATCATTGGTAAAGTCTGTGCAAATTGCGCCGACGCTGACCATGGCGATATAGTAAACCAGCCACATGACCAGTGCGAAGATCGGGAGACCGAGCCATCTGTTGGTAACGACCTTATCGATCTTATCGGAAGTTGTAAGCTTACCTGCGGACTTCTTCTTATAGCAGGATTTGATCACCTCAGCGATATAGATATATCTCTCATTGGTAATGATGCTCTCAGAATCGTCGTCCAGCTCTTTTTCCGCAGCCTGGATATCACTTTCGATATGAGACATCTTCTCTTCTGTCAGGTTGAGCTTCTCAAGTACTTTATCATCACGCTCGAACACTTTGATAGCGTACCATCTCTGCTGTTCTTCCGGCATATCATGCACAACCGCTTCCTCAATATGAGCAAGTGCGTGCTCAACCGGACCGGAGAAGCTGTGCTGCGGGATAGTCTTTGTATTCTTCGCCGCATCAATTGCCGCTTCAGCAGCATCCATGACGCCGTCGCCCTTCAGAGCGGAGATCACAACAACCTTGCAGCCGAGCTGACGTTCCAGTTCGGATGTATTGATCTGATCACCGTTCTTCTTTACGATATCCATCATGTTTATGGCCATAACTACCGGAATACCAAGCTCAGTGAGCTGGGTGGTCAGGTAGAGGTTTCTCTCGAGGTTCGTACCGTCTACGATATTCAGGATCGCATCCGGTCTCTCGCCGATCAGGTAGTTTCTGGCAACAACTTCTTCCAGAGTATACGGGGACAGGGAATAAATACCCGGGAGGTCCGTAATGACCACATCGTCGTGTTTCTTCAATTTACCTTCTTTTTTCTCAACAGTAACACCCGGCCAGTTACCGACGAACTGGTTGGCGCCGGTCAAAGCATTGAACAGTGTGGTTTTACCACTGTTCGGGTTACCTGCAAGTGCAATACGCAGACTCATTTCTCATCTTCCTTCCTGTAGTACTCTACTTCAATCATTTCGGCATCCGCCTTACGAAGCGAAAGTTCGTAATTTCTTACGGTTACTTCGATCGGATCACCCAGCGGTGCGACCTTACGGACATATACGATCGTTCTTTTCGTGATACCCATGTCCATGATCCTGCGCTTAACTGCACCTTCGCCGTGAAGTTTGACTACAGTACATGTTTCTCCGACTTTTGCATCTCTTAGTGTTCTCAATTTATCTCCCCTCCTTTTTCACACCATGATTTTTCTTGCCAGTTCTTCACTGACTGCCACCCGGCTTTCCTTGACCTTAACGATCAGGTTTCCCCCGAGCATGCTGACGACACTTACTTCTCCGCCGACATTAAAGCCCAGATCTGCCAGATGCTGCTTTACTTCCGGGTTTCCGCCGATCTTCTTGATGATCTGTGTCTCGCCCGGTTCCGAAAATACCAGAGGCATCATTGTTTCCTCCTCATTTTCAATTAGCGTTTGCTAACTTGTGTTTATTAAATATGGTTAGTCGTAACTAACCATCACACATTATAGTTAGCATGTGTTAACATGTCAATATGAACTAACACTTTTCGCCATACAGATTTCTTGACAAATTCCTATGGGATTTTATGCATTTTTATGGTCGCCGCGGTCCACAACGATCTCATAACCGGACGATGCCACTCTTGCCGACAGGCACTTGATGCACTGGGCGGATTCACTATCCAGACAGATCTTTCCGTCGTAAAGGGAATACTTCTCGCGTACCATGACCGGAGAAAGATTCGGCATAACAACATTAGCGCCGCTTCTTAAACCCTTCTCTCTTCCCTCCGGATGAATCGTACCCAGCGCCGTTGTCGCAGGAAGAAGGACATCCGGCACGAGGAGGCGGATGATGGAAAGAAGCTTCAGTGTCATCTCAAGCGTTCCTGCAGGTTCTTCTTTAAATACTGTGTCCTTATGCGGGATAAAAGGACCGATACCGCACATATCCGGCTTAAATTCCGCGATAAAACGCAGGTCCGAAATGATATTATCTGTTGTCTGGTAAGGAGATCCGATCATGAAACCGCATCCTACCTGATAACCGATCTTCCGGAGCATCTTCAGGCAGTTCATCCGATGTTCCCATGACAGATTCTCCGGATGGAGCTTCCTATAGTGTTCGGGAGATGCCGTCTCGTGACGGAGAAGATATCTGTCTGCTCCTGCTTCGAAGTATGCACGATAGCTCTCTTCACTCTTCTCTCCGATCGAAAGGGTCACGGCGCAGTCAGGATGCATCTCCTTGATCGCGCGGACAATAGATACGATCTTATCGTCAGTATAGAACGGATCCTCTCCGCCCTGAAGGACAAACGTACGGAATCCCAGTTCATATCCTTCACTCACACATGCGAGGATCTGCTCATCCGTAAGGCGATAACGGTCGGCATGGGTATTACTGCAGTTGATACCGCAGTAGTAGCAGCCGTTCTTGCAATAGTTCGTGAACTCGATCAGGCCGCGGATATAGACCGCTTTGCCATAGATGCTTTCACGCACCTGCCGGGCGCACGAGGACAGATACGAAAGAACCTCCTCGTCTTCCGTATCTAACAGTGCTTTCCACTCGGAATCCGTAAGATCCCGTGTTGCTTTCAGTTTGTCGATAATACCTATCAAATCCATAGGTTATATTCTAACAGAAAAACCGCAGAATGAAATACCCTTTTATGCAATTACAGAATATCGATGTATTCTCCCGCAAGAGCCTTATTCATGGAGCGTACGGCGCAGAACTTACCGCACATGGAGCAGCTTTCTTCAATCTCCGGGGATCTGTCATCGCGGATCGCCTTGGCGGTCTCCGGATCGATCGCACACTCCCACTGGCCTTCCCAGTCAAACTTTCTTCTGGCATCCGCCATACGGTCATCGATGTCACGGGCATGAGGTACTTTCTTCGCAATATCCGCCGCATGTGCTGCGATACGGGATGCAATGATGCCCTGCTTTACGTCATCTACGTTCGGAAGAGCGAGGTGCTCGGCGGGAGTTACATAGCAGAGGAATGCTGCGCCGGCTTTGGCTGCGATCGCACCGCCGATCGCCGATGTGATGTGGTCATAACCCGGAGCGATATCGGTAACAAGCGGCCCGAGAACATAGAACGGAGCACCGCCGCAGATACGCTGCTGGATCTTCATGTTCGCTTCGATCTCGTCCATCGCCATGTGGCCGGGGCCTTCTACCATAACCTGAACATCCTTCGCCCAGGCACGGCGTGTCAGTTCACCGAGACGGACCAGTTCCTCGATCTGGCATACGTCGGATGAATCGGCAAGGCAGCCCGGACGGCAGGCATCACCGAGGGAGATCGTGACATCGTACTCACGGCAGATGTCAAGGATCTCATCAAAGTGCTCATAGAAAGGATTCTCTTCACCGGTCATGCACATCCATGCAAATACGAGAGAGCCGCCGCGGGAAACGATATTCATCTTTCTTCCGACTTTCTTGATCTGCTCGATCGTCTTTCTCGTAATACCGCAGTGAAGAGTCACAAAGTCTACACCATCCTCCGCGTGGAGACGGACAACATCGATGAAGTCCTGCGCAGTCAGTGTCGCGAGGTCTCTCTGGTAGTGGATAACGGAGTCATAGACCGGAACTGTACCGATCATGGCCGGGCACTCACTTGTGAGTTTTCTTCTGAAAGGCTGTGTATTTCCGTGAGAGGAAAGGTCCATGATCGCCTCGGCACCCATATCGACCGCCGCCATGACCTTCTGCATCTCGATATCGTAGTCCTTGCAGTCCTTCGATACACCGAGGTTGACGTTGATCTTCGTTCTCAGCATCGAGCCGACACCATTCGGATCGATACATGTGTGAAGCTTATTGGCGCAGATCGCAACCTGGCCGTCGGCGACCCACTGACGGATCTCTTCTTCCGTTCTGTATTCCTTCTTCGCAACCGCCTTCATCTCAGGGGTAATAATGCCCTTTCTTGCTGCATCCATCTGTGTTGCGTAATCTCTCATTTTGCTTATCCTCTCGTTTCTATTGGTATTTATTTCTTTTGCAAAAGCACTTGTGTCCTTATCTTTTCCATTCTTCTCACTCTTCCCACTTTTCGAAGAGCTGATAGTTATGCATCAGTGGTCCGCTTCCGGAACCGAGATCGAGTCCTGCCTTCAGCGCGCCAGTGATGTAGGTCTTTGCTTCTGAGATACCGTCCTCAAGCGGTACACCGATCGCCAGCATGGATGCGATCGCAGAAGAAAGCGTACACCCGGTTCCATGCGTATTCGGATTGTCGATCCGTGTTCCCTTGTACCAGTACACGCGTCCGTCAGAATAAAGAAGATCGTCTGCATCGCAGATGCTGTGCCCGCCCTTAAGAAGAACGGAAACGGTCTTCGCGGAAGATGTGCTTATTCTCTGAGAGATGATCTTCGCGGCAGCTTCCATATCCTCACGCGACGTGATATTTATACCTGACAGGATCTCACCTTCCGGGATATTCGGTGTAATTACGGTAGCCATCGGCATCAGCCGGTTGACCAGGACATCCACGGCATCATCAGAGATGAGTTTTGCGCCCGATGTCGCGACCATGACCGGATCCACAACGATGTTCTTTGCTTTATAAAATGTGAGTCTCTCGGCAATGACTTCGATCAGTTCAGGAGAAGAAACCATACCGATTTTTACGGCATCCGGGAAGATATCCGTAAATACCGCATCGAGCTGCTTTTTCAGAAACTCCGGACTTACTTCCATGATGCCCGTGACTCCGGTCGTATTCTGTGCCGTCAGCGCAGTGATGACACTCATCGCATAGACACCATTCATGGTCATCGTCTTGATGTCCGCCTGGATCCCGGCGCCTCCGGAGCAGTCGCTGCCTGCGATCGTCAGAGCAGTCTTCATGTCACTTCCGGAAATCGCTAATCCATTCCCCATATGTCTCTCCTCTCTTCGTTTTACTGATCGGGTTTATCCCTCGACCATATCTTCTGTCTTTTTCCGAAGTTCTTCCGTTGCTTTCTTAATATCTTTCTGTCCGAAGATGGCGGAAATCACGGCGATTCCGCAGATCCCTGAACCCTTCAGTTCAGAAACATTTCCTTCGGAGATACCGCCGATCGCGATGACAGGGATCGAGACCGCTTCGCAGATTGCTTTCAGAGTCTCGTGCGGGACCTCGACGGCATCATCTTTCGAACCGGTCGGGAACACCGCTCCGACGCCGAGATAGTCCGCGCCTCTTGCTTCCGCGAGTTTGGCCTGCTCGACAGTCTGCGCGGATACACCTAAGATCGCATCCGGTCCGAGGAGCGCTCTTACATCGCCAGCTTCCATATCGCTCTGTCCGACATGTACGCCGTCTGCACCCATTCTTTTTGCGATATCGACGTTATCGTTTACGACGAAAGGAACCTTATACTTTCTGCAGAGTTTCTGGATCTCGATGGCTTCTTTCTCAAAAGCACTTTCGCCAAGGTCCTTTTCACGAAGCTGTACGAATGTCGCCCCGCCCAGAATGGCTTCTTCGACCTGCTGGTAAAGTGTCTTCTCCCCTGTCCATCGGCGGTCAGTCACCGCATACAAGAGAAGCGAGTTGCGGAGTTCCTTATCTGATCTCATACTTCGCACCTTCTTCCAGTGTCTTTGCATCCATGTTGAAGATTGCATCGATAATTCTGTTTCTATATGTGGAGTTACCGTCACCTTCCTGCATTCTGCTCCAGCCGATCTCACCGGCAAGACCCATCAGGCATACCGCGGCAGCCACCGCATCAACTTTGTTATCCGGATTTGCAACTGCGTATGCTGTCGCAAGACCGGAGAGCTGGCAGCCGGTACCTGTGATACGGCTCATTTCTTTTCTTCCGTTACGGATAACGTAGCAGACATCCGCATCGGCGACGAGGTCGATCGCACCCGTGATCGCGATCACGGCATCTGTCTTTGCAGCAACCTCTTTTACAAATGCAACCATATCGTCAAGGTTATCTTCCGTGACACTGTCCGCCGCGTCCGCATCAACGCCCTTCGTCGTACCAGTGCCCTTGATCAGTGCTTTTATCTCGGAAATATTACCGCGGATGATGTCCGGCTTTACAGATTCTACGATGCTCTGTGCTGTCTTAGTGCGGAGCATGCTTGCACCCGTGCCGACCGGATCGAGAAGGATCACGTGACCGAGTTCCTTGGAACGAAGGCCCGCAATCATCATGGCCTCGATCGAGCGCTCGTTAAGTGTACCTATATTGATATTCAGGCCGCCGCAGATCGATGTGATGTCATAGACATCCTTCGGCTCATCCGACATGATCGGGCTTCCGCCACAGGCCAGAAGCACATTGGCGACGTCGTTTACGGTTACGTAGTTTGTGATGTTGTGGACCAAAGGTGTCTTCGCATGGACATTCTCCAGGCACTCTCCCAGTGTGATCTTCAAGTTCTTTTCGCTCATAAATACCTCTTTTCCGCCGAGAAGCGATCCGGCATGTAATCATGAAGGTACTTTTCCAAAAAAAGAAAAGTTACCTTCTCTGATCGGGTAACTCCTTAAAAACACCTTATTATCAGGCATCCCTACGTTGGCATTATCCAAATCAGGTTATGGGTCGAAGGTCACACACCTTCCTCTCAGCCTGTATCACAAGCTCCCCTTCTGTTATTTTCCGCTGTATTTTAGCACACCCCGCGGGCACGCGCAATGCAAAATCACTCGTCGCTCTTCACTACCTTGTTTCTGCCGGTCTCCTTCGCGGTATAAAGGCGTGCGTCGGCGGCGCTGATGTTCTCCTCGATCGACTTTCCCGGATCAAAGAGCGAGACACCGAAGCTTAATGTGCAGCGGATCGTCGTGCCGTCGGCATCGATATCGGAATTCATGAGTTTCACGCGGATTGCCTCTGCTTTGTCTGCAGCCGCATCAAGATCCGTATCTCTCATGACCATGACGAATTCCTCGCCACCCCAGCGGTATACGGAATCATTCTCACCGCAGCAGGACTCGATCAGATGGGAAGTAAATGCCAGCACGTCATCGCCTGCGTTATGACCGTAGGTATCGTTGACTCTCTTAAACTTATCGATATCGCAGATGAATACGGACATCACCTTGCCGGAATCCGGAAGGAGATACTCCTTGAACTTGCCGCCGAAATCGAAGTAGAAACCCATGCGGTTCTTAAGGCCGGTCAGACGGTCGTGGTGGGACTCCTCAAGGAAGACCTCAGACTCGAGCGCGATACCGCAGACAAGAGCCGCCAGAGAAAGTTTCTTTGTATCTTTCTCCTCGTCAAAGCCCCTATCGGAATTCTTGTTGATCAGCTGCAGCGCGCCGATGAAAATACCATTGATATCAGCAACCGGAAGCACAAGCACGGACTTGGTAACATAGCCGGTCTGCTTATCGATCGCGGGATTAAAATCCGGATCGGAATATGGGTCATTCGTAATGACGGTCTTCTTTTCACGAAGGGATTTTCCAACCAGACCTTTGTTGTCCGGCATCACGATCTTATCGACGCCTGTCGCAGACATCGTCCACAGCTCGCCTTTTCTCTTATCCCATTTCCAGAAACTCGCACGGTCGGCATCGACGATCGTCTTGGCAAGTTCAGTAAGATAAGAGAAAAGAAGCGCATGATCTGTACTGCTGTTCATGCACATATCCCGATACAGGCTGTCCGTGATACTGAAGATATTCCCTAAAAGCTTACCGTCTTCCATTTCTCAGTTCTCCTCAAGCGGGGCAAACTCAGCGCCGGTGTCCTTCATGACCTGGGCGATCTCATACTCGTCATCCATATGCATGAGGAAGACCTTTACACCCTTCTTCGTCAGGGCAGCCGCCTTCTTCTTCAGATCCTTGCAGTAGATATGCACATCGGAGTTATAAGCGGAGACCTCGGTATAGAGGATCGTACCCTTCTTCAAGTACTTTTCGAACGGAGCAAGAGAACCTGTATCACCGGTATAGACGACATTGGTTCCGTCGATATTCAGAATGAAGCCGAAGCACTTGCCGGCCAGTTCTTCTGTGTGCGGGGTGACGATGGCCTCCTTGAACCACTCCTTGTTGAGGTTCTTCGCCTCGACGAGTGTGTACCAGGCATCGTTGCAGCCCTCGATGTTCTTAAGATAATACTTGAGGTTATTGTAGACTTCCTTCGAAGGAGCGACGACCGTGACAGGTGTCTTGACAACGAAATAGTTATAGTCGATGAACATACCAACGCCGCCGCAGTGGTCACCGTGCGTATGGGTCACGAGAATGTAGATGTGATCATACTCGGAAAGATTCTTTCTCTTAAGCAGCGGGAGCGCCGTCATCGGACAGTCCAAAAGGACGAGATCCCCTCCGCTGACGAAATAGGCACAGTTGTGATCATCTGCAAACGCAGATCCTCTTCCAAAGAAACGTAGCATACTTTAATCCTCCGGTCCAATAAGTTTTAAAACTTCAAACCCCTCGGCTTTCCCCTTAAGTTTAATAGTATCACCAAGTGACTCATATTTCATCCGGTTTCCGAGTTTTTCTGCAACAGAACGGCTAATATATACCGTTCCGCCAGGTGCATTTGCCTCGAGTCTCGCTGCCGTATTGACGGTATCACCGATCGCCGTGTAGTCCATGCGCTTTTCAGATCCCATGTTGCCGACAACGGCCGGTCCGAAGTGCACGCCGACACCGACGTTTAATTCCTCGTTGATCTCCTCTTTCAGTTTCTTCGAGAGCTTGCTTGCACCGTCGATAATGTCGAGCGCTGTCTGCGCCGCAAGCATGACCGGATCCTCCTCCGGAAGGGGAGCTCCCCAGAACGCCATCGTCGCATCGCCGACGAACTTATCGAGGGTTCCTTTATTCTTCTCGATGCAGGCAGACGTCATAGACAGATACTGGTTTAAGATGTTGACGACTTCTTCCGGCGAGAGCCGCTCGGACATTGTCGTAAAGCCGCGAATATCTACGAAAAGCACTGCGATATCACAGAGTTTGCCTCCGAGTTTCAAACTGTCGGTACCTTCTTTTAAGATCTCATTTACGATGCTCGGCGCGACATACCGCTCAAAGGTCTTCGTGACCTGCTGCCTGGCCATGGCCGCGCGGAAATAGTTACTGGTACTGGTAACGATAAACAGCACAAGAATACCCATCGGGATCCAGAGAATATGCGTGATATATCCGGATGAGTAAAGAAGCATCGATCCGCCGATTCCCAGAAGCAGGAACAGAACCAGAAGCGGCGCAGTGATCAGGATCCTTCGGTTATAGCAGAAAACGAGGAACGCGAAGCACACGAGCCCGAGCACGATCAGCTGCAGATAATCCGGAACTTCCTGTTTATAGTTTCCGTCCAAAAAGCACTGGACGACGTTGGCCTGGTACTCCACGCCGTACATCGGCACGGATTTATCGATCGCCGTGATATACGCATCCTGAATGCCCGTAGTATAAAGACCGATGAATACCACTTTCCCGGCGAAGAAGGATGTATCGATCTTTCCGTCGATCACCTGGCTCAGCGAGATTCCGTCATAGTAACCATCCGGTTTGGCCGAAAACGGCACATAGAAATATCTTCTGGCGTTGACCGGCGGTTCACTGATCGTGATGCCATTCTGATCCGCATAGATCTTTGCCGCCTGATAGGCCATCGAGTACACGCGCTGTCCGTCCGGCTCAACATAGAGCACGGCGTGACGGAGTACTCCATCCTTATCCGGCATGGCATTGATGTGTCCTTGAGTCGTGACAGCCTTCAGTTCATCGTAGGGTTCTTCGTATCCGAGGATCGCATAGTCATCGATCGTGACGGCCTGCGTTCCGAAAGTTCTTTTCGTACCGAGATTGGCAGTCGTAGCGGTAACGACATTTCCGAGTTTTGCCGCCGCATCGGCAAGACGCTTATCCGACGCTTCGTTTGTCGTTCCGAGATACTGGACATCGATCGCTACTACGGCTGGCTTATTGTCCGGATCCTTTCCGAGCGCTTCCAGTGCGGAGGCCATGATCGATCTGTCCCATGTACTGTAGGGACCGAACCGGTCTATATCTTCTTTCGTGATTCCGATAACAAGGATGTCTCCGGATACAGCTTCCGGTGTCTGGAAGAACTTATCCTGCATCCACAGATCCGTGCTGTGAAGAAATCCCTTTCCACAGAGAAATGTGACCAGAAGTGCGCCGACCAGCGCGAAAAGAATTCTCTTGTTCGTCTCGTTCATAATCGTAATTAATCCCTGTATGAGTAATACACGATCGGGTTATCTTCATCTCCGTAGACATAGGAGATCTCGGCATAACCATCGCCTTCTAAATACATCTCCCGCATCTCGACCCACTCACCATTTACATAGCCGTAATACATATCGTCTACACCGGCATAGATATAGATACCAGGAGTATCTGTCTCATCGCCCCAGAACATCGGGTCAGCATCTTCCGGCAGGTCCTCCATGTCCGGCTCCGGATAACTCGGTTCAGTCTCTTTGCTCTCGTTCGGATCGGAAGTCTCCCGGGACTTAGAAGGTTCCGAAGATTCAGAAGACTTGGAAGGCTCAGAGGACTCGGAAGATCTTGACGGATCTGACGACTCCTTTGAAGGATCCGGTGTTGGAGAAGCTGTCGGCTTCGGAGTCGGGGTAGGTGTCTTCTTCGGCTTCGGTGTCGGAGTCGGTGTCTCGCCCGGTTCAGAGGTTTCTGAAGGGTCCTGCTCCGACGATTCGGACGAAGATTCCGAAGGCTCCGAAGTCTCGGAAGATCCGGACGTGTCACCCGGGTCAGAGGACTCCTCACTGCTGCTCTCCGTAGGGTCCGGAATATTCTTATACGGATCCTCTGCAAGTGCCAGGATCTCTTCCCTGCTCCAGCCCGTCGCCTCGCAGACCTTTTTAAGAAGGTCTTCGTTCTCCGCAAGCATCTTCAGCGTAAACTGATTGAGGTCGTCCACCTCGATTTCTTCTTCCTTAAAGTCGACGGTGTCCGTCGTTCTGTCATTGAAAGTATAAACCGTGACCTTATGTCCGGCGGCGCAGTCTGTTTCCTTGACCTCGCCGGTATCGGGATTTCTCGCAACAATATGGACCTTTCCGTCCGTGATGATGATCGAGGGTCTTCCTTCTTCGTCGCAGAAGACATATCCGGAAGTACCGCGGATACCGACCGTCATGGTCGAAGTCTTGATCTCGAAAGACTCATCGTCGTTAAGCTTCTCGGTGACCTCGAAGAACAGGGCGCCCTTCGTAAGCTTCAGTTCGAGTTTCTTTTTCTTCTTCTGGAATTCCGCGCGGCTGTCATTCTGGAGGGTTACGATCTTCGTATCGTCCAGTCCGACAGAAGCCAGTCCGTCGGCTCCCGTATTCAGCGCATCTCCGCTCTGGAAACGGATGTTATCGATGACCGGTTTTTCTTTTCCCGTACCGTCCTCGATATTAACTGTTCCCTCGACACGCAAAAGACGCATTGTCGTCGCCGTATATCCGCCCTTACTTAAGAGAACGCAGATAATAACGACCGCTGCGATGACCACAACGATCGCACTTGAAAGGATGATCTTCGTTTTCGTCGATAGCCCCTTGATCTTATCAACCAGCACCATATGTTGACCCTCTACCCCGTCTGATTTTGACATAACTATTTTATTACAAAAGCACTTGTAAATAAACCCGTCATGCCAAATCGGCCGGATCAGAGACAGAGGATCATGTCCTTGTATTTGGTGACTTTGTCCTCGAAACCTGCCTTCTTATAGACCGGATAGCCGTCATCTGTAGCCGCGAGAGTGATCCTGCACATACCGAGCTGTCTGGCGGCATCGATCATGTTCTTCATAAGCTGCGAACAGATTCCTTTACCTCTGTATTCCGGCTCCGTGTAAACGCTTAAGACTTCTCCGCAAAGGCCACTCGGGATCTTCGGACTTATGGGTTTAAAGATTGCGATCAGGATCACCTGAGCTACGATATGCCCATCCGCCCTGGCGACAAAAGAGAAAGTTCCCTGATTGAGGTGAAGCTTGAAGAAGTCCGGAAGACCGAGGCGCATCATTCTCTCATCATCCTCGCTGAGAGATCCCAGATCCTCAAGGGTATAGGCGATGCGAAGTCTCACGAGTTCATCGATATCGTCTTTATTTGCCACATCATAAACAATGTCCATATTCTCTCTCCTTTTGTTAAGATCTGATCCGGCAAAGCGTCTCCTCTCAGCCTGACTGCTTTTCCGTATCGATCCAGAATCTCTTCATCGTGGTGCCATCGACTTCGATGGTCTTTTCAAAGACACCGCCGTTTCGGAGGATCGTCTTCTCGCTTGCGCTATTTCCTTCATCACAGGTCACAAGCATCCTCTCTATTCCCAGTGCTTTTGCCTTCTGAATATTCAGGCGTAGCATCTCTACTGCATAGCCCTTTCCCCGTTCAGAGGGACGCACGGAATATCCGCAGTGTCCGCCCCAGGTGCCGAGGATCGGATGGTCGATGTGATGTCGAAGATCGATCACACCGACCACACGGTCATCGCTTTCTCTTACAGCAAGAAACATGTGCGATGGAACATCCACTCCGGTCTCCTTACATGTTGCAGGATCCTTCCGGAGCTCGCAGATCCGGATCCACTCCTCCGCCGAGGTTGATTCCTCGAGGGACATGCATCCCGCAAAGCGGTCTTCGTTATCCGCATCCACCTCAAGAACTTCCTTCCGGAAATCCCAAATCTGCTGTGCATAATGCATATTCGGTTCAACTAATCTAATATTGCTCATACTTTAATAATGTTGGCTCTGAAGAATCTCTCCGGCCCATTCATATAAATCCTCAAAAATGTAACGATGCACGTTTTTGTAATGTGAGAAATCAAATTCACCGGGGATCGGATTCGTTTCTAATGTCCCGTACTTCGCAGCCGAAATAATAGCCTCCATGACTTCAAGTTTCTTTTCGTCACGGATGTTTAACTTATTGACAAGACAGGTCGTTCCCTCGTAACAATCAATGATCAAAGGATCCAGTTCGTACTCCATCATTCAGTCCTTTCGACTAATTCCGACGCCAACTTCATGAAATCATCCCAAGAGATTTCTTCATTACAATATTTGTAACACAAATCATAAGCTTCATCACTAAGATGAAACCCTTCCATCTCTAAGGATGCTATTGCATTGGCTAAAGCTAAATCAACTGGCATTACAGACCTCCTATAGATACATTATAACACGAAGTCGGAGGCTCATTATTCTAGATCCCGAAGATCTTCTCTGCCAGTTCTACGGTTTCTTCCTGCGTCCTGTTCTCATCGCGGAAGATGATCTGATAGCCCGAATTCTTAAGTTCGTCATAGCTCTCCTTCGAGTGAAGGCGTACAAGGATCTCACGATAGTTATCCAGAGCGGCCTGCGGATCCGGTTCCTCGAGCATCAGCTTATAGAGGAACTGCTTCTCTGGGTCTGGACGGTCGAAGAATCTTGAGATCGCGATACTCGGATCCGACATCATCACGAGCACGTGCTTTTCGTCCGTGATTTTATGCAGTGTATCCACGCAGATGTTCGTATCCACGAAGATGAGTTTCCCCTGTGTTTCCGGCTTCGGAAGAAGTTCTTCCAGGATCTGGAACTCGACGGTCTCGCATTCCTTCTTCACGTCATGGATCCAGCGGACATACTCTTCCGGTGTTCTTCTTATGAACTCGTGCCAGTCCTGAAGATCCCTTGTGTAGCACAGATTCGGGAACTCCTTACTGTCCAGTTCCGGCAGTTTCGCATCGTGGTAGTTCTCCTCGAGCGCGATGCCGTTATGCTTCTTCGCTAAATTCTTAACAATGGTGGACTTTCCCGCATAGGAAGTCCCGATAACAAAATAAACTCTACTTAGGTCCATATATACCTCACAGATCCAGATACCAGATGAACTGGATATCGTCTTTTACTTCCGGTTCGGTGTAGTAGGCATACATATCGATCTTACCGAGCATCGCGCCCTGCTTTCTATAGAAATTGCACGCCGTCACATTATTGTTCTGGCATTCAATGATCATCTGCGCATATCCGTCTTCTTTCGCGCCGGCTTTTGCCATGTCGAAAAGCCCTTGTCCCACGCCCTGATGCTTATAAGCATCCGCTACACGGATATCCCAGAGCACGCATGCATCCGTTCTTCCGCCGAGCATATTCAAGTCCGGTGTCGTTCCGGCAACCGTTGCCGCTCCGACAGGTGTCTCCCCGTTAAAAGCCATGTAGAACCGCCAGTTCGTGATATCGAAATACTTCTCATATTCACAGGCGCGTTCATAGACGCTGAGATCTTTTACATACGGATCGACCGGCACTTCCTCAAGAAGCATGCCTCCAAGGCCGTTGTCGATATGTTTGACTCTGTACTCCGACTTTATCTCTACATTTTGTGTGACCTGATCGTACATTTCAAAACAGGTCTTATCCATCTTTTTAAAACTTATCATACATTACCTCAATTTACCTGATTCCAAATATCTTTCGCCGCCGCATACGCACGGGCGACAAGTTCTTCTGCATTCTTATACTTTGAATTTTCGACGCCGACTTCCATAAGGATCGGACCCCGGAAGGAAGACTCCTTCAGAAGCGGGATGATCTCATCAAAACGGATGAATCCTTCACCGGGAATTACGTGATCAACAAACTCCTTGATACGGTCGGAAAGGTGTACCGCGATAACACGGTCCTTCAATCCGGAAAGAAGATCCATCGGTCTCGGTCCGTCGATCTGGTCATGCGAGGAATCGTAGCAGAATCCGATGTACTCGGGATCCGCCATCTTCACCATCTCGACACAGAGGTCTGTCGGCTTTCCCGGGACCATGTTTTCAAACGCGAAACGGATCCCGTTATCTTTCGCAATCTTTTCCATTGCCTTAATTCTTCCGGATACCAGACGGTATTTCTCATCGTATTCATCGTCCTCGAACCAGAAGACCGTGCAGTGGATGACCACAACAGGTGCGCCAAGGAATACGGCCGCACGGGCAAGGATCTCATTCTTCTTAAGGGAATCTTCCCTATCAAGATCATAGCCGTGGATGGTATCTACAAGAAGTCCGTTTTCTTTCAGAAGATCACGAAGGTGCGGCCAGGTCTCCTCCTGAAGGATACCGCTATGCGTATAATCCATTCCGAACGATACATGCGTGAAGCCCGCTTTGCGGATCATCGGAAGCTGTTCCGAAAGGGGAATGCTGTAATCAAACGTCGTCGAAATGGATGTTTGCGCCATATTCTGCACCTCGTCTTATGTATTTCCCGGGAAAGAGTTGAACCACGCACGGTCCGAAAACTCTTTCTTGATCGGCATTTTTGCTATCTCCTCCGGAATGCCTACCGGAAGATAACATACGAGATCGTATTCGCTCGGGACATTCAGGATCTCTGCCATCTTATCGCAGGTCCGGTCGTCATCCGTGATATGTCCTTCGTACCAGCAGCTGGCGTATCCGAGTTCCTCGATCAGAAGAAGCATGTTCTCGATCGCCGCGGAATAATCCTGCGTCGCGAAGCACTTGTCACGGTATGCGTTGATCCTTTTTGACAGAACACAGATCGCGGCGGGTGCGGTCATCGCTATCGGCGGCTCGATCACGGCTTTCACCTTCGAGAGCACTTCAGGATCGTCGATCGCAATCAGGCTCGTGGTCTGCTTATTGCATCCGGAAGGTGCAGCCAGACCCGCTTCCATGATCTTTGTGAGATCTTCCCTCGGCACCGGCGTCTCCTTAAAGGTTCCGCGGTAACTGCGTCTGATCGTGATCGCTTCAAAAACATTCATCTTCACTTACTCCACTCGTCTTTGCTGATCTCCAGCTCGATGATTCGCTCATTCTTTCCTTCGATCTCTACGAAAGAATCCTCGCAGACGGTCGATGCACGGAATCCGCAGGAAAGATAGCACTTATATGCGGAAGTATTGCACTCGAAAACACCGATCGTAACGGTATCGACTTTCAGGACTGTAAAAGCGTACTTCTGCGCCAGGCGGATCAGTTCTTTTCCATAACCTTTACCACGGCGGGATCCATCAACGACTACCCACCCGAAACGGAGGATCTTATTGTCTCCTTTGATGTAGCGCATAATGAGATGACCGGCCACGCCGTCCTCGTCAAAAGCGGTCATCGGATAGAAGTTATCTTCCTCCTCGCATCCGCCGTTTTCCTGAAGGTACTTGCGATTTATCGCCTCCGAAGTGAGCGGAAAATCGCAGAAATGGTTTCCGCCCCAGAGCAGGAACGTCCTTTCGTTATCTATCCAGGACGCGATCTTCTCCGCATCACACGGCTTATATGGTCTTAGTCTGAGCATAATCTCTCCTCCTGATTTTCACGCAAAAAGACGACGGCATATTCTGCCATCGTCTTTATTGTATCGCACTATTTATTCCCGTGATATAGACCAGCCGTATAAATCACGCGGGCGGGTTATTGAGAAGATCCTCAACGACCTTGCAGATCTCGGAGACCGGCTCCATCGAGTCAATGGTAGCTCCGAGCGGATTGGGCTCATCTGTCGATCCGTCCATGGTATCTTCGTGCTCCTTCGATCCTCCGACCTGTCCCGGCTTCGGCGCCATGCTGACAATGATCTTCTTCTCCTGCGCATCAACATAGATGTAGTTGATGTCGTTAAGATGTGGGAAAACCACTACCTCCCGTTCTTTTCCGAAAGCCCGGATCCATCCCATCTTCGGGGTACCGAAAGTTGAGGATACACTCATCAGCATCTCGAGCATTTTCTCGTTGTTCCAGCCGTACTTGTTCTTATAGGTCTTGTATCCGTAAGACGAGTCCCCGGATGTAAGAAAATCGAATAATCCCATAGTTCATTCTCCCACCTTGTTTTCTAGAGAGAATTATACTATATTCCGGATACCTTCACAGATCCTTCTTGCGACGACCGGATTATTCATCGTGTAAAGATGGATACCCGGAATATCGCTGGCGAGAAGATCGATGATCTGGGAGAGTGCATACGACATGCCCGCATCAAACAGGGCTTCTTTTCTGTCTTCGTACTTTCTCACGATACGATTGAAGCGGTCCGGAAACGAAGCGTTACAGAGCGAGAGCATTCTTCGGATCTGCGCGGCGTTAATGACCGGCATGATGCCCGGGATGATCGGTACGTCGATTCCCGCGATCCTGCAGTTCTCGCAGAAACTGTAGAACTTTTCGTTGTCGAAAAACAGCTGGGAAAGAAGCACTTCCGCACCGGCATCGACCTTCTTCTGAAGACCCTTCATGTCATTTACGCGGCTTTCGGACTCGGGATGACACTCCGGATAGCAGGCACCCAGGAAACAGAAATCGTGGTCCTTCGACAGGTACGAGATCAGATCTGAAGCATGATGGAAATCATCCTTCTCAGCGATCCTCGGCGTTCTGTCCCCGCGGAGGGCGAGGATATTCTCGATGCCTTCGTCTTCCATGACCTTCGCAAACTCATCGATCTCTGCCTTATCGTAGTGCAGAGACGTCAGGTGCACGACCGGCTCGACACCGTATCTGTGTTTGATGTTCTTCGCGATCTCGATGGTGCGGTTGCAGTTACTGCCTCCACCCGCACCAAAGGTCACGCTGATGAAGTCCGGATCAAGTTCGCACAGAACTTCCAGTGTCTCATCGATGCTCTCGAGTTCCGTATCTTTCTTCGGCGGAAAGATCTCGAAAGAAAGGCTCTTCTTATTCTGTTTGTACAGTTCTGCGATCTTCATGGTCTTACTTCTCTCGGATGATTCTCGCTGCCTCAACGAGATTCTTCAGGCTCTTGACTGTCTCTTCTTCACCACGTGTCTTCAGACCGCAGTCCGGGTTGACCCAGAGCTTCTTATCTTCAGTCTTCTCACGGATCTTCGTAAGCTGTCCGACAAGTTCGTCTACGGACGGAACACGCGGGCTGTGGATATCGTATACGCCCGGGCCGACTTCTGTCTTGAAGTTATTTTCCTTCAGGGAATCCAGGATCTGCAGATCCGAACGGGATGCTTCGAATGTGATGACGTCAGCATCCATGTTATCGATGGCCGGGATGATGTCCGTAAATTCGCTGTAGCACATATGAGTATGGATCTGTGTCTCCGGCTTGACTCCACTGTGAACGAGACGGAATGCCGGGATCGCGAAGTCGAGATACTCGCTGTACCAGTCGGACTTTCGGAGCGGAAGCTTCTCACGGAGAGCTGCCTCGTCGATCTGGATGATGTTGATGCCGTTCGCCTCAAGATCGAGGACCTCGTCACGGATCGCCAGAGCGATCTGCTGAATGCTTTCCTTGATGGAAATATCTTCTCTCGGGAAGGACCAGTTGAGGATCGTTACCGGACCTGTGAGCATACCCTTAACCGGCTTACTTGTGCAGGACTTGGCAAACTTGGACCACTCAACAGTGATCGGTTCTTTTCTCGAAACATCGCCCCATACGATCGGCGGTTTCACGCATCTTGTACCGTAGGACAGTACCCATGCCTTCTCGGTAAATACATAGCCGCTCAGGTGCTCGCCGAAGTACTCGACCATGTCATTTCTTTCAAACTCACCATGTACGAGCACATCGAGGCCGATCTCTTCCTGCAGGCGGATGCACTCTTCGATCTTCTTCTTATTGAACTCGACATACTCTTCCTTGCTGATCTCGCCTTTTCTAAAAGCACTTCTGTTTTTTCTTACGTCAGCGGTCTGCGGGAAGGATCCGATCGTGGTGGTTGGGAACTTCGGAAGGCCGAGTTTTTCGTGCTGGATCGCTTCTCTTTCGTCAAACGCCGGAAGACGTGTGTAGTCGGAATCCTTGATGGCGGCAACCCTTGCCTGTACCTTCTCATCGACACTGTCGACTCTCTTTTCAAATAGCGCCTTATTTGCAGCAAGTTTCTCATCTGTCAGGTTAGAAAGATCACTGAGTTCAAGGAGCTTCTCTTCTGCAAAAGCGAAGTGCTTCTTATACTCTTCCGGAAGCTTGGTCTCGCTTGCGAGTGTATACGGAACATGCAGCAGTGAGCAGGAAGTTCCGATCACGATATTCTCTTCGGAAACTACGGACTTGATCTCGGAAAGGATCGCGGATGTCTTGCTGTAGTCGTTCTTCCAGATGTTCTTACCGTTAACGACACCGGCCACGAGGACCTTATCCTTCGGGAAGCCGTTCTCCTTCACGAGGGCAAGTGTTTTTCTGCCTTCGACAAAGTCCAGACCGATCGCATTGAAGTCCAGCTTGATTACCTCGGAATACGCATCGCGGATATCTCCGAAATAGGTCTGAAGTGTAATGGAAAGACCGTTCTTATTCGAAAGGATAATATTGTAGATCTTCTTAAAGAGCGCGATGTCGGATTCATCGAGATCACGTACGAGATACGGTTCATCGAACTGGATCTTTGAAGCACCTGCTTTGGCAAGGTCCGAAAGAAGTTTGACGTACTCGCCGGAAAGGATCTCTGCAACATCCTCTGCTTTCTTTTCACCGATGAACTTGGTGAGTTTGAGGAACGTGAAAGGACCGATCAGGAGAACCTTCGTGTCGATGCCCAGTGCTTTTGCCTCGAGAAACTCAGAGACCGGCTTGTTGCCGACGTACTGGATAGAGGTAGCATCGTCGAACTCCGGAACGATGTAGTGGTAGTTGGTGTTGAACCACTTTTTCATCGGAAGTGCTTTTACATTACCGTTATTCTCCTGGTAACCGCGGGCTGCGGCAAAGTAAGTATCCAGAACGGAAAGACCGAGTTCCTGATATCTCGCCGGGATCACGTTAAAGAGGAACGCGGTATCCAGAACGTTATCGTAGAAAGAAAAATCATTGCTGGAGATGAAATCGATCCCCGTTTCTTTCTGCGAAGTCCAGTTGCTCTTTCTGATTTCTTTTGCTACCTGCTGAAGCTCTGCTTCACTGATCTCGTGACGGAAATATTTCTCCGACGCAAACTTTAATTCTCTGTCTCTTCCGATCCTCGGAAAACCGATAACTGATGAACTCATGTTTCTCACACTCTCTTTCCTGTTTCTTTAATATCTTCGGGGAAGCGTCCCCGTTTGTTTCGTTAAGCGAAGTATAAGCCGAGCAAAATGATAGGTAAAATACATCTTTTTTGCACTTCTCCATAGATTTTATCTATCGCAAGTGTTACACTAATAGTCGTCATCTATCACAAAATATAAACAGAGGTTATAACGTTATGACACTGAAACAGTTAAGATATGCAGTTACCGTCGCCGATACAGGCAACATGACCGAGGCGGCACGGCGCCTTTTCATCGCACAGCCGAGCCTGACATCGGCGATCATGGAACTCGAGAAGGAATATGGGATCACGATCTTTTCGCGAAGCAATAAAGGCATCGAGGTCACGAAGGAAGGCGAAGAATTCCTGGGATACGCCAGACAGATCCTCGACCAGGCCGATCTTTTTAACGAAAGATATACCGGAAAGAGCGAGGGCAAGGTCCGATTTTGCGTGTCTTCCCAGCACTACTCCTTCGTCGTCGAAGCATTCGTAGAACTTCTCAAGAAGTACGGCGGCAACAAATATGAATTCCACATGCGTGAGACACAGACATATGACATCATCGACGACGTCGCGCATCTCCGTTCCGAGATCGGCATTCTGTATTTAAACGAATTCAACGAGACTGTTATCCGAAAGACGCTTCGTGACAATAATCTCGTCTTCGAGCCGCTCTTTACCGCGAAACCCCATGTCTTTATCGGGAAGAACTCGCCGCTTGCGAAGAAAAGAAGCCTGAGCCTTGAAGACCTCAAGCCCTATCCGCGCCTGTCCTACGAGCAGGGCAGCCATAACTCCTTCTACTTTTCCGAGGAGATATTAAGCACAGTCGATGCTGATAAAGAGCTTATCGTCCGTGACCGTGCGACACTCTTTAACCTCCTTATCGGTCTTGACGGCTACACGATCTGCAGCGGTGTCATCAGCGAAGAATTAAACGGTCCGAACATCATCTCCAAGCCGCTGAAAGTCGATGACTACATGCAGATCGGATACATCCTTCCGACACAGATCCACCCGTCCAAGCTGACTGAAGAATACATCCTTGATCTTAAGCGGATCGTTCCCGATCGATATAAGCAGGCTGAAAACGGCAATTTTATATCAATGATTCACCTGTCCGATTGATATAAACTCGCGGAAAACAGTGCTTTTATATCAATTTTCAGACCTTCCATTGATATAAAAGCACTTGTACTTGAGTTTTTATATCAATGCCTGGGCGCATCCGGCTTCAAAAATTGATATAAATTCATCAAATATGCACTTCTTATATCAATCACCCCCTCCATTCATTGATATAAAACAACGTAAAAACACGTTCTTATATCAATTGGCCCTTTCTGCGCCTGTCATGTCATCAAAAAAGGAGATTCTCTCATCAAAGAAGGAGCTGTTCTCATTATTTGAGACCAGCTCCTATTTCAAACATAATCTGTACTCGAAGGCGGTTTACTTATTCCATCTGCCCTGTTCTTTGACCTTCTCCAGGCGCTTCATCTTCCTGACATGTTCCAGGACAAGCATCAGGACTTTGATGATCGCGATCTCAATGAGCGCAAAGATGGCAAGGATACGGATCTCTTCTGTGTTCAGGCCCTTCATCATGTAAAGGTCACGAGTGAATGGGATGTATATGAACAGGAAGAATCCGAAGAACATAAGCTGGACAACGATCGAGCGGTACTTGTTGAACGGTCTCGAGATATGCAGGAGCAGCAGGTAAGCGGCAATCGCCAGCAGGAACGTCGCGATAACGCCGAGGCTCTCGGTGTTGATGTTGTTCCGTTCTCCATAGAAAGCAAGCGCGGCAATCGTAAAGAAGGCCGTGAACGCAGCAGGTCCCGCATTGGCCAGGATCCTCCGGAAGAAGCTCTGCTTCTGCTTTCTCGTATTCGGTTCGAGAGACAGCAGGAAGGCCGGAACTCCGGTGTTGAACAATGTTACTAGCGAAATCTGGGACGGTACCAGCGGGTAGTTGAATGTCGCGATGATCGCGCAGATCGCAAGGAGCATCGAGAAGATATTCTTAAAGAGGAATACCGTCGCGGATCTTGTGATGTTGTTGATGATCTGACGTCCGCGGGATACGATATCTTCCATTCGCGAGAAGTCGGAATCAAGAAGTACGACCTGTGCCGCCTGACGTGCCGCATCGGATCCGTTACCCATTGCAATCGAGCAGTCGGCTTCCTTCATGGCGAGGATATCGTTGACACCGTCACCGGTCATGGCGACCTTAAGTCCGTTCTTCTTCAGTGCAAGCACGATGCTCTTCTTCTGCTCAGGTTTGACACGGCCGAAGATCGTATACTTGCTGACCGCCTCCTGGATCGCATCATCATCCTCGAGTGTGGTGGCATCGACATATCTGTCGGAATGCGGGATACCGACCTGATGGGCGATCTTCGATACGGTCAGCGGGTTATCACCGGAGATGACCTTGACTTCAACGCCCTGCTTCTTAAAGTATTCGAATGTCTCCGGAGCATTCTTACGGATACCGTTTTTCAGCGCGATGAAAAGCACCGGTGCGATGCGGCCGGATCTCTCTACTTCCGCAAAAACGAGAACACGGAGTCCGTGCTCCGCCTGTGCCTCGATCATCGGACGTGTCTCATCGTAGTCTTCCTTGCTGAGAAGAATATCCGGAGCACCAAGACGGTAGGTCACATCCTTCATCTTTACTTCGGAATACTTCAGTTTCGAAGTAAACGGAGTCACGTCTGCATCCTTATAAACCTCGCCCTTGCCGAAATAATCGACGAGTGCATTCATGGTGATATTGCCGTCATCGACGGTCGCAATATAGCGGGAGATGATCTCCTTCTTCTTCTCGACTTCAGGATCGACGGCTTTCGGCTCGGACTTCACTTCGGCCTTTTCTGTACGTGAATCCTCATCTTTCTCTTCATCCTCATCCGACTCTTCCGGATCGGTCGCCGTCTCCGACAGTTCTACGATCGGATCCGCGCCCGGCAGGAACACCTCGGTAACGCTCATCTCGTTGGATGTGATCGTACCGGTCTTATCGACGCAGAGCACGTCTACACGGGCAAGTGTCTCTATACTTCTCATGTCGTGGAGAAGAACTTTCTTCTGTGCCAGGTACATCGCACCGAGTGCAAGAGCAACAGTCAGAAGGAGATAAAGACCTTCAGGGATCATACCGATGATCGCACCGACCATCGAAACGATCGCTTCACTTACCGTCTTATGGTTGATGGCGACCGCCTCAACATAGAGTGCGACGCCGAGCGGGATGATTGCGATACCCGCGATCTTGATGATCAGCTCGATATTCTTGACCAGTTCGGATTTCTTATTCTTGATCTCACGGGCTTTCGTCGTGAGCTGTGCGGCGTAACAGTCACTGCCGACCGCAGTAAGCCGTGCCGTTGCTTTTCCCGAAACAACAAAGGAACCGGACATCAGCTGCGCACCTTCGGTCTTCTCGATCTCGTCCGCCTCACCGGTAAGGAGGGATTCGTTGACATTCAGCGTACCGGATACCATCTCCGCGTCGGCCGGGATCTGCTGGCCTCCTTCGAGGTGAATGATATCCCCGACCTGCAGCTGGTCCATCGGTACCGTCACCGTCTCGCCGTCACGCTCGACATCGTAGGAAGCCTGCGCGAGAACGTTGAGGTTATCGAGTACTTTCTTCGAGCGGAGCTGCTGGAAAATACCGATACCGGTGTTCGCGATGATGATCGGCAGGAACGTCAGGCTCCGGTACGACCTTGCGATGATCAGCAGGATCGCAATCACCGCAAATACTAAGTTGAAGTAAGTGAATACGTTTTTACATACGATGGAAAGAACAGTATCTTCGCTGGAAGTCGTAGTCTTCTTATTCGACTTCTCGTCCATTCTTTCCGCCATGGCTCTGAGTTTTTCTTCGGAAGTCATTTCCTTATGTCACCTGTCCTATTAGAATCCAAGATTGTCGTTGACCAGAATCACGTGAATACGGCCTTCATGCCGGGAGTACCTCGTGATAAGGAACTGGCAGCAGATCGTATCCGGGGACTTGCAGTTCATGCAGGATCCGGTCTTCGCACACGGCGTATCCAGGCCGAAGCGCTGCGCATTGGTCGGTGCCGCGACGTTTCTGGCACGCTTCATGGCGCCGTCGATATCGTCGCAGACCTTATTCATGCCCACGATAAAGAGCACCTTCTTCGGACCCTGAGCGATCGCAGATACACGGTTGGAATTACCATCGATATTCACGAGGATGCCGTCCTCGGTCATCGCATTTGCGGAGCTTAAGAAAACATCCGCATCGTATGCGGCCAGCATCGCGGCACGCTTATCTTCATAATTGTCACGGTCAATGAAGTTGTAATCTCCGGTCTGGAGCGCATCCACAAGACCGATCTCTCTGGCGCTCATCGCACCGCCCATCGTCACAGAAGCACCCTTCGGGATGAGTTCCAGTGCTTTTGCCAGAGCTTCTTCTTTACTTGCGGCATAGTAGCCGGTCATGTTACGGGACTCAAGCCCCTTAATGACCTTCTGCGCAAGCAGTTCATTTCGCTTCACGATACATTCGTTCATATTCTTTCCCTTTCTTATGTCATTTCCTTATGTCTGTGTGATATAGATCCTGATCTTAGTAGACTTGTTTTCCTGCGCATAGTGATACGACTTCGAACGGCGGATATAGTCGAAGATGCTCTCTTTCATCTGCGCATCCCATGCGGTTTCGAAGAGTTTCTCATTGGCCTCATCGGACTCATAAAGCACCTCCAGCTTCACCTGGAAGAATTCGTCCTGACCGTCCGGGAACTGACGGGTCATCGAAAATGAGAAATGGTTCTTGTTCCAGGGATAGGTCCCGCACTCGAAAAGCAGTTCCTCATCCGGATCGATCGGTTCTTCGCATTCTTTTTCAAAAGCACTTACGCACTCTTCAATCGTGCTGGAATCGTTTATTTCTTCTCTCAGTCTCTCGACGCAGCGGCGTCCGGGAAGCGCTTCCGGCATCTCGAAGATCTCGCTGGTATGCTTCTCGATCTCTTCATCAAAATCGAATTTATCGTACATGCTTGTGTCGCTAAAGGTACTGTCTTTACTGAAAAATGCCGCTAACGGGTTATCGCCCTTCATCATCTTCTTCATGGAGATATATCCCTTGACCGCTTCGATGATGGATATAAGCACCGCAAATATGACAAGGCCAAGACCTATCGCCTGCAGTGTGCGGTTATCCTTTCCGAAAAGAAGGAGCAGGCCGCCGATCACCCATGCCCATCCGAAACGGATGATGAAGTAGGTGAAAAACAGAAAAACGGCGATCTTAAATTGCATGTGTTTCATAGTGGGACTCCCTTCTTCCCATTTTTGGTCAAGTTACATCATACCATAAATACTCTTAAACGGCACTAATCCCCACACTCTCCCCCTAAAACCCAAATTTCCCTATCTTTTCTCAGTCTGAGCCTGTTCTGAGAAAGAATAGGGAAAAGGAGAATTTCCGAAAGGATCCTCTATGAGCCTCACGTAATGTGAAGGTTATTGCGGCACGACGCCCATTACTTCAGAGCATCTCTCCAGGTCGCCGGCTTAAACTCGCCGATGATCGGAAGAAGTCTCTGGTCCACGTCAATTTTCAATACGGAATTAAAGTTATTAGTCGCGATCATCTGTCCTGCGAAACCTACGATAACGACGATCTCAACGTCATTGAAAAACTTTCTCAAGCGGTCGAAGATCTCGTCAGATACGGATGTCGGATCCTTTACGATCGCCTGTCCGAGATCAAAGAGCACTTGCTCCTTCTCATCGTATACGAGGTTGTTCGGATCAAGACCCAAGCCCTTGACGTCACTGATGAAGAAAAGGGAGCACAGCTGGCAGGAGTTAGTCGTGGAGATCGCGTGTGCATAGAGCACAGCGTCCTTCTCGCCGATCACTTCTACAAGACGGTTCCAGGAGGTGTACCAGCCCATGAATGCATCGTATGTTGCTGCATCATTGAGAAGACCTCTCTTCATGTTCGTTACTGCATTTCTTCCTGCGAGCTCGTCAAAACGCTCCTTCTCTGCACCTGTTACTTCGTTCTGTTCTACTAATTTGATTCTAGCCATCGTTTTAATCTCCTTAATTTGTTATTCTGTTCCCGGGAAGTTTACGCCGTCCCGGGATCCCGGCTATTTCAGGAATACTTTCTGCGTGTTTTCTCTTTACACTGCCAGCTCAAGTACTGCCTTGAATTCTTCTTTATCCAGCGGATAGTAGTGACCGACAGGACCATTTCTGGTCGCTCTGTCTGCCATGACATCAAAGTCCTCCTTTCCGATACCAAGTTCCGTTAACGTAGTCTTAAGTCCGATCCTTCCAAAGAACGACTTAAGTTCATATGCGAATTTGTATGCTCTTTCCTTCTCGCTGTAGTTATAAGCATCCACACCGAATACCCGGCTTGCAAGAAGGGCGGCTCTCCACGGCTTCTTCTCTGCGATGTATTTCGCCCATGCGGAGAAAACGACCGCCATTCCTTCCCCATGTACGATGTTGTACTGCGCGGAAAGCTCATGCTCGATACGGTGTGATCCCCAGTCGGCTCTTCTTCCTGCATCGAGGAAATTGTTATGCGCTACGCTTGCCAGCCACTGGATCTCTCCTCTGGCATTCACATCCTTAAGATCAGTAAGAAGCTTATCCGCATTTACAAGAAGTGCACGGATCGCGCCCTCAATCAGATAGTCTGTCGTATCGGAATTCTTCTCATCGCTGAAATATCTTTCGAGAAGATGGGTCAGAACATCCGCAACTCCAACAAATGTCGGGTATGCCGGAAGACCTGCGGTAAACTTTGGATTCATGATCGCGAACTTCGGGATGATGCGGTCATCTTCAAAACCGAGCTTCCATTCGCCGCTCGAAAGGATCGCGCAGTTCGATGTCTCAGATCCGCTGGATGCGGTGGTTGCGATGACGCCGATCGGAAGAACTTCTTCCGGAACGACACCTTTTTCGAAGAAGTCCCACGGATCTCCATCGTACGGGATGCTGATCGCAACTGCTTTTGCCGTATCGATCGCGCTACCTCCGCCAACAGCGAGTACGAAATCCACTCCATCTTTTTTACCCTGTTTCACCAGTTTTCTTACCAGATCGATACTCGGATTCGGAACGACTTCACCATTCTCCGAGAACTTGATGTCCAGTGCTTTTGCCGCATCGGAAACGACCTGATAGATGCCCAGGTCCTTGATAAAATCACCGCTATATACCAGAAGAAGTGATTTCACCTTATATGCTTCGAGAAGCCCCTTAAGTTTCTTCTCTGAATCCTCGCCGAAGACGATTTTCGCGGGGTTGTAGTACTCAAATCCAATCATTTTTTGCTCCTAGTTCTATTTGTTTCATGCTCATAGCATGTATAATTTCTTCCGTTTCTTTTCCCTTTCTCTTCTGTTTTACTCCCGGGGAAGATTCCGTTTTCGGCCATAAAAAAGGAGCTTCCTGTTTTAATAAGAAGCTCCCGGATATATGGCTCCATGATGAGTTTTAAGCCTCATCGTTTCACAGAAAGGCGCGAAGAATCAGTTCCGCGCCCGGCCATAACATCCCGGGAGGGCCGCATTCGCTCGCACATGACGCAATAACATGTTCGGGTTACTGAATGCTTCATCTTCGCTTCTCCTCTCTTACGTTCTTTTTTCTTGGAAACACCGGCCGTGTCAACTGTGGTTCTTTATTTATTTGCCGGCTGTCCCGCTCG